>Ga0210385_10001125_pt1 | contig 16945 bp, 13 predicted proteins | sample IncBWH26OmetaG_FD_160107 | JGI IMG/M metagenome (GOLD analysis project Ga0210385, IMG submission 160107) | Forest soil microbial communities from Barre Woods Harvard Forest LTER site, Petersham, Massachusetts, United States - Inc-BW-H-26-O ...
GGCCCCGCCCGCTTGCACGGGCGAGACGTGACGGCCATTCCTCTGGGACAACGCTTGCGCGTTGCCTCGAGCAACCTACCCGGATAGCGAGCCTGACATCGCTCCCGCAGGCGTTATCGCTTTCGCGAACGACCCGCGTTGCCATCCCTATTCGGTCTTGCTCCCGGTGGGGTTTACCTTGCCGGTTCCGTTGCCGGACCCGCGGTGCGCTCTTACCGCACCTTTTCACCCTTGCCCCGCTTCGCTCCTTTCGGAGCTTCGCCGGGCGGTTCGTTCTCTGTGGCACTTTCCCTGGGGTTGCCCCCGCCGGATGTTATCCGGCACCGTATGTCGATGGAGCCCGGACTTTCCTCTCCCAAGGCCTTTCGACCAGAGTGGGAGCGGCCGTCCGGCCGACTGACGTCCAAGGCATGGGGTTTATGGCGACCGGCGTCAAGCGATTTACGGCCGGAGGGGGAGCCAAAAATAATTATCGTGAAGATGTCGTTTGGCGACAGATCCCTTCGACTGGTTGTCGGCGATGACGCCGTTTCACAAGGAGTAAAGCGATGCAATATCTGCTGATGATCTACCGAAGCGAGGCCGAACTCTTCAAAATGAACGACGCCGAACGTCAGAAGATGACGGCCGATTACGGCACGTTTACGCAATCCATTATCCAGAGCGGCCACTTCAAGGCCGGCGACGGATTGCAGCCGTCGACGACGGCGACCACCGTGCGGGTCCGCGAGGGCAAGGTTCTCACCACTGACGGCCCGTTTGCCGAAACCCGCGAGCAACTCGGCGGCTACTATCTGGTCGAAGCCAAGGACCTTGATGCGGCGATTGCGATCGCGGCTCGAATTCCCGGCGCCAAGAACGGGTCGGTCGAGGTTCGGCCGATCATGATCTATTCGCCGGAACTGGTTCAAGCGAGATCCGGCCGGCCATGATCTAAAAATAATGCTGCCAGCCGAGATCGAAAAAATATTTCGCGACGAGACGGGGCGGGCGCTCGCCACGCTGATCCGTCTTGTCGGCGATTTCGATCTTGCCGAGGATGCGCTCCAGGAGGCCTTTGCTGCCGCGCTGGAGCGCTGGCCTTCTGCGGACGTGCCTTCCAATCCGCGGGCGTGGCTGGTCAATGTGGCGCGCAACAAGGCGATCGACCGCATTCGCCGGCAAATCTCCTTTCGCGCGAAGGAGGCCGAGCTGACGCATGAGGCGCTGCTCGATGCGGCAATCCTGCCGGAGGAAGACAGCGCAGCCCTCGACGACGACATGCTGCGGCTGATCTTCACTTGTTGTCATCCGTCGTTCGCCGCCGAGGTTCAGGTTGCGTTGACGTTGCGCACCGTCTGCGGGCTTTCCACCGCGCAGGTGGCGCGCGCGTTTCTGGTGAACGAGGAAGCGATGGGCCAGCGCCTGGTCCGCGCCAAGCAGAAGATCCGGCTTGCCGGCATTCCCTATGAAGTGCCCGAACGCGATGCGCTGGGCTTAAGGCTGCGCGGCGTGCTGGCGGTGATCTACCTCGTCTTCACCGAAGGCTATGTCGCGACTTCCGGCGAAGCATTGATGCGGCCTGATCTGGCGCGCGAGGCGATCCGCTTGGCGCGTCTGCTCGATGCCTTGATGCCGGGCCGCCGCGAGGTGAAGGGGCTGCTCGCTTTGATGCTGTTGCACGATGCCCGCCGCGCCGGCCGCCAGACCAAAGGCGGCGATATCGTCCTGCTCGAGGAGCAGGACCGCACGCTGTGGGATCGGGCGCAGATCACTGAGGGTTTGAAACTCGTGGAAGAGGCGTTGCAGTTGCCGGGCCGCGCGGAATCCTATGCGGTGCAGGCGGCGATTGCCGCATTGCATGCCCGCGCGCCTAACTTTCACGACACCGACTGGAAACAGATCGCGGGTCTCTATGAAGTCCTGCTGCGGATCAGCCCATCGCCGGTGATCGAACTCAACCACGCGGCGGCGGTTTCGATGGTCGATGGACCGGCCCGCGCGCTCGACTTGATCGATGCCTTGCAGGCGCGCGGTGGTCTCGACGGCTACGAATTGCTGCCGGCGGTGCGCGCGGATCTCTTGCGACGGCTCGGCCGGCATCAGGCGGCGCGCGAGGCTTATCTTGCCGCAACTGCCGCGACTCAACTTGAGCCGTTGCGCCGGCTCTATGCGCGAAGGCTGGCGGAACTTGACGTTGAAAGCTAACCCGCCGCGACCGCCGTCGTCTCGGCCGGCAAACTCGCGAGCAGCGATTGCAGCGTCGCCAGCGTCGAATGATCAGCCACGCCGTCGACTTTGGCAGGACGGAAATGACGCTGAAAGGCGGTGACGACTTCCATGGTGGCGGTGTCGTATTTGCCGGTCACGGGAACGCCGTAGCCATACCGGGCCAGCGCCTGTTGCAGGCCGCGAACGGCGTCGCTGACGGTGCCGAGCTTAATCCCCTCGCTGCGCACGATCGGCGCAGGTTGAACCCAATGGCCAACGCCGGAATTCGCCATCGAATGCCAGGGAAATTTTTCGCCGGGATCCTTCTTGCGCGAGGGTGCAACATCGGAATGCGCCAGCACGCGGTGCGACGGCACGTTGCGGCGGAGCACGATGCCGCGGCACAGCGCGATCACGGCCGCGACCTGGCGCAACGGATATTCCGGATAGCCCCAATCGTGCCCGCGATTGACGATCTCGATGCCGATCGAACAGGAATTGATGTCTTCTTCGCCGGCCCAGGACGCAACGCCGGCATGCCAGGCGCGTTTGGCCTCCGGCACGCATTGGACGATGCGGCCGTCTTCGAGGACGATGTAATGCGCTGACACGTCGGTGCCCGCGGTGCAGAGCTGGGCGATCGCGCCTTGCGCGTCGGGCATCCCGGTGTAGTGCAGCAGGATCATGTCGGGCGCGCGGCCCTTGTTCCGCTCGCCGAAATTCGCCGAGGGGATGACGTCAGATGCGATCGAGGTGTCTGGCGTGAAGATCTTCATATTCGCAATCGGTCTGGGCAGCGGGGTGGCGCGCCGCCTCGAATCAGGACCAGCAGATGCGAACGAACCAATCGACATATCAATACTCAAACCGGGCAGCACAACGGCAACGGCAAATTTTCGAAATGTATTCAGTCACTATTCTCTCGTGACGCCCCCGGGCGCAATTAAATAGCCGGTTTGCGGCCAGCATTTTGACCGAGTGTGTGCGGAACGCCTCACTTTGCGGCATGGCCGGTGGATAACTCCGCCGGCGCTCCCGTGCTGAGGCGGATGATTAATCCGACCGCCGAACGTCAACGCTTTCTTAACGCTACCTGTCGTTACTAACTGGTGAAGAGCTGCGCCCGGTTTCGAACCGGCTGGCACCACCGGCTTTAGGTTTATGCATAGGAGGTGCGCTTCGGGGTCGGATCGGGAACCTCCGGCGGCGGAGGGTGCGCGGGAAGCATAGGTTTGACGTGTCCTTTCGAATCCCAGCTTCGCAAGCGAGGACGCCATGCGGGGTGCGAACCTGGCGCTGCGAGGCACGAATCCTGCCGGCCGGCAGGCGGGCACGCCCGGGGCGGCTGGCAAAGAGTTCATTGTTGAGGCGCCATGGACCTCTTCGCGTCCAAGTTCCGCATCGTCCTTCCGTTTTCACCGGGAGTGCCGGCATGACCGAGCCGGCCGCACGTGCGCGCCATATCCCGGTACTCGGCCGCGAGGTGCTCGCCTCGTTGCAGCCGCGCGAGGGTGGAACTTATATCGACGCGACCTTCGGCGCCGGCGGCTATAGCCGCGCCATCCTCGATACCCCGCAGACGCGCGTCATCGGCATCGACCGCGACCGCACCGCGATATTGGGCGGCTTCGAACTGGTCGACCGTTCGAATGGCCGTCTCACCCTTGTCGAAGACCGCTTCTCCAACCTTGCCGAAGTGTGCAGAGCGCAAAGCGCGCCATCGGTCGATGGCGTCGTCATGGATATCGGCGTGTCCTCGATGCAGCTCGACGAGGCCGGCCGCGGCTTTTCGTTTCGGGCTGACGGCCCACTCGACATGCGGATGGGGCAGGAGGGGCCGACCGCGGCGGACGTGATCGCAACGGCGTCCGAAGCTGATCTCGCCAACATCATCTATATTTTCGGCGAAGAGCGTCACTCGCGCAGCATTGCGCGGGCCATCGTCGCCGCGCGCAAGCAGGAACCGATCACCTCGACACGGGCGCTGGCCGATCTCGTCGGCAAGATCGTGCGTTCGAAGCCGGGCGAGATTCACCCTGCCACGCGGACGTTCCAGGGTCTGCGAATTTTCGTCAACGGCGAACTCGACGAGTTGCATCTGGCGCTTTCCGCGGCCGAACAGGTGCTCAAGCCCGGCGGCCGGCTCGTTGTGGTGTCGTTTCATTCGCTGGAAGACCGCATCGTCAAGAACTTCTTCAACGAGCGCGCCAAGGCAGGCGGCGGCTCGCGGCATCAGCCGGAAGCGGCGCTGCGCCCGCCGAGTTTCACGATCCTCACCAAGCGGCCCGTGACGGCGCAAGATGATGAGGTTTCCGCCAATCCGCGCGCGCGCTCCGCGAAGCTGCGTGCCGGCGAACGTACCGATGTGCCTGCCCATGCCGCCGGCGCCTTACCGGGATGGCCTACCCTCGATACCGTGACGAGGGGAGGCTAGAGGTATGCGCATCCTCCATCTCCTCGTGATCGGCGTCCTGGTGTTCGCCGCCGCCTACGTCTACCGGATCAAAATGGAATCGACCGAGCGCACCGAACGCGTGCTCCGGCTGCGCGCCGAAATCCGCGAGCAGCGCGACGCGATTGCGGTGTTGCGCGCCGAGTGGGCGAAGCTCGACTCGCCGTTGCGGCTGCAAGGCCTGGTCGAGCGCCACCTTGCGTTGAAGCCGCTCAACGCCAACCAATATGATTCACTAAGGAACCTGCCCGACCGTCCGCCGAGCCTCGTTAAGCCAGGTGCCCCTGACCCGATCGGATCGATGCTCGAGACCATCGAGGCGACCGCCGATGCGTCAACGACGACCGGTTCGATCCCACAGCAGGAGGGGCAGCGATGACCGATCGGCCGCCTTCCGCGCGGGGGCTTTCCCGTCCGCACGAATCCTGGCGGGTGCGGCTGGTTCGCAGCCTGCTTTATGGGCGTAACGTCGATCGCGCCGCGAAAGCGCGCGCCCGTGTCGGCTTCGTGATGCTGGCCTTTATCGCAATCTACGCGGTGATCGGTGGCCGGCTCGTGATGTTTACGATCGGTGTCGACGCTCACAGGGCAGCCCGCGCTTCCAAGGACGCGATTGCCACCGCACGGCCTGACATCGTCGACCGCAACGGCGAAATTCTCGCCACCGACGTCAAGGCGCCGAGCTTGTTCGGCGAGCCGCGCCGTATCATCGACAAGGACGAGGCGATCGAACTTCTGACCGCAACCTTGCCCGATCTCGACACCGGCGAGGTGCGCGATCGCCTGTCCGGCCGCAAAGGCTTTGTCTGGCTCAAGCGCGAAATCTCACCGCAACAGCAGCAGGAAATTCACCGTCTCGGCATTCCCGGCATCGGCTTCTTGCGCGAGAACAAGCGCGTCTATCCGACCGGCAACGAGGTCGCGCACCTGATCGGCCTCGTCAATATCGATAATCAAGGCATCGCCGGGATGGAGAAGTGGCTCGACAACAACGGTCTTGCCGATCTGCATCTCGCCGGCTTTGCCACCGATCGTTTGCAGCGTCCGGTCGAATTGTCGGTGGACCTGAGGGTCGAGCATGCGCTGCGCGACGAACTGCTCAAGGCCAAGGAAAAATTTCACGCCAAGGCAGCCTCCGGCCTCGTCACCAACGTCAGGACCGGCGAGGTCGTCGCCATGGTCTCGGTGCCGGATTTCGATCCGAACAATCCCAAGGAAGCGCACGATCCCGACCGCATCAATCGGCTGACCACGGGCGTCTACGAGATGGGCTCGACCTTCAAGGCGTTCACGCTGGCGATGGCGCTCGACACCGGCAAATACGGCCTCGATTCGTTGTGGGATGCGCGTGGACCGCTGCATTATGGAAAATTCGCGATCCATGACGACGAGCCGAAAGGCCGCTTCCTCAACATGAAGGAGGTATTCACCTTCTCCTCCAACGTAGGCGCTGCGCGCATTGCATTGTCGCAAGGTGTGGAAGCGCACAAGGCGTTCCTGCGCAAGATGGGCCAGCTCGAGCGGCTGCGCACCGAATTGCCGGAGAGCGCTTCGCCGATCGTGCCGCACCACTGGAGCGATCTGAACACGATCACGATCGCGTTCGGCCATGGCATGGCGGTGGCGCCGTTGCAGGCGGTGATGGGCGTCAGTGCGCTGGTCAATGGCGGCTACTTGATCCCGCCGACCTTCCTCAAGCGCAGCGAGCAGGAAGCGATGGAGGTCGCCAAGCGGGTGATCCGGCCGGAGACGTCGGAGAAGATGCGGTTCCTGATGCGCCTCAATGCCGAGATCGGCACCGCGCGCAAGGCCGACGTCAAGGGCTATTACATCGGCGGCAAGACCGGCACCGCCGAGAAGGTCATCAATGGCCGCTATGCCAAGAAACGCGTGCTCACCGCCTTCACCGCGATCCTTCCCGTGGACAAGCCGCGCTATCAACTCCTGATCATGCTGGACGAGCCGCAGCCGTTGAAAGAAACGTACGGGTTCATCACCTCGGGCTGGAACGCGGTGCCGACCGCCGGCAACGTGATCTCCCGGATCGCCCCGCTTTTGGGTATCGAACCGCGTTTCGACCTGCCGCCGTCCGACCGCCTTATTCTTGCGGCATCGAAGACAAGCCAGTAAAGGCGTGATCAAACCCTCATGGTGAGGAGCGCCACCGCCCGAGCAGGCCGAGTGAGAGCGAGGCCGTTAGCGAACGGCGGCCACAAAAAGACGCGTCTTACGGACGATGCTTCGCATCGCCGGGAGAACCATGAGGCCCTGCCATCGGCCTCATCCTTCGAGACACCGCTTGCGCGGCTCCTCAGGATGAGGGAAGAGGCGAGCCCTGACGCAGTAGGATTAGGCACCGGACTGACTGGAATGTCATGAAACTCCGCGACCTCTTCAGCGAAGACGCCAGGATGGATCCGCAGGCGAAGGCCGTGGAGATCGCTGGCCTTTCCGTCGACAGCCGCGCCGTCAAGCCGGGCGATCTGTTCTTTGCGTTGGCCGGCGCCAGGACCGACGGCGCGCGTTTCATCGACGCGGCGATTGCCGCCGGCGCTGTCGCGGTTGCGGGCGATCATCCGCCACCCGGCGGATGCCGCGTGCCGTTCGTGTCGACGCTTAATGCGCGCCGCGCGCTGGCGCTGGCAGCCGCGAAATTCTTCCCAAACCAGCCATCGACGATCGCTTCCGTCACGGGCACCAGTGGCAAGACATCGGTCGCCGCCTTCACGCGCGAGATATGGCAGCACCTCGGGTTTGAGGCCGCGAGCATCGGTACGGTAGGTTTGGTCTCGCCGAAGCGCACGGTCTATGGCTCGCTGACCACGCCGGATCCGATCGCTCTGCACCGTCAGCTCGACGAGATCGCGCGCGAGGGCGTCACCCATCTGGCCTTTGAAGCCTCCTCGCACGGGCTCGATCAATACCGGCTCGACGGCGTGCGGGTGAATGCCGGCGCTTTCACGAACCTCACGCGCGATCACATGGATTACCATCCGGACGTCGCGCATTATCTCGCCGCGAAACTTCGGCTGTTCCGTGATCTCGTGGTGGATGGCGGCGCAGCCGTGATCTCGGCCGATCACGACCACTCGTCCGATGTGATCGAGGTTGCGCGCCAACGGAAGCTGCTGACGATCACGGTCGGCCGCAAGGGCGATGGCGCGGGTGAGGGGATTACGGTTGCAGCCACGGCCATCGACGGTTTCACGCAGCGGCTCGAACTGATCCATCGCGGGCGTCGCTATATGGTCCATCTGCCGCTGGTCGGCGAGTTCCAGATCGAGAACGCAGTCGTCGCGGCCGGCCTTGCGATCGGCACCGGTAGCGATCCTGATCAGGTCTTCGCCGCGCTCGAACAACTCGAGGGCGCCAAGGGGCGGCTGGAACGTGTCGGCGAATATCAGGGTGCGCCGATCTTCGTCGATTACGCGCACAAGCCCGACGCGCTGGCGAAAGCGCTGCAGGCCTTGCGGCCTTATGCATCAGGAAAACTCATCGTCGTGTTCGGCGCGGGCGGCGACCGTGACGCGGGAAAAAGACCTTTGATGGGCGCGATCGCCGCCGAGAACGCCGATGAAGTCATCATCACTGACGACAATCCGCGCAGCGAAAATCCGGCGGCGATCCGCGCAGCGATCCTCGCCGCCGCCAAGGGCGCCAAGGAAATCGGGGACCGCGCTGAAGCGATCGGCAAGGCCATTGCGGGGCTCAAGAAGGGCGATGTGCTCTTGATCGCCGGCAAGGGCCACGAGACCGGACAAACCATCGGCGATCGCGTGCTACCGTTCAGCGATCACGACGCGGTCGCTGCCGCTTTGGCGGAGTCCGTCGCATGAGCGCACTGCCGTTATGGACTTCGGATGCGATGGCCGCGGCAATGCGCGCCGGGAGCAACGGCGCGTTGCCGCAGACGATATCAGGCATTTCGATCGATACCCGCACGCTTCAACCGGGCGAGGCGTATTTCGCCATCAAAGGCGCGGTGCATGACGGTCATGACTTTGTGGCCGCGGCCTTGAAAGCCGGCGCCGCGCTCGCGGTCGTGGAAAAGGCGCAAGCCGACAAATTCGCGTCCGATGGACCGCTGCTCGTGGTCGACGACGTGCTGGCGGCGCTGGTCGATCTGGCGCATGCGTCGCGCTTGCGGTTGCAAGCACAGGTGATTGCGGTCACGGGCTCGGTCGGCAAGACCTCGACCAAGGAAGCGCTGCTGCACGTGCTCTCGGCGCAGGGGCAGACCCATGCCTCAGTGGCGTCGTTCAATAATCATTGGGGCGTGCCGTTGTCGCTGGCGCGCTGTCCGGCCGACGCGCGGTTTGCGGTGTTCGAGATCGGAATGAATCACGCCGGCGAGATCGAGCCGCTGGTGAAGATGGTACGGCCGCATGTGGCCATCATCACCACTGTCGAGCCGGTGCATCTGGAATTCTTTTCCGGCATCGAGGCGATTGCGGACGCCAAAGCGGAAATCTTCGAAGGCGTCGAGCCTGATGGCGCCGTGGTGCTCAACCACGACAACTCGCAATTTGCCCGCCTCAGCCGTCAGGCCAGGAAGTGTGGGATCTCGCGCATCGTCTCCTTTGGCGCCAACAAGCGCGCCGAAGCCCGGCTGCTTGATATTTCACTTCACGCGACCTGTTCGGCGGTGCATGCCAATATTCTTGGCCACGAGGTCACCTACAAGCTCGGCATGCCCGGACGTCATATGGCGATGAATTCGCTGGCGGTGCTCGCCGCCTCTTCGTTGGCGGGAGCCGACCTTGCGCTGGCCTCGCTGTCGCTGTCGCAACTGGAGCCGGCTGCCGGCCGTGGCGTGCGGCAGACGCTTGTGGTGCCCGGTGGCGAAGTCACCCTGATTGACGAGAGTTATAATGCCAACCCGGCATCGATGGCGGCGGCCTTGAGCGTCCTTGGCCGCGCCAAGATCGGCCTGCACGGGCGGCGGATCGCGGTCTTGGGCGATATGCTCGAATTGGGCCCGACCAGTGCGCAATTGCATGCCGGCCTGAATGACGCCATCAAGGCCGATCATATCGACTTGGTGTTTTGTTGTGGCCCAATGATGCGTAACCTCTGGGACGGTCTTTCCGCGGGCAAACAAGGCGGCTATGCCGATAGCGCGGCTAGTCTCGAAGCGCAGGTCCTCGCCGCGATTCGTGCCGGCGATGCCGTCATGGTCAAAGGCTCGTTCGGGTCAAAGATGAAAACCATCGTCACCGCGCTCGAGAAGCGCTTCCCCGGCAAGGCCGCGTTCGACGAAGCCGCGGTATAGGCATTTTGCTGCCCATCTAGTGTTCTGGTTCTGACATTCGTATTACATGGCGGCGAGCACTATTACGAATGTCAGAACCAAAGGGACACTAGCAACCATATGATTCTGGTGTGGCTTTGACTCTGATGTTCCTTCGAACAACTCGCGGGGGCACTGAAAGGAACGTCAGAGGCCGCCACACCGGCCACGCGTTCAAAAAGCGAATGTCAAATCCAAAGCTCCACCAGAAACCTATATTTGCCAGTGGTCCTTTGATTCCAACATTTGTAAAAGTGCGTGCTGAAACGCGAGAATCGGACCACTAGATGTTTTACTGGCTGATCGATCTTTCCAACACGGTTCCGGCGCTTGCCTTCCTGCGCAGCCTTCTGAACGTGTTCCGCTACATCACGTTCCGCACCGGCGGGGCGATGGTGACCGGCGCGCTGTTCGTCTTTCTGTTCGGTCCCTGGATCATCGACCACTTGCGGCTTCGCCAGGGTAAAGGTCAGCCGATTCGCACCGACGGCCCGCAGTCTCATCTCACCAAAAAAGGCACGCCGACCATGGGCGGGCTGATGATCCTGTCCGGACTCGTGGTCTCGACCGTGCTGTGGGCGAACCCGCTCAACCCCTACGTCTGGATCGTGCTGGCGGTGACGCTCGGCTTCGGCATCGTCGGCTTCTACGACGACTACCTGAAGGTCACCAAGCAGACGCATAGCGGTTTCGCGGGCCGCATCCGGCTGCTGCTCGAAGGCATCATCGCGCTTGCGGCCTGCTATGCGCTGGTGCGGCTGGGGCGCGAGCCGTTCTCGACCTCGCTCGTGATTCCCTTCTTCAAGGACGTGGCGCTGAACCTCGGCTGGTTCTTTGCGGTGTTCGGCGCCTTCATCATTGTCGGCGCCGGCAATGCGGTGAACCTTACCGATGGCCTCGATGGCTTGGCGATCGTGCCGGTCATGATCGCGGCCGCGAGCTTCGGCATGATCTCCTATCTCACCGGCAACGCGGTGTTCTCGGATTACTTGCAGATCAACTACGTGGCCGGCACCGGTGAACTCGCCGTGATTTGCGGCGCGGTATTGGGCGCTGGCCTCGGCTTCCTGTGGTTCAACGCGCCGCCGGCCTCGATCTTCATGGGCGACACGGGATCGCTCGCGCTTGGCGGCATGCTCGGTTCGATCGCGGTGGCCGTGAAGCACGAGATCGTGCTCGCCGTGATCGGCGGCCTGTTTGTGCTGGAGGCGGTCTCGGTGATCGTTCAGGTGGCCTCCTTCAAGCTCACCGGAAAACGCATCTTCAAGATGGCGCCGATCCACCATCACTTCGAGCAATTGGGCTGGACCGAGCCGCAGATTGTGATCCGGTTCTGGATCATCTCGGTGATGCTGGCGCTCGCCGGCCTCTCGACCCTGAAGCTGCGGTGACCACTTGATCCCCGTCACCTCCTTTGCGGGCAAGACGGTTGCGGTGTTCGGCCTTGGCGGCTCGGGGCTGGCGAGCTGTCATGCGCTGAAGGCCGGCGGCGCCGAAGTGATCGCAGGCGACGACGGCACCGAGCGGCTGGCCGAAGCCGCGAAAGCCGGCTTCGTCACCGCCGACCTGCGCACGGTGAACTGGTCGCGTTTTGCCGCGCTGATCCTGACCCCGGGCGCGCCGCTCACCCATCCCACGCCGCATTGGAGCGTGCTGATGGCACGCCAGGCGGGCATCGAGGTGATCGGCGACATCGAACTGTTCTGCCGCGAACGGCAACGTCACGCGCCCGATGCGCCGTTCGTCGCCATCACCGGCACCAACGGCAAATCCACGACCACCGCGCTGATCGCGCATCTGATGCGCTTTGCCGGTTACGACACCCAGATGGGCGGCAATATCGGCACCGCGATCCTGTCGCTGGAGCCGCCGCGCAAGGGCCGCGTGCATGTGATCGAGATGTCGTCCTACCAGATCGACCTCACGCCTTCTCTCGATCCGACCGTCGGTATCCTCATCAATGTCAGCGAAGACCATATCGACCGCCACGGCACGCTCGAGCATTATGCCGCGGTGAAGGAACGCCTGGTGGCCGGCGTTCAACCGCAGGGAACGGCGATCGTCGGCGTCGACGACATCTGGTGCCGCGCTAGCGCCGACCGGATCGAGCAGGCCGGAAAACACGTGGTGCGCGTCTCCGTGAAAAATCCGCTGCCCGACGGCATCTTCGTCGATCACGAGACGGTCTGGCGCGCCTCTGGCGGCGCGCGCAGCGAGGTCGCAAAGATCGGCGGCATCGGCTCGCTGCGCGGCCTGCACAATGCGCAGAACGCGGCGTGCGCCTCGGCCTGCGCGCTCGCGCTCGGCGTCTCAACCGATGTGCTGCAGAAGGGCCTACGCAGTTTTCCCGGTCTCGCGCACCGGATGGAGCAGGTCGGCCGCCGTGGCAACGTCCTGTTCGTCAACGACTCCAAGGGCACCAATGCCGATGCCGCCGCGCACGCGCTGTCATCGTTCGCCGATATTTTCTGGATCGCCGGGGGGAAACCAAAGGCCGGCGGCATCACGGGCCTCGCCGAATATTTCCCGCGCATCCGCAAAGCCTATCTGATCGGCGAAGCCGCGCCCGAATTCGCCGCCACATTGGGCGCGCGCACGCCGCATGAGATTTCGCAGACGCTCGACGTCGCGGTCGCCAATGCGGCGCGCGATGCGGAGGCCGCAGGATTGAAAGAGGCGGTCGTGCTGCTGTCGCCGGCCTGCGCGTCGTTCGACCAGTACCGCAATTTCGAAATCCGCGGGGCGAAGTTCCGCGACCTGGTGCAGGCGCTGCCGGGTGTGAAACCGGTGGTGTGATCAAGCGTTCGATGGTCATCACCCGCGGAGGCGGGTAATCCAGTATTCCAGAGAAAGTGAAGATTGAGCCGAGAGGCACCGGCGTACTGGATACCCCGCATGCGCGGGGTATGACGGCGTTGAGTGTGGCGGCTTTAGCAAAAAGTAACCACTCCATTAACCCCTTGGAAACCATCATCGGCGACCAATGGGCGTATCTCTATCCTTGGGAACGCCCATGCTCTCCCGTGAACAGCGAAACCCCTTCAGCGACTGGTGGTGGACGGTTGACCGCCTGCAACTGGCGGCGATCATTGCGCTGATTTTGGCGGGCGTCATTCTGTCGCTGGCGGCAAGCCCCCAGGTCGCGACCCGGATCGGGCTCGATCCCTTTCACTTCTTCAATCATCACGTGGTGTTTCTGCTGCCGTCACTGTTCGTGCTGATCGGCGTCTCGTTCCTGTCGCCGCGGCATATCCGCCGCATGGCGCTGGTCATTTTTTTCGTCAGCATTGCGCTGATCGTGGTCACGTTGCTGATCGGGCCGGAGGTCAAGGGCTCACGACGCTGGATCACTTTGATCGGGGTGAACGTCCAGGCCTCAGAATCCGCCAAGCCCGCTTTCGTGGTGCTCGCCGCATGGCTGTTTGCGGAATCGACCAAGCGGCCGGAAATGCCGGCGACCTCGATGGCGCTGGTGCTGCTGCTGATGCTGGTCTCGCTGCTGGTGGCGGAGCCTGATTTCGGCCAGACCATGCTGATCCTGATGGTGTGGGGCGCGCTATTCTTCATCGCCGGCATGCGCATGATCTGGGTGATGGGGCTTGCGGGCGCGGCGGGCGTCGGGCTGTTCACCGCCTATCTTTTCGTGCCGCACGTGGCGGGGCGCATCAAGCGCTTCATGAATCCGGCCTCCGGCGACACCTTCCAGGTCGACACCGCGATGGAAGCCTTCGGCAATGGCGGCTGGTTCGGGCTCGGGCCGGGCGAGGGCATCGCCAAACGCAGTCTGCCGGATAGCCACACCGACTTCGTGTTCGCGGTGGCCGCGGAGGAATTCGGAATCATTCTGTGTCTGGTGCTGCTGGCGCTGTTCGCCTTTGTGGTGGTACGCGCGCTGTCGCGGGCCTATGCCAGCGAAGACATGTTCGCACGCTTTGCGGCCTCGGGTCTTGCCATCCTGTTCGGCGTGCAGGCGGCAATCAACATGTCGGTCAATCTGCAATTGATCCCGGCCAAGGGCATGACGCTGCCGTTCATCTCCTATGGCGGTTCCTCGATGGTGTCGCTGGCTTACGGCGTCGGCATGATGCTGGCGCTGACGCGGCAGCGCCCCCGCACAGAAACGGAATCGATGAACGCCGGCGCCGCGCAGGGTTACGCGTAAAAGCCACGGTCTCTCGCGTCATTGCGAGCGCTAGCGAAGCAATCCAGTACCAAAAACCTGGATTGCTTCGTCGCTCACGCTCCTCGCAATGACGGCGCTTTCCCTGTAAAAGACGCCTCCATGAATAATACGGCTCCCCTCATCCTGCTCGCGGCGGGCGGCACCGGCGGACATCTGTTCCCGGCCGAGGCGCTCGGCGTGGAATTGATGAAGCGGGGCTTTCGCGTGCGGCTTGCGACGGATGCGCGCGCATTGCGCTACTCCGGCCTGTTCTCGCGCGACACCATCGACGTGGTGCCGAGCGAAACCCTGCGTGGCCGCAATCCAATTTCGCTGGCGCGGACCGCCTTCACGCTCGCCGCAGGGATGGCGATCGCGGTTCGTCTGTTGCGCAAACTCAAACCCGCAGCGGTCGTCGGTTTCGGCGGCTATCCGACATTGCCGCCGCTGATCGCCGCGCGGCTGCTCGGCATTCCGGGCATCATTCACGACGCCAATGCGGTGCTCGGCCGCGCCAACCGTTTTCTCTCCAGCCGCGTCAGCGCGATTGCCACCTCGCTGCCCGGCGTGCTCGACCGCGATCCAGAGCTCGCCTCGAAAACCACGACCGTCGGCACGCCGATGCGCCCCGCCATTCTCGCGGCCGCAGCCGTGAAATATGCAGGCCCCGAGACAAGCGGGCCGTTTCGGCTGCTCGTGACCGGCGGCAGCCAGGGCGCGCGCGTGATGGCTGATATCGTGCCGCCCGCCGTCGAAAAACTCGAACCGTCGCTGTGGAGCAGGCTGGCGCTGACCCAGCAGGTGCGCGAAGAAGACATGACGCGGGTGCGCGCGGTCTATGACCGGCTCAAGATCAATGCGGAGCTCGCGCCGTTTTTCACCGATCTGCCGGCGCGGCTCGCGGCCAACCATCTGGTGGTCTCGCGCTCGGGCGCCGGCACGGTCGCCGAACTCGCCGCGATCGGCCGGCCGTCGATCCTGGTGCCGCTGCCCGGCGCGATCGATCAGGACCAGTTTGCCAATGCCGGCGTGCTGTCGGAAGCGGGCGGCGCGTTGCGGATCGTGCAAAGCGAATTCACGCCTGATCGTTTGGCCGCGGAAATTTCCGCGCTTGCGGCTGATCCCGCAAAACTCGCGGGCATGGCGAAAGCCGCTCGCAACGCCGGCCGGCTCGACGCCACCGAACGGCTGGCCGATCTGGTGGTCAAGGTGGCCGGGATTTAGGCGACAACCCTTAAAATGCCCCCTTGTCATGCCACGCGAAAGCGGGGCATCCAGTAATCACCAACGGCTGATTTGACCATAGGCGGCGCGGCGTACTGGATCGCCCGCCTTCGCGGGCGATGACATCCGTGAAGTTGAGACGTCGGGGAACTTGCCATGAGACTTCCGCGCGAGATCGGACCCATTCACTTCGTCGGTATCGGCGGTATCGGGATGAGCGGCATCGCCGAGGTGCTGTGCAATCTCGGCTACACCGTGCAGGGCTCGGACGCTTCCGAAAGCGCCAATGTGGTGCGGCTGCGCGAGAAGGGCATCAAGATCGCGATCGGTCACCAGGCCGAGAACGTCGCGGGCGCCGACGTCGTCGTGGTCTCGACCGCCATCAAGCGCGACAATCCGGAATTGATGGCCGCGCGCGCGAGCCGCATCCCGGTGGTGCGGCGTGCCGAGATGCTCGCCGAACTGATGCGGCTGAAAAGCTGCGTGGCGATCGCAGGCACCCACGGCAAGACCACGACGACGACGATGGTCGCAACGCTGCTCGATGCCGGCGGCATCGATCCGACCGTGATCAATGGCGGCATCATCAATGCTTACGGCTCCAATGCGCGTCTCGGCGCCGGCGACTGGATGGTCGTCGAGGCCGATGAGAGCGACGGCACGTTCCTGAAGCTGCCGGCGGATGTCGTGATCGTCACCAATATCGATCCCGAACATCTCGACCACTTCAAGACGTTCGACGCGATTCAGGACGCCTTCCGGAATTTCATCGAGAACGTGCCGTTCTACGGTTTCGCCGTGATGTGCATCGACCATCCTGTGGTGCAGACGCTGGTCGGCAAGATCGAAGACCGCCGCATCATTACCTATGGCGAAAACCCGCAGGCCGATGTGCGACTGGTCGATCTTTCTCCCGCAAACGGCGGCTCGAGCTTCAAGATCGTGTTCCGTGACCGCAAGACCGACGCGACGCACGAGATCACCGACATTCATCTGCCGATGCCGGGACGGCACAACGCGCTTAACGCTACCGCGGCGATCGCGGTCGCGCATCAATTGGGACTTGCCGACGATGCCATCCGCAAAGCGCTGGCGGGCTTCGGCGGCGTGAAGCGGCGCTTCACGAAGACAGGCGAATATAACGGCGTCACCGTCATCGACGACTACGGCCATCACCCGGTCGAGATCGCGGCCGTGCTCAGGGCTGCGCGCGAATCGACCGACGGAAAGGTGATTGCCGTGGTGCAGCCGCATCGCTTCACGCGTCTGCAATCGCTGTTCGAGGAATTCTGCACCTGCTTCAACGACGCCGACGCGGTGGTCGTGGCCGAGGTCTATCCGGCCGGGGAAGCGCCGATCGAAGGCATCGACCGCGATCACTTCGTGCTCGGCTTGCGTGCCCATGGCCATCGCGAGGTGATCCCGCTGCCCAACGCGCCCGCGCTCGCCGGCATCGTCAAGGGGATTGCCGGCAGCGGCGATCTCGTCGTCTGTCTTGGCGCCGGCAACATCACACAATGGGCCTACGCGCTGCCGGGCGAATTGAAAGCGCTGGGGTGAGGATGGTCCAACCATCGGCTCCGTCATGGCCGGGCTTGCTCTCTCGGTTCCCTCCCCCCTTGAGGGG
>Ga0210385_10001127_pt1 | contig 16928 bp, 15 predicted proteins | sample IncBWH26OmetaG_FD_160107 | JGI IMG/M metagenome (GOLD analysis project Ga0210385, IMG submission 160107) | Forest soil microbial communities from Barre Woods Harvard Forest LTER site, Petersham, Massachusetts, United States - Inc-BW-H-26-O ...
CTGGTTCTTTTGGGTCTGAAAGATGTCGGAGGGTGGAGCGGAATCAAGCAACAACTTCCGACAGCCTACACCCACTCCTGGCAAGGGATGAGTAATCCACACACCAACCCGCTGGGCGTTGAGTGGTTTGGTCTGGTGATGGGACTGGGCTTTGTTTCCTCCTTTGGTTATTGGTGCACGGATTTCTTGGTGGTGCAGCGTGCGATGGCCGCAGAATCCATGAGCGCAGCCCGCCGGACGCCATTAATCGCCGCTATTCCAAAGATGGTGTTTCCGTTCCTCGTCGTTCTTCCCGGATTAATTGCGATCTCACTCCCCGCACAACGCGCTAGTCTTCTCCCAAGTGCTCACGGGACGGACACGATGAAGGGCGAGATGGCAGTGAGCGGCCAGGGCCTCATTCCTCCGAAGATAAATGAAACCACCGGGCAGCCGATGCTGGACGCGAACGGTAAGCCTCTGCTTGACTATGATCTCGCTGTCCCTAACATGCTCGTGCACTATCTTCCCACTGGGTTGCTAGGCTTGGGCATAACGGCGCTGCTCGCCAGCTTCATGTCCGGCATGGCGGGTAACGTGACGGCATTCAATACCGTCTGGACGTACGATATTTACCAAGCCTATATCCGCAAAGGCGCGAGCGATCAGCACTATCTCTGGGTAGGTCGAATGGCGACTGTATTTGGAATTGCACTTTCGGTTGCTGCCGCCTACGCCGCTACTCACTTCAACAACATCATGGATTTTCTGCAACTTGTGTTCGCTTTCGTGAATGCTCCTCTGTTCGCGACGTTTCTGCTGGGAATGTTCTGGAAGCGCACAACCGGGCACGCCGCGTTCGGAGGGTTACTATCAGGCACACTTGCGGCAGCCGTTCACCACGGGCTGACACTTCCGGCGGGGGCGGTCGCTGGGATCAAAGGAGGTTGGCTCGCAACTGTGCACGTTTATCCCAGCGAGATGGCTCAGAACTTCTGGACAGCCATCTGGGCGTGGTCTGTTTGTATCGTGGTCACCATTCTAATAAGCCTGGTAACCCAACCTCGCAGAGAAGAGGAACTCGTTGGACTGGTCTATTCTTTGACGCCGCGGATTTCCGAAGGTCATTCACCGTGGTATAAGAGGCCGGAAGCATTAGCGATTTTGGTCGTTGTGTTGGCTTTGATACTAAACATTATTTTCTGGTAGGAGCTGCAATGGGACTGGACATTCGTTTGCCGATCGGCCTGCTCTTCAGCGTGATTGGCTTATTGCTGGTGGGATTTGGCGTTTTCGCTGACAAGGTGATCTACCAACGCTCGCTCGGGCTCAATGTGAATCTGGTTTGGGGGGCGGTATTGTTCGTCTTCGGGCTGATCATGCTGCTGCTGGGAAGGCGATCGAGTGCGAGTCATCCGCGCGCCGGATCGTCTCCAGACGGCGGGCGCCCGGCGGGTGGGCAACGATAGCTTCCCTTCCGCGACGATGAAGAAGAGTAAACGATGCGCGCTCGGGCCGACTTCAAATCATCCTGCGCTGCCTCGTCCCAACATCTCCCCGAATTTTGTCGCGATCACGACTTTTTTGCGTTGCTCACGGGTCAATCTGCATAAAAAACCGCCGAGTCTCGCTTCACTGAATACATTAGGAAGGAGCTGTGTCGAAATAGCGAATCCCAAGCTCGAATGCATGTTCCAGGAAACTGAACGCCTCCTCTTCCGTGGGAACTTCGGAGGCCACGAATCCCCAAGGTCGTCTGATTCCAAATGAGTCCACAACCCAGAGCTATTCGATACCTCTTCGAGGGCATATTTTAGCGGCACCTGCACTACCTGCCGGGGAAGGCCCCTCCATTTCCATCGTAGCATCCTGAATAAGCGCATCTCGGCCCTTCGATCCGATCGCTCCATGTTGCGCGGCTGGTGGCCCGTCAAACGAATTGCGCGACCGAATGCCAACTTTCTGTATCTAAACAGCTTCATCCAGCAGCCTCTCCCGGGGAATGCCGAAGTGTGGCATCATCTTCTTTATCTCTTGGCCGGCAAGCTTGCCTGGCAGTTTTCCTGGAATCGGGACCGAGCATGGCGAAACCAATCTTACTGAGCGTGGATGACGACTCTGATGTTTTGCGGGCGATCGAGCGCGATCTGCGCTCGCAGTATGGCGCGGAATACCGGGTGATCGGCAGCGATTCGCCCGAGGGGGCACTTGAGCTGCTGAAGCAGTTGAAGGTGCGCAATGACAGCGTGGCCTTGCTGCTCGCAGACCAGCGCATGCCCCGGATGGACGGCGTCGAGTTTCTGCGGCAGGCCATGGGAATTTTTCCGATGGCGAAGCGGGCATTGCTCACCGCTTATGCGGACACGAATGCCGCGATTAGCGCGATCAATCAGGCCAGCATCAATTTTTTCTTCCTGAAGCCGTGGGATCCTCCGGCGGAGCACCTTTATCCGCAGCTTGATGATCTGCTCGATGACTGGCAGGCTTCGTACCGTCCAACCTTTCAAGGGATCCGGGTGCTGGGCACGCGCTGGTCGCCGCGCTCGTATGAGTTGCGGGACTTTCTGGCACGCAACCGCGTTCCGTATCAGTGGACGGACGTGGAGCTTTCCGCGAATGATCCAGAAACCAAGCAACTGCTGGAAGTTTTGGGGCCGGAGGCGGCGAATCTGCCGGTGGTGCTGTTTCCCGACGGGACGAAGCTGCTGGAGGGCGCGCCTGCGGAGGTCGCACAGAAAGTTGGGTTGCGTACGCGGGCTCAAACTGACTTCTACGACCTGGCGATTGTGGGAGGAGGTCCGGCCGGTTTGGCGGCCGCGGTTTATGGGGCCTCCGAAGGTTTGCATACGGTGATGATTGAGCGCGAAGCGCCCGGCGGCCAGGCGGGAATGAGTTCGCGCATCGAGAACTATCTGGGATTTCCGACCGGGCTGAGTGGAGCTGATCTGGCGCGGCGGGCGGTGGTGCAAGCGCAGCGCTTCGGAGTGGAAATTCTTGCGCAGGAAGTGGTTGGCGTCCGCGCAGAGGGGCCTTACCGGATTATCAAGATGGTGGATGGAAACGAGATCTCCTGTCACGCGCTGATGATCGCGACTGGTGTGCAGTGGAGGCGGCTGGAAGCTCCAGGCGTCGACCGGTTGCAGGGTGCGGGAATTTATTATGGCGGCGGTGCTACCGAGGCTTTGTCCTGCAAGGGTGAGATCGTCTATGTGGTCGGCGGGGCGAACTCGGCGGGTCAAGCGGCGATGAACTTCGCGAAATACGCGGAGCGGGTCATCATTCTGGTGCGCGGCGAATCGCTTTCCAGCACAATGTCGCAATATTTAATCGACCAGGTTAAGGAGACGCCCAACATTCAGCTTTGGACACATGCGAGCCTGTCTGAAGCGCACGGCGAGACGCATCTGGAGGAAATTTCTGTGCTGTGCTCTGATACCGGCAAGATTGAGCGGGTGCCGGCGAGTGCGATGTTTATTTTTATTGGAGCGCTGCCACAGACGGACTGGCTGGCGAGCATCGTGGAGCGGGATGAGCGCGGTTTTCTGCTGACCGGTCCCGATCTTATGCGGGACGGGCAGCGTCCGAAGGGATGGGCGCCGGACCGCGATCCATTTCTGCTCGAGACCAATGTTCCCGGCATCTTTGCCGTGGGCGATGTGCGGCACGGTTCAATAAAACGCGTGGCTTCCGGAGTGGGTGAAGGATCAGTTGGAGTGCAGTTCATTCATCAATACTTGAGCAAGGTCTAAATGGTCGATAAATCTGAACTACGTCGTGTGCAGGAATTCGCTGATTTGCCGGATGATCAGCTCGACTGGTTCCTCAGCCGGGCACAGGAGTTGCACCTCAAGGCGGGTGATGTGTATGCGCGGCAGGGGGATCCGGCGGATACGATGTTTGTGATTCTTGAAGGACATCTTCAGGGGCGGGGCGAACTTGGAGGCGAAACGTTCGTGTTCGATCTGGAGCCGGGCGACGTTACCGGGGTGCTGCCGTTTTCGAGAATGAAGCAGTTCACGGTGAGCGGGCGAGCAATCACAGATAGCCGCGCGCTGCGATTTCCGGCTTCGTTGTTTCCGGAACTGGTGCAGAAAATGCCTGTGCTCACCCAGCGGCTGGTGGGATTGATGTCGGATCGAATCCGTGAGACTACCCGCCTCGAACAACAGCGCGACCGGTTGGCTTCCCTGGGCAAGCTATCGGCGGGACTGGCGCATGAACTCAACAATCCGGCTTCGGCTGCGAAACGCGCGGCGAGCCAACTGCGCGAGACTCTAAAGAAGATCAGGGACGCGAGTCTCGAGCTGGGTAGGCGCGATCTTTCTCTCGCACAGAAATCGGAAATCGAAAAACTGGAAATTTCGTTCACAGTGCCGGATGTTGTTCCGCCGGATCCGTTGACCATCAGCGACCTGGAGGACCAGATCGATTCCCTGCTCCGCAGTCATGGACAAAACGACTTGTGGATGCTGGCGGCCGGCCTGGCGCGGCGGAACATCAAGCCGGAGACGGTTGAATCGTTGTTCGCGATCCTCGATGCAGAGACGGCTCGGGCTGCGCTAGTTCGCATCGCCGCATCGGTGGAGATCGCAAGTCTATTGCACGAAATCGAGAGCAGCACTTCGCGGATATCGGATTTGGTGGGCGCCATCAAGGAATACACCCACATGGACCAGGCGCCGGTTTTAAACGTGGACGTGGTAAAGAGTCTGGAAACTACGCTCACGATTCTGAATCACAAGTTGAAGCAAGGTGTGGCGGTGCAGCGCGATTACAAGGGCGTTCCGCTGTTGGTGAATTCATTTGGCAGCGAGCTGAATCAGGTGTGGACCAACATTATTGACAACGCGATTGACTCGATGCATGGAAAAGGCGAGCTGCGCATCCGAACCTACAGTGATGACGGTTGCGCCGTGGTTGAGATCACCGATAACGGTCCTGGGATTCCCGAGGAGGTGCAACCCCACATCTTCGAACCTTTTTTCACCACCAAAGGAGTGGGGGAAGGCACCGGGCTTGGCCTGGACACGGTGCAGCGAATTGTGAAGAAGCACCGGGGAAATATTCAGGTTACCTCAAAGCCTGGTGAGACGCGGTTTCAAGTCTGGCTGCCGTTGGCCGGAACTGCGGCATAAGACGTTACTTCTCCGAATGGCGACGACGTCGGCGAGAAAATCGGCTCCCCTAAGGTAACTTTCGCAGTTTCCCCGCCGGACGTAGCCTGAAGAAGTTGAAATCCCAGGGATATAAACGAATACGGAAAATGACGTGCGCTGCCGTCCTTGCACTTCTCGCGTGCGGCATAAGTAGGACTGGGCAAGTGGTGTTGGCGCAAGACGCGCCCGCGCTTTCCGTGGTGCCCACTAAGGCAACTATCTTGGTAGGCGAGACGCGTACGTTCCGCGCTGTGGGCAAGGATGGACGCTTGCGGCACGATGTGCGCTGGGTTGTTTCTCCCGAACAGGCTGCCAAACTCACTGTGGCTGGCGATGAAGCGACCCTGCGGGCGGAGGAACCGACTGCAACGGTGGTTCTGACTGCTTCTGCCGAAGGCGATTCCTCTGAAGCCAGCATCGAGATTCGTTCCGGCTCTTCCTTGCCCACCGGAACGATAATGTGGTCCGTGAGCCCCCTACCCGGATGCAAGAGTATGAAAATGACCCAAGCGGTGCCGAGTGCAACCGGACCTGACATTTACGACGAGGAGTCGTGTCCTGATGGTAGCTATGTTCGCGCACTCACCGCTGATGGGCGCGAACTGTGGCGCAGAAAGCTCGGCGGCGCGTCGGCTCCCATGGCGCCTGGTCTCGAGCGGAAAGAAGAAAGCCAACCCGCGGAGCATATTAGCTTGAGTACTCGGTCCGTGTGCGACGAGATCTCTTCCGGAATGACCAAAGATGGCGTCTCAAAGCTCGCGCAAGACCGTAACCTTCGACTGGGCGAGAAAGAGGGGGAGAGTAATAGCTGGGTGTTCGAAGAGCATAACCTCCGCTGCACGATCTGGTTTGGCGAAGCCGGAACCGTGGTAAAGAACAAGAAGATCTTCATTAGCGACTAGCGAGGCAAAAGGAATTGCTGCGTGGAACGCAGTCCGTCGGCTTTTTCTCTCCTCCCCTTTAGCACCGCCTAGCGTTGAGAAATCCCGACAGCACGGAGACGTGCGTTTAAAGTACTCCGACGTCACTTGCCGGTGCGCCAATCCCACGCGGGTTTGCCTTTATCGTCGCGGAACATAAGGGTGTCGGAGCCTTTTACGAGCTCGCGCACGAGGATTATGTCGGACGTGTCCTGCTTGACTTTAGAACCGGTAACGGCAATCTCGTCACCCTTGGTGAAGGTGATTCCCATCTGCTCCTGGAACGGTTTGGGGCAGAGGTAGATGTGGATCTTGTCGTCTCCGCTCTTCAGGACAAGTTCGGTGAAGTCTTTCCTGGTTCCGAAAGAGAGAAGGTTTACTTCGTCCACTATCCCTTTGGTTTTTGTCTCCGTATGAAGGTCGTACGTTGGAGGGTTGCCGTCTTTTTGTTCCGCCTTTTGCGCGAGCGCTGGCGCGATGCACAAAAGTAGAAGTAAGGAGGTGCAGAAAAGCGCCTCGGTAGCATGGCGCGGTGGGATGGCGATTTCGCGACGGTGCGGCATGGTTCGTCCTCGAGTTGCCTGACAGTTTCGCTAACGATTAGGCCGCCGACTCAGTCGCTCTTTGTTCTATAGAAAGACAGGAGGATCGTACACCCTCGCACCGCAGACGCCAATAGCATCGCGGGATTCAGCGATGACATTCCTGTGCTCCGGTTTCTTAGACAGCTCTCAGGTTGTGACAGCGTGGTATGGCCCTTCCGTTTTTCATCCGAATTCCGAATCTGCCGATAGAACCAATATCTAAGGACACGAGAATCGGAAGGGTTGCTGGCGATGACCAAGATTCTGCTAGTGGACGACAGCAAGTTTCTGAGACTCGCCGCGGAGCGCGCGCTGGCGCGCGCCGGCTATGAGGTGATCAGCGCGACCGATGGTGAAAAAGCTCTACGCATGGCGCAAGAGGAATTGCCGGATCTGATTCTGATGGACATATTGCTGCCGAAGATGAGCGGCCGGGATGTTCTCGTCGCGTTGAAGAAAGACCCGTCAACGCAGGCGATCCCAGTGGTGGTGATGACGGGCCTATCTCAAAGGAATGCAGCCCGGTTGCAGGAAGATGGAGCTATCGCGTTCCTGGAAAAGTCTGCCCTCGATTTGGACAAAGGATCTGAGAAGCTATTGGACGCGGTGCAGGAGATTCTCAAGAAGCTTCCCGAACGCACGCGAACCACCACGGCATAGATTCCCGCGGCGGCCACGTCTACCGGTTCATCGGATCCGGTTCACCAGGCCCAGTTGCTTTCGAGACGTCCTCATTCACGGGATCGGGACGATTGCCCTTCTAGCCTTCTATTTGTTTCTTTTTCCTTGACAAACCCCAATAAACGAAAGTAACAATAATCATTCGTAATATCCCAGCCGTTGTTACGCGCGGAGGGTCCGATTCTCAAGGCGGCAAACCCAGAATTCCATCAGGAGGCCTTTCAATGCTTAATCGCTTTCACCGCAGCACGCAACCTCTATTGAAGCGTGAATTGATGCGCGCTCCGTTTCTATTTCTTTACTGCTTGCTCGCGCTTTGCTGTTGTGCGCAGGCACAAACCTATTACGTTGCCAAGAACGGCAGTGACTCCAATAACGGCAGTGCGAGCGCGCCCTGGCTCACCATCGGCCACGCAGCGCTCGAAGCAACGGCAGGCAGCACCGTCTATGTGGGAGCTGGAACCTACAGCGAGAGCGTGTTGTTCGCCAACTCAGGAACGTCCTCGGCTCCCATTGTGTTCAACGGACAGGGCGTTGCCATCGTGGATGGGACAAGCGTAGCCTGCTGCACCACTGCTAGTTTCGAAACTAGCAATGGGTTTCTTTGTTGCAATACGCAAGGGCTGTTTACGATTGGCGCAGCGAGCGGGGTGAGCTACCTGACCATTGAAGGGTTCACCGTCCAAAACTACAAGACTTCGAAGAAGGCAGATGTTCCCGCCGGAATTCTTGTTGCCGGCAGCGGAAGCGGCATCAACATACTCAATAACACGGTTAAGAACATTCAAACCACAGCGGGGAGGGATGGGAACGCTTATGGCATAGGCGTTTTCGGTACCAGTTCCACTCCGCTCAGCTTAACTGTCAGTGGCAACACGGTGACGGGATGCCTTACTGGGGAAAGCGAGACGACCACCTATAACGGCAACGTGCAGAACTTTGTCGTCTCGAACAATACGATCTATGACAATGACAATATTGGCATGGATGCAATTGGCTTCGAGGGAGTCGGTCCGACGGGCTACGATCAGGCCAAGAACGGAGACGTCTACGGCAACCTTATCTACAACAACAGCGCCTTCAAAAACCCTGGAGAAGGCAATGAATACGATGAGGATGGCCTGTACTGCGATGGCTGCACGGAGGTGACGTTCGAGCGCAACACGCTGTACGGCAACGATCTGAATATCGAGGCCGCCAGCGAAACCGCTGGGGAAGTCTCGAGCAACGTGATTATCCGAAACAACCTCTCCTACGCCGCAAATTCGTGCGGCGTTTCCGTGGGTGGATATGCCAAGACCGGAACGGGCGGAAGCACCAACGTCACCATTGTGAACAACAGTCTTTACGACAATGACACGCAAAAGACCGGCAGTGGCGAGTTCCAGATCCAGTACCGCGCCACCGGTATTGTGTTCGAGAACAATATTGTCTATGCCGGTGCGCAGGGCCTGTTCATTCACGGTTTCACGACGGGCAGCAGCGTTACTTCAAACTACAACGACTTCTACACGACGAGCTCGACTACCACTTTTGAGTTGAACAACAAAAGCTACTCTTCGTTCGCATCGTACAAGTCAGCGACCGGACAGGACGCGAATTCGGTGTTCGCAAATCCCGACTATCTGACCGTACCCACATGCACGTCGACCGTAGAGAGCGGGCCTCCGACGCCGATCACCACCTGCTCGCCCACGCCGAACTTTGACATCCCGACCACTTCCCCGGCTGAGAACACGGGCAACGTCAGCCTGGGTTCGGCCGATTTCGGCACGGTGGACTTCAACGGCAATCCGCGGGTCAATGCCAATGGGCAAATCAACATGGGAGCCTTTGAGCAATGACAAGTGGGTTGATCGGTTGGTAGATCACTAGGTTCAACCGGGGCACGCGGCCTGCCTGCGTGCCCGTTTTGTTTGCGCGGAAGCATCGGCAACGGGGATACTGAGACATGCGCTTCCTGTGTCTTGCGGGTCTGATCTATCTCCTGCTCGCCCGCCTGACCTATGGGCAAGGTGTGTCACCGGCTACAGTTCCAGCCGGAGAAGCGCCGGTGACGGTTGTCGCCCCCGACGATCCGGTAATCACGGTGAATGATTTCTGCGGTGAACCGGCTCCGCCGCCGGGCAACGGCTGCAAAACCGTGATTACTCGAGCACAATTTGAAAAGCTCTGTGAAGCGCTACAGCCGGGTATGTCGTTGTCTCTTCGGCTCAATGTAGCAAACGCTTATGCACGCAATCTGAGAATGTCGGCGGCGGCGGAAAAACTCGGCCTCGACAAAACGCCCGCGTTCGAAGAAGAGATGCGCTATGCGCGCATGCAACTGCTTTCTCAAGATCTGAGCCGCGCTTTGCAAGCTGACGCCAACAACATCACCGACGCCGATCTTGAGAACTACTATAAAAAGAACGGGGCCTCCTTTGAGGAAGCCACTCTGGCGCGGATTTTCGTCCCCCGCACAAAGGAAGGCGGAGCTGCGCACGGGGATGGTGAAGACGCGCAGACCAAGGCTGATGAAGACGCGATGACGAAGGTCGCCGCCGATCTCCGGGCGCGCGCGGTTCAGGGCGAAGATCCCGACAAGTTGCAAGTCGAGGCCTACACGGAAGCTGGAATTCCGCGAACCAGTGCCAACACGAAGATGGAGAAGGTGCGCCGCGACGCGCTGCCTCCGCAGCACGAGGCGGTGATGGATCTGAAGCCGGGAGAAGTTTCCGAGGTATTCTCCGACCCGGGGGGCGCTCACTTCATTTACAAAATGATCAGCAAGCACACGTTGACGCTGGACGACGCGAAAACCGAGATCCGTACGGCAATTTCCAGCCAGCGCTATCGCGACGGCATGAAGAGCTTTCAGGGCGACGTCGTGTTTAGCGATGCTTACTTCAATCCCCCTGGCAAGCCGGTCCCAGAGCCGCAGCGAAATCGGCGAGAGAGAAGAAAAAAGCCACCGACCTCAGCAGAGAAAGACCACGACTAGTTAGGTCTATGTAAATAAACCACTTACAGGATGGAACCTAAAATGGTTGCGCGGAGTCTATCTGACTAGAGTGTGCGCCAGTAACATGCGAAAGTGACCTCTAATCCGTAAACCGGTGGTGACGGGCGATTTTTCGGTTGGGGATGAGGTGGGAAATTCTATAATCATCTTTTAGTCACGCAGTACGCGAAGTAAGGCGGGAGTGACCACCTTGGGAGATCTGGCGAGCGCAATCGGAGCACGGGCCCAGGAAGCGGCAATTGTCGCGGACCTGAAGGCCGGATCGGAAGAGGCCTACGCTTGGCTGATCGGTGAATTTCAACGACCAGTGTATGGGTTGGTGTACCGCATGGTGAGCGATCCGACGGACGCGGCGGATACCACGCAGGACGTTTTCCTGAAAGTGTTCCGCGGGATGAAGAGCTTCCATGGCCAATCGAGTTTGAAGACCTGGATTTACCGGATTGCATTGCATGAAGCGGCGAACCGGAAGCGGTGGTGGTTCCGGCACAAAGCGCACGAGACTTCGATCGAACCGGTGGAGTCGGACGGACTGGCGAACGGGGATGGGTCGATGCAAAATATGGCGATGCAAAACGCGCTGACCGACCGTAATGATTCGCCGTTCGACAGCGTGGCGCACCGGGAAGTGCAGAAGCGGGTGGATGCGGAGTTGCGGCAGGTGGCGGAGCCGTACCGGACGGCGCTGATTCTGCGCGATCTGGAAGAAATGTCCTATGAGGAAATCGCCGAGGTTCTGCAGCTTTCGCTCGGAACTGTGAAATCGAGAATCACGCGGGGGCGGCAGGCGTTGAAGCAGCGGCTGGCTCCCTATGTGCGCGAGGTGGGGGCAGAATGGGGACTTACTGCTCCTGATGACGGGGAAGAAGAAGAGAGAAGTTTGCGGTCCCAAAGGTTGCAGGACCAGGTTGCTGGAGGGGGAAGAAGGGTCGAGGTGATGCCATGAGGTACGTGGCCATGAATCCGGGTTCGCCGAAGGTGGGGATGAAGTGTGCGGACGTGAAGGGATTGCTGTCTCCGTATTTGGATGGAGTGGTGACCGGGACCGAGATGCAGGGGTTGCAGGCGCATCTGGAGGTATGTTCGGGGTGCGCGCAGGAATACCGGATGCTGCGGCAGACGCAGCAGTTACTGATGAGTGTGAGGCGTGTGCAGCAGCCGGCGGATCTTGGGCTGAAGCTGCGGCTGGCTATTTCGCGGGAGGCGGCGGAGGGACGGCGTCCGCGGTACGAAGGCTTGCGCATGCGCATGGAAAATGCGGTGAACGCGTTTATGGTGCCGGCTACGGCCGGCCTGGTTTGTGCCTTGCTGATTTTTGGTTTAGTGACTGCCATTCTGGCGATGCCGGGAGAGGTGCAAGCGAATAATCAAGATGTGCCGCTGGTGCTGAATACTGGTCCGGAGCTGCAGCAGAGCGCCTTTGGCACGACGCTGAGTTCAATGAATACAGATTCGCTGGTAATTGAGGCACATGTAGATTCGCGCGGGCGAGTAGACGATTACAAGATCCTCTCGGATCCCGGGGAATCTCAGGAGTTGCTGCCGCAAGTGAAGAGGATGCTCATCTTTACGACGTTCCGTCCGGCGATGTCGATGGGACGGCCGATCTCATCGCGGGCGGTGTTGTCGTTCTCGAGGATTAGCGTGCGAGGGTAGGTGAAGTGGTTTCCGGTTTTCTGGCCCTCGCGCTACGTGCGAAAATTCCCTTCAGCCACTCTTTGCTGCGTGTTCGCTAGACCCCCTGAGGGTTTGACCCTTCGCGCGGAAGTCCTTACACTTGAAGGTGTTCTCCGCTTGGTACACCGGTAATCCCTTGGAGGGTTTCCTGAGTCTGCGATTGCGCAGCCTGTGGTTTGCGGCCCTGTTGGCGCTGCTGGCGCCGTTGTGCGCCGGGCAGGACCCGGTTCCGCTTCCGCAAAAACCGCCTCCGCAGAACCCCGCTCCGCAAGGGCAAGCTGCGCAAGACCAACCGGCGGCGCCAGACCAGTCTTCGCAAGGGCAGTCATCTTCCAAAGATCAGCCCACTTCGGAGGAAGATGTTCCGACGAAGCCGCCAGCTACAATTCAGCCTCCGCAGGGCCAGACTCCGGCGAAACCGGCCCCGCAAAATCGAGCGCCGCAGAATCAGGTTCCGCAGAATCAATCTTTGATCGAGCTGGACAGCAACGAGACGATTTTTTCGATGCTGGCGGCGCTCAACACCTGTGGCTACGATCAGGATTTGACCATCTCAGACGCGGTCCGGAGCAACGTGCGGGCGGATCTGCAGAAAAATCTGCTGAATTCGCCGGAGGCCGAGTCAGCGCGCTCGGCGCTGTGCGAGTTCTACCAAGGCCACGTGGCGTCGAACGACCCGAACCGCAACCTGTCGCAATACATCTCATTGGCGTTGTATGTGGACGGACCGCCGCATTTTCTGCCGCGAACGAAGGAGGAGGATCTGCCCCCAGATGCCTCCGCGATTGCGCTTTTCGGAAAGCTGCTCGAGCCCTTTTACGAGAAGGCCGGGTTGCATTCGATCTGGGAGCGGCACCGCAATGATTACGCGGCGGCCATGAAACGCTACCACGAACCACTGCAAAAGATGGTGTTCGATACAGAGATTTATCTGAAGCTGCCTTCGTCGCAATATCTGGGGCGGAGGTTCACGATTTATCTGGACTTCATGGGTTCTCCGAACGAGACGGATGCGCGAAATTACGGGCCGGATTATTACGTGGTCGTGTTCCCCGCTCCGAACGCGCCTTCAGGAGAAGCGCCGAAGTCGGCGCTGAAGATGGAACAGATTCGGCATACGTTTCTGCACTACGAACTGGATCCGCTGGCGGAGAAGCACTACAGCTCGATCAAGCGGCTGGAACCGCTGCTGCAGTCGGTGAAGCGCGCGCCGCTGGAAGAGAGTTTCAAGACCGACATCTCGCTGCTGGTGACGGAATGCTTGATACGAGCCATCGAGATTCGCACAGCGGGAGGCAAGCAGCCGGCGCAGGAGGCAATGCGCGCGCAGGCCGTGGATGACGCGGTGAAACAAGGATACATTCTGACGAAATACTTTTACGACGCGGTGGTGGCGTTTGAGAAAGATCCCACAGGCATTCGAGCAGCGTACGGCGATTTAATAGCGAACCTGGACCTGGGCAAAGAAGAGAAAGCCGCGGCGGCAGTGCAGTTTGCCAGCGCGACGTCGCCGGAGCTGGTGCAGCTGTCGCGTCCGGAAGATCGGCGGATGCTGATAACGGCGGAAAAGCGGCTGTCCGCAGGCGATCCTAAAGGAGCGCAGGAACTGGCGCAGCAGGCGCTCGATAGGAAGATCGGCGACCAGGGCCGCGCGCTGTTCATTCTGGCGGAAGTGGCTGTGGCCAACAAGAACCGGGACGGAGCGCAGGATAACTTCCAGAAGGCGATTGCGGCGACGCAGGATCCCAAGGTGGTGGGATGGTCGCATGTGTATTTGGGTAGGATTCTGGATATGAAAGAGGATCGGGAGGCCGCGTTGCAGGAGTACCGGGCGGCCCTGAACGCGGGGGGAGGATTACCGGAGGTCAAGGCGGCGGCAGAGCGGGGGTTGCAGCAGGCATATGAGCCCCCGGCGAAACCACAGTAGTGTGGGCCTCGCGATTACAATTCGAGTACGGTTACAATGCGACCGGTGGACCGGGGTTGCAGAAAATTGGAAGTGGCGAGTTTTGAATCAGGCGGCACAAGCCAAGGAGAAAGCATGAAGCGAGCAGCGATCATTACCGCAGTGCTGGGAATATCGGTCTGGGGTTTCGCGGCGAACGGGTTTGCGCAGAGCAGCGACAAGCCTGCGGCGCAGAACGCGCCGGCCGGACAAACGGCGGGACAGGCCGCAGCGCCGGCAGGCAAGCGTAAACCGATGGCCAAGACGCAAGAGGAGTTTGCGGCATATAACGCGGCGGTAGCATTGACCGACCCGGCGGCGCAGGAGAAGGCTGCCAACGATTTTGCCACGAAGTTTCCCGACAGCGAATTGCGGCAACTGCTTTACACGCAGGTGATGCACCGATACCAGCAGGCCAACAACGCCGACAAGATGATGGAGATGGCACAGAAAATCTTGAGCTTGGACGCGGACGATCCGGAGGCGCTGGTGAGCGTATCGCAATTGCTCGCCGAGCGGACGCGCGAAACTGACCTGGACAAGGATCAGCGTCTGGCGGAGGCGAGAAAGGATGCGCAGCGCGCGCTGGTCACGGTGGATACGGACGTTCCGACCGGTTACCCGCCCGAGCAACTAGAGGCGTTTAAGGGATACGTGCGTTCCGAGGCCTATGCGATTCTCGGGACGCTTGATTTCAACGCCAAAGCTTGGGCGAATGCGGAAGGGAATTTGAGGAAGTCGATTGATGCGTTCCCTCAGGAGCCGGATCCGATCGCGGTGTTCCGGCTTTCCGTGGCGTTGGACATGCAGAGTAAATATCCTGAAGCCATGAAATATGCCAATCAGGCGGTGAGCATGACCAAGGAAGGAACTCCCGCGGGCAAGGCTGCGCGGGATGAGAAGGACCGTCTGACGCAGTTGACTGGCGGCAGTAGTACTCCGGCGCCTGCGCCTCCGAAGAATTGATTCGGGACCTCCGGCGATACAATCATGAAAGAACGGGAAATCACCGCGCTGGAAACGGCGTTGAACTACCACTTCCGCCGCCGGGTGGTGATCGAGCAGGCCCTGACCCACAGCTCGCAAGCGCGGGAGCAGGAGGCCCAGCAGGCGGGAGAGAGCAAGTACAAGGTCAACGACAACGAACAGCTGGAGTTTCTGGGAGACGCGATTCTGGCGTTGGTGACCAGCGAGGAATTGTTCCAGCGCTTTCCGCAGTTTCGCGAGGGTGAACTCTCAAAATTGCGCGCCCATGTGGTGAGCGAGCGGCACCTGATCCGGGTGGCGCAGCGACTGGAGCTGGGACACTATCTGCGCCTGGGCCGGGGAGAGGAGAAAAGCGGCGGCCGCAGCAAGACGGCGTTGCTGGTGGACGCGCTAGAGGCGATTCTGGCGGCGATCTACCTGGATGGCGGAATGGAGCCGGTCCGCGAATTCATCTTGCGCGAAATTCTGGCGCCCGAACTGGAGCGGATGGAGCGCGAGGGCGGTACGCTGCCCATGACCGACTTCAAGTCGGCGCTGCAGGAAACCTTGCAGGGGCTGGGAATGGCCCAGCCTTCGTATGTGCTCGTGCAGGAAGCAGGACCGGAGCACAGCAAGACGTTTACGGTGGAAGTCCGTCTGAACAATAAGAGCGGTGAAGGCCGCGCGGAATTTGTGGGACGAGCGCAAGGTACAACGAAGAAGACAGCGGAGCAGGATGCGGCGCGGCAGTTGCTGTCCCATCTAGCGTCGCGATCGCAGTCGGCGGCAGCCAGAGCGGCGCGAGGGTCGAGGTCTGCAGATAAGTAGAGACGCTGGATAAGTGAGTGCATGAATCTCCCAGACGAAAATTTTGCAAGCGAAAATCCTTCGGGCGGAGTTTCTTCGAGCGAGCTGTCTTCCAGCCAACATGGCGGGGAGGAACCGTCGGCGGTCGATCACTCTCTGGAACGCCATTCTCTCGAGGCTCATTCCCTAGGGAATCAATCTCCGGAGGATCGTTCGCCCCACGATCAGCTATCGCTCGATAGTTTCTCGGGCAATCGAACGGCGGCGTCGGCAGCTGGAACGGACGTGACCAGCTCGATACAATCGCTGCTGGGAACCGTCGTGATCGCGGTGTTTGTGATCACCTTCATCGTGCAGGCGTTCCAGATTCCTTCTCCGTCAATGGAGAACACGCTGCTGGTGGGCGATTACCTGCTGGTGAACAAGCTGTGTTACGGCGAAGGCGGCGTGGGAGACTATTTCATGCCCTACCGCCAAGTGCAGCGTGGCGACATTGTGGTGTTTCACTATCCCGTAGACCCGGCACAGCATTTCGTGAAACGGGTGATTGGTTTGCCTGGCGATCGCGTACGGATGGTCAACAAGCAGGTGCTGGTGAATGGCGTGCCGTTGAAGGAACCGTACGCGCACTTCAGCCACCCCGCGGATGACGTGTTCCGGGATAATTTTCCGCGGCTGGATGTGATGTCGGGCCCCACGCCGGAATGGTGGCTGCAGTTGCGCAAACTGGTCGAGGACGGACAATTGATTGTCCCCGAGGGGCATTATTTTGTGATGGGCGACAATCGCGACAATAGTTCTGACAGCCGTTACTGGGGATTTGTGCCGCGGGCCAATATTATTGGGCGCCCGCTGGTGATCTATTGGTCGGTGCAGGGGGCTGAGGGGGATGGAACGGCGCCGTCTTCGGTGAGTGCTAAACTGTACCACTTCGCCTACGTGGTAACGCACATCTTTCAGATTACGCGGTGGCACCGCACGCTACGGCTGGTGCGTTAAGACTGCCGGTTTGCGAAGGTGCACACTGCTGAAAAAACAAGACTGGACGGATTGAGCACATTGGCTAATAAAGGCAATAAAGAACAGAACGAGGCCGAAGAGAAACCGCGCGAGACTCCGGTGGAGTTTTTGTCGTCGCTGGCAGCTGTGCTGGTAACGGGATTGTTCATCATCACCTTTGTGGTGCAGGCGTTCGAGATCCCCTCCAGT
>Ga0210385_10001128_pt1 | contig 16921 bp, 12 predicted proteins | sample IncBWH26OmetaG_FD_160107 | JGI IMG/M metagenome (GOLD analysis project Ga0210385, IMG submission 160107) | Forest soil microbial communities from Barre Woods Harvard Forest LTER site, Petersham, Massachusetts, United States - Inc-BW-H-26-O ...
ATCGGCAACGGCGGCAATTTCCTCGAGAACGCCGGGCGTTGGGAAGGCAAGAACGCGGGCGCGGGAGTCCTGGAGGGCGGCGGCGAAGTCCTGCTGCAGTGCCGGCCAGGCGGTATCGAGCAGGGCGTCGCCCCGTTCGGACGGCCGCATACCGTTTCTTTTAACGGTCGCTGTGCCTAATAGGTGGAGTTCGTTCCGGGCGCGAGTGCAGGCAACGTAAAGGAGCCGTTTGCGCTCCTCGTCCAGGCGAATCTGACGCTGTTTGCGGACCCATCGGTAGAGCTGATGGGTTTCTTCTTCCTGCGGGCCGAGGGGCGCGACGAGAAATTCGGACTGGTCCGGGTCCCACGGGTCAATGCGCTCAAGGGAGCAGACCAGCGGGTTGCCGTCGCCGGAAGCGGTGCGCTCGAGTCCGGGAACAACGACGACTTCGAAGCCGAGGCCCTTGGCTTTGTGGATGGTCATCAGCTGGATGCCGCAGCGCTCGCTGACGGAGGGATCGGGTTGCGCGAAGAGGCGATCGAACTCGGCATCGAAGGCGGTGGTGGAGGCGTCGAAGCCGTCGGGCGAGACGGCATCGAGGAGGGAGAAGAACACCTGGGCGTTTTCGTATCCGGCCGCGTCGATCGAGGCGGGACCGCCAAGGGTGCGCCAGGTGCGCTCGATCCAGGAGGCGAAGGAGGGGGATTCGGACTGGCGCCAGCGGAGTTCAAGGGCGCGGCGGAGAATTTCCGCGGTGCGGGCGAGGCGCTGCTGACCGTCGGTCGAGAGGAAATGCCGATGGCGCTCGATGAGTTCGGGAACAGAGAGGTCCTTGAAGGCGGCGTTGTCGGAGCCGGTGAGGAGGTGCAGGTCGGCGAGGGTGAGGCCGCACCACGGCGCGCGCAGAACGGAGAGCCACGCGATGCGATCCATGGGATGGAGGAGGGCGCGGGTGAGGGCACGGAGGTCGAGGAGTTCCTGGCGCTCGAAGAGGCGCTCGATTTCGACGGCGCGGAAGGGGATGCGATGGTCGCGGAGGAGCGGGACGATCTGGGCGAGGTGGGTGCGGGCGCGGACGAGAACGGCGACACGATATTCCTTGCCTGTCGCCTGCGCGCGCTCGATGGGTGGGAGATGCTGCTTGAGAATGCGGAGGACGTCGCCGGCTTCCTGTTCCTGGGCATCGGTGATGTCGGCAGGGGTCGGTCGGCGGTCGGCAGTGCCAATCAGGCGCGGGTGGATGTGGAGAGATTTCTCCGGCGGCGCAGCGGTGAAGGCGGTGGCTTCGGCGAAAGGGACGGAGGCGGCTCCGGGGAGAACGTCGGCGGCACAGAGGGTGCGGAACATCTGGTTGATGGGCTCGGTGAGGCCGGCGTGGGAGCGGAAGTTGACGGAGAGCTGCACGGGGTGGCAGCGGATGCAGCTGCCGTTGGGGTCGAAGGAGGCGATGCCGCGATCGCGGACCTGGGTGAAGAGCTCGACGTCGGCCTGGCGAAACATGTAGATGGACTGCATGGGATCGCCCACCAGGAAGACGGTGCGATTTTCGCCGGGATCGGCGGCGTCGGACCAGGCCGACAGGAGCGCGGAGACGAGCTGGTGCTGGCGGCGCGAGGTGTCCTGGAATTCGTCGATGAGGAGGTGACGGATGTCGCCGGCGATGTCGATGACGCGTTCGCGGTAGCTGCTGAAGACTTCGAGCGCGGCGAGGCCGAGTTCAGTGAAGTCGACCTTGTTGTTTTCGGCGAAGACGACCTTGAGGTCGGCGATGGCCCGGCGCAGGACGGTGAAGATGTGGCGGAGGGTGGTCCATTGCGCGTCGCTGTAGGCGTCGGGCGGGAGATCGCGAATGTCGCCGAGGACGTCGAGGAGTTGCGGGATTTGGCGGAGGCGCTCGAGGAGCTCGAGCATGGCGTCTTTCAGGCGGCGTTCTTCGCGCGTCTTGCTGGGAAAGCCCTGGCTCTTGTTCACAGTTCTGCGCCATTCATTCCCGGTGGTAAGCAGGAAATTGCAGACGCAACGCCAATGCTGCGGGGGCATGGAGGGGGAGAGCGAAGAGACGCCGGTGAGGAGGCTGACGTCGTCGTTGCCCTGGGAGGCGGCGTAGTGGGCGAGGTCGAGGAGCTGTTGTTCGAGCGCGGGTTCCGCAGTGAGGAGGCGGTGCGCTTCAGCGAGGACGCGGTGATTCTCGCGACGGAAGGGAGCTTCGAGTTTGACGCGGAGCTGCTGCCAGTCGGTCTCGGTCATGGCGGCGGAAAACGGGAAGGCGGGCTGCCAGTGATCGCGCGCGCGCAGCATACCCGCGATGAGGGATTCGCACTGGGAGAGGCGGTTGTCGCGCAGGTCGAGGAGGTGGGCGAGGGCGTGGTCGAGGACGGGATCGGGACCGCCGAGTTGCTGGAGAGTGCGGCGGGCGGCGAGCGAGTAAAGCGCCTCCGCTTCTTCGGTGGGATGGAGGTGGCCGCCGAGGCGCGCAAGCAGCGGGCGGTCGTGCGCGATGCGGAGGCAGAAGGAGTCGATGGTTTCGACGGCGAGGCGCTCGGGGTGATCGAGGATGTTCCAGTTGCGGCGTTGGGCGTGAGCGAGGGCTGCGCGCGCGAGGTCGATGCGGTCAGCGTCCTCGCGGCCTGGCGGCCGGCGGCCGGCGGCGACTTCGAGGTCGGAGAGGATGCGGGCGCGCATCTCGGCGGTGGCGGCGAGGGTGAAGGTGATGGCGAGGATCTGCTCCGGCTCGTCAACGACCGTGAGGAGGCGGAGATAGCGGCGCGTGAGCAGATCGGTTTTGCCGGAGCCGGCGGGGGCCTGCACGATGACGGAGCGGCGAATGTCGAGCGCGGCTTCGCGCGCGGGCGCGTCGATGGGGGCTTCGGTGAGGACGTTACTCATCGGCCGCCTCGATCTCTTCTTCGTCGACGGTGATGCTGGCCAGGTTGGATTCGGCGATGCGGCAGAGGGAGTGGAGATCGCAGAGCGCGCAGACTTTGGCGTCGCGGGGCGAGACGGCGGCCTCGCCGCGCAGGAATTCGGCGGCGAGATTTTCGAGGGCGCGGGCCCATTCATCGCGCATGGCTTCGGAGTAGGGCTCGTTGACCAGGGCGCTTTGGGAGCTGAGGCTGGCGTCGAGCTGGTTGCGTGCGTCGCGCACGCGGCCTTCAAAGCTGGTTTCTTTAGCGCGAATCAGCGCGAAGAGGATGCCGCTGACATTTTCGACATTGCCGTAGGCAGCGTAAAGCGGGAGCTGCGGGTCGCCGGGGCGCTCGCCTTCCCAGAGAGCGGGAGAAACCTGGCCGGTTTTGTAATCGATGAGGAGACGGGAGCCGTCGGCGAGGAGGTCGATGCGATCGGCGCGCAGATTGACCTGGAGGTCGCCGATGTGGACATCGGGGAGGGGATGTTCGCAGGCTTCGACGGTGAAGGGCTGGCGGCGGGCTTCTTTGGCGAGCCACTGGGAAAGGCGAGCGCGGAGCCGGCGCTTTTCGGCGTCGAGACAGGCCTTCTGCCAGGGATCGTCGAAATCAAGGCCGGGCAGAGATGAAAGCGCGGCGTCGATGTGGACGTCGAGGATGGAGCCGAGGGTATTTGTCGCTATGGCTGTGACAATATCTTCGTGCGTGCGGATGGGGACGGGCTCAGACAGCGAGAAGAGGCGCTGCAGGACGGTGTGGAGAAGCTTGCCTTTGTCGGCCGGGGTGAGGCCCCACTCATTCTTCTCGAGGGCACGGGCGGCGAAACGTTTGGAGGCGAAAGCCTGGAAGGCGCAGGCGGCCTGGCTCTTGAGGACGGTCGCACCGCCGGCGTTCTGCTCGCTCGGCCAGGGAAGGGTGACATCGTCGGGGATCTTGACCAGGGTCGCACGAGGCTCGGCGGCAGCGGAGAAATCGCCGGCGGGTTGCGGGACGATGTCGCTGAAGAGGCTCGCGATGAGCGGCGAGGGGCGCAGCTCGGCATCTTTATCGCGCTGGGCGTAGCTGAAGACGATGCGGGGCGCGGAGTGGAGGAGGCGCGTGGTGACGGTGCGGGCGAGGTTCCAGTTGTCGTCGCGCGCGGCATGGGGCATGGAGAACTGGCGCTGCACGGCGGCGGGGAGGAGAGGATGGAGGCGGGTGCGCGGCGGCCAGGCGGTGTCGTCGACGCCCATGAACCAGAGGGCGTCGAACTGCTGGCCGGAGGATTCGAAGGGGCCCATGATCTGGATGGGCGCGTCGTGGGATTCGGGGGCGAAGATGGTCTCCTGCGCGTGGCGGTCGAGGAGGTCGACGAAGTCGCGCCAGGAGTAGAGGGTGCCGTCGAAGTCGAGGAGGGCAATCTCGTCGAGGAGTCGCTGCCAACGCTGCAGGGCCTGGAACTGGGTGGAGTCGGCGGGACGCGGGCCGGGCCAGCTGACGCTGTCGAGGAGGACAGAGGCGAGGTCGGCGAAGGCAGAGGGCGGGCGCGCGGCGGAGAGGATGGCATTGGCTTCGACGGCGCGGACCAGGGAGCCGAGATGGGCGTGGAGAGAGCTCAGTACGGGAGAGCCGGCAGTGGAGGCGCGGTAGGCGGCGAGGGACCGTTGGGGCGAGAGCAATCCGTAGCGACGCTGGCGGGCGTCAGAGGAGGCGACGGCGCCATGATTGGTCACAGTGTTGGCGACAAATCCAGAGAGCAGGAGCCAGGAGATTTCGTCTTCGTGCAGAGGGCCGGCGATCCAGTGCAGAAGCAGGAGCGCGGCGCGGATGGCGGGGACGCCGGCAAGCGGCTCGCCGAGAGAGAATTCCCACGGCAGGAGCGGCGAGGGTTGGCGAATATCTTCGGTCGCAGGCATGAGAATGCGGCGGAAGATGCGGTCGATTGCGCCGCGGGCGGCTGGGATGGAGGGAACGATGACGCCGATGCGGGCGGCGGGGTTTTCGAGCAGGAGATCGCGAGCCCAGACGGCGCAGGCAGAGATTTCGTCGCGACGATGCGTGGCGACAATCCAGGAGCGGTGGGAATCTTCGGGGGCGAAGGCGGGTTCGGGCGGGAGGTTGGTGATGGTGATGCCGCGGGACTCGAGTGCGGCAAGGAAGTCCTGCTGGGCTGGGGTGATGCGGTCGAAGCCGACAAGAAGGATCTCGGGCGGGAGAGTGAGGGCGGCGCCGGAGGTGAGGAGCGGGAGCAGTGTGGATTCGAGCTGGTTGGGGCTGAGCCAGCCGTGACGGGCGCATTCGCGATGAAATTCGGCGGCCCAGTTGCGATAGTGCTCGGCATCCGTGGGCTCGTCGGCGGGACCCCAGGGCTGGCGGCGCGCGGCGTGAGCATTGAAGGCGGAGAGCAGGGACCAGGCCTCGATGGCAAGCGCGGCCATCGAGTCCGGTGAGAGGACGAGGGAGGCGTCGTCGCGCTGTGCGCGCTTCCAGAGGAGTTGTTCCTGCAGCGGAGTGAGGAGCGTGGGCGCGTCGGGAGCTACAAAGGTGTGTTCGCGCCAGAGGTCGCGCAGCCAGGAGTCCCAGTCGTGGATGGCGGGGGAGGGCCAGAGGGTCCGGCCCGCGGCACGCTGCTCTTCGGCAAAGCGGAGCAGGAGCGCGCGGGCGGCGCGGGGACTGGCAGCGATGATGACGGCCTCGCGCCGGAGTGCGTCGGCAATCGAAGGGGCCAGCGGCATGAGGGGGAAAGATCTACATCCAAGTGTAAACTGGCAGGTGAAGCAACTTCGCGCACTGATTTCCACCGCTGTCGTTCTGGCGGTGGTTGTGTTTTTTGCGGGCTGCCGCGCGGACGGGAAACAGGGGTCGCCGAGCGCGGCGCAGCAGCAGGCGGGCGCGAAGAAATTTCACATCCGCGGGATCGTGGTTTCGAGCGATGCGAAGACCGGCGCGGTGACGCTGGATACGGAGGCAATTCCCGGCTACATGGAAGCGATGACGATGCCGTACACGCTGGCGCAGCCGAACATCGCGACGGAACTGCATCGAGGGGACACGATTACGGCGACGCTGACGGTGACGGCGGATGCGGATGTGCTGGACGAGATTGACGTGATCGCGCAGGCGAAGCCGGACTACAAGCCAGCGGTGACGTACAACGATCTGGAGCCAGGCGAGACGGTGCCGGATTTTGCGTTTCGCAACCAAAGCGGGCGGACGGTGCGGCTGGCGGAGTGGAAGGGCAAGGTGGTGCTGCTGACGTTTATCTACACGCGATGCCCGCTGCCGAATTTCTGCGTGCGGATGAGCCGGAATTTTGCTGAGATCGATAAGGAACTGCAGAAGGATCCGCGGCTATTGGCAAGAACGCATTTGCTGAGCGTGAGCTTCGATCCGAAGTACGACACGCCGGCGGTGTTGCGGAGCTACGGCGGCGCGTACACCGGGAATTACACGAAGGAGACGTTCGCGCACTGGGATTTTGCAGCTTCGACGGAAGAGGAGCTGCCGAAGGTGATGGAGTTTTTCGACGTGGGCGCGACGCCGGAGAAGGATGGGACGATTACGCATTCGCTGTCGACGGTGGTAATCGGGCCGGATGGGAAGGTGTTCAAGTGGTATCCGGGAAATGATTGGACCGTGGATCAGGTAATGGGTGATGTGCGGAAGCTGGTGGGCGCGTAGTTGATATGATGTGGTCTGACCACTTGACTGAAGAGATGAGGAAACGATGGTGAGTGCGCTGACGATTCGCAAAGAGGGTGATCTGGATTTTTTGTCGCTCGGGGCGCTGGTGCACCGGCTGGATCCTGGGATTATTCCGTTTCGTAAGGCGACGGAGTGCGCGATTCATGTCAGCGGCGGCGAGTTTAATGTGGCGGCGAATTTGTCGGATTGTTTTGAGATGAAGACGGCGATTGCGTCGGCGATGGTGGACTATCCGATCGGCGATTTGATCGCGGAGCGGGTGCGGGCGATGGGGGTGCGGCCGTTTTACCGTCACTTCAAGCACGACGGCGTGACGGGGCCGAACATGGCGACGGTGTACAGCGATCGCGGGTTCGGGGTACGGGCGCCGGTGGTGTTCTACAACCGGTGCAACGAGGCGGCGGCGCAACTGAAGCCGGGAGACTTCGACTGGAAGGCGATTTTTGCGGGCGGAGTGCGGTGGGTGCACTGCGGCGGCATTTTTGCGGCCCTGTCGCCGACGACGGGACAGCTGGCGGTGGAGATGATGACGGCGGCGAAGAATGCGGGCGCGGTGACGTCGTTTGATCTGAATTTTCGCGAGAAGCTGTGGCACATTTCCGGCGGAGCGGATCGCGCGGTGGAGGTGATTGCGCGGATCGTGGAGCATGTCGATGTCCTGGTGGGCAATGAAGAGGATCTGCAGAAGGGGCTGGGAATCGAAGGGCCGAAGGTGGAGGAGAAGGCGAAATCGAAGCTCGATCCGCATGTGTTTTTCGGGATGATCGACAAAGTCGTGAAGAAGCACCCGCAGGTGAAAGCGGTGGCGACGACGCTGCGCGAGGTGCACTCGACCAACCGGCACAGCTGGAGCGCGGTGGCGTGGGTGGATGGGAAGACGTACGCGGCGCCGACGGCGGAGCTGGATGTTTACGACCGCGTGGGCGGCGGTGATGGATTTGCCGCGGGATTTTTCTATGGATTGCTGTCGGGGACCGATCCGGAAGAAGCGGTGGAGCTGGGCTGGGCGCATGGGGCGCTGCTGACGACGTTCCCGGGGGACACGACGATGGCGACGCTGGATCAGGTAAAGGCGTTCGCGAAGGGCGGCTCGGCGCGGATACAGCGGTAGGACGGGGTGCAAGGGCACAGCGTTCAGCAAAAGCGGAATGGCCGCCGGCGCACATGCGGTCGGCAGAGCGGGACCGGCGGTTAGCAGGCTGGTACTGCGGTGATGGTGGGCTGAGCGGCTCCAGTAGACTAGGGGCACTGGAGGGCCAATGGCCAAAGTGACGATATTGTTCGGGCTGTTGCTGATCGTGCTGGGCGTGGTGGGATTTGTCGGTACAGGTTGGAAGGCACCCACGGCCCTGATCCCGATGTATGTTGGCATTGTGTTCACGATCCTCGGCTTTTTCGCGCGGAGAGGGAGCCAGAAGCGGCGGATGCTGGTGATGCACATTGCGGTGACGCTGGCGGTGCTGTGCTTTCTGGGAACGGCGCTGAGCATCTGGAATTTCATTCAGATGGAGCGCGGGCATGCGATGCTGCGGCCGATTGCGGTGGAGGACAAGGCCGTGTTTTCTGTGATGATGCTGATTTATGTGCTTCTTTGCGTGCGCTCGTTCATCAAGGCAAGGAGAACTCCAGCGGTCAGCGATCGGCAGACGGCGGCTTGAGGGCAGAGGTTAGGGATCAAGGTTCTGCTCTTCCCGGCAAAATGGATGGTGGGATGGGCACGCAAGGTAGCGAGCGCAGCATGAGAGTGGGATCAGTGCCGGCGATGCACGGGGATCGAAGTGTGGGGCGCGGTGCGAGCGCACGGGCCGGTGCGGATGCTCCGAAAAAGAAGCCGGACCTGAAAAAGGTGATGCCGGAGATCTGGAAGCTGGTCCGGCCGCGGCGGTGGCTGCTGCTGTTTGGCTTCTTTCTGATGGTGATCAACCGGGTAGCGGGTCTGGTGCTGCCGTTCTCGACAAAGTTCCTGATCGACCGGGTTCTCGGAGTGCACGGGAATCCAAAGTTGCTGATGCCGCTGGCCGGGTTGGTGTTCACGACCACGGCGATTCAGGCGGTGACGTCGTTTTCGCTGACGCAGCTGCTGTCGAAGGCGGCGCAGCGGATGATCACGGAACTGCGGCAGCAGGTGCAGCAGCATGTGGGGCGGCTGTCGGTGGCTTTCTACGACGCGAACCGGACGGGTCTGCTGGTGTCGCGGATCATGAATGATGTGGAGGGCGTGCGCAACCTGATCGGGACCGGGCTGGTGGAGTTCGTCGGTGGGATGCTGACGGCGGCATTGGTGTTCAGCTACCTGGTCTACAAGCAGCCACGGATGACGCTGATTGTTTTTGGCGTGGTCGGGATTTTTGTGGTGGTTCTGCAGCGAGCGTTCAAGACGATCCGGCCGATTTTCCGGGAGCGGGCGAAGATTACGGGCGAGGTGACGGGGCGGCTGACCGAGTCGCTCGGCGGCGTGCGCGTGGTGAAGGGGTATCACGCGGAGCAACGCGAGGCGAGTGTGTTCACGACGGGTGTGTTGCGGTTGCTCGACAACGTGATGAAGTCGCTGACGGCAACCAGCCTGCTGAGTCTCGCGGCGACGACGGTGCTGGGCGTGGTGGGCGGCCTGGTCATGCTGATTGGCGGACACCAGGTGATCGCTAATCGGATGACAACCGGCGGCTATTTCCAGTACACGATGCTGCTGGCGTACATGATTGCTCCGATTTTCCAGATCGTGAACATCGGGACGCAGCTGACGGAAGCGGTGGCGGGGCTGGACCGCACCATGGAGATCCTCGGAGAGAAGGATGAATTTGCGGATCCGGCGCGGGTGAGGACGCTCGATAACATTGTGGGCGAGGTTCGGTTCGACGACGTGCGGTTTGCGTACGAGAAAGACAAGCCGGTGCTGCACGGGATCTCGTTCGAGGCGCAGCCGGGAACGGTGACCGCGCTGGTAGGGTCGTCGGGCTCGGGCAAGTCGACGATCATCAGCCTGATTTGCGCGTTTCACAAGCCGGACTCCGGGCAGGTGCTGGTGGACGGGATCGATCTGTCGACGGTGCGACTGGACAGCTACCGGTCGCAGCTGGGTGTGGTGCTGCAGGAGTCGTTTCTGTTCGATGGAACGATTCGAGAAAACATCATGTTCTCGCATCCGGTGGCGACGGACGAGGAGTTTTTGTCAGCATGCCGGATTGCGCGTGTCGATGAGTTTGCAGAGCGATTCCCTGAGGGATACGACACCATTGTTGGCGAGCGTGGGGTCAAGCTGTCGGGCGGGCAGCGGCAGCGGCTGTCGATTGCGCGAGCGATTCTGGCGAGCCCGCGGATTCTGATTCTGGATGAGGCGACGTCGTCGCTCGATTCCGAGTCGGAGGCGATGATTCAGCACGGTCTCAGTTACTTAATGCAGGGGCGGACGACGTTTGTGATCGCGCACCGGCTGTCGACGATTCGCAGGGCGGAACAGATTCTGGTGGTGGAGGGCGGGCTGATCGTGGAGCGCGGGACCCATACGAGTTTGTACGCGCTCGGCGGGCGATACTACGACCTGTACACGCGGCAACACGGGCTGGAGGAGAACTTGTTTCTGGCGCCGGGCGAGGGGGACGTGGTCGAGGAAGAGACGAAGTAGGACAACAAACAGGGAGTAGTAATGCGCGCGGTAATTCTGATTCGGATTTTGGTGGGGTGGGTATTTGTGTCGGAGGGAATACAGAAGTTTCTCTTCCCGGCGGCGCTGGGTGTGGGGCGCTTCGCGAAGATTGGGATTCCTTATCCGCATGTGACGGCTCCGCTGGTTGGAGTGGTGGAGATTGCCTGCGGTGCCGCGGTGATTTTGGGGCTTTGGACGCGGGCTGCCGCGGTTCCGCTGCTGGTGGTGATCGGGACCGCGATTGCGACGACGAAGATTCCGGAGCTACATCACCAGGGCGTGTGGTTCATGCTCCACGACGCGCGGGTGGACTTCAGCATGCTCCTGGGCTTGCTGTTTTTGCTGATCGTGGGGCCGGGGGCCTGGGCTGTAAGCCGGGGGTGACGCTGGGTCCCGGTTTCTGAAAAATCACTTCTTTAACGCTAGAGTTCTTTATTGGCCGCAGAGCGACCGATTCCCTCCGCGCGGAGAGCTGTCATAGCGCATGCTGCCCCTTTCGCTATGGATCCTTCGGCTGCGCGCCGTGAGGTGTTGTATAGCGCTGGGCGAGTTTTTCCCGGAGCTTCGCTCAGATGACGTTCTCTGGCTATTTGCTATTTCGTGATGGACTCCAGGGTGGAGGCTGCTCGATTGATGGCGCCGGTGAGGACGGTCATCTGGGACTGGGCGCGTGGCAGGTCCTTCGCGTCGATGGCCTCGTTGACGCCCGGAATGACGACGGCAGCGTATCCGGTGTATTCGCCGGGTGCGTAGATGGTGTGTTTGAACCAGGGGCGATTGGGGAGACCCGCCTCCGAGAGAAAGCCTTCTTCGACGTCGCGGAGCTGCGCGTTGAGGGTGACCAGGGCCTGGGTTGAATCGGATTCGACGTGCTGCTGCTTGTCTCTCACTTCCTCGGCGAGATGGGTGAATTTTGCGGCGGCGGCTTTTGCGGTGGCGAAGTCGAGGCCGGTGAGGCCGGCTGCTTCGGCGCTTTTCTGCGCGGCGTCGAGGTAGGCGGAAAGCTCCTTGCCGTAGGTGACGTAGTCGTAGGGGAGAACGTCGGCGTCGGCCATGTGGAGGACTTCGAGACCGAAGACGCGGGCCATTTCCTGCTCATAGACGAAGGTTGGGTCAGCGTTCATAACGAACCAGGCGTAGTTATCGAAGACGGAATGGTAGACACCGTAGGGTCCTTCGGAGCCGATGTCGGTGGAGGGGACACCGAGGTGCTGGATGAAGGGGGTGAAGTCGGAGCCAGAGCCGAGATCGCCGACGTTGACATCATTTTCGACGTGAGCGTTGCCGCGGGCACCGTGTTCTTCGACGCCATTGGAATTGCGGCGGTGGGAAGAATCGACTTGGTTTTTCTTCCACTGGTCGTAGACGGTGCCACCTTTGGGGCTGGGCACGTCTTTGGTGACCTCGCGAACGAAATCCTTGAGGGAGGGAACGGCGGAGGCTTCGAAGTTGGGGCCGGAGACGCCAACGTCGGTATTGAAGTAGGCGACGGCGTGGGCAAGCTGCGCGGTGTGGTCTTCGACCCACTCGGTTGAGCCGATGAGGCCTTCTTCTTCACCGTCCCAGGAGCAGAAGACGATGCGACGTTTCGGTTTCCAGCCTTGCTGGAGGAGGACGCCGATGCCGTGGACGGCTTCGAGCATGGCGGCTGTGCCGCTGTTGGGGTCGACAGCACCATAGACCCAGGCGTCGCGATGATTGCCGGCGACGACCCACTCGTCGGGAAAGTCAGTACCGGGGACGAAGCCGATGACGTCCCAAAGGGTCCGGTACTGGTAGTCCATTTTGAGATCCATGTGAACCTTGACGCCGCCGCCAACGTGGTACGTGAAGGGCAGTGCGCCCTGCCATTCGCGGGGAGCGTCGGGGCCGCCGAGGTGCTCGAGGATGGGCGAGGCGTCGTGGTAGCTGAGCGGCTCGGAGGGGATCTTCGGCAGGCTAGCCGCGTCCTCGGGCTTGATGAGCTGTGAGGCGGCCAGATCGGGGTGCGAGGCGATGCCCGGAGTCAGCGCGTCACCGGGGTATTTGAACATGAACTGGACCGATCCGCGCTGGACGGCGGTGGCGGGGCGCATGGGGCCTTTCGGGTACATGTCGCCGCGATAGTAGCCGTCGTCGGAGGGATCGGAATAGATGAGGACGCCGGCAGCGCCTTTTTGCTGGGCAATGTAAACCTTGACGCCGCGGAAGTTACCGCCGTAGCGGCAGAGGACGATTTTGTCTTTGACGTCGATGTTGAGCTCACCGAGCTTCTGGAAATCTTCAGGGCGGCAGTAGTTGGCGTAGACAACATCGCCGGTGACGTCGCCGGAGGGCGAGGAGCCGTTGAAGGCGGGAGTGACGCGGGGATCGTCCTGAAAGGGATCGTTGCCATCGACATGCTCGGGGACGGGGCCGGTCATGAGGAGCTTGCCGTCGGCGTCCCAGGCCTGGACTTTGACGCTGATCGGCATGTTCAGCCAGGCCTTATAGGGAACGATCTGGGTGTCCAGGCCGGCTTCTTTGAATTTGGAGGCGACGTACTCGGCGGTCTTGTGGTCTTCGGGTGAGGCGGCGATGTGGGGCTCGGCGGTGAGGGTCTTGAGTTCTTCGCCGGCGAGTTTGGCGTCGGGTACGGCGAGGAAAGTTTTGTCCGTCCGGGCCTGCTCGGTGGCGAAATCCTTATAGCCGAAGACGGCGCTGGACTGCGATGCAGACGATGACGAGGTAGCCGCGGCGAGAAAGAAGAGAGAGGGAAGGAGGAACGAGGCGAAGAGGACGGGGACGCGCGAAGGCATCAGGCAGGCAGGCTCCTTTGAGAAGACAGGGTACAGGAAAAGCAGCGAACGGCGGATAGAGTTCACCGTTCAGAAAAAGGATTCGAGACATCTTGCAAAACCCGGGGTCTCAAAAAGTGACCCAGGAACCCAGCTATGAGGTGGCGGCTACGACGGCGACCGGCTCGCCGCAGTGGGAGCAGCGTTTGGCGGCGAGGGGAATGTCAGAGAGGCATTCGGGGCAGGGATGCGTGGTCGGCGGCTCGGCTTTGGCGGGCTGGAATTTTTTCAGGAGCGCGTTGACGGGGAGTACGAAGACGAAATAGACGACGGCAGCGATGAGAAGGAAGGAGATGATGGCGTTCAGGAAGTCGCCATATTTGATCTTGCCGCCGTTCACGTCGAAGATCAGGGCAGAGAAGTCCGGCTTGTGGACGATAGCGGCGATGAGGGGGTTGACGACGTCGGTGACGAGTGCGTTGACGATGGCGGTGAAGGCAGCACCGATGACGACGGCGACAGCCAGGTCCATGACATTGCCGCGCAGGATAAAATCGCGAAAACCTTTGAGCATGGGTGGATCTCCTGTAGTGGAGTTTTACCAGCTGCCGGAAGCGGGAGCCGGTGGTGCACTTCCGGCGACTCGCGGCTGAACAAGCAATTTATACGATGTCTGGGGTGGAAGGCTAGTATGGCCCGTACGAAGCGGTGAAAGGGGAGGCGCGATGGCCATCACGCAGGAACCGGCGATGCGGTACGAGGTTGAGGAATCGGCCGATCGGGCAACCACAACCGTGCGGCTCCATGGCCGGCTGGTGTATGAGACGGCGGAGGAGATCCGCGGCGTGGTGAAGGGGCTGATCGCGAGGGGCGGGCGAATCGCGATCGACGTTGCGGGCGTGAACTACCTGGACAGCTCGGGACTGGGAGTGCTGGTGGGACTGAAGGTTTCGTCTTGCAAACAAGGGGAGTGCCGGCTGGAACTGGAGAACATAACGCCGAGAATCCAGGAGATTCTGGCGATTACGTTCATGGATGATTTTTTCTCGACCTAGAGGAAGCCCGCAGACAGTGCGGACTCCGGGTGACACGGCATGCTGTGCTGGCGGAAGATAGCACGGCGAGTAACGTGAATTTAACATGACGCGGCAAATGGGGCGGTTAGCATTGCACGTATTCCCCGAAACGCTGTTCGCCGCAAGGAGATAGCATGGCCATCGCGCAGGATGCCTCGTTTCATTACGAGGTGGAAGAGTCGACGGATCACACGGGGTGGAAAACGACCACCATTCACTGCCATGGGAAGCTCGTGAATCAGACGGCTGGGCAGATCAAGGACCTGGTGAAGCCGCTGATCGCGAAGGGCGGCCGGATCGTGCTGGATTTTGCCGATCTGGAATATCTCGACAGCTCGGGGCTGGGCGCGCTGGTCGGGCTGAAGGTTTCGGCGCTGCACCAGGGGTTGGTCAAGCTGGAGTTGGCGAACCTGTCGCCGCGCCTCACGGATCTGCTGAAGATGACGAATCTAACGCAGTTGTTCGGGAGTTAGCCGTTGTCCGACTCGGCGGCATCCTGATCGCGGAGGATGGTTCCGACGCGGGGACCTTCGACCGTGTGAACGCCCCAGGCCATGCGCGGGGTGTTATGGGCGAGGCCGAAGCGGCCGTCGGGTGCGAGCAGGATGATGCCGCCGTGGCCTCCGGCGCGCCGCAGTAAGTAGGCCATCGCCTCGGGAGCAACCTGTTCGGGGGAACGGCCGGCGAGGACGCGATCGGTGGCCCATTTACCGAGGACCAGCTTCATGATGGGTTCGCCCCAGCCGGTGAGAGAGACGGCGGCCGAGGCGTTATCGGCATAGCAACCGCAACCGATGAGAGACGAGTCGCCGACGCGGCCGGGATCCTTATTCAGGGTGCCACCGGTGGAGGTGGCGGCCGCGAGGCCGCCCTGGGAGTCGAGGGCGACGGCGCCAACCGTGTCGTGAGAATCAGCGCGGCCGGAGAAGGTGCGGTCGGGGGCGCCGGATTTTTCGCGGGCCTGGGCTTCGGCAAGCCGCTGGCGCTCGCGGTCAATGACCAGCTCGGCGTTATCGATGAGGGTCATGCCCTGGGACTGCGCGAAGGCTTCGGCGCCCGGGCCGACGAAGTAGACGTGGTGGCTCTTGTCCAGCACGAGGCGCGCGGCCTGGATGGGGTTGCGGATACGCTCGACGCAGGCGACACCGCCGGCGCGGAGAGTGGCTCCATCCATGATGAGGGCATCGAGCTGGACGCGGCCGTCGCGGGTGAGAAAGCTGCCGCGACCAGCGTCGAAAGCGGGATCGTTTTCGAGCGAGGTAACCGCGGTCTCGACGGCCTCGAGGGCGGAGCCGCCGGAGTCGAGGATGCGCCAGCCTTCCTGGAGAGCATCGAAGACGCCCTGCTCATGCGCATCGAGGAGGTCGGCGGGGATGTCCCAGGCGCCGCCGTGAACGAGCAGGATGGGAGGACGGGTCATAGGAAAGATATAGGGAAAGGGTACAGGGGATTGGGTACAGCGGACAAAACAGCGTATAGCCAATAGCGTACCGCGGACAGGACAGCATACAGCGTACAGCCGAGCGTCACGAAGCGGGCCGTTTCGGGACGGGGCTGGGGGTTGGGGGAGATTCTGTTGCGGGTGGGGTCACATTCTTCCTGGCCGTGCCGATAAGCGGGGCATGACAACTGTTACGCGATGGGACGCACCGCAGTCGCCGCGCGATGAGACAACCGGGACGCCGCGCCGGGGCACCGCAAGCGATGCGGAAATCGTGTTGCCCGGGCGTGGACTGCAGTATTCCGGTCAGATTACCGAGTTGAACGCGCAGGGGTGCCTGGTCGAGACGAAGTGCCGGCTGGAGCCAGGCACTGCCGTGGAAGTCTGGTTGCGGACCGAAGGGATGCCCTTGCGAATCGCTGCCCGTTTGGTTGAGCGACAGGAGCGCGGCGTGCAGTTTGAGTTTCAGCCCATTCCCATGCGGAAGCAGGAACAGATTGAGAGGCTGCGGGCAGAACTCGGACTGTCGTGAAAGCAGAGGTATGAATTTAGCGATTAGAGATTCGAGGGTCTTGATGGTTTAATGGCGTGGGTCTTGCGGAGCGCAGCAGTTGGGCGTGAAAGCGGGATGAGGATCGACCGCCATGTTCGTGCCGACGACGTTTCACGCCGCGTTATTCATGACGGTTTTGAGCACCGTCTGCTGGGGTTCGTTCGCGAACACCTTCAAGGGCACAAAAAACTACCGCTTTGAGCTGTACTACTGGGATTACGCGTTCGGGATCTTTCTGATCTCGGTGGTGATGGCATTCACGATGGGCAGCTATGCGGGCGGTCCACCGGCGTTTTTGGCCAATCTTCGCGCAGCCGATGAGATCAATCTGTTCTACGCCGCGCTGGGCGGTTTCATTTTCAATATTGCGAACACGCTGCTGGTGGCGGGCATCGAGATGGTGGGTCTCGCGATCGCGTTTCCGGTGTCGATCGGGATTGCGCTGGTGGAAGGGGTGGTGCTGAGCTACGCGCTGCAGCCGCGCGGGAATCCGGTGCTGCTTGCAGCTGGGATTGCGATGGCGGTGGTGGCGCTGGTGCTGATCGGGAAGGCGTATGGGGCACTGCGCAGGGAGGGCGATCCGGTTTCGCGCCGCGGCGTAGTGGTGTGCGTGATTTCCGGACTGCTGATGGGGATTTTTGCCCCCTTTGTGACGCGTGCGATGACGCGTGGTGCGACGCTGACGCCGTACACGACGGCGGTATTTCTGACGCTGGGCGCGCTGATCTGCTGCTTCGTCTTCAATCCGATTCTGATGCGGAAGCCGTTGACCGGCGCGCCGGTGGCCGGGGCGGAATATTTGCGCGCCCCGGCTGCGTATCACGCGCTCGGATTGCTGGGCGGGGCGATCTGGGGATGCGGGACGGTCTTCAATTTTGTG
>Ga0210385_10001129_pt1 | contig 16919 bp, 11 predicted proteins | sample IncBWH26OmetaG_FD_160107 | JGI IMG/M metagenome (GOLD analysis project Ga0210385, IMG submission 160107) | Forest soil microbial communities from Barre Woods Harvard Forest LTER site, Petersham, Massachusetts, United States - Inc-BW-H-26-O ...
AGCCCCTGCCGGAGCAGCTCACGGACCTTCGCCTGCCCCGGCTCCGTGAGCGGAACGAGCGGCGGCCTGACGAATCCGGAGCCGATCAGCCCGGACTGGGCGAGGACCCACTTGGCCGCCGCGGGGTTGGTCTCGGTGAAGATGACGTCGGTCACCGGGTGCAGGCCGAAGTGCAGCTCGCGCGCCTTGTCGAACTCCCCGGCCTCCCAGTGCTCGTACATCCGCGCGACGGCGGCCGGGGCGAGGTTGGCGGTCGCGCTGACGAAGCCGGCGCCGCCGAGCGCGAGCAGCGGCAGGCAGAGCAGCTCGATCCCGGACCAGACCAGGGTGTCGCGCCCGGCGACGTGCAGCACCCGCGAGAAGTGCTCGAAGTCCTTCGTCGTCTCCTTGACCCCGACGATGTTGTCATGCTCGCGCCGCAGCCGCGCGACGGTCTCCGGCGCGATGTCGACGGCGGTGCGGGACGGCACGTTGTAGGCGATGACCGGCAGGCCGGGGAACTCCCTCGCGACGGTGCTGTACCAGGCGAACAGGCCCTCTTGCGTCGGCCTGGCGTAGTACGGGGTGATGATGAGCACCGCGTCGGCGCCGGCGTCGGCGGCGGCCGCCGTCAGCTCGAGCGTCTCGTCCAGCTTGGCCGAGCCGGTGCCGGGGACAAAGGGCACGCGGTCGGCTATCTCTTCCGCCGCCGCCTTGATCGCTGCGGCGCGCTCGCTGGTCGTCTGCGCGGACGGCTCCCCGGTGGACCCGCCGAGGGAGATACCGTGCGAGCCGGACTCCAGCTGCCAGCGGATCAGCGCGCGCAGCCCGTCGAGGTCCGGCGCGCCGTCGGCGGTGAATGGGGAGACGACCGGCGCGATCGAGCCGCGGATCGCGGCGGGGTCGCTTCTATACCTCATGCCGGGGGCTCTCTTTCCTTTGTTCTCCGCGCCACGCCTGGTAGGCAGCCTGCCACTTCTTGCCGATCGGGTACAGCCCGTCGATCGGCTGGCCCTTGGCGACCTGCTCGGCGATGAATTGCTCTTGCCGCTCTTGTTCTGCGGCGTCCCGCGCGACCTCCATGGCCAGGTGGCGCGGCACCACGACGACGCCGTCGCCGTCGCCTGCGACGATGTCTCCCGGCTGCACGGTCACGCCGGCGCACGCGATCGTGGTGTTCGTCTCCCACGGCACGTGCCGCCGCCCGAGGACGGCCGGGTGGATGGCGGCGTAGTAGACGGGGATGGCGAGGTTCGCCAGCGCCTCGCTGTCGCGGATGGCGCCGTCGGTGACGATGCCGCGGGCGCCCCTGACCTGCGCGCGGAGCGCGAGGATGTCGCCGACCGTCCCCGCGGTCGGGTCGCCGCGCGCCTCGATGAGCAGGATCTCGCCGGGCCGCACCTGCTCGACGGCGCGCTTCTGGGCGTTGAAACCGCCGCCGCGTTCGGCGAACAGGTCCTCGCGGAACGGCACGTACCGCAGCGTCCGGGCGAACCCGACCATCGTGGCGGCGGGCCTGGTGGTGTGCAGCCGGTCGAGGGTGACGGAGTTGTAGCCGCGCTTGCGCAGTTGCGCGGCGAGCGTGGCGGTAGAGACGGCGCCGACCGCCGTGAGCAGCTCAGCGGGGGAGTCGGTGGGGCCGGGCGCGCCGCGCGGGCCGTAGGCCAGCTCGCGCTGCGCGTCGTCCGCGTCGGGCATCGCGCCCGGCGGGCTGAGCGCGTAACCGGCCTCTTCGACCGGGCTGCGCAGCCGCCCGGTCGTCTGCGGGCCGAAGCTGACCTCGACCTCGACCAGATCCCCCGGCCGCACGACGGTGGAGCCGGCGGGGGTGCCGGTCAAGATGACGTCGCCGGGCTCGAGGGTCGTCAGCCTCGATATGTCCGCCACGATGTCCGCGAACGAGAACAGCAGGTCCTCGCCGCTGATGGCGTCCTGGGCCAGCTCCCCGTTGATCCAGCTTCTCAGCCTGACGACCTCAGGGTCGATCTCGCGGGCGTCGAGCAGCGCCGGGCCGAGCGGCGTGAACCCGTCGATGCCCTTGGACCGGGCGTTGGATCCCCGGTCGGCGTACCGCAGGTCGTACACCCCGAAGTCGTTCGCCGCCGTGATCCACCCGACGCTGTCCCACGCCTCCGCCGGCGTGACGCGGGTCGTCCGGGTCCCGATGATCAGGGCGACCTCGCCCTCGAACGCGAGCAGCTCACACCCCGGCGGTCGCTTGACCGGGTCGCCGTCGGCGGCGAGGGTGTTCGGCGGCTTGAAGAAGTACGACGGCCACGGCGGCAGGTTCCCCCGCTCCATCGCCCGGCTCCGGTAGCTGGAGTGCACGGCGACGATCTTCGACGGGCGCTGTGCTGCCAGCGAGTTCTCTGCCATCGACAAGATCGTATATGGCTCTTGCGGGCGCGGACAGTCCCCGCCTAGCCGCCGAGGCCGGCGAGCTTGGCGCGGACCTGGTCCGCGTCGGGATGCTGCAAGTCCTCAAAGATGGGGAGCGCTTGCTGCCAGGCCTCCCGGGCCAGCGGCAGGTCGCCGGCGGCGTGGCGGGTGTCGCCAAGGTGGGTGAGGGTCTCCGCTTCGCTAAACCGGTCGCCGAATTCCCGAATGATGCCCAGCGCGCGCTCGTAACAGGCGGCGGCTTCGGCGAAGTTACCCAGGTGGTGCTCGGCGTAGCCCAGGCTATCCGAGCTATGTCCCTCGATCCTGCGGAAGCCGGCTTCCATGCTGAGGGACACCGCCCGCCGGCAGAACGTCCGGGCTTGCTCATAGTCGCCGAGACGGCCGTGGCACCAGCCGATGTCGTTGAGTATCAGGGCTTCTCCCCACTTGTGGCCGAGGGCCTGGTACAGGCCGAGGGCCTCCTCTTTGTGGCGCAGCATGTCGGCGTAGCGGCCTTGGCGTTCGGCGAGGTGGCCGAGATTCTGGTGCACCCGGGCCTCACCGAAACGGCTGCCGAGCTTCCGGTAGAGCTCGAGGCAGTGCACGAGATGGGAGCGGGCCTCGTCGTAGTCACCCAAATCGATAAGCGCGATCGCCAGCAGGCGGCCGGAGGCGGCCCGCCCGTTGATGTCGCCGAGCCGAGCCGCGGCGGCCAGCGCCGTGCGCTGGATGGCGGCCCACTGCTCCAGGTGCCCTCGTGCGGCAAGGTAGGGCCTCATGGCCCAAGGGAGCTGCCAGGCATGGCTGTCGAACCCGGACTCCGCGGCCAGGCCGACGGCGGCGAGCAAGACCTGATACTCGGCGTCGAACCAGGCCAGGGCGCTGCGGTGCTCGGCGGGCCGCTCGGGTACGGCGCCGGGCCTGGGCGGGGCGAGGGTAACCGGCTCTAGCCCCGGGTCCAGCGTCAGGGCGCTGTGAGCGGCGGTGTGCAGATAGTGGTCAAGGGCCCGGCCGATGGCTTCGAGGCGGCCGGGCTCGCTGTCGCAGGTCCGGGCCTGGGCGGCGGCGTAGGCGCGGAGCAGGTCGTGGAAGGCGTACCGGCCCGGAACGTGCTCGGTGATCAGGTGGGTTCGGGTGAGCTCGCGCAGCAGGCGGCGGGCGTCCGGCTCGGTCGTGGCGGCGAGGCTGGCGGCGGCCGGGGCGGTGATGTCGGGACCGGGATGCAGGCCGAGTAGCCGGAACAGTCGCGCTGATTCGCCGCTGAGCTGGGAGTAGGACCAGGAGAACACGGCCCGGACGCTGGCCGCGGGGTCGCCGGCGTCCAGCGCGTCCAGACGACCGGTGCTGTCGCGCAGCTCGGCGGCCAGGGCGGCGAGCGGGAAGCGGGGCAGGGCGGCGGCGCGGGCGGCGGCGACGGCCAGGGCCAGCGGCAGGAAGGCGCACAGGCCGGCGATCTCGGCGACGGCGCCGCGTTCAGCGGCAGCCCGGACGTGGCCGATGCGGGCGGTGAGCAACTGCACGGCTTCGCCGGGGGCGAGGACGTCGAGGTTCAGCAGCCGGGCACCGTCGGCGGCGGCCAGGCCGGTGAGCTGGTTGCGGCTGATGACGATGACGAAGCTGGCGGGGCTGGCCGGCAGCAGCGGGCGGATCTGCTGCTCGTCGCGGGCGTTGTCCAGCACGATCAGCATCTTCCTGGCCGCCAGCAGGCTGCGGTACATCCCCGCCTGCGCGTCCGGGGCGGACGGGATGCGCTCTGGTGGCACGCCGAACGCGTCGAGGAACCCGCGAATCCCCTCCGCGGGGCTGGCCGGGTCGCCGGAAGAGTCGAAGCCGCGCATGTTCCCGTACAACTGGCCGTCGGGGAACCGGTGCGCGACCTGGTGCGCCCAGTGCAGCGCCAGCGCGGTCTTGCCTACTCCTGCGGTCCCGCCGATGGCCGAGATCACCACCGTGCCCGGCGCGCTGCCATCTGCGTTGTCCAGCAGCCGGGTCAGCGTCGCGATCTCGGCGGCGCGGCCGGTGAAGTCCGCGACCGCCGCGGGCAGCTGCCGCGGCACCGCCGGCGCCGCTCCGTCCCTGCCGGTCGCCGCCGCGGGCGTGTCCCCGGGCGGGGCGGTACCCGCGGGCTCAGGCACGCCGTCCGGGCGAGCTGCGCTGCTGTCCAGCAGCTCCCCGAGCCGCTCGACCGAGACCCGCAGGGCCCCGGCGAGCTTGGGGCGGATCCAGGGCAGTGGCGCGTTCTCGCCGCGTTCCCAGCGCACCACGGTAGAGCGCTCGACACCCAGCAGGCCGGCGAGGTCCTCCTGGGTCAGGCCCAGCGCCTTGCGGCGCTGGGCGAGCCGCTCCCGCTTCGCCGGCGCGGTCACTTCAGTGTCGTCCGGCACGGCTCATCCTCCGTTGAGGTCCGGCTCGCTCGTGCTGGCGAGCTTGTCGCGGGCCTGGCCGGCGTCGGGATGGCCAAGCTCGTCGAGGATGGCGAGCGCCCGCCGCCAGTCCTCCCGGGCACGCGGCAGTTCCCCGGCGGCGTGGCTGGTGTCGCCGGAGCGGATGAGGACATCCGCTTCCGTCCGGCGGTCTCCGAGTTCCCTGAAGATGCTGAGCGCGCGCTGGAAGCAGGCGGCGGCTTCGGGAAGGTTGCCGAGGTTGTGCTCGGCGAAGCCAAGGCAGTCCCAGCTGTAGCCTTCGAGGAAGCGGTGGCGGAGCTCCGCGCAGAGGACGAGCGCTTGCCGGGAGTAGTCCCGAGCCTGCTCGTAGTCGCCAAGGCGCGCCCGGCACCACCCGGCGCCGTGCAGCATCGCCGCCTCTCCCGACTTGTGGCCGATGGCCCGGAACAGGCGGAGGGCCTGCTCGGCATGGCCGAGCGCCTCGCCGTACCGGCCCTGGCGCCCGGCTAGCTGGACGAGGTCCTGATAGGCCTTGGCCTCCCCGATGCGGTTGCCTAGCCGCCGGCACAGCTCGAGGCTGGTCATGCAGTAGCCGAGAGCCTGCTCGTAATCGCCCATGTTAGTCAAGGCGGTCGCCAGGAGGCGGCTGCACATGGCCTGCCCCGCCACGTCGCCTAGCCGGGTCGTGGCGGCCAGCGCGGTGCGCTGCATGGCGGCGTATTCATGGTGGTGTCCCCGTATTTCCATGAAGGGCTTCATCGACCAGGCGAGCTGCCACGTGTAGACGTCGTGTCCGCTGCTGTCGGCGAGGCCCACGGCGGCGGGCAGGACGTGGCGTTCGGTCTCGAACCACGCCATGGCATCCCGGTAGTCGGCGGGCCGCTCAGCAATGGCGCCGGCTGCTGGAGGTGCCAGCGCCACCGGCTCGCGCCCCGGGTAGAGCACATTGGCGGCGTGCGAGGCGGTCTGCAGGTAGTAGTCGAGGAGCCGGCTGGTGGCGGCGGCACGGTCCGCCGCACCGTCGCTCTGGCGGCCCGCGCTGGCGGCGTAAGCGCGCAGCAGGTCGTGGAAGGCGTACCGGCCGGGGATGTGCTCGGTGATCAGGTGGACGCGGGTGAGCTCACGCAGCAGCCGGCGGGCTGATGGCTGGTCGGTCGCGGCGAGGCTGGCGGCCGCCGGGACCGATATGTCCGGGCCGGGGTGCAGGCCGAGCAGCCGGAACATCCGCGCTGACTCGTCGCTGAGCTGGGAGTAGGACCAGGAGAACACGGCGCGGACGCTGGCCGCCGGGTCGCCTGCGTCGAGGGCATCCAGCCGGCCCGCGGTGTCGCGGAGTTCGGCGGCCAGGGCTGATAGCGGAAAGCCTGGCCGGGCGGCGGCGCGGGCCGCGGCGACGGCCAGGGCCAGCGGCAGGCAGGCGCACAGGCGGGCGATCTCACTGACGGCGTCCGGCTCCGCGCCGGCCCGGTCGGCGCCAATGCGGGCGGTGAGCAGTTCGATGGCCTCGCCGGGGGTGAGGAGGTCGAGGGTGAGCAGCCGGGCGCCGTCGGCGGCCGCCAGCCCGGAGAGCTGATTGCGGCTGGTGACGAGCACGAGGCTGGCCGGGCTGGCCGGCAGCAGCGGCCGGACCTGCTCCTCGTCACGGGCGTTGTCCAGCACGATGAGCATCCGCTTGTCGGCCAGCAGGCTGCGGTACAGGGCCGCCTGCGCAGCCGGGCTTGGCGGGATGCGGTCGGGGGACACGCCGAGGGCGTCGAGGAAGCCGCGGATCGCCTCGGCGGGCGGGGCGGGCATGCCGGACGGGTCGAAGCCGCGCAGGTTGGCATGCAGCTGGCCGTGGGGGAACCGGCCGGCGATCCGGTGCGCCCAGTGCAGGGCCAGGGCGGTCTTGCCGATGCCGGCGGTGCCGCCGATGGCGCTGATCACCACGGTCCCAGGGACTCCCGCGCCGGCGTCGTCCAGCATCCGGGTCAGCGTTTCCAGTTCGGCGGCGCGGCCGGTGAAGTCCGCGGCCGCGGCGGGCAGCTGCCGCGGCGCGGCCGCCGCCGTCCCGTCCCGGTCGGCGGCCGGACCACGCGCACTCCCGGCCGGGCCGGTGCCATCAAGCAGTTCCTCCAGCTGGCCAGCCGAGACCCGCAGCGCGCTGGCCAGCTTGGGGCGGATCCAGGGCAGCGGCTCGGTCTCGCCGCGTTCCCAGCGCACGACGGTGGACCGTTCGACGCTCAGCTGGCTCGCGAGTCCTTCCTGGGTCAGGCCGAGCGCCTTGCGGCGCTGGGCCAGCCGCTCCCGCTTCGCGGGGGCGGTCGCTTCCGTGTCGTTCGGCACGGCTCATCCTCCGTTTAGATCGTGATCGTCCGTGCTGGCGAGCCCGGCGCGGGCCCAGTGCCTTGCGGCGCAGCGCGAGCCGCTCTCGTCTGGCGGCTCCGTCGGTAACAGCCTCTTCTGCCACAGTCAGCCCCGTCATCCATCCGCGCCGACGAGCTTCGCGCGGACCTCGTCCGCGTCGGGGTGGTCCAAGTCGCGAAGGATGGCTAGCGCCTGCTCCCATACCTCCTGGGCCCGCGGCACATCGCCGGCGGAGTGGCAGGCGTCACCGAGGTTGCTGAGGGTGCGTGCTTCCTCGAAACGGTCGCCGAACTCCAGGAAGATGCTGAGCGCGCGCTCGTAGCAGGCAGCGGCTTCGCTGAAGTTGCCGAGGTGCTGCTCGGCGTACCCCAGGCTGTCCCATGCGTGTCCCTGGTTGATCCGGTGACCGATTTCAACGCTCAAGGTCAGCGACCGCTGGCAGAACACCCGGGCCTGCTGGTAGTCGCCGAGGAGCGCGTAGTACCACCCGATGTTGTTGAGGTTCACGGCCTCTCCCGCTGTGTAGCCGATGGCCCGGAACAGGCCTAGGGCCAGCTCGCAGTGGCCTATCGCATCGGCGTATCGGGCGTCGGCGCGGGCTATGTGGGCAAGAAGCACGAGGGCATTGGCCTCATCGCGCTGGTTGCCAAGCTGCCGGCACAGCTCCATGGAGTGTCGGACCTGGGCATCGGCCTTCTCGTACTCGCCGGCCCGGACATAGGCGGTGGCCAGGAGGCGGCTGGCGATGGCCTGGCCGGCGACGTCGCGGACCCTCGTCGCGGCGGCGAGCGCCATGCGCTGGACGCCGATCAGCTCCTGGTAGTGACCGCGCGTTGACAGAAAGGGCATGAGTGCCCAGGCGAGCTGCCAAACATGGCGGTCGAACCTTGACCCCGCGGCTTGAGCAGTCGTGGCGAGCAGGACATCGTGCTCGGCCTCGAACCAGGTCAGGGCCTGCTGGTAATCGGCGAGCGGCTCAGGCACGGCACCAGGGCTCGGCGGGGCGACGGTGATCGGTTCGCGTGTCGGGCTCAGCAGTCGGGAGCCTTCCGCTGCGGTGTGCAGGTAGTGGTCGAGGAGGCGCGCGGTGGCGGAAGTGCGGTCGTTCACAGTGTCGCGGTCGCGGGTCTCGGCGGCGTACGCGCGAAGCAGGTCGTGGAGCGCGTACCGGCCGGGAACATGCTCAGAGATCAGGTGGGCTCGGCAGAGCTCGCCAAGCAGCTGGCGGGCACCAGCCACGTCGGTGACGGCCAGGCTGGCGGCGGCCGCGATGGTGATGTCCGGCCCGGGGTGCAGGCCAAGCAGCCGGAACATACGCGCCGATTCCTCGCTGAGCTGGGAGTAGGACCAGGAGAACACGGCCCGAACGCTGGCCGCCGGATCGCCTGCGTCGAGGGCGTCTAGGCGGCCAGCGGCGTCGCGGAGTTCGGCCGCGAGGGCCGTCATGGGGAAGCCGGGTTGGGTGGCGGCGCGTGCGGCCGCGATGGCCAGCGCGAGCGGCAGGCGGGCACACAGGTCGGCGATAGCGGCGACCGCGCTGGGCTCGGCGGCCGCCTTGTCATGACCGATGCGCACGGTGAGCAGCTGCACCGCCTCGTCCTTGGTGAGGACGTCGAGGGTGAGTAGCCGGGCCCCGTCGGCCGCGGCGAGGCCGGTGAGCTGGTTGCGGCTGGTGACGAGGACCAGGCTCGCGGGACTGGCCGGCAGCAGCGGCCGTACCTGCTGCTCGTCGCGGGCATTGTCGAGGACGATCAGCATCTTCTTGTCGGCCAGCAGGCTGCGGTAGCTCGCCGCCTGGGCGTCCAGACCGGGCGGGATGCGTTCCGGCGGCACGCCGAACGCCTCAAGGAACCCGCGGACCGCCTCGGCGGAGGTGGCCGGGGCGCCGGAGGGGTCGAAGCCGCGCAGGTTCACGTACAGCTGCCCGTCGCTGAACCGGGTGGCGACGCGGTGAGCCCAGTACAACGCCAGGGCGGTCTTGCCCACCCCGGCGGTCCCGCCGATCGCGGAGATCACCACCGCGCCTGGGGTTCCCGCACCGGCGTCGTCCAGCATTCGGGTCAGCGTCTCGATCTCGGCGTTGCGGCCGGTGAAGTCCGCGACTGTGGCAGGCAGCTGACGTGGCACCTCCGCCGCGCCGTGGCTGAGCGCGGGACGGCTCCCGCCGTCGCTGACCAGCAGCTCCTGGAGCCGGTCGGCCGAGACCCGCAGCGCCTTGGCGAGCCTGGGCTGGATCCAGGGCGCCGGCTCGGTCTCGCCCCGTTCCCAGCGCACCACCGTAGAGCGCTCGACGCCTAGCAGGCCCGCGAGCGCTTCCTGCGTCAGGCCTAGCGCCTTCCGGCGCTGGGCAAGCCGATCTCGTTTCGTTACCCCGGTGGCTACGGCCTCCGCCATGGCCGGCATCCCCGCTGCCAGAATGACCCGATCCGCTCCGCCTCAAGCGTACGTCAGTGACGCGTGGCGATCACAGTGTTATGCCCGGTTAACCAGGCGAATGCGTCATTGGTGCAGCGTTCTTGCTCTGGTCACGCCTGGTGACGCGACTAGCCGCCAGGATTTCTCGCGCCGTCCGCGCTGGCCAGGGGGTCCGATGCGACTTTCGTGCGTCGTTCGCGCTCTGGTCTAGACCCGGGCGTGACTGTTTCGATGCAGGTCAGCGGCGCCAGGGACGCCCACCGCACAATGTCCGCCGCCATATCCACCCGGGGAGACGTGACCATGACCATATCTGGCGCGGGGCCGCACGGGCGCGTTACAGGGGCCGTGACCGTGTTCGTCTGCTGCTTGAGCATGTTCATGATCGCCGTGGACACGACGGTGGTCAACCTGGCGCTGCCACTCATCGGCCGCGGCCTGCACGCCCCGATCGCGGGGCTGCAGTGGACGATCGCCGCGTACACGATCACCACGGCCAGCCTGATGCTGACCTCAGGGTCGATCGGCGACCGGTTCGGCCGCCGCACCGTTCTGCAAGCCGGGATGGGGGTCTTTGTCCTGGCGTCCGTGGGATGCGGCATCGCCCCCAGCGTCGGCTGGCTGATCGCCTGCCGGGCGCTGCAGGGCGCCGCCGGGTCCACGCTGACCCCGATGTCGATGGGCATCCTCACCGCCATGTTCGCCGACCCGGCCGCGCGGGCCCGCGTGCTCGGCCTGTGGTCCGGCACGTTCGGCGTGGGCATGGTGGCCGGGCCCGCGTGCGGTGGTGCCCTCGCCGCCGTCTGGGGATGGCGGTCGCTGTTCTGGGTCAACGTGCTTCCCGGGCTCGCCGCCATCGTGCTGGCCGGGCTGGTCGTCCCCGACTCGCGCGCCGCCCGTCCGCGCCGTCTCGACCTGCCCGGGCAGGTCCTGGTGATCGCGTTCCTGGCCTGCCTGACCTACGGCATCATCGAAGGGCCGTCGGCGGGGTGGCGGTCCCCGGTCATCCTCGCCGCGTTCGCCGCGTCCAGCGCCTCGCTGGGGGTGCTGATCGGCTGGGAGCGGTACCGGATCGACCCGCTCATCGAACTGCGGGTGTTCCGGAGCGCCCGGTTCAGCGGTGCCCTCGTGATCACCGTGTGCGCGTTCGCGTGCCTCGGCGGGTTCCTCTTCCTGACCACCCTCTACCTGCAAGACGTCCGCGGCCTGAGCGTATGGCGCGCGGGCATCGAGCTGGTCCCCCTCGCCGCCGCCACGGCGGTGGCCGGCCCGGTCGCCGGCCGCGTCATGGCCCGCCGCGGTGGTCTCTGGCCGCTGGCGGGCGCGGGCGCGGCGCTGGCGGCTAGCTGCGTCGCGCTGGCGCAGGCGCCCGAGGCGGCGCCCTGGCTGTACCTGGCCGTCATGTTCGCCGTCTTCGGCGCCGGATACGGGGCGGTGAACACGGTCATCGCCGCCGTCGCGGTCGGCGGGATGCCCGCCGCCCAGGCCGGCGTCGCCGGAGGGATGACGTCCGCGGGCCGGCAGGCCGGGCAGTCACTCGGCGTCTCGGTGACCGGCGCGATCTTCGCCGCCAGGCTGCACGGCCCGCTCCGGGACGGGTTCGCCGCCGCGAGCCACCCGGCCTGGCTGGTGATCGCGGGATGCGGGTTCGCCGTCCTGCTGCTCGGCCTGGCGACCCACCGGCCGGTGCGCGTCCCGCGGCCAGACAACGCGCGCGGCAGGCCGTCCGGCGCCCGCGACCGGGTCGCCGCTGCTCACGTCAAGGGGTAGGCCGCCGGCGCCCTGCGGCGGTCCGCCCTGACCCGGGGTCGCTAGAGTTTGGTCCATGCGATTTGCAACGATCCGCAGTGGTTCAGGTACGACGGCCGCGCGATTCGACGGTGACACGCTGACCCCGCTGGACGCCCCGGACGTGGGCGCGCTGCTCGTGGCGGACGGCGGTCCCGCCGCGGTTCCCGCCTCCGCCGCCGCACCGGTCCTGGTGGCCGAGGCCGACTTCGCCCCGGTGGTCACCAACCCGTCCAAGATCATCTGCGTCGGCCTGAACTACCGCACGCACATCCAGGAAACCGGCCGCGAACTGCCGGAGTACCCGACCCTGTTCGCGAAGTTCGCCGACACGCTGACGGGTCCGTACGACGACCTGGCGATCCCCGTGGTCAGCGAGCGGGTCGACTGGGAGGCCGAGCTCGGGGTGATCATCGGCAGGCCGGTGTACCGGGCCGGCACCGCCGAGGCGGCCGCGGCCATCGCCGGCTACACGGTCTGCAATGACGTGTCCATGCGGGACTTCCAGCGCCGCACGCTGCAGTGGCTGGCGGGCAAGATGTTCCAGCGCTCGACCCCGGCCGGCCCGTACCTGGTCACGCCGGACGAGGTCGATGACGCTCAGGACCTCGAGGTCGGCTGTGCCGTCGACGGCGAGGTGATGCAGCAGGCGAGGACGTCGGACCTGGTGTTCAAGCCGGCTGACATCGTGGCCTACGCGAGCCAGGCGGTCACCCTGCGCACTGGCGACCTGCTGCTGACCGGGACCCCCGGCGGCGTGGGCGACGCGCGCAAGCCCCCGGTGTACCTGCGGCCCGGCCAGGTTCTCCGGACCTGGATCGAAGGGGTGGGGGAGTGCGTCAACCGCTGCGTGGAAGAAAAAGCCCACCCCCTGGTGGGATAGCCCAATTTCCCGGTTTACGCTCTGGTGTTGTGAACAAACAGGAGCGGACGTATACGGTCCTGCGTGACCGGATTCACTCCGGCGCGTTCGCTCCGAGGGCACGGCTGAACATCGACGCCCTCGCGCGCGAACTCGGTGTCAGCGCGATCCCCGTGCGGGAGGCGCTGCGGCGGCTCGAAGCCGAAGGCTGGGTGCGGTTCCAGCCCAATGTGGGCGCGATCGTGGCGCCGGTCGACACGACCACGTGGGAGCAGGAGATGGGGGCGGTGGCGATCCTGGAGGGCGCCGCCACCGCCGACGCCGCCACGCACCTGCGCCTGTCGGACCTGAGCAAGCTGCGCAAGATCGCCGCAGAGATGGAGGTGGTGGCCGCCGAGGGCGAGGCGGTCAGGTTCAGCAGGCTGAACCGCCGGCTGCACGCCACGATCGTCGCGCGCTGCGGCAACGCCTACCTGCTCGACCTGCTCGGGCAGACCTACCTGCGGCTGGACCGGATCCGCTCGACGATGTTCGCCTACCTGCCCGAACGGTTCAAGGCCGCGGTCACCGAGCACGCCCATCTCATCGACCTGCTGGAATCTGGCGACCAGGCCGCGATCGAGCAGTACGCCCGCTGGCACAAGCTGCAGACCGTCCAGGCCTACCGCGCCGCACGCGAACCGTGGGCCGCGTCAGACTGACCGGCTCTACGCGGATCACTTCCAGTTTGCGCCCGGCGGCGTCCTGGCCTGCGAGTCACCTCGGTGAAGCCCGTGGCTCGGCTGTGGGTACAAAAGGTATGTAAAGTGCATAACAAGGAGGGATCGCCCAGTGCCCGTTGATGACCGCGCGCCCGTAGCCGAATACCCCATCACGGTCACCGGGGCCGCGCAGCAGCTGGCCTGGCGCGAGCGGGTGCTTCCGCCGGTTGAGCAGGTCAGGCCGGGGCTGTGGTCGGTGCCCACGCCGTTCCCGAATAGCCCGCTCCGGTACGTCCTTGCCTATCTCGTCGAGACGCCGCGCGGCCCGGTGCTCGTCGACACCGGCTGGCCGAGCGCCGAGGCCTGGGACGGCCTGGTGGCCGGCGTGGCGGAGACCGGGCACGCGGTCGGCGACGTGGTGGCCGTCCTTGTGACGCACTTTCACGCCGATCACTTCGGTCTCGCGCACCGGGTCAGGGAGGCCTCCGGCGCCTGGGTCGGCATGCACCCGGCGGACGCGGCCCTGCTCCGCGGCCACGCGTCGCCCGGTGCCTGGGCCGGGAAGAACCGCGCCTGGCTGACCTGCCGGGGAGTGCCCGCAAGCGAGCTCGACGGCCTGAGCCCCCCGGCCAACTTCGAGGTGCCCGGCCGCTCCCTCGGCGCCGACGTGCTCATCGAGGATGGCGCGCGGCCGCTCGGCGCCGACGCGCCGCTGCGCGCGATCTGGACCCCCGGCCACACGCCTGGCCACCTGTGTTTCGCGCACGAGGGGCATGATGTGCTGCTCACCGGCGACCACATCCTGCCCCGGATTACGCCGAACATCAGCCCCGACCCGGAGAGCGCGGACGACGCACTCGGCACCTACCTCAGCTCGCTTTCCGCGCTCGAGGACCTGGACCCTGGCGAGGTGCTGCCCGCCCACGAGTATCGGTTCGCCGGCCTGCCCGCGCGGGTCCGCCAGCTCATGGAGCACCACCGCGTCCGGCTGGAGGAGGTGCTCGCCGTTGTCGCCGCGGCCGACGGCTGCACGACGTTCGAGGTGGCCGAGCGTCTTACCTGGTCGCGCCCGTGGGAGCAGTCCCGTGGCATCGTGCGCCGATCCGCGATCGGCGAGACCTACGCCCACCTCCTGCACCTCGGACGCCGCGGCCTGCTCTCCAACACCGAGGCCCCAGAAGACCACTGGCACCTCGCCGGCCCGGGTCACGCGGAGCCGGCCGGCTGAACGCCCGCCGGCGCGCTACCCCACCGGGCGTGACCACCTGAAGCCGACCCCTCTCCTCGTTAATAATACTTTATCTATCGAAATAATAGGAATGGGGAGAGCCATACCGCCCTCTGCCCCGATATGGTGTCTAGTGTGGTTCGCTTCGGTTTCTCTGGTTCGGGTTTTGGGAGCGTCGATGAGGTGGTGGACGCAGCGGTGCGGGCAGAGAGCGCTGGTTTCGACACCTTCGCGCTGGCTGATCTTCCCGGTGCACTCTCTCCGCTGATCACCCTTGCCGCGGTGGCGCGGGCCACGACAACGATCATGCTGGCCCCCTTCGTGCTCAACACCGGCTTGTGGAACCCGGCCACGGTGGCCCGGGAACTGGCCACCCTCGACCGGGTGAGCGACGGTCGGGCGGAGGTCATCCTGGGGAGCGGAATTCCTTTCCCGGCGCTGCAAGGGGTGATCCCGCCGGACAGGGACGCCCGCTTTGAGCGCCTTCGGGTCACGGTCGAATCCCTGAAAGCGGCCTTCACGACACCCGGCATCACGCCAGGCTTTGTGGGCCGGCCACGTCTTCTCGTGGCCGGCACCGGTGACCGCACGTTGCGGCTGGCCGCCGCGGAGGCCGACGGCTTCATCATCGCGTCCGTGCCGCCGGTGCCCAGGGTCGAACTCCCGCCGGGCCAGCTCGTACTGCCCGAGCTAGGAGCCACCGAGGCGTTCCTTGGCCGCCTGCGCCGCTATGCGGGAGACCGAGCCGGACAGCTGGAGGTCGGTGTCGGCGCGGCGGTCATCGTGACCGATGACGCGCGGAGCACGGCCGAGAACCTGGCCGCGATCCACACCTACCTGACCCCCGCGCAGATCCGGTCCTCGCCCAAGATCCTGATCGGAACGGTCGGCGAGATCGCCGCTCAGGTACTCGACCGCAGCAGGCGACTTGGGCTGACTTACCAGGTGCTGCGAGGCGCCGCCCCGGAGGTTCTGGCCACCGTGATCACCCGGGTCCGGGGTGATCACTAGCCTGCCAGTTTCGCGGGCGCCCTGCCCATCGGCGTCGACCTTAAGGTACCGGGTGGAGCCGTCATTTAGCGGCACGCTAAAGGGCCGTTCCGGTATACGGACGGATTGCCACTTACCGGAACGGCCCTTTTTACCTAACGACCCTCGCTCGCCGTGTTATCAGGAACGGCTTGCCCAGGCCAGTTCGCGCCGCTGCGCGCCGAGGCGGACGGCGCCCCGCCGTCGCGCGTGCTGGCCAGCGGGCGGGCGCTGCCGCAGGTAGGCGGGCACGGTCCGAGTCTCGCGCGGGTGCCGGTCCGGGCGCCGCGTGATCATCCACATCGGTATCCCGACCCAGAGCGCGAAGAACAGGACCATGAACGGAACGTTGATCGCCAGGATCTCGGCAGTAGTCATCTCGCCTCCTCGGGCCTGCCTTATGGCCACAGGCCTTTGTCGCTTACTGACTACAGCTTTCCTGGTGGACGTACATCTTCGCTGAGACGGTCCTATGACGCGCTTATGAGTGCCGGATAACGCTATGAATTCACTCTCTGTCGGCGTTAATTTGCGTGAACTGAGTCACGTTTACCGCGCCAGCGGAACGGACTGCTTCGCCGACCGGGCCCACGCCAGCGCGCGGGCGCGGCGGGCGACGAAGCCCCGCAGGTGTCCCAGACCGTTGTCCCTGCGCCGCTCCAGGCCGGCTTGGGCGCCCTGGCCGTCCCGGACGGCCCGGACGGTCCGGGCGTGTTCGGCCTGGCGAAGTCGGTCGGCGACGGCAAACTTGACGAGCTGGGCCCTAGCGTCTGGGTGCATCTCGGTCTCCCCCTGTTAGTTGGTTCTCCCGCTTCCGAGCATCCGGGGTGCCGGTTAACCGGCGATGTACTGGCATTTAAGCCGGTGAGATCGCAGGTCACAGGCGGCTGACCCGGGGATGGCGCCGCAGGCGCGGGTGGGCTGGGGAGACGGAGGCGTACGTTCAGGGAAAATTTGTGCAAATGCCTTGCCGGGGCACTTTCGCCCGGGAGGCCCATATGTTACTGTCCGGTAACATGAGTGATGAAGCGGCTGGGTTCTCGCTGGAGCTCGGCGACGACCTGCGCCAGATGCGCGACTGGGTCCATGAGTTCGCGGCGTCGGTGATCAGGCCCGCGGCGGCCGAGTGGGACGAGCGCGAGGAGACCCCCTGGCCGATCCTGGAGGAGGCGGCCAAGATCGGGCTGTACTCCCTGGACTTCTTCGCGACGCAGTTCTTCGAGGCGTCGGGCCTCGGCATCCCGGTCGCGTTCGAGGAGCTGTTCTGGGGGGACGCCGGCATCGGCTTGTCGCTCGTCGGGAGCAGCCTGGCCGCGGTGTCGGTCGTGTCGAACGGGACGCCCGAGCAGATCGGGGAGTGGCTGCCGCAGATGTTCGGCGAGGCGGGGGACGTCAAACTCGGCGCGTTCTGCTCCTCGGAGCCCGACGCCGGCAGCGACGTGGGCTCGATTCGCACCCGGGCGGTGTACGACGAGGCGTCCGGCGAGTGGGTCATCAACGGGGTGAAGACGTGGGTCACCAACGGCGGGATCGCCAACGTGCACGTCGTCGTCGCCTCGGTGGATCCGGACCTGGGGTCGCGCGGCCAGGCGTCGTTCATCGTGCCGCCGGGGACGCCGGGTCTTTCCATGGGGCAGAAGTTCCGCAAGCACGGCATCCGGGCGTCGCACACGGCCGAGGTGGTGCTGGACGGCGTCCGCGTGTCGGCAGGCTGCCTGGTCGGCGGTAAGGAGAAGCTGGACGCGCGGCTGGCCCGCGTCAGGGAGGGCGGCCGCGGCGGCGAGCAGGCGGCGATGAAGACGTTCGAG
>Ga0210385_10001130_pt1 | contig 16904 bp, 16 predicted proteins | sample IncBWH26OmetaG_FD_160107 | JGI IMG/M metagenome (GOLD analysis project Ga0210385, IMG submission 160107) | Forest soil microbial communities from Barre Woods Harvard Forest LTER site, Petersham, Massachusetts, United States - Inc-BW-H-26-O ...
GTCACTCTCGACGAGGTGCGCGAGCGTGGACGCACCCACGAGGCCTCCGAGCTACAGGCACGGCGCGAAAGCGTCAAACCGGAGGATCCCTTCACATTCATCTACACCTCCGGCACCACTGGGCCGCCCAAGGGCTGCGTGCTCAGCCACGGCAACTACGCCTCGATGATGGAGATGCTGCGCAGTGTCGGACAGATCGAAGACGACGAGGTCATCTACCTCTACCTGCCGCTCGCCCATGCCTTCGCACTTCTGATCCAGCTCGGCGCTTTCGACCTTGGCGCGACGGTCGCCTATTTCGGGGGTGACACCAAGCAGATCGTGGCTGAGCTGATGGAGGTCAAACCGACCTATCTTCCGTCGGTGCCGCGCGTCTTCGAGAAGATCTACACGCTCGCCAACGCCGCTCTGCAGTCCAAGTCCCCGGAGGAGCAGGAGCAAGCTCGCAAGGCGATCGTTCTGGGCGGCAAGGTGCGCGAGTTGCAGGCCCGCGGCGAAGAGGTTCCCGCGGAGATGATGGCGCCCTTCGAAGAGGCGGATGAGAAGCTGTTCAAGAATGTCAGGGCCATCTTTGGCGGCAACGTTCGCCACGCCGTCACCGGCGCGGCTCCCATCTCCAAGGAGATCCTCGAATTCTTCTGGGCCGCCGGCGTACCGGTACTCGAGGGCTACGGCATGACCGAGACCGCCACGGCCGCAACCGTTTGCACGGTCGAGGACCACAGGTTCGGCACAGTCGGCAGGCCATTCCCCGGTGTAGAGATCAAGATCGCCGAGGATGGCGAGGTCCTGATCAAGGGGCCGAATATCTTCCAGGGCTACCACAACAACGCCGACGCCAGCTTCGGCTCGGTCGAGAACGGCTGGCTGCACACCGGCGACCTCGGCTCGCTCGACGAGGACGGCTATCTCTCGATCACCGGCCGCAAGAAGGACATCATCATCACCGCGGGTGGCAAGAACATCACGCCCGCGAACCTCGAGAACGACCTCAAGCAGTGCCGCTGGATCTCACAGGCCGTGATGCACGGCGACCAGCGCCCTTATCCCGTCGTGCTGATCACGCTCGACGAGGAAGAGATCGCCACCTATGCGCGCGAGCACGACCTGCCCGAGGACACCGCACAGCTTTGCGAGGAGTCTTCGGTACGAGAGATGATCGGCGAGCAGGTGGACCGCGCCAACCTCCGCTACGCGCCCGTGGAGCAGGTCAAGCGCTTTGCGATCCTGCCGCATGATCTGACCCAGGAGACCGGCGAGCTCACGCCGACGTTGAAGGTCAAGCGCAACATCGTGGCCGAGAAGTACGCCGACGTCCTCGACGCACTGTATACGGGCTAGCGTCCCGTTAGCTGCGAACATAGCTGGCGACGATGCGTACCGATCCAAGTGAGACCGGCGGCCTCTTTGTTGGCCGCAGACCCGGCACCGCGCCTACTCGCTTCCGTGCGCTACCCGAGCGCGGCAGCAGCTCCAGGCAGCGCATCGACAACACGCTGGCCAAGCTCCTGTTCGCGGGGATGGTCGTTGGCAGCCTGCTGTGCTGGGGGCCGATACCGGTTGCCTGCCTCTGGCTCAGCGCGCAGGCCAACTACCTCACCGGCAGCGTGTCCTTCGGGGTGCTGATCGCACTGGTGGCCCTGTTCGCGCTTTTGTTTGGCATGCTGATGCTGCTCAGACGCCTTGACAATGCTTGGATCTTGGTGCGTCGGGCCGCCGGCTATGACCAGCGCACCGGCGCTCTCGGGCGGATATTCGGCGTCACCGCCGCCGTCTGTGCCGCGGCGTTCTCGTTCTGGTTCGTCGTGATCCATGGCCCGGGATCTAGCGTCACACCGGGCAATTCGCCGTGAGCAGGAAACGCGGGCGAGAAAACCGCGCACAATTCGCGGTGAGGGATCGACGCACGCGAGAAACCAATACGCCAAGCCGGCGGAGAGACTGTTGACGAGATGGGACTGCTCGACTACTACAAGCAGTTCGAGGGGATGACCGAGGAGGAGGTCAACAGCCAGCTGCGCGAGGAGGCAGACGAGCGCAAACGCAAGGCGCTGACGCGCGTCGAGACGCTCGACCTCTCGCAGACGACTTGGCCCGATCTGCCACACCCAGAGGTTGTCAGCGCGATCACTTTCGTCGCGCGGCGCGGGATGCAGCGCTACCCGCACATGCGCGGCTCCCAGCTGCGCGCGCGGCTGGCTGAGCGCCATTCCGTCGACCAGGCCCGGGTGATCGTGGGCAACGGTGCTGCCGAGCTGCTGAGCGCCGCCACACGCGCATTGATCGAGCCTGGCCAGGAGCTGATCACCTCTTGGCCCTCCTATCCCCTTTTCCCGATCATGGCGCGCCGCGCACACGGGCGCGCGGTACCTGTCAACGGCGGTGTGGACGCGCTGCTGGAGGCTGTTGGCGATAGCACGCGCGTGGTCGCACTGGCCAGCCCCAACGATCCCACAGGCGAGCTGTTGCCAACGACCGAGCTGGAACGATTGCTCGCGGCACTGCCCGACTATGTCGGCGTGCTGGTGGACGAGTCGCTGGTCGAGTTCGCCGACGCCCAGCCGACTGACTCGTCGCTGCGGCTGCTGGAGAGCAACCCTCGCCTGCTCGTGTTCCGCAGCTTCTCAAAGGCCTGGGGGCTGGCCGGCCTGCGCTGCGGCTACGCAGTCGGTGCGCCCGGTGCGGAGGACTTGCTTGCCGAGCTCGAACCCGACCTTGGCGTCAGCGAGATCTCCCAGGCCGGAGCGCTCGAGTCCTTGCGCAACTGCTCGGATTTGATCGCCAAGCGTGTGCGGCGCGTGAGCAAGGAGCGCGAGCGCCTGACCACGGCACTGCGCCAGCGCGGCTTCGAGCTCTCAGACAGCCAGGCCAATTTTCTCTGGCTTGCCCATCCCACGCTCGACGGCGGCGAGCTGGCCGCGCGCTTGGCGCGCTCGGGCATCCTCGTGGCGGCCGGCGATGCGCTCGGCGAGCCCCGTCACGTGCGCATCGCGATCCGCGACGAGGCCTGCTCGACGCGTCTGCTGAACGCGGTCGACCGCGCGCTCACCTGAGCACTGAACTGGTTCTGAACTAGCGGTAGGGGTGGGTTTGGGATTTGTCGTGCTCGCAGCGCTCGGGCGCCACTTGCACAACCCACGGCGGAGGTGTGCCCAGGCATGGCGCGCCCAGACCGGCCAAACGCCACTTGCACAACCCACGGCGGAGGTGTGCCCTGGCCTGGCGCGCCCAGACCGCGACGGGCCTGGCCCGCTATCCCGCGGAGCCCGACTGGCGCAGCAGCGCACCGGTCGTGCCTTCGAGGATTTTGCGCCAGGCGCCAACCTCCTCTTCCTCGGCCTCGAAATGGCGGACCACTTTACGCACGCGGCGCTCGGAGATCTCGATGCCGTGGCGCGCCCAGATCTCCTGGTAGCGCTCGTATTCGTCAAGCAGGTGGTAGGTCACCGACTGGAATCCGTGGCGCGCGATCTCGATGCGCGAGGAGAAGCTCATGATCGAGGTCTCGAACATCAGCTCGTCGGTCGGCTCGGGCTCGATCAACACGATGTCCACACCCGGATAGCGCTCCTCCCACATGCCGGCCAACTCGTGCAAACGTCGGTGTGCTAGCAGCTTGAAAGCCTGATAGCCGATCTTGGAGAAGCCCATGTCGGAGATCCTGCGCGCCGGAGGGCCAGCCTCCCCGTCCTCGCGTTGGTTCACGAATGGGACGATCGGGTTGATCACAATCACGAGCGCCGCCCCGGCCTCCACGGCGATGTCGAGGTTTGTGGTCGAGACGATGCCCCCGTCGATCAGCTCGCGGTCGCCGATCTTGACCGGGGCGTAGACCATCGGCAAGGCTCCCGACGCACGCACCGCCTTGGAGATCGGCACGTCGTCGAAGCCGTCGGCTCCGAACACGATCCGCTCGCACGAGTCGAGATCCGTCGCCACCAGATAAAGCTCGTGCTCGAGCGCACGGAAGTCGTCGTGTCGGCCGTCCTCTTCCAGGACGCGGCGCAGGTAGCGCTCGATGCCCTCTCCCGTGTATGCGCCGCTTGGCAAGGTCTCGGCGATGCCGAGCAGAATGTCGATCAGCGATACTTGACCCAGTTGGGGCAGCAACTGACGCGCCAATAAGGCCATCCTCAGCGGCAGGCGCACGCCCGTTCGCGCCAGCTCAGGCAAGTTCAGGCGCAGCAGGTCACCGAGATCGATATCCCTGAATGCCTGCGGGCCCTGGTGGGTGACGACGCGCATCATCTCCTCCGGGGTGACCCCATTGGCGCACAGCGAGGCAACGAACGCGCCGGCGGAGGTGCCTACGTAGACGTCGAACTGGTTGATCGTGCGATTGGCCGCGAGCAGGTCGAGGGCACGCAAAGCCCCGATCTCATAGACCCCGCCGGTGAATCCTCCGCCGCCGAGCACCAAGGCCGTCTTGTCGCGACGCGGCCCGCTGCGCTTAGAGGTTCGCGCGGGAGCGCTCCTCTTGGAGGGCGAGCGTGTTCCAGTGCCCGAGCCACGCTTAGCGGCTGCTTTCAAGTTGACAACCTCGCCCATGAATACTGATTGTACGTAGTGTTACCCGATCCTATGAGACTCGCAGCCCTGCTAGCAGTCGCAACGTGCGCTCTCCTTGCCGCGAGCGCAGCCCCCGCGGCCCTGGCCCAGAACTCGCTAGAAGCGCCGCTTGCCCGCGAGATGAAGCTCGCCGGGCCCGGGTCGGGCGCCTATGTGTACGACCTGACGAAGGCAACGACGCTGTTCAGCGAGCACGCCGAAGTCCCCCACCCTCCGGCCTCGGTAGAGAAGCTCTACACCGCCACTACCGCCCTGGAGCTGATGGGCCCGGAAGCAACGCTCACCACGAGCGTGCTTGGCACGGGACATTTGGGCGCGAGCGGGCGCTGGGAAGGCAACCTCTACCTGAAGGGCGGTGGCGACCCCACCTTCGGCAGCGCCTCCTACGTGGCGGCCCGCTATGGCGGTCAAGGCGCGACTGTGACCAAGCTGGCGGCACTCGTCAAGGCTGCGGGCATCAGCGAAGTGACTGGCAACGTGGACGGCGACGATTCCTGGTTTGACTCCCTGCGCGGAGATCCCTACAGCGGCTACGCGCCCGACCCCGAACTGGAAGGCGAGCTCAGCGGACTCTCCTTCAACCGCGGCGCGACAGGCTCCGAGGGCGGCGCACACGCACCTGCCGCCTATGCCGCCTTGCAGCTGAGGGGAGCGCTCAGGGCCGAGGGGGTCAAAGTGCACGGGGGCACAGCCGCAACGACCCCGGCGGGCGCCAGTACGATCGCAAGCGAGGCCTCGCCGGACCTGGCGACCCTGCTCGGACTGACCCTTCCGCCGTCTGACAACTACTTCGCGGAGACCTTGATCAAGGACATCGGCGCGCGCTTCGGCGGCGCCGGCACGACCGCCGCGGGGGCCGCCGTAGTACGCACGACGATCGCCAAGAACTTCGACCTGCACCCCTACTTGATCGACGGCTCGGGCCTGTCGCACTCCGACCACACCACCCCCAAGCAGGTGGTGGGGCTGCTCACCGCGCTTGCCCATAGTCCCTTGGGTACGACCTTGCGAAACGACTTGGCCGTAGCTGGCCAAACAGGCACGCTCTCAGAACGGATGCGACACACACCAGCCTCGGGGCGCTGCCAAGCCAAGACGGGAACCCTGAACGGCGTGTCCAACCTGGCCGGCTACTGCGAAAGTGAGGGCGGGGACATCCTTGCCTTCGCGTTCTTCAACGACGGCATCGAAACGTATGAGGCGCACACGATCCAGGACAACATGGCGATCACGCTCGCGCGCTACTGAGCGACCCAGAAAACGACTCGACCCACCGAAAGGCGGGCCGAAGGCGCCACAGCCACTTGACACGTGCTGTAGCGATACTACCACAGCAACCTCTGTCTTAGGACGGACGACGGGGACACGGTGGGGACGAATCCGCCTCGGCGCGTGACCGTTGCTGCCTATCCCACATCGTCCATCCAATCGGCGGAAGGTGTGGGAGTCGAACCCATCCGGAGGGTCACTCCGAAAGCACACGTGTCAGGTGGCTGCGTCGACCGCGACACTGCACCTTCCTGTTGCTTATTGTATGCAAAGGGCCGGACGGAATCGTGGCTATCCACCCAGCAAATCGAGCAAACCGCGTTCGTCCAGGACCGCCACCTCCAGCCGCTCGGCCTTCTCGAGCTTGGACCCCGGAGACTCGCCAGCAACCAGGTAGTCGGTCTTCTTCGACACGCCGCTGGTGACTCGCCCGCCTGCGGCCTGGATGCGCTCGGTCGCCTGCTCGCGCGAGAGCGTAGGCAGCGTGCCAGTCAGCACGAACGTCTTGTCCACGAGGGGACCGCTTGTCGGGGCAGGACCCTCCTCGGCGAAGCGCAGATCCTGTGCGCGCAGGTCCTCGACCAGCGCGCACATGCGCTCGTCGTGCAGCTGTGCGTGGATCAGGAGACTCATCTTCTCTCCGATCCCGGGGGTCTCGGCGATCTCGGCGGCGCCTGCCGCAAGCAGGGCATCGATGTCGCGAAAGCGCAGCGCGAGATTGCGCCCAGTGATCTCGCCGACCTCCTCGATGCCGAGCGCAAACAGGACGCGCCCGAACGGGCGCTGCTTGGAAGCCTCGATCGCCGCTAGTAGGTGGTTGACCGACAGCTCACCAAAGCCCTCCAGCTCGAGCAACCGCTCGCGGTGCTCATGCAAACGGTAATAGTCGGCAGCCGTGTGAACCAAGCCCTGCTGCTGCAGCAGGGCCACCTGCTTCTCGCCGAGCCCGTCGATGTCCATCGCTCCCCGCGAGACGAAGTGCTTGAGCAGCTGCCACGCTCGCTCTGGGCAGTCACGGTTGGGGCAGCTCGTGAAGACCGAGCCCTCCGGCTTGATGGTGGGGGTCTTGCAGAACGGGCAGCTCTCAGGTGGGTGCGTGGGCGGTGGGCGATCCTTGTGCTCGGCAACGTGCGGCGCTGGCGAGACGACCTGCGGGATCACGTCGCCGGCGCGCAGCACGATCACGTCCTCGCCAGCGCGGATGTCCTTGCGGACGATGTCCTCCTCGTTGTGCAGCGTCGCTAGCTTGATCACGACGCCGCCGGCCGCCACCGGCTCGAGCATCGCATATGGACGCAGGTCGCCGAACTTGCCGACATTCCACATCACCTTGTGCAGGCGCGTCACTGCTGTGGTCGGTGGGAACTTCCAAGCCACCGCCCAGCGCGGATCGCGACCGACCGAGCCGAGCCGGCGCTGCAGCTCGAGGTCTGAGACCTTGACCACGACCCCGTCGATCTCGAAGTCCAAGTCGCCACGACGCTCCTGCCAGCGCAGGCATTGCGCGATCACCTGCTCCTCGCTGTCGAGCAGCTTGATGTCGCGGTTGACGCGGAAACCATGCTCGCGCAACCACTCGAGCGCCCCCCAGTGTGTCTCGAATTTGAGATCCGGTGCGACTCCAACTTGGTAGGCCCACATCGAAAGCGGGCGTTCGGCCATCAGGGAAGGATCGAGCTGGCGCACCGCGCCGGCGGCCGAGTTGCGAGGATTCATGAAAGTCGAGAGGCCGGCTTCCGCGCGGTGCTCATTGACAGCGGCGAAGTCCTTCAACGACATGTAGATCTCGCCACGCACCTCCAGCAGGGGCGGCGCGTCGTCGATGCGCAGAGGCACCGATCCGATCGTGCGCAGGTTGTGCGTCACGTCCTCGCCGACCTCGCCGTTGCCGCGTGTAGCCCCGCGCACGAGCACACCGTCGCGATAGAGCAAGCTGATCGCCAACCCGTCGACCTTCGGCTCCACCACGTACTCGAAGCTCGAGCGCTCGATCCCTTCGCGGGCGAGATGCGTCCTCATCCGCGTCACCCAAGCTCTCAGCTCCTCTTCGTTGCGAACGTTGTCAAGCGACAACATCGGCTCTAGGTGAGCCACCTTCTCGAGCTTGCCGACCGGCTCACCACCGACGCGTTGGGTAGGCGAGTCGGCGGTTCGCAGCTGCGGGTGGTCGCTCTCCAGCCGGCGCAGCTCGTCGAGCAGCGCGTCATAAGCGTCATCGCCTATCTCGGGATCGTCGAGTACGTAGTAGCGGTGAGCGTGATGCTCGAGTTGCGCGCGCAGCTCATGTGCGCGGGCGAGCTGCTGCTTGGATGGCCGCGCCCCGGAGGACGCCTGTACGGCAGGCTCCGCTGCGGTCGCAGCCTCCGAGCGCCGCCCCATCGGGGCAGACTCCTGCTCACGGGGAGCTCGCGTCGACCGTCTGCTCACGTGCTCCCGCCATCGAGAACCGGCGCGAGCAGCGCTTGCAGATCGAACCCGCGCAACACCTCCAGCCCGCCACGGTGAGTCAGGTCGAAATGGATCGGCGTCACCGCGATACGCCCTTCGGCGACAGCCGCGAGGTCGGTGCCGGGCTCGTCATGGAAACCAGGGTCAGACCCGTATATCCAGTAGCGCTGACGCTTGGCGGAGCCGTCCGTGTGCGGCGCCACCTTCAGCTCGTCGCGATAGATGCGCTTGCCGAGGCTTGTCACCTCGACTCCGTCGGGCTCGCCGGCAGGCACGTTCACATTGAGCAGGGTTCCGCTCGGCAGGGGCAGCTCCTCGATGCGCTCCACCAGGCGGGCAACGAACGTGGCGGCAACCTCGAAGTCGAAGCCGCCGTCGTAGCGAAAATCAAGCGCCCGCGCGCGCGACTGCTGGGAGACGGCGATCGCTGGCAAACCGAGCACGACGCCCTCCAGTGCCGCCGCCACCGTGCCCGAGTAGGTGATGTCGTCGCCGAGGTTGGCGCCATGGTTGATGCCGGCGACGATCAGTTGCGCATCGAAGTCCTCAACCAGGCCGAGGCGCGCAAGGCGCACGCAATCGACGGGCGTGCCGTCGGTCGCATAGCCGACCGTCCCGTCCGAGAACGACACTTCCTCCACCCAGAGGGGACGCCTCGTGGTGATCGAGCGAGCCATCGCCGAGCGGTTGCCGTCCGGAGCAATCGTGACAAGACGGACGCCAGGCACCTCGAGCAGAGAGCGGCGCAGTGCCTGCAGGCCGTCGGCCTCGATCCCGTCATCGTTGGTGAGCAACACGTTGAGCATCGTCGTCTTCCAGCATAGGGTTCACTGCGGCCCGACCTTGTTGAAAACGTGATGCCCCACGCGCGCGCGGGGGCATCCTACGTTTCGTTAGCCGCCGAGTCCAATTCAGCTCGGCCCAGCTCGATCCGTCCAATCCAGCTCAGTCCGTCCAATCCAGCTCAGCCGGCTCCAGCCCACAAGCCTGAAGCCGGCGAACTGGACATCAGCCTTTTGGATACGCCACCGACACCAGCGCCAAGCCATGCGCCGGCGCGGTAGGACCGGCGTGCGAACGCGGGCTGCCCTGCAACAGCTCGGCGAAATCCTCGAGCGCGCTTCGCCCGCTGGCAACCTCGAGCATCGTGCCGACGAGCACCCGGATCATGTGCCGTAGGAACGAGTCTGCCTCAATCCACAGCTCGAGCACGTCGCCGCGCGCGCGCCACTCCGCGCTGAGCACATTGCGCTCGAAACGCGTGTGCTCCGTCTCGGTGGGCGTGAAAGCGGTGAAATCGTGCTCGCCAGGGAGCAGCGCGGTGCACTGTTCCAACAGCAAGCGATCGAGTGCTCGCGGCCACCACAACGCGCGCCCGCGCTCGAACACGTCGCGTGTACGTCGAGCCAGAACTCGGTAGCAATAGGTGCGGCTCACCGCGTCGCGCCTGGCATCGAAAGCGTCGCCTGTGGGTTCGCAGGCGAGCACGGCCATGTCGGCCGGCAACAGCGAGTTCAGGCGCAAAGGATCGAGCGCCTCGTGGCGATAGCTGACCACCTGCCCCCAGGCGTGTACCCCACGATCGGTGCGCCCGGCAACGGTGACCGTCAACGGCGCTCCGTCCTCGTCTCGCTCGCCAAGGACCGTACGCAACGCTCGCTCCAATTCAACCTGCACGGTTCGCAACTGCGGCTGGGACGCCCAGCCGGCAAACTCGCTCCCGTCGTATTGCAACGTCAGCTTGGAGACCACTTGTGCCCTAAGGGTATTTGTGCCCAGCATGGACGCTCATGCCCCGTGGGTCTCGCCCCATTGCGGCCGGCCAACGCACCGCGGGCGTGCTCGGCACAACCAACTCGAACCCACGCTCCGGAGGGAGCTAGACCAGCTCGAGGTAAACCATCTCGGTCGCGTCTGAGCGACGCGGGCCGAGCTTGAGGATGCGCGTGTACCCGCCGGGCCTGTCGGCGTAGCGGGGAGCGACCTCCTCGAACAGCTTATACACGGCGAACTTGTCCTGCGAGAGCGCCGACAGCGCCTGACGACGAGCATGCAGGTCGCCGCGCTTGGCGAGCGTGATCAGCTTCTCGATCTCAGGCTTGACCGCCTTGGCCTTGGCTTCGCTCGTCTTGATCCGCTCGTGCTCCAGCACCTCCTTGGTGAGGTTCATGAGCAGCGACTTGCGGTGCGCCGAGTCGCGGCTGAGCTTGTTGCGTGTCTTCTGGTGTCTCATGGCTTTGTGCGTTAGCTTGCTGCACGTGCAAGCGGTCAGTTTAGAGAGCTGACCGCTTGGGCGGGCTCTGCTCAGTCCTGGCGCAGTTGCAGGCCTCGCGCTTCGAGGGTTTCGATTACCTCATCGATCGACTTCTTGCCGAAGTTGGGGATCGCGTTGAGCTCCGCCTCGGACTTGGAGATAAGGTCGCCGACCGTCTGGATGCCGGCACGCTTGAGGCAGTTGTACGAGCGGACTCCGAGCTCGAGCTCCTCGATCAGGATGCTCCACTCCTCACCCTGAAGCGCCGCGGGAGTGCCACCGCCACCGACCGCCAGGCCATGGCCGTCGAGTTGACCGCCGGGCACGGCGCGCAGCTCCTGGATGCGGTCCGCGTCGGTGAAGATCGCAAGCTGGGAGATGAGCAGCTCGGCCGCCTCGCGCAGCGCGGCCTGCGGCTCGATCGAGCCGTCGGTCTCGATGTCGAGCGTGAGCTTGTCGAAGTCGGTCTTCTGGCCGACGCGAGCCTGCTCGACCGCGTAGGCGACACGCCGAACGGGCGAGAAGATCGAATCGATCGGGATCACGCCAATCGGCTGGTCGGCCGACTTATTCTCCTCGGCGGGCCGGTACCCACGGCCACGACCGATCGTCATGTACAGCTCGAGCTTCGTCTTCTTCTCGAGCGTCGCCACGTGCACGTTCGGGTTGAGGATCTCGACGCCGGCGGGTAGGTCGATGTCCTTGGCCGTAATCTCCCCTGGCCCGGTCACGACAAGCGGCGCCTCGACCTCGCTCGCATCGGAGTGCATACGGCACACGATGCCCTTGAGGTTGAGCACGATGTCGGTCACGTCCTCCTTGACGCCCTCTACTGTCGAGAACTCGTGCGCCACGCCCTCGATACGTACGCTCGTGACGGCGGCGCCGGCGAGCGAGGAGAGCAAGACACGCCTGAGCGAGTTACCGAACGTGTAGCCAAAGCCGCGGTCGAGCGGCTCGATTGTGAACGTGCCACGGTTCTGCTCCACGGACTCGCTGGTGATCCGGGGGATTTGGAAGTCGAGCATCGGGGTCCTAACGTCGTGTTGATGTGAAACCGGCGCCTGGAGGAGCGCCGGCTCTTGCGCGCCGCCGCCGCCTTCAGGCGCCGGCGCGGGGAAAGCCTCTACTTCGAGTACAGCTCGACGATGAGCTGCTCCTGCACCGGCGCGGCCACCTCTCGGCGCTCCGGCTTGCGCAGCACCTTGGCCGTGAGCGACTCGTGGTCGGCCTGGAGCCACGCGGGGATCTGGCCGGTGAGCTCGGTGGCGTCCCTTACCACCTGCATAGCCGGGGTCTCCGCTTTGATGGCAATCACGTCGCCAGGACGCACCTGATAGCTGGGAATGTCGACCCGGCGACCGTTGACCGTCCAGTGGCCGTGACGGATCAGTTGGCGCGCCTGCCTACGCGATGCCGCGAATCCGAGGCGCACCATTACATTGTCGAGGCGGCACTCGAGCAGCGCGAGCAGGTTCTCACCGGTGATGCCGGGCTGGCGCGAAGCCTTCTCGTAGTAGCCGTGGAACTGCTTCTCAAGCACACCGTAATAGCGACGTGCCTTCTGCTTCTCGCGCAACTGCAGGCGGTACTCGCTTTGCTTCTGGCGACCGCGCCCGTGCTCGCCAGGCGGATAGGAGCGACGCTCGACGCCGCACTTGTCGGTCAGACAGCGCTCACCCTTGAGGAACAGCTTCTGCCCCTCGCGACGGCACTGCTTGCACTGTGGGCTTGTGTCTCTTGCCATGAACCTAGCTCTCTGCGATCAAGTTTGCTTTAGACACGGCGTCGCTTGCGGGGGCGACAACCATTGTGGGCCTGAGGGGTAACGTCCTTCACGCCGGTGACCTCCAAGCCAGCGGCCTGAAGGGAGCGAATCGCGGTCTCGCGTCCCGAACCGGGGCCCTTGACATAGACCTCGACCTTCTGCAGTCCCTGCTCCATGCCCTTGCGAGCCGCCGCGTCGGCTGTGACCTGGGCGGCGAATGGAGTGGACTTGCGCGAACCCTTGAAGCCCGCGCCGCCAGCCGACTCCCATGCAAGTACGTTGCCCTGGGTGTCGGTGAGCGAGACGATCGTGTTGTTGAAAGACGTCTTGATGTGGGCTTGCCCGACCGGAACGTTCTTCTTCTGCCTGCGTCGACCGCGGGCAGGACGCTTGGGGGCGGCCATCAACGGACCTTCTTCTTGCCGGCCACCTGCAGACGCTTGGGACCCTTACGCGTACGGGCGTTGGTCTTCGTCTTCTGTCCGCGCACCGGCAGCCCGCGGCGATGGCGTAGGCCGCGATAACAGGCGATCTCTTGCAAACGCTTGATGTCCTGCGAGCGCTCGCGGCGCAGATCGCCCTCGACCGTCAGCGAGCGGTCGATTGCGTCGCGTAGACGCGAGACCTCGTCCTCGGTAAGATCGCGGATGTAGGTGTCGGGGCTGACCTTGACCTCCTCCAAAATCTTGTTGGAGGTCGAGCGGCCGATGCCATAGATGTATGTGAGCCCGATCTCCGAGCGCTTGTTCAAGGGCAGGTTGACCCCAGCGATACGTGCCATTCCGCGCTTAGCCCTGTCGCTGCTTGTGACGCTTGTTCTGGCAGATGACGAGAACCGCTTTGTGGCGGCGGATGATCCTGCACTTCTCGCACATCGGCTTGACCGACGGTCTTACCTTCATGATCCCTTTCGGCTGGTCCCTGCGACCCGGCTCTGGCTGCCGGGACGGCTGCCGCTACCGCGTCGTGGTGTTGCCCTCACGCGCCAAGCTTCGGCGCATTCGAGCAGGACAGCGGATGGTAGCAACTATCCAGCCGGGGCGGCAGCTTGCGCGCCGGTATCCTGTGGCTCGCGCTGCTCGGCGGCGAGATGCCACGGGGTGAGCACCCGTGGCCCATCGCGGGTGACAGCCACGGTGAACTCGAAGTGTGCGGCGAGCGAATCGTCTTGGGAGAAGATCGCCCAGCCATCGCCGGCCACGCGTACAGCGGCCCGCCCGGCCGTGGTCATCGGCTCGATCGCCAGCACCATGCCCTCCTCCAGCAACGGGCCCTTGCCCGACTTGCCGTAGTTGGGCACCTGAGGATCCTCGTGCATGTTTTTGCCGACGCCGTGGCCGACCAGCGAGCGCACCACCGACAGGCCCGCCTTCTCGGCGGTCCGTTGGATCGCGTTCGACACATCGCCCATACGGTTGCCTGACCGGCATCGCTCTACACCCGCGTACAGGGACTGCTCGGTGGCACTCAACAAGTTCTCGGCCAGCGGCGTGATCTCGCCAACAGCAAACGTACGCGCGGCGTCGGCCACCCAGCCGTCGAAGGTCACGCCGATGTCGACCGAGAGAATGTCCCCGCGCTCGAGGCGATAGCGGCCGGGGATGCCGTGCACGACCATCGTGTTGGGCGAGGCGCAGATCGACCCGGGAAAGCCACGGTAGCCCTTAAACGTCGGGGTCGCTCCCTGGGAGCGGATGAAGCGCTCGGCGGCGGCGTCGAGCTCCTCGGTGCTCACGCCCGGGCGAATCTTGCCGGCGATCAAGTCCAGAGTCGCCGCTTGGATGAGGCCGGCGGCGGCCATCTTCTCGATCTCCTCAGGCGACTTCTTGATGATCACCCTAGGAGCTTATCTTTCCCGCCCTGCCGTCCCACTCACCGCGCACGCTTCGATCGGACGAACGAACGAGGATGGCGCTAAAGCTCGTCCTCGAGGCGCAGCGTCGCGATCGTGGCCCTGATGTGATCGTGCACCTCGTTTGGATCGCGCTGCCCGTCGAAGCGGCGCAACAAGCCCGCTTGCTCGTAATAGTCGATCAGGGGAGCGGTCTGGCGCGCGTAGACCTCCAGGCGCCGGCGGATCGTCTCCTCCTTGTCGTCGTCGCGCTGGATCAGGCGCGAGCCGTCCTGATCGCAGATGCCCTCGCGCTTGGGCGGGTCGAACTCAACGTGATAGACGTGCCCCCCCTTCGCACACACGCGTCGGCCGGCGAGCCGGCGCACGACCTCCTCGTCTGGCACGTCGATCAACAGGACCGCCGTCAGCCGCCGCCCGGAGTCGGCGAGCGTCTTGCCGAGCGCATCGGCCTGAGCCGTGTTGCGGGGAAAGCCGTCGAGCAGGAACCCTTCGCGGGCGTCCTGCTCACCGATGCGCTGTCCGATCATCCCGAGGATCACCTCGTCGGGGACCAGCTCCCCCGCCTTCATGTACTTCTGCGCCTCGCGGCCGAGCTCAGTGCCCTGTGCAACCTGGGCTCGCAACATGTCGCCCGTCGAGATGTGCGCCAAAGCGAAGTCGGCTTGCAGGCGCTCGGCCTGAGTGCCCTTGCCGGCGCCCGGAGGCCCCAACAAGATGAGGTTCGTCTCAACCACGACAAAGAGCCTACCCGCTGCTTCAAGCGTGCGCCTGCCATAGGCACGAGGCACGCCCACAGCGCTGCTACTTCAAGAAGCCCTCGTAGCTGCGCATCATCAGTTGCGCCTCGAGCTGCTTCATCGTTTCCAGCGCCACGCCGATGACGATCAGGATCGAGGTGCCGCCGAAGTAGAAGTTCTGGTGTGTCCGAGCGATCAGAATCGCCGGTATCGCTGCGACGGCAGCGAGGAACAGAGCGCCTGGGAAGGTCAACCTCGCAAGGATCCGGTCGAGGAATTCAGCGGTCGGACGCCCTGGGCGCACACCGGGGATGAAGCCGCCGTACTTCTTCAGGTTGTCGGCCTGGTCGACCGGGTTGAAGGTGACCGCCGTGTAGAAGTAGGCGAAGATCACGATGAAGATCGACTCGCCGACCACGTAGTGCCAGCCGTTGGGCGTGAAGAAGTTCGACACGTCTTTGGCCCAGGGTGTTTTGATCAGCTGGCCGACGGTGGGCGGGAAGGCCATGATGCTCGCGGCGAAGATCACGGGGATCACGCCGGCCATGTTCACGCGCAGCGGCAGGTAGGTTTGCCCACCTTCTGTCATGCGTCTGCCGATCACGCGCTTGGCGTACTGGACTGGGATGCGCCGCTGACCCTCCTGCACGAACACGATCCCGGCGACGACCGCCAGCACCATGAAGGGCATCATCACCTTGAACACCTGATCTTGGGTCGTCCACCACGCTTCGATGCCCTGCGGCATGCGCGAGACGATCGAGGCGAAGATCAGCAGCGAGATGCCGTTGCCGATCCCGCGTTGGGTGATGAGCTCGCCGATCCACATCAAGAAAACGCAGCCGGCGGTCAGGCAGATCACGATCAGGAAGATGTGCGGAGCATCGAACTTGGATACGACAGCTTCGTTGGCCGAGGCTGAGAGCGAATGGAAGAGGAAGACGTAGCCGATCGACTGGGCGAAGGCCAAGCCGACTGTCAGGTAGCGCGTGTACTGCGTGATGCGCGCCTGCCCAACTTCGCCTTCCTTGGAGAGCTTCTCTAGCGACGGTATTACGACTTGCAGCAGCTGCAGGATGATCGAGGAGGTGATGTAGGGCATGATGCCCAGCGCAAACAGCGCGATTCGCGACAGACTGCCCCCGGAGAAGAGATTGAGGTAGCTGAGGATGCCCGAGCCGCCGAACTGCTTCTGAAGGTTGTTGACGGCCGTGAGGTTGACGCCCGGAACAGGGATGTGCGAGCCCAGCCTGTAGATGAGAAGCATGCCCGCTGTGAACAGGAGCTTCTTGCGGATGTCCGCAACCTGAAAGGCGCTGAGAATCGTCGAGAGCATTGGCTTAGCCGGTCAAGCGGGGTATCCCGCAGGTGCCGGTCGTGCGATTCTAGCTCTCGATGACGGTGCAAGTGCCGCCGGCGGCCTCGATCCGCTCGCGTGCGGTCTTGCTGAAGCCGTGAGCGTGGACCGTTAGCGCCTTGCTCAACTCACCCTTGGCGAGCACCTTGACCGCCACACCCTTGCGTGTGGCCAAACCCTTGGCCTGCATCGACTCGATCGTGACCTCGGCGCCGGCGTCGAAGCGAGCCTCTAGGTCGGAAACATTCACGGGCTGGGTATGCGTGCGGAACATCTCAAATGGCATCGACTTCTTCATGTGCGGCCCGCGCAGCTTGCGCATGCGCATGTGGATTGGCATCTGCCCACCCTCGAAGCGAGCGCGGCTCTTGGAGCCCGAGCGCGAGCCCGCACCCTTCTGACCCCTGCCTGAAGTCTTGCCTGTGCCTGAGCCTTCGCCGCGGCCAATGCGCTTGCGCGGACGACGGCTGCCGGGGGCTGGTTTCAGCGAGTGCAGACCAATCGGCTGCTCATCCTTCTCCTGCGGGGTCACGAGCTCTGCTCCTGCTTGCCTGCTTGCCTGCCAGCGCGCGTGCCCTTGCCGGTATGCCCTTCAGGGTGCACCTCGACAAGATGGCGCACCGCGTGGACCATGCCGCGCGCTTGCT
>Ga0210385_10001133_pt1 | contig 16893 bp, 13 predicted proteins | sample IncBWH26OmetaG_FD_160107 | JGI IMG/M metagenome (GOLD analysis project Ga0210385, IMG submission 160107) | Forest soil microbial communities from Barre Woods Harvard Forest LTER site, Petersham, Massachusetts, United States - Inc-BW-H-26-O ...
GACTGGAATGAAAAACATACCCAGCGTGCCGCCGGCGACCAGGTAACTGAGTAGATCGGGAAGCGTGAACGCTGCGTAGTAGGTATCGGTGACGGCGCTGGAACCGAGCTGATGGGCTACGGTCCAGTCGCGGAGAAATCCGAAAATCCTGCTGAGCAGCAATACGGCCATGAGAATGCCCGTGTATTGCAGGAGATCGCGATTTCGAGTGGGACGATTCATTTCGATGGCCGCCTGAACGACGTGGTCAAGACGTTGATTCGAACGATGCTGAATTCTGGCTTCACCGCGTGGCGCTGGAACTAGCGGCGCAATTCGATGGGCCGCGTTTCAGTGGTTGCATACGGGACACCGGAAGAAATCCGCGAATTGGCGATACAGACGGAGCCTTTTTTGGATTTCACGCGCAGCTTCCAGCCGAACAGCATCCGGATGTACGACTTATCCACGGGCAGGTTGGGAATTTGTGGATACGTCGGAGTAAATTCCGATTGGCGGCTAGTCGTCCAATGCGCAGGGAGGTCGAAGGATAGGGTCAAGGATCAGGCTCTGAGCAACGGGCGCGCTTCCGCCCGGTTGCGATTACGCGACGACGTGAGAATGTGCTTCACGCGGGCTGGAGGCATGGGTGACCTGCGAGCGTTCTCTCGTAGATATCCATTAAATCGCGGTACCCGCGTTGCGGTGTGTAATGGGCCTCGTACTCGCGGCGCGCCGCTTGTCCCATCGCGGCCATTTCGGCTGGGTGGGCGAAGGCCCATCCGAGTATGCGCGAAAGATCTTCGGAGTCACCCGGAGCAAAATGCAGACCGGTGCGTGAATCGTCCACGATTTCTTCCATGGCTCCCAGTTTTGAACAAACCACTGGCGTTCCACAGGCGAAGGATTCGGCGATGGTCATGGGGAAACCCTCATACCACTGGCTGGGCATGACGAGAAGATACGAATCCTTTATTGCCGCGAGCGTTTCGGCGTGTGAGAGGCGGCCGCGAAATTGAATTGAAGAGAGGCCGCGGCGTTGCGCTTCCTGCTCTAGCTCCTGGCGCTGGGGACCATCGCCGATAATCTGGAGCGCACAATTTTCCGGGAGTCGTTGCCAGGCGTCCAGCAACGTGTGCAGGCCCTTTTCCTTGGAGACGCGTCCGACGAAGATCGCGTAATCGCCGGGTCTTTGTTTGGGACCGGGATCCGGGTCCACGAAGTTTGGTTTCACCAAAATCTTGTCGGCGGGAAATCCCGAGGCGATGAACTTGGTGCGCGAGAATTCGGTGAGCGCGATGTAGCGGTCAATGAGCTCGTCCCAGGTGCCGGAGCGGCGATGCCAGGCGAGCATCAGCGCCACCGAAGCCGTGGCCGGACGCGAATCGCGATAACATCCGTGCCAAACGCTGCGCCATAGACTGTGGTCAACGCAATCTTCGCAGATTTTTCCGTCGCGGAGGAACTGCGCGCCGGGGCAAAGGAGGCGAAAATTGTGAAGCGTCTGCACGACGGGAACGCCGTGCTCGCGGCACGCACTGTAAATTGATGGCGAGATCATGATGAAGGTGTTATGAACATGCACGATTTCGGGATTTTCGCGGGCGAGGAGAGCGCCGAAATCGCGATGGGTATCGCCGGCCCAGACCGTGCGCATTGCGAGCGTGGTGCGGCCGATCGTGGTGAGTTTCTCGATCTCGTGGTTGCTGCGGCAGTAGGTCACGACGGTGTGGCCCATTTGTTCTAAAAGCCGGCGTTCCTGCTCGAAGACTACGTCTTCGCCACCCGGCTGTTGATAACTGTTATGAACGAGCAGAATTTTCACTAGCGCGTCTCAAGCCAGATGCTGTTGGGAAAATCTCGCGAAGGCTGGTAGGCAGCCCACATTCCTTCGATGTTGTCCTGCGGCTGGTAGTCTTTCAGAACAGCCTGCATTTCGCGCGGCCGGTCGTAATGTAGCGCGGAAAGCGAGGCCAGCACGGCCAGGTGCTTATTCCGGGTCATCAACGCAGCGAGCAGGACGGTCTCTTGAGAATTTTGCATGAAATAAGAGGAGAGCGTGCTGCGATTGTAGAGGTACGGGAAATTGATGTCATGGATGTGAACGAATACTCCTGGCGCAAGGCTGGGGATAATGTCCAAATATATGCGAATGACATCCGAGCCGACTTTAACTGCATGGCTGGAATCTATGAAGAGCAAGTCGCCTGCACGCAATTGCGAATACAAATCAACCGGAACCGCCTGGCATGGCTGCTGCAATAGACGCACGCCTTGCAGGCGGCGCAGTGCCACTCGAGGATACGGCTCGATGCAAGTGATTTCGGAAGCAGTGCGGCCTTCGGTGGCGTTGAGCTGGGAGGCATGCAACATGCAGACTGTGGATTGACCGCTGCCAATCTCGATAATCCGCTGCGGGGTTTTGCTCCTGATAAAACAGTGGAGAAACTGGAATTCGATTCGTCCGAAGCCGGGGCCCCATCCCTGCGCGGCGCTTTGGTTAAACAGCGAGAGGCCCGCTATTTCCGAATAATAGGGGGCACAGATTTCGGTGAGCCAGGCGAGTTGCTGGTCTATGTCCCAGTCAATTCCGATCAAGGGGCTGCGCTCGGCCCAAAGCGGCATATTTTCTTTGAGCCAGCGATAGTTCTGGATCGGTGAATAGAAACTTCCCGGCAGCACGTGCACACCAACCTTTTCGAACAGCAGAAAGGCCTGGAACCACAAATTCCTGAAAAATCTGCGTGTTTCTCTACGGAAGCCAAGCGCCGGCCGGTTTGAAACGTCGGCAATGTTTGAATTAGAAATTTGAATACCCTCAGTAATCATCGGTACGACCTGAATTTGGAATTCGGGACGCAGAGCGATTACTCCGCTGCGGCGGAGCTCTGTACCCGATTCTGAAGCCCAATACTGACTACAAATAGCGCAAGGAACACTGTGAAGGAACTGTCGGGAGATCCGCCGAAAGTGACCTTGAGCATGCCGTTGATAAATAAACTGACGTAGATCGAGAACCCACCGACAGCCAAGAAAAATGATTCGCGATCGGCCGGACGTTTTAAGACCCGGACAAAATTTCTGATCATGATGTAGTTCAAGATCACCACGAGCAGGAGGCCGAAGATGCCGTTGTTGTAGAGCGGCTCCAGAAAAGAATTGTGGGTGTGAGGCGGTTCCCAGCCGGCTCCCAGGTCGAGGTCGAGGTCAATGGATAGAAATCGAGAGGCAACATAGCCGTGACCAACGATGGGTTTTTCCAGTACCGCGGGCCAAATGGTGGCCCAGAGATCGGTGCGGCCGGTGATGGTGGAGGCTTCGCCGGACTGGCTGTAGTCCTGGAAGTATTTTCCGAGCGGGGTGGTCACGAGGAGAATGCCGCCAATGATCAAGAAAACCACGAGCAATCCGAGCGCGTAGCGGACTTGTTTCTGTAACGCAAAGAACAGCAACGCGGAGAGCACTCCAGCCACGATGCCCGTCTTGCCTCCAGAGAGCAGGATGACCGTCAATCCAAACGCCAGCGGAAATAGAAGCCAACCACGCCGGCGAACGGCGAGAAGCGTCATGGACAACAGGCTGAGAACGGCAGCGAGAGTGGATAGCCCGGTGGGGGAAGCGTAGTCATTCAGCCGGCCGCCTTGAAAAAATGGCTCGGGAGCATTCATCGCGAGCACCAGGCGAAGCACGATTATGATGAACATGCCGAACAATAAAGTGTAGAAGAGCGTGAGTACATCCTCGTTGCTTTCCATCGAGCTCAGAAAAGCCCTCAGCAACAGGACCGTGAGGACGAGCTTGAACGCCCAAGCGACAGAATATGACGGTGATGGAGATAGTGGAATTGATGCTACCGCCAGCAGGGTGAAGAGGCTGACCCACTTGAACGAACCCGCAAACATCTGGCGCAAATATTGAGGGCGAGCAATCGTCAAGAGGAGCAGCACTAAACCGGCCAGTAGCCAGGCGGCCACTTCCTGGAACGCTCCGATGCCGAAATTGCCCTTGGACGCGGCGGAGGTGGAATTGGCGCTGTGCACGAAGACCAGCTCAGAAATCAGGACGAACCAGAGGAGCGTCATTACACAGTTCAGGAAGGTTCGCCGGGCGTCAATGCCTTGAGCTCTGGCGCGCGATAATGCGATAAAGAGCGCCACGGAAAGAATTCCGGTGGCAACGAGCAAAGTGGAGTCGTTCCAGAGCAAATTGCTGCCGGTGGCAAACTGAGCGAAGGCCACGAACATCGCGGCCACAATGAAAAGCCACAAGCCATTCCGCAGCCACTGCCGAGTCCTCGGAGCTGCCTGGATGGGAGAGTTAGTAGTTGCCATTGGGTACCTCGCGCGAAATCCGTGCCGTCATTCATGCCGCAATGCTTGCGGCCGATTTGGCTGCTTTACTGTTCTTGACCTACTGTGACGATTTCTTCAATTCGATCGCTGTGAGTCGCCCCGCTTCTTTCAGCCAGCAAACCCTCGTAGATGTGCGCCAACTTTTCAGCTCTTCGGTCGGAATTGAATTCCTGTTCAACGCGGCGACGGCCCGCTTGTGCGAGCTGGGCACGGTGGACTGGATCGGCCTGAAGCCGGAACAACGCCGCCGTCAAATCGGAAATCGTTTGCTCGGGATCGATCGCCGCGACCTTGATGCCGGTGGCATCGGTTACTTTCCAGCCCGGGCCGCCGAGATCGAGGCAGATGACTGGGCGCCCCACAGCCATCGCTTCCAGAGTCACCCAGCCGCCGGAATCGTGGAAACTTGGGAAGAGCAGCACATCGCATTCCCCGAGTTTTTCGAAGACGCGATTTCGGGGAATGTTTCCCTGAAAAACGACGCTCTTCTGCAGCCCCAGCTCGATCGCCAAGCGCTGAAGGCGTTTTCGGTCTGAGCCATCTCCAAACAACCAATATTCCGCATCGGGAACGCGCTCATGAAATCGTGCGAAGGCGCGCAAGCCGAGTTCAAATCCCTTCCAGTGCACGAGCCTTCCCACACTCATGATCCGGAATGGGTTGCCTGAAGAAGGAGAAAGCACGCGAAGATTGGCGATTTCCTGATCGGAAAAGGCGCACTCCGCCAAAACACCGACGTTTTTGCAACCGAGGGCCTGCAAGCGGGCTGCGGTCTCTGGAGTTGCCGCGAAGGCGATTGCGGCTCGACGGGCCGCGGAGCGGACCAGCGGATTCAGGTCACTGAGAGCTCGCGCGAACACGCGAAGCGCCTCATTCATCCTGCCGTACCAATTGAAGAAAGTGCGAAAACTGCGCGGCGTGGATTCGCCTCCGCCAACCGGCCCCCAAACAAAGGGAATCGGAAGAAACGGAACAAATGTGGGCAGCCAATAGCTGACGATCGTCGCGTGATGCACCAGATCGAACCCGACTTCACGATGGAGCTTGCGCGCCTTCCAGAACGCAACGAACTGCCATAATGAATAGTAGAGTCGAAGGCCACGCTTACCTTTTTTCCAGAAACTCGCCCAACGGGGAAGATCGAAATAGATCCAGTGCACATTCGGCATGGGCTCCGCTGCAAGTTCGGCTTCGATCAAAGCGCGATTGTTGGATCGCGTCATTACCCAAACATCATGAAACCGGGCGGCCGGCTTCACATAACTCCATCCGACACCGGGCTCGGAGCCTTGGCCTGGTTGGCAGGCGTAAGCCGAGATGAGAAGTTTGAGCGGACGAGTGTTGTGGTCGTCGCGCGAGGATTCCGGATTTTTGGAGGAGCTAATCATGAATGGCGATGCAATCGAGCGTTTCGTCGCTGCCTGTGTCGGAGCGTCCCTGGATGGTGACCGTGAGCGAATCCGGTGATTTGGTGGCAATTCTGACCGTCCGCGCGCCGCCGCTCCGACCTTCGAGCGAGCACGTCGCGGTGTAACTGCTGTCTGTGAACGGTTCGGACCAGGTGACATGCGCATCGCAGGCGTCGCCGGTTGCGGTGGAGCAGGCCGGAGTGCGACTGTGCTTTAAACTCGTGACGGCTGGGGCTGGTTCATCTCCGAAAGCGTGGGCCGACGGAAAAATGTCGGCTCCGTAGAGGCCGGCCGGTGAATTGGGAAGCTGGCGATGCGCGACGGTGTCGTTGATCGTATAAGCCCAATTTTTATCGTGGCTCAGTCCGAGGTAATACAGCAGGGCCGAAGCGCCCTCGACGCGAACGATCGCGTCGGCCTGCTCGCCAGAGGTATTTTGTGCGCCGACGCTGAGGATGACGACGGGACTACCGTTCATGTGGTCCAACAGAATCACATCGTTCTGTTTTCCCGGCGTGTGTTTTTCGGCTTTGACGCCTTCGATCAAGTAGGATTCCGCGTAGAGCAAGCCACCGGATGGCCCGATGCGAATCAGAGAAATGCCGTTGTCATCGCCGGAAATGACGGACAGTTTGACGAGTTGATTGGCATCTCCGCCGGTACGATTGACGTCGATTCCGTATTTGCCATTGCGAAACAGGTGCAGGTCGTCGGCGTAGAACGGCTCTGCGCCGCGAGACAGCGAAACACCCGATTCGGGAAATCCGATGATCAAGAGGTGGTCGAGCTTTGTGCCCTCGCCCGTACGCGCATTGAAGCGAATCCCACTACCTCGAGTGCCACCAGCGCCGGCCACGATCCGAATATTGGCAATCGTGGACCAGTGCTGGAAGCCGGTGCCGCTCAGCTTCGGATCATCCACGATGAAGTCCGTGTTGGCGCCCGGAGCCTGTTCGAGAGTGGTTCCTTCGCCATGAGGAGGTGGATTCATGCCCACGCCGACGAGACTGACACCGTCTTTGAGGACAATTTGTTTCGCGACGTATCTGCCCGAGGGCACCAGGACGGTGCCGCCGCCCTTGCTGCCGGCGATATCAATCGCTTCCTGAATGGACGGGTAACCGCCGGAACTGTTGACTACGATGAGACCTTTGATGTTTCCCAATTGCGGGGTCCGTTGGTCTTCGGCGGACTGGGCATGGCCAATCAGCGGAATCGAGACGAAAACAATCGCAAGCAATGCGAAATGCGCGAGAGAATTCGCGGCGATTTTGATTTTCGGCGCAAATTGTCGCGGGGATTTCATTTAATCCGCCACGGCCGTCTGCACAGGCTTCGAAATGTGCTGCAGGATTTGGTTTTCGCGGTATTTGAGTGAGAACGCGACTGATTGCTCGTCGCTCAATTGCGCCACGGAATTAAGCAGGTAGAGCAAATACAAGCCGCGGTTGCTTTCGCGAACGTCCACGACGCCGGATTCTTTGTGACTCCGATTCAGGTGGCACTCTGTTTGCGCCAGAAAATGGAATTTGTCCCAGAGCGCAGGAGTTTCCCACGCGGCTGATTCCCAATCGAACACGAACAGGCTTTTCGGACCAACGCGCGTATTCCAGGAAACGAAATCGCCGTGATGGATGCCGCACGCGATCTGCGCGGTATCGAGGTCGTGGGAAGCGGACTTCAAAGCACTGCGACCGATGCGCAGCCAGTTCGCGCCCAGGCGTGGCGCAATCTGATTCCAGCGTTGAGCGATTTTTTGAACCAGCTTGCGTCCGGGGAGCATGGTCGGCGCACAGCCGTGCAAAGTTTCGAGAAACTCCTCGTGGTGATTCGTCCAGCGGGTCGGGCCAGGCTTGCCATTGATCGCGGACTGGAACAAGACGTAATGCCCTTCCCAATCACCGGCAAAGAGCACGGTGGGGATGTGAGCGCGCAGATGCGGGAAGGTGTGGAGTTTCTGCAATACCTCCGCCTCATGGCGCAAACGCAGTTCGGCAGGCCCCTTCAGCGGCAGCTTCATGTATCCAAGAATCGCGCCGTGGGCATCCATCAGCTGAATTGTGAACTTCTGAACCGAGCCCGGGGTGCCGATGGAAAATGCAAACGTGACGTTTTTTTCGCCAGTAACTTCAGTCGCGAGTTTTTCAAGGGCCAGCGGAGCGCGGGCAGCGACAAGTAGGTTGCGCCGCGCCCATACGTTCCATCCGGTCGCTCGCGCACCGACCACGAGCGCCTTCAACAAGCGCGTCAGAGGCGAATAGGGAGTGTAGAGTTCGAATCCGTCTATCGCGCGGCCGTCGCCGGCGAGAGGCAAGAGCCAGCGAGGTTGGGTTCGCGAAGGCAGCACGGCGAAACGATGTTGGCGTGTGTAACCGTGGCGCTCCAGTTGCTTGGCGCCCGCCGCCGTGGCGTTCATGCGGATCACCGCAGGGAAGCGTGCGATTCCTTTGGTGTGAGCAGGCTCATCCACTGGCAGTGGATGCTCCGGAGACAAGCCCAGAAAGACGCGGAGGACCTGATCGAGTGTCTCCGCCGAGTCCTGAAAGCGTGATGCCGCTTCGAACGCTGCTGTTGCGCTCGTCACTATGCCACCTTCATCCAGTCCGCGATTCTGTGCTGGAATCGTTCCTGCATGAAATCCACAAGAGCGGTCGCGGATGCGAGGAGGGTCGGCTGGATTCCGGCGTCCGTAGCGACGTAAACGACTCGAGCGCGCCGGAATCGCAATTGACGATAGGCGGCGCGCTGGCGCTGAATTTCGGCACGAGACAACTCGGACTTTCGCGCAAAAATTAAATCGGCATCGGCATCGAGAAGGATGACGACGTCGGGTTCGGGAAGCAGGCGGCAAAGAAACGCCGCGTACCATGCGGGACCGCCGTAGCGGTAGCGCAGAGAATCCACAAGGACGTCATGGAAATAACGATCGAACTGTACGAAGTCCGATCGCACCAGGCGCGCCCAGATGACGAAGAGATAGCCAGCCCAGCAATCAGCAAAAACCGCGGAGAGATAGACCATGGAAGCCAGTATGCTGCGTGGCGTCTGGCCGTGCGGCTCGGTGACTGGGTTATTGTCCCTGCGTCGAGCAAGCACCTCGGGACGCCAGTGGAACAGAATTCGCCGGCGCAGCGGAATGGCGAATTCCTGGGTGAGACCCTCGATGACCGTGCTCTTTCCAGCGCCGTCTGGGCCCATGAACGCAAGCAGAATTCCGGCGGGCTCGGAAGAACGCCAGAAGGCGCGACGCAGTTCGCCGGCCCAGTAGCGAATCAAGTCAGGCGCATCGCCGGAACGGAAGACCCGCGACGACTTATTGTTGTTCAAGGTGTGAAGTTCTGCGTCAATCGAGCCTTGCGCACAGGCGTCCACGATTCGCGCTTGGACGTTCGGCTGGAAGATTTCTCCTGCAATCTCTCCGGCTTTCTCGCGTCCCAAAGTTTCGACCAGCTTTTTGAGTCGCAGCGCTTGAGAGAGGGAGGCTTTGCCTTTGACGGCTTTTTTCGCGAGGAGGTAGGAATACTCAATTTCCGGTGCGGCAATCCAGAAACCGCGGTGCCGGATACGGGAGGACACTAATTTTTCGCCGGATGCGAAGATCATTCCCGCGCGCCGGTGTTCAAAGATGATATCAACGGCGACGGTGTGCGGTGTGGAGCCCGCGGTCCAGAAGAAATAAAAGCTATGGCCCTTGGTTGCGTAGTTCTTCCAGTGATAGGGGGTGTAGCCGTTCTGCCGCAGGGATTCCAGAATCGCAGGGACCGCCGGCTTGTCGTCCGGGTGGATCGCCAGATCCAGGTCGCTGGAGAGATGATCGGGGAGCTGATCCCACGAATGGAGCACGCAATAACGAACTGCTGATTCGTCCAGGAGCCGAAAGAGAGTGCGCACGAAATTCGAGACGCTCTGAGGCGACGCGGAGTCACCGTTTGGCGACGCACTTTTCCCGAGTGCGGGGGCATCACACACGAATGTGACTGCCGGAACAGTCTCGGAAACTGTCATTTCGTTATCCACGAATCTGTCTGAAGGCAAGCACTCGGGGTTATTCACTGGCAACCGCTCGTGGCGCGAGCTCATACCGCTTGATACCGGCAATCTGCAGCGCGATGCGAACCAGAAACGCCGAGTTATTGAATAGGTATCGCCGCCAGAGGCGAGATGGCTCCTGGCACAGGCGATGCAGCCATTGCAGGCCGGCGTTTTTCACCCAGTCTGGGGCGTCGTTCAGATGGCCCGTATGGATATCGAACGCGGCGCCGACTCCTACCATCACTTTGCAATTCAGCGAGCGAACATTTTCGTACATGAACAGCTCTTGCTTGGGAGTGCTCAGGCCCACCCAGATGATGTCTGGAGCGACGGTGGATAATCGGTTTTGCAGATCCGTTTTTTCCTGCCGATTGAGCGGGCGAAATGGGGGCGTGTAAGTGCCTACAATGTGAATGCCGGGAAAACGGCGCTCGAGGTTTTCGCGAAGCTCTTCAGCGATTCCCGGCATGCCTCCATAAAGAAAATGAGTGTGGCCGGATGATACGGACCTGCGGCAGACTTCGAGCATCAAGTCGGGGCCGAAAACGCGGCCCATATTCTTGAAACCTTCCCAGCGCCCGACCCATACTGTGGGCACGCCATCCGGGACGACCAGCATCGCGCCGTCGAGTATTTTTTTGAACTGAGAATTTCGCTGCGCTTCCATGACGCCGTGCACGCCCGTCACGCAGACGTAGCCGCCGCTGCCGGACTGCACAGCCGTTTCGAGCATCTGCGCAGCGAGAGATAGATTCACCGCGTGAACTCCGACACCGAGGACATTGGCGCGTGACATTTTAAGTTTGTGCGGCTCCGTGGAATGCAATGGTTGCAGGGTTTTGGCGAATCCGGATCAGGCCGCGCCCGAACCTCTGAGCACCGCCGGGATGGTACGCGCCAGTATCTTTATGTCGAGCCAGAGCGACCATTCGTCCATGTATTGAAGGTCCAGCCTCATCCACTGCTCGAAAGGAATCGAGCTGCGGCCGTTGACCTGCCACAGGCAGGTGATGCCTGGACGAACGCTGAAGCGCCGACGTTGCCAATCTTCATTGAAACCCTGGTAGTCGCGCACCGGAAGGGGACGCGGGCCGACCAGGCTCATGTCGCCCTTCAAAACGTTGAAGAGCTGCGGCAATTCGTCAATGCTGCTTCGGCGCAACATCCTCCCGATAGGAGTGATGCGCGGGTCGTCCATAATTTTGAATACCGGGCCGGAGACCTGATTCTGGTCTTCCAACGCCTCGATTAATTTTTCGGCGTCAGGAACCATAGTGCGGAATTTGTAAATGAGGAATGTCCGTTTGTTGACGCCGAGACGTTCCTGGCGGAAGAAAATCGGACCCTTGGAGGTGAGCCTGATCAGCGCGGCAGCCGCCAGCAGGAGCGGCGAGACCAGGATGAGGAGGACGGCGGAAAGCGCCACGTCGAGGACGCGCTTGATTACCAGCGGCCATCCATCGCGCACACCGGTGTAGGCGGCGATGTGCTGATCGCCGTCGAATTCCTCGGCGCGAGAGCGGGCCGTCTTCAGGCCAAAAATGTCGGATGCAAATCGCATGACCATGCCGTGTTGTTCGCACAGTGCGGCGACTTGCGAGGAATGCTCGTAGAACGAGCGCAGCGGCAGATAAATCGCGACTTCGTCAACAACATTGCGGCGCAAAAACTCGGCCAAGCCGGCGTAATCGCAGCGCAGCTTGAAGCCGGTTCCTTTGAAGGCATCGGTGCCGGCCCAGTCTTCGTCCACGAAACCGAGAAGTTCGTAGCCACGTTCCGGAGACGCCTGAATTTTCCGCGCAAACTCGATAGCACGCGGGTTCGTGCCCAGAATCAGCATGTAGCGGAGGTTGCGGCCGTGCCGCCGAACCACCGCGAGCCAGTACTGCAACGAGAGTCGCGAGATGATCACCGAAAAGGAGCTGATCACCCAGAAGACCAGGAGGAATTGCGGGGTGATCATGCGCACGGAAAACAGGGTTGAAACGATAGCCAGGCAGGCCGTCGCAAACGCAGTTGCTTTCAGCGCGTCCAGGGATTCCGCCAGCCGGGTGGAAAGCCTTCGGGACTCGTACAACCCGCACCAGGCGAAAGCTGTGTGGCACAAGAATAACGCGACCGCGAAAATCAAGAAATTCGACAGCTTGATACGCATCGCCAAGAAGTCGTGCAGGGAAACACCGTGGGCCGCGCGAACGAGCAAGAATGTAGCCAAGTAGAAGGACAGTACTATCAATACGAGGTCATATAACTTCAGTGCATTCAAAAGAAACCGACGCTTCGCTTCGTTCACCGTTTGGCTCTCTTCGGGCTGGGAATTTGCGACGGAAACTGTTTCGTCTGCTGGTCCTCAACGAATGCCAATATGAAACGACCGGCGGCTGCTGCAGCCGGGTACAAGCTACAGATGAAACGCAGAATGTCGTTTGATCGCCTTGTGTACTGAATGAAGGAACGCTCTGCCTAAACCGGCTCGACCGCAAAGCCCGCGATGCGGATCGCGAGAGATCGTTGGATAAGCCGCACCGATAAGACCAGGGTCTGATCTCCGTTTACCGCGGTGAGAATTCCCTGGAGGCCGTCGAGGGCGCCTCCTCGGATGCGCACGCGATTACCGACATTCAGAAACGGGTGCGGCGCGACCGCTACGGCTTGAGCGACGACCCGTTGTACTCGTTCGATCTCCTCATCAGGGATTGGGGCCGCGATTCCGCGGGGACCGACAAAGTGCGTGACTCCGTTGGTCCGCAGCACCGATACTCGAGTAACTAGATTCTGCGTGATGCGCACAAAGACGTACTGCGAAAACAAGGGCAGCTCCACGACGCGACGGCGATCACTCCATTGTCTGGTGGTGGAGATAACAGGGAGAAAGGCGCTGATGCCCTTCTCTTGCAGCTCTGCCGAAACTCTTTTTTCGTGCCGCGGCCGTGTCTGAACGGCGAACCATGCCGGCTGATGCTGCGGCAAATCCTGTTGCGCTTGCGTCAAGTCGTCGGGAGCAGGCTGGAGCGAACTGGACATAGACAGGGCTCCGCCATTCTCAGTCACAGTGCCCCATCACCAATTTGCCGACGGGCCAGTTATGCTGCTTCCGGCCCCATCCGCACACTCGACAGTGAAAATTACCCTGCACCCAAATCTCTGCTGAGTCCTCGAAATCAGAACGCTTCGCGCTAGAGCTTGCTGTACAACTTCTCCGGAATCGGGAAGGTCCGCTGGTTCAGGACGGCGCCCAAAATCCGAACGTTTGCGGCACGCAAATTCTCGGCCACTTGCAGGGCCGCTTCACGCCGCGTAGCATTCGCTTCCACGACCAGCACGAATCCGTCCGTCAATTGCCCGAAGGCTAGCGCGTCCGAATAGGGAGTTAGCGGTGGCGCGTCGATGAGCACGAAATCAAATTCCTTGCGCAATTCCGCGAAGCGCGACTGCACGCGTTCGGAGTTCAAAAGATTCGCTGAGTCCGCAGCCAATGCGCCGCTGGAAAGCAGCCACAAATTTTCGCCGCGCACGGGCTTCGCAAAGGTGCGAATGGGGCCATCGTGGAGGAGGCAGTCCGTCAATCCATGATGATTTGTGGTGCCAAACATTTCGGGCAAAGCGGGCGAGCGCAGATTCGCTTCGACGAGGCAGACGGAGCCGCGAATATTTTTCGCGAGGGTCTCCGCCACGCTGACGCAGAGGCGGCTGCAGCCATTCCCATGGTCAATGCCGGCAAACACAACCATGTGCGGCGGCTCTTGCGATTGTAGTAAGAACACGCGCTGCACCAGGCGCAGAACTTCTTCTCCAGCCAGCAGATCGAGGTCGAGACCCTCCGCCTCGCGATGGCGTTTTCCGTTGCCATTGGCATGGCCATTGCCATGACCATTCCCGTGGCCGTTGCCAAAAGTGACTGTGGACACCGGCTCCGGCATGGAGCTCGGACGCCGAGCCTGCTCTTTGCCTGCTTGCTGCATCAATTCAAAGTTCTTGCTCATGGTTTTCCTGCCTCTGTGGGTACAGCATTTGGAGCCTGCTGGCCCGCGTGCTGCCCGTCTGTGGATAGTGTTGCCGTTGCCGGGATACGGATTTTCTGGCCGGTGCGAATACGATTGGGATTATTGAGCGACGGATTCAGTCCGCGTATTTGCTCAAGGACCGCGCCATCATACTTCCCGAATTTGTTCAGGCTGATTTGATAAAGAGTTTGACCCGACTTCACGCTAACGTCTTCGGTTGCTTGTTTCACGGTGGCGTTGGCTTCTTCCTCCGGCATCAGCGAAACGGCTGAAACGACTACCGGAGCGGGGGCCGGAGCGGAATCCGGGGTCGAAGCCGGAGGTAGAGCGGGAGCCGAAGAAGAAGGCAGTGCAGCAGGCGGAGCCGAAGGCGGCGCTGCCGACACCGTGGCAAGGGCGTGCGGCATGATGGAGGATCGCGCACCGCCATGGTTCAGATTGACGACGAGCCCAGACGCAGCTAGCAAGAGGGCACTGGTTATCGCGAGCTTGGGAATCCAACCGCCGGAGGATGAATGTTTGCGTGCGGCGGCAACCAGGACCGGCGGCACGCGCACCGATTTCTTTTCTGGCTTCGGCGCGGCAGTGTGTTTTTCGCGCAAGGGCTCGAGATCGAGATCCGCAATCACGTCGCGGATGATGTCGCGATCGATCGTCTTGCGCTGCAGGGCGCAGGCCAGCGACATGGCGTTGAAGCACAGGTTATTGATGTTGCGCGGAATACCTTCGCTGTGATCGGCGATGAGCTTGCGGGCGCCGACGGTCAGGAACGCGGGTTTTTCGCAGCCCGCAATCCACAGGCGATGATCAATGTAGGCGTTGACTTCCTGGGGCGTGAACGGCTCGATGCGAATCACCATGGAAACGCGCTGCCGGAGTTGCGCCATGGATGGACTGGCCAAGCGATCGGCGAGTTGCGGCTGACCGGCCAGCACGATCTGCATCAATTTGGTCCAGGGAGTTTCGAAATTGGAGAGCAGGCGGATGGATTCGAGAACTTTTTCGTCCAGATTTTGCGCTTCGTCAATTACCAGCACGAAGCGGCGGCCTGCACGCATCTCCTCGGTGAGCAACTTGTTCAGCGAGTCGTGCATGGCGGGAAGATCCATGCCGGCGACGTCAATGCCAAGATCCAGCAAAACGTGACGAATGAACTCGCGCGAATCGCAATCGGTGCGAAAGACAAAGGCGGTGCGAGCCTTGTCACGCAGATAGGAAAGGTAATGGTAGAGCAAGGACGTCTTGCCCATTCCCGGCTTGGCGATCAGCGCCAGGAATCCACGATTGCTTTCCGTGCCGTAGACTAGCGAAGCGAGCGCCTCCCGGTGCTTCGGTCCCAGATACAAGAACCGGGAGTCCGGGGTGACGCCGAACGGCTGCTCCGCGAGTTGGTAATAATCTAAAAGCATCGGCGCTAAGCGACCTTCTTCGGCATCGAAGCCAGCACCGGCATTTGCAGAATATCCGCCAGTTCGTCAGGCGTGCGGAACGACGGATCGAGGTATTCGGCGACGAAGGCCGCACCGGCAGCGGCAATGATCGCGAGCAATAATCCGATGGCCAGAATCAGCAACGCGCTGTATGCAGGCAATACCGGCAGAGTCGGAGGGGACACAATCGCCACATTGGCGATCCGCTTAGCGTCGAGCGCGTCGGAAGTCTTTTCTTGTTCTCGCTTGGAGAGGTAAAGCAGATAGTTAGCTTCGTTAGCCTTCGCCTCGCGCAGCAAGTCCGACTGTTTGACAGCTTTCTGATCGAGATCCACCATTTTGAGATTCATTGAGTCGATGCTTTGGGCTACCGCGGACGCGGTGGCCTTCTGCGAAGCAAGATCCGCGCTGGTCTTCGCGATATCCTCCCGCAAGAGTTCGTAGGTCGGATCGCGATCGGTGGTTTGGTTCATGTATTTCGTCTTCTCAGCTTCCTTGATCGCAGCTTGGGTTTGCGCAATCTCCTCATCGGCTTCCTGCACCAGCGGATAGCTGGGGTCGTATTTCATGGCGAGTTGGGTGCGCTTGAGCTGTGCCGCGAGCAGGTTGGTTCCGAGCTGCTGCAGGAGCACGTCTGCTGCATTGGAAGCTTCCAGAGTGGCCGATCGTGCCGGCGTGGTCTTGAGCTGAGCTTCCTCATTGCGAATCCGTTGTTCGTCGGCGGATGCGGCTTGTTGAGCTTGATGCAGCGCAGCAATCGAGGTGGCGACTTGTTGGGCGAGATCGGTGCGCACCACGTCCGGTGCCGAAGTTCCTTCCACGCGCCCGAAATCGGCGAGACGAACCTCGGAATCTTGCAGCGCCTTCTGGTACTTGTCGGTTTCCTTGGCGAAGAAGTCGTAAGAGCCCACTGGACGATTTACTTCAACGTGCTTTTGCAGATAGCCGGTGGAGAGTGCGCTCATTACTCCATATGCGAGCTGGGGATCAGTAGATTGATAGGTGACTTCAAGCATGTTGGTCTTCTTCACCGCCTCAACCTTCAGTTTCTTGCCCAGGCGTTCCGTGGCTTTCGCGACGTAATATTCTTCGTCCCTCTTGGGCGTCAGCTTCGACCAAAGCGTATCCTTCTCGATATCCTGAAGTTTGTTGGCGAGCACAACTTGTTTGAGTAAGTCGCCACTCTGGAGCAATTGGACTTCGGAATTGATCTCTTCTTCGGTCACGGCAGGCGCGACGGGCGCGGTTTGCGAAAACTGCTCCGTGGTGATAACGGGGTCCATGCGGCCGCGATTCACGAGAATGTCCATTTGGGCCTCGTAGCGGCTCGACAGCACAACAGCCGCGATGATGGCGCCCAGAAGCATTCCGCAGAAGGTGAGGACCAGCAGGCGGCGCCGGCGGAACAGTGGCATGGCGATATCTCGCAGCGTGGCCTCCTGCGTTGACCTGCCAGATCCGTTTCGATAATTTTGCTCACTCATATTGGCTCTCTCCCTCGCGTTACAATTTCAGAAATTGGTTTGTTCGCATCCTGATTGCTGCTAGGTGCGAGATGCTCTAGAACCAGGCTGCCGTCGGATTTGCGTACACGCCGAAACTATAGGGAACGTACTTACGAAAATTGGTGATGGCCTTTTCAGGAATGAAGATCATGTCACCGGGCTTGACCTCGGCGTCTTCGTTG
>Ga0210385_10001134_pt1 | contig 16858 bp, 20 predicted proteins | sample IncBWH26OmetaG_FD_160107 | JGI IMG/M metagenome (GOLD analysis project Ga0210385, IMG submission 160107) | Forest soil microbial communities from Barre Woods Harvard Forest LTER site, Petersham, Massachusetts, United States - Inc-BW-H-26-O ...
CAACAATCAACTGGCATACGCAGCTTAATTAATTAAGTTGCCGTCCTTCTGGGCTTCGCCCCTGGGCTGAGAAAGGACGTCGCACAGGGGGCTGGCTTCCGATCCTCGGTCCGTGGATCGGCGGCGAGATCATCGGACTAGTTTTCGGCGTTTCTTGTCCGCTCTGAGCGCCGGGAGCGAAACTTCTGAACGGACTGAGCATGGAGTCTCTCTGCTGTCATCGATTTCGGACGCGGGTTCGACTCCCGCCGCCTCCACCATACCTAAGCTGCTTATTTTCAGCAGCTTGTAGATTCAGACGGAAAAACTCGGGCTAAACTGTACAGTCACTGTACAGTCGTGCTCCAGAGTTTGCCCCAATTTGGCGATTCGAGCAGAATCTCGCTGAAGTCGGGGTGCTCATGCTTTCCGTCTATACCCGCCACCATCCAGACTGCAAAAACGCCAGCGACAAGGACTGGCGCCGCTGCAACTGCCCAAAGTGGATCTGGGGATCCGTCAACGGCAACTTCATCCGCCGCAGCGCCAAGACGCATAACTGGGACGAAGCCGAGGAATTGCGTCTTCGCCTTATGCAGGCTGTGACCGCGCCGGCACTTCAAGCGCCGCAATCCGCCCAGTCCTCTCCACCGGTAGCGCCTCCCGTTCTCTCGACCGGCCAAACGCCGACCGCCGGCGAGGTCCTGCCCCCTGCACCGAAAAGACCACGCGTCACCGTCAAGAAGGCCGTAGAAGCCTACCTTGCGGACGCCGTCGGCCGCAACGTCTCCGAGGCCACGCTGGAAAAGCTCACGACGATCTTCGAGAAGCAGTTCCTCCCCTGGACTGTCGCGCAGGGATTCGAATTCATCGATGAAGTCGAACTTGACGCCCTGCTCAACTTCCGCAGCACCTGGAAAGATGGCGCGCTGGCCAAACAGAAGAAACAGAGCCGTGTCATCGGATTCTTCTGGGCCTGCGTGCGCCGCCGCTACCTGATCGAAAATCCCGCGCTTGGGCTAGGTCGGGTCAAGGTCATCCAGATTCCGACCGACTATTTCCCTCCCGACGAGTTCCAGAGAATTCTCGATGCCACCGAAACCTATGGAGACCCGCGCGGCGGTTTCATACCAATTGAGGACCTTCGGATACGGCTGCGCGCGATGACGCTCCTGATGCGTTGGAGCGGCCTGCGCATTCGCGACGCCATCATTCTCGAGCGGCACCGCCTTCACGGAGACAGCCTTCTTCTTTACCAGGCGAAAACCGGAACACCCGTCTATGTCCCCCTTCCTCCGCATGTCGTCGCAGCGCTCGAAAACCTGCCGCCCGGCCCGAAACCCAATCCACGTTACTTCTTTTGGAGCGGCAACGGAAAACCCAAGAGCGCCGTCGCCAACTGGCAGCGCGCCTATCGTCGCCTCTTCGAACTGGCGGACATCCGGAGACAGGACGGCGAACTCAAGCGTTGTCATCCTCACATGTTCCGCGACACCTTCGCGGTCGAGATGCTGCTTGCCGGCGTCCCTATCGATCAGGTCTCGCTCCTGCTTGGTCACGCTTCTGTGAAGATCACCGAGAAGAGCTATTCCCCGTTCGTAAAGGCCAGGCAGGTCCAACTGCAGGAAAGTGTCCGCAACGCATGGAAACTGGGTCAGCCCACTGGAGGCGGTCCGGGGACCGGCCCGTCTGCGTCCGCGGCGTCGCAAAAGAAGAGTGCAGGCTGGCAGGTGATTCACTCGCGAAAGAAGACCGGGACCGGCTAGTCGTTATTCAAACAGCAGGCCGGAATATCGGGCCATGAGCCTTCTAGCGACCTCTGTGCGAGCGACATTGTCTAGGGACTGGCCGCTCTGCTCGGATTCAACAGCGTCGATTGAAGCGGACACTGGAAACTTCTCTTCGCATGCACGCTTGGATTTGGCTAAATTCCGTTCGCCGCTCAGCTTCCTCATGGAGCACTACTTCACGTCGGTCGAATCCCCTTTTCACGCCGCCGGGCTGGTGAACCGAAGGGGCTGCTTGACCGAATCCTAGACCCACGCTAAATCTGGGCCGTTCGATCTCGCAGCCCGCGGTCTGCTCGGACGCATCGGGCGGTGTTCGCTGTGCGCCGCAAATCCTGATTTTGAGAGGTGATCAATGGAAACCCCACAACAGCAGATGAATGTTCAGTCAACTCCCGAACGACCACTGATTGGCTTCGCTCCAACGGCCTTGGAACGCCATTACAGCGTATCCGAGCTGTCAAAGCTCTGGTTCTTCAGTGAGAACACAATCCGGCGCTTGTTTAGCCGGGAGCCAGGAGTCATCAAGATCGCACGTCAACCTACCAGAATCAAAAGGGGCTACACATCTTTGAGGATTCCGGAGCGAATTGCCCAGCGGGTGCACCGTCGATTGCAAGGGCTCTCGTAAATAGACCGGCGTACAACTCGTATCGAATTGATCAGAACTCACATGAGATTGTGGATTTGACCGAATTTTGAGATCGCCTCATGCTGGTTCCGCATTCGAAGAGGCCCGAGTGACGAAGCGACCCAAGTTCCTCATCATCGCGTTATCGCTAACGTTTCTCGACTCGGCGGTGGTTGTCTGTTACGGCTGGCCGGTTTGGACGACATCGTCAGGTGACCCTTGGAACCGCGGGATTTTGGTCCTACTGGCGGCGTTAGGAGCCACGTCGCTCGCAAATGTCTGGGCGCAAGTGGTTCCCGCACCAATCGGTCTGTCCTGCGGCCGGAGCGCCGACCGTGAGCAAATCGCGGTGCCAATTCCACTACAAGTGCAAGGACAAGCGGATGTTTGACTCAATCGACGACCTCGGAACCAAACTTGCAGCCACGGGCTACTTCATCGACCCGGTGATGACCCAGGTTGTCTTCCTCGCTGCGAAGCTGCAAAAGCCGCTGCTGCTTGAGGGGCCCGCGGGCAGTGGCAAAACGCAATTAGCCGTTTCTGTTGCCGCCGCAGCCCGCACGCACATTGAGCGGCTGCAGTGCTACCGCGGAGTGACCGAGGACAAGGCAATCGGCCGTTTCGATGAGGGCCTGCAGCGTCTCTATATGGAGTTCTCAAAGGGGCAGCACCAAGACTGGCAAAGTGTTCAGACGAATCTCAAGGGGCGGGACTTCTTTCGGCCCGGTCCTTTGATGCGCGCGCTCGAATGCGACCGGCCCTGCGTGCTTCTCATTGACGAGTTAGACAAGGTCGACGATGGTTTTGAAGCCATGCTGCTGGAAATCCTTTCCGCATGGCAACTCTCGATTCCGGAGTTCGGTACCGTGGCGGCAAAGACCATACCGTTTGTGGTTCTCACGAGCAACGAGGAACGAAGGCTGGGCGACCCAATCAGACGGCGGAGCCTCTATGTGCGCGTCGAGCACCCGACTCCGGAGCGCGAAGCGGAGATTATCGCTAGCCGCACTCCGAAAGCTGACGGGAAGTTTCACCTGGAGATGGCGGGGATCGCGCTCTCGTTCCGCAATTACTCGCTCGAAAAACCGCCATCCGTCTCCGAGATGATCGATTTCGCCAACGCTCTGCAGTTGCTCGGAACAGACCACGTCACCGCTGAGTTGCGCGATGTTCTTTTGCCCTTCCTTGCCAAGACCGAAAAAGACCGCAGGCACCTCCTGCTCCGCGAAGGATTCAAGAGCCTGCTTGACGACGGTGCACGGTTCGCGCAAGGTCTTGCGCTTCACGGAGGGACAAGTTCATGAGGCGATGGTTGCTCCTGCTATTGCTCGCGTTTCCCCGGTTCGGCTTTGGACAGGCCGGTCCTGCGCCGGCGGCGGCCTTGGTTCGCCAATATGCGGCGCACTATCGCGTGCCTCCGGAGTTAATCGCCGCATTGATCGATGTAGAGTCGCGATGGAATCCGAGGGCAGTTTCCGATAAGGGGGCGATGGGGTTAATGCAACTTATGCCGGCGACTGCCAAACGATTCGGCGCCTTCGACCCGTTCGATACCGAACAGAACATTGCGGCAGGCACCCGTTACGTGACGGCTCTCATGTGGGAGTTCCACGGAGATCTGCGTCTGGTGACCGCAGCCTATTATGCGGGCGACCGAGGCATCGCACGGGAGCAACTGGATTATCGCAATCCGGATGTTCTGGCCTATGTCGAGGCGGTCCGAAGGCATTACCTGCTTCGCAAGCATCCTGCCGTGAGGCCGTCAAGGAGGTTAACCCCATGAAACTTCGCTGGCTCATCCCGATTGCGGTCCTGATTCCGCTGCGAATTAGCGCAGCCGACACGCCCGTAGGGGTGCGTGTCGCCACCATTACTATCAATCCTCGCGAGGTGACGGTCCTTCACCTGCGGCCGGAGTTTGAGTCGACGATCCGCATGCCAGAAGAGATCACCTCCGTCATTCTCGGCAGCCCTGGCGAGTTTAAGGCCGAGCACAGCGAGGGAGAACCAGAGTACGTCTACGTGAAGCCCATCACCAAAGAGCCGGCACAGTCGAATCTTCTGATTGCAACAAGATCGGGTCAGCACGTGACGTTGGAGCTGGTTAGCGATGGCGAGGGTGTTACGAACCAATCCCAGCCAGTTGACTTCCTGATCGAATACAAGGCCTCGCGGAGCTTCCTGATTGCCGATGATTCCCCCACCCCGGCGATGCCAAGCCGACCCAGTAAGCAACCGGATCATGACACGGGTGCCAGGGATGCGAGCTCAGGTCTCCTACCCCTTTCGAGTCTCGACGACGAGTTCAGGCAGCAACAAAAGATCAATGCTCCCAAATGGACGAAGTGGCAGGACAAGCAGATCGAGACATCGATTGGCGACATGCGGCAATCGAGTAACGAAACCGTGATCTCCTATTCCATCCTGAATAGCTCGAATGAACCAGTCGAGATCGTTCCGCCGCAGATCCAGATCACCGGACGCCAGGCGACAAAGAAGAAAAAGAAGGAAGGCAAAGGCATCATCTCCGACCAGTTGGAGATCCGCGACTACAGATTGAGCACGACCCGGCTTGAGCCAGGAGCGCGCGCTGACGGCGTGGTTGTGTTCGATCGGCCGAATTTCAAGGAATCGACGGAGAAGCTGTTTTTGCAAATCGCGCAGGCAGACCAGGTAGATCGTCCCGTCCTGATCCGACTGCCGTTCACTCCACCCATCTCGGGCGATGGCAAGTAGAGAGGAGATGTGAAAGGTTATGAGTGCCACCGACAACAACAGTAATGGAAGCGGAGGCTTGCCGGCGTCAGTGATGGATCCCGCAGGGCCGATAGTTGAACATCCCTCGACGCAGGGTCTCAACAACAACCAGGAGCCCGATCCGAAGTTTGCGACCCGAGCCGACGTCAAGGGAGTCGAAGGAATCAGCAAGAGCAGGCTGATTCTTCTTGGTAGCGGACTGGCCGTTGCGGTTCTCTTCTTCGTCTTTACGGCTATCGTCGGCAAGTCGCCGAAGAAGTTGGCCACGGTCAAGCAGGCATCTCAGTCTCAGCAAGCCAAGCAGGAGCAGACGGTTCCGCCCAAAGGCAGCGTAACCCCGCTGATGGACACCCCGCGCGCCCCAGCGCCGGACAACACGACCGGTCAACTCGGGCCGGGTGACATCCGGCGCACCCGCGCGCTGAACGGTGGCGAAACCAACAAGCCATTCGCCGGTAAGCCTGCCGTTGCCAGTTCTCTGGGAGCTGTGCCCTCCTTCGCAGACACGCAGCAGAAGTGGGAAGATCCGGCGCCTTACGGAGCCGCTCCCCCGGTAGAGACGCCGCAAACGCAGCAGAACAGTTTGAAGGAGCCATCCCTCATCTTCGTGCGGAGCCTGGTGCAGAACCAAGCCAGCCTCACCCCCAAGGTCAATAGTGATGACGATGGCACACCACGATTAGAACTCACACCGGGAACGCGCATTCAAGCCAAGCTCGAGACCCAGATATCGAGCGCAGTGCAGGCCCCCGTCGTAGCAGTAGTCGAATACACATACGCAGTTGGGGAGAGAATCATCGTTCCCGCCGGGGCGCGTGTGTACGGCCAATTCCAGCAGGCCGATCGAAGCGGGCTCGTCAGCGTGAAATTCGACGAGATCGAATTGCTCGATGGCGCGCGAGAGAAGATCGACGCCGTCGGCACGGGGCTCGATCTCGGGCCAATCAAGGGAAATGTCTACGGCAAGAACACGGGCAAGAACTTCTTTGTGCGTGCAGCGTCCGGCCTCGGTTCAGTGCTTGCGGAAGTGGCCGGCAACAATACCAGCGCCGCGTTCTCAGAAGATGACATGCTGCGGGAACGGCTGGCCGAAAACATTGGCACTGCGGGCGACTCCGAAGTGATGAATCTCAATGCGAACAGCCGCGTCGTCGTTTCCGTCCCCGCGGACACGAAGATCTACGTAGTCTTTACCAAGCACGAACAGACCCCCTCTGAGCTTCACAAGGTGACTCCCACAGCACAGTAGAGCAGCCACACCTTCTCTCTTCTTCTCGCCCTGGCTCAACCCGCCAGGGCGTTCTGTTGTTAGGCCATGCTTCGTCCTTCCTACCAAGTTCGGAGTCTCCAGCCTTTCGCATTCAATGATGCTATGGTGCTGCGGTCATCTGTAAAAGTGCGAGCTGAAATGGGCTAAGATCGATCCGGTTGACTCATCGTGCAGTTGAGCAATGTTCGCTCCCGTTGCCCCAAAGTGCGGTTGAGTAAAGGTCGGTCCGGTTGACCCAGAGTGTAGTTGAGTCATCTTCGCTCCCGATTGCTCAATTCGGAATTGAGCAAAGATCGATCCCGATGCCCCAAAGTGTGGTTGAGCAAAGGTCGGTCCGGTTGACCCAACTTGCGGTTGAGTCAACTTCGGTCCCGATTGCTCAATTCGGAGATGAGCAAAGATAGATCCCGATGCCCCAAAGTGGGGGTGGGCAATTATCGGTCCCGGTGACTGACTGTGCGGTTGGGCCGAAATCTGGTAAACGACTTCAGCGGCTCGACCGATTCACATGGGATGCCATGCCTGGCAAGCTGAGGTTTGCGGATCAACTCACAACAGCGATTTTGGGGCAGATCTAGGAAGGAATGATTAGAGAGCGTCCGCATCGCCTGCAGATGTAGGTGTGCTCCCAGTTCCAGCGTAGCCGCGGAAAGACCTCTCGGTTATGGCTCCCAATCTTGCGAAGACTGTAATACAACCCCACAACAGAAGCCAAGCCTAGAAGCAGGAAAACGGCTACCGTGGTTGGGTGCAGTGCTGAAGTTGTTGGGTGCTCCAGGACCGAACTGGCGCCCAGAGCAGTCCACACGAAGAGGATCACAATTGGAGGTCCCCAGACGAGAAAGGGACGAATATACCCCCGAGGCTTGGGTGGAGCGACCGCCTGCGCGGAATACGATTGAGTTGTTCCCGAATAAAAGGTCCCGGAATACGTTCGCGTTCCTTCGTGGTAGACAACAGGAGCTGCCACGACATTCGCGCTTCCGCACTGGTCGCACTGATACGGATTCAGCCGCGATGTGGATGCCATTCCGTTGTCCCTGGCCTGGCGACAGCGTGCGACACCGGGCTCCTCGATTGAGATTCTAGCTCGATTTTTTCCATTCCCGCCAATTTGCTGACTGGGCGCCGGACCGCGTCAGCACGCATCCGACCGCGGAACCCGCTCATGCACCGAGGGATAACTCTTTCTCCCATTCTGGTCCCGTTCATCAAATTTGACCGAATTTCGGTTCCAACCCATTCTCACGGTCGACACGGATGCCCCGAGCAGCCGGGTCCAGGAGAGAAAAACCGTATGAGAACCGCACTCACCTTCTGGCGGCGCTCCCCAGTGTCCGCCCCGATATCCCCCCGCACTCTTCATCGCCCCGATGAAGTCAATTGGATACACATCGCCATGAAGTTTGCATTGGGGCTTATCTTGATTGGCAATCTTGCGGCGCCGTTCGTGGCGAGAGCCCAGAACCTCGGCACCTCCCCTCAATTCGGCCAAGCCGTACAAGGCCAGCAAGCGACTACGGTCGAAGGCACTGTCCTCAACATCGTGAACTGGGGCTGCAACGTCATCGCGCCGGTCGTTGCGGTCGCCTGCCTCGGCGTCGCAGGCTGGCACTTCAAGTCCGGCCGCGGTTATCTCGGCTGGGGCGTCACCGGCGTGGCTCTGATGGTGATTTCCGGTCTCGGACGCATGGCGGAGGGTTTCATCACGCAGGCGCAAGGCATTCAGTAACGAAAGAAGAGATCCATGCAGACGCCACAGTTCCTTCTCGACCTTCTCCAACTGCTGCTCGACCTCGCGGCGCCGGCGGCGTTCTGCACGTTGGCCGCCGCGGGAGTGAGCCTGCGGCACGAAGGCGGGATCAACTTCCACGTGAACGGCCGTACAGGCAAGTGGATCATGTGGACCGTCGTGCTCTTGACATTGCCGGAACTGCTGTCGTGGATCGCGGCGCAAGGCATCAATATTCCCTCTGGCAGCGGATCGGTAGGAACGAGTTGGCTCGCCAGCATGGAGACGGTCTTCAAAAACTTCGTCAGCCAGATCGTCGTCGCCAAGCTGGTCCCAGTCATTGCAGCCTACTTTGTCCTAAAGGCCACGCTCGATGGGGCCACAGGAGAAAACCCGCTCGGATCGGTCGTCGCGGCTCTGTTCCTGATGTCGCTCTCGGCAACGATGCAGCTCTTTCAGGGATGGAACTCGGGAGGCCAGTACGCAATGACCGACATGCTTACCTCCCTTTGGAATTACATCGTGGGTCAAATCATGCCGGCTGCGGCGGGACTGGCGTGTGTCGGAGCAGTCATCAACTTCGTCCGGCACAGACCCTGGACCAGGCTGGTCTTCGCCGCGATTTCATTCCTCTGTGTGAGCGGCCTTCTTTCGCTTTTCAAAGCGATGGCGGCTTAAGGAGCAATGTATGAGCCTCGATGGCGCCATCACGAATCTTGCATCCTGGGCCGGCAATACCATGATGCCCACGATGGCCGGCATGTTCTTTGCCGGAGCGGTTTACCGCTACAGCAAGAGCGCCCCTTTCGAGAACCTTCTTTACGGGGGTTTTGCCTCGCTGCTGTGCTCAGGAATGTTGAGGGCTCTGGAAGGTTTTGTACAGCACGCGGGCGCGACAAGCGCCGACGCATTCTGGATGGCAACCATGAGTCTGGTGAACTGGACGGCCAACGTGATCCTGCCCATGTTCGCGCTAACGCAGTTGGCAGCGATGGCGCTGCACATGGGAGGCGTGGTTTCGGAGATCTACCCAGGCTCAACGTGGATCAGGAAACTTATAGCGGCCTTCGGGGCCCTCATGGTCTCCGGAATAATGCGCCTGGCCGAATCGATGGTCACGCAAGCGCATGGGGTGGGAGGGTAAGCAAATGAGCCTCGATCTTACGCCGGTTCATCGCAACCTTCACACCAAGGTGACGTTCCTTGGTCTTGAGTTCGAGGACCTGATTCTGGTGCTCGCCTTGGCAGCGCTGATGAATCTACTTGCCCACTTCGTGAGCGGCAACGCGCATGTGTTCGGGATGCCGCTCAACATCTTCATGGAGTTCGTGGTGCCGGCACTCGCGGTTCCTTTTCTGATCCTCTTCAAGTACGGGAGACCCCGCGGCTATCTAACCGACCTCGTCCGCTCCTTCTTTGCTCCGAAAGCCTGGTGCGCGCTTGAGCGAGATTCGGAACTGACGCAACCTTACGTGGTCGACGAGGAGAGCTGAGTCTATGCAGGCATCGATCAGAACACAGAAGAACGGAACGGTCGTTGCTGTCTTAGACGCGGAAGCCGCACGCGTCGCGTTCGCAAGTGTGATCTTCGCGGCGCGCATTCATGAAGAGATTGTTCCACTGGCGCGGATCGTGGAGCAGCAATTGCAGATTGAAGGTGCGGGAACTCTGAGCGGGGAGGTTGGCTATGCCGGTCACTCAAGCAGAACACGATAGAAGGCTCAAAGCGGCCGCGGTCTGCCAGTTGTTGCCTTTGCGCGATCTTCCTCTCGGCGACAACATCATGGTCCGCACCAACGGAGCATTCGGCGCGGGATATGAGCTCAAAGGCATCCTCGCTTACTTCGCCACTGACGACGACCGCAACCAGAACAAGTCGATGCTCGAAGCGTTGTTCCGCAGCGTTCCCGACGTTAGCATGCGCATTCAGTTTCGCTATGAGATCTCTGAGCGCCTCGGCGATCTTCTCGAAAGTTACGTTCACGAGCAGCGCACCGAGCAGTCGGAGGTAATGGCCCTCGATACGCATAGGCTCCGGATGTGGCGTCAAAAGGAAGGCAGCGGATATTTCTTTGAGAACCGCCTTCATGTCTACTTCGTCTGGGACCCGCGGATCCACGCGAAGCTCTACCACACCGTTCAGCAGAAGCGCAGTGCAAACGGATTCACACTAAGCCAAAGGAAGGCCATTCAGCGTACCCGCAAGGAGCATGAGACCTTTCTAGCCGAGTTTGAATCCATCCTCCGGGGCATCGAGGGGTCGATGGAGGCGGCCGGCCTCGGGCCCCGGAGGCTCTCGACACAGGATCTCTTTGAAGAGGTGAAACACGCGCAGCATCCGACCAGGCGCGATCGGCGGCCGTATGTTCCTGGAGAGGAGATGATCGAGTACCGCAGCGCGCGGGAACAGGCGACCGAGGCAAGCATCCTCAATGAGACCGAAACCTACCTCAACATCGATGGGTACCTCTACGCGGTCGTTAGTCTCAAGGAATTGCCGGATGCGACCTTTCCGGGGATGCTCAAGAACTTCTCGACTCTTGGCTTTCCGGTCGTCATCAGCGGTCAAGTGGTCATCCCCGACCAGGTGAAGGTGCTCAAGAGCTACAAGAAGCGCTTGCAGAAGATGACAGCCGCGCAAAAGGACGCGAACGGAAACTTCAAATCCAATCCTGAGGCGGAGGTCGCGCAGGCGCAGCTCATCCAGGTCCAGCGCGACATCATCTCTTCCTCTCTCAAGACAGCGAAGCTCAGCCTATGCGTTGTAGTCCGAACGTCTCAACCGGCGATTACGCTTCGCGATCTCGAAAAGTCAGAGCGCGAACTCGCGAATCGCACGCAAGAGGTTCTGAACGCCTTCACCCACATGAATGGCGCGAAGGCGGTTGCGGAGACGATCGCTAAGCGGCGCATCTTTCTTGGGACGTTGCCGGGGATGGCCGAGGCAGACAAACGGGACCAGGACATGCTCTCATCCAACGTCGCCGATCTTGTGCCTGTAGAGATGCCCTGGACCGGCACGCGTAGGAGTCCTCTGATTCTCTTCGAGACTCCCTATCGCCAGCTCATTCCCTTCTCCATGTTCGATCCCGACCTCTCCGACGCCAACGGCTTATTGATGGCAAAGAGTGGCGGCGGCAAAACGCTTGCTGCGCAGCAGATGTTGCTCATGGCGGCGCGCGCAAATCCACTCATCTCGATCCTTGAGCGCGGAGACTCCTATCAACCACTGGTGGAGTTGATGGGTGGGGAGATGATCGAGATGTCGCTCGACTCGGAGCAAACCATCAATCCTTGGGACTTGCCGCGAGGCGAGGACCGGCCCTCGAACGATCAGATTTCGTTTCTCAAGAACCTGACGCGGCACATGCTGGGGGAGAACACGCCTCCGGATCTCGACATCGATCTTCTCGACAGTGTACTGCTCGAAGCTATTGCATCGACGTACAAACGCTGCAGCGCGAAGTCCTCGAATCCGATTCCACTGTTCGGAGATCTGGCGGCGGAATTGGCGCACTGGCAGGACCGCGACCGCAACCAGAAGATCAACGCGATGGCGCAGATGGCGTCGACCAAACTGCGCGCCTGGGTCGACGAGGGTCCATACGCGCGGCTCTTCGATCGCCCCACCACTATCGAACTGAACAATCCGTGGCTTTACTTCAACGTCGAGAAGCTAAAGGACGATCCGCGCCTCGAACGTGCGATGAGTCTACTGATAGCGCACACAGCGACCTATCGCGCGTCGGGAATGACCGGGCAGCCGAGCATCGTTCTGCTCGACGAGTGCTGGGCGCTTCTTGAATCGCCGATCCTGGCCAGCGTGGTGGTCCAGCTCTTCCGCACTGCGCGTAAGCGTAATGCGAGCGTTTGGGGCATCAGCCAGACGCCGGAAGACTTCGTCGGCACCCCCGATAAGCCCAACGAGCACGGCGCCGGAATCGTCAAGAACGCAACCACGAAGATCATCGGCAAGCAGCCGGGCGATATGACCGCGCTCCGGGAGCATGTCCATCTGAACGAAACGGCGCTGAATCAGATTAAGACCTTCGCTCACCCAAAGAAGGGTCACAGCGCCGAGTTCCTGATTGCGATTGGAGAGAAGGCCGAATCCACCCATGCGATAAGGATTGTTCCGAGCCCCGTGGATTACTGGATCACGACGACTTATGCGAGGGAGAGGTCGTTTCGCAAGTGGTGGCTGCGCCAGCATCGGCAACTGCCGCTGATCGAGGCTTACGAGGAGCTAGCCGCCAAATATCCGCGCGGACTGGCTGAACTGGCGCCCTTACCGGTTGAACTCTCCGGAGAGATGCAGGAGGCAATGAGCCAATGAATGACAAGCCTGAACTCGAACCCGAACTGCTCCTGAACGGCGAACCGTATCCTGCCCCGGAGAGCCGACGTGCGCTGAGCTTCCGTGCTCGCTGGAACAGGAGACTGCTTGTCGGCATTCTCCTATTGGAGACGTGCTTCGTTCTTCCGAAGTACGCGCACGGGCAATTTCTGAGTATCTTCGACTCGATCTTCAGCTCGATTCAGAACGACATCGGCAGCTCGCTCAGCTCGATCAATCAGGTCATTCAGCAGACGCAGAAGCTCTATCAGACGACCTTGGCGCCGCTGGCGGCCCTCAATCAGGCGCGCGGATTTGTCGTGAATTCGATCAACAGCTTTCGTGGTCAAATGGATCAAATCTTCAACACGCCGTTCACAAGCGCGGTGACTCCCGGGCCGCAACAGTTCGAGAGTATCTTGCACAGCCGGTTGTCGTCTGAGATTCCTGCCCTGCAGACGAGCTTTACTTCGAACTATGGGGCGATCCCGCAGGTCAATACAGCCTCGCCGCAGGACCGCGTAATGATGGACGTGGACGACGCACTGGGACAAGAGGACCTGAAGACCACGCTCATCGCTGACCAGGGAGCGGACGTCATCCTCCAGGCAGCCAACCAGATGGAGAATCAGGTTGCGGTCAGTACGCCCGGCTCCAATCCTTTTCTCACCGCGCAGGCGCAGGTCGCAAATCTTCGCTGCCAGGCATACATCCAGAAGATGCTTGCGGCAGAACTGCGGCAGGAGGCAGGCCGCGTCGCGCACGACAACGTCCTCATCAAGCGCCGGACAGCGGCGACCGGGGGAATCAACAGTTTGATTACGGGAGCGCTGACGGCGCGATAGAGAGGTTTCGATGACCGATCCAAAGAACAATCCGAACAAACAGCGCAGGTCTTTCTTCTGGCAGCGCAAACCGATTCTCATGCCGGAATCGGCGAAGTTCGTGAATCCGGTCGAAGGGAGCCCGAGGAAAGCGCATCCCTGGTACCGCCCGACGTTGTTGAAAGCGGCGGTGGTCGTGCTCGCTGTACTTGCCATTCTCCCGACAAGGGCAAACGGGCAATTCGGCATCGACACGGCTGCGATTCTGGCGGCGCTCTCGAAGATGCAGTCACTGATGAACACGTTCATCGCCACGCCGCTCAAGACCATCAATCAGTACGAACAGAGCGTGGCGAAGTACGAGCAAGAGGTGATGTACCCGCTCGTCGCGATCAATCAGGCGAAGTCGTCGGTGATGCAGTTTGAAAACCAGTTCAACCAGGTCAGCGGCATGTTCCGTGTGAACGTCTCAAGCGCTACGCTTCCGCAGTCGCAAAACCTCGAGTCGCTCTTACTGTCGCGTAACGCCGCGAATGTGCCGGTCTTATCGGGCCAGTTTCAGAACGTCTACGGCGTTGTGATGGCGCAGAATGCAGCTTCGCCGCAGACGAGGACGATGACCGATATGACAGACGCCGAGGCTCAAGACGCTATGAAGCGTGCGATTGAGATCGACGCGCTCTCGGACGCAGAGTTGAACGAGGCGAACCAGATGGGCCAGCAGATCTCCGAGGCTGCACCCGGCAGCGCTCCGATTCTTGAGGCCGAGGCCGACGTATGGGTAGTGCGCGCCAATGCCTACACGCAAGCAGCACTTGCGGAACTGATGAGAACGCGTGGCATCGATCTGGCGAATCAAAGCGCAATCTCAAAGATGGCGACATCCGACAATACCAACAACAACGGCCTCATCAACGGGGCGATGACCAATCGGTGACCGGCATGGCGTTTGCTCCCTTCCATCCCGTGATGATGCTCGCGTTCTTCCAATCGACGCAGCTGAATCTCTTTGAGAGGTTTCTCGCTCAGGCGAGGTCCGGTATCGACTCGACCGGCATCACTTCGGGCATGCAAAACGTCGCATACGTCGTCCTGCTCGTGGGCTTTCTGTGGCAGGTCTATCAATCGGCTCTGCACGGCGGGGACGTTCGGGGATTAGGCACGAGCCTCGTCAAGTACGTAGTTACAGCGGTCATCGTCATGAACTACGGGACAGTCTTTTCTGCGATTAATCAGGGGTTTGTGAATGGAGGCAACTGGATCAGTAACGCTTCAGGTGGAAATGTCTTCGAGAACTGGGCAAGCGACCTCAAGACACAGTTCAGCCAGGATGGAGTTCAGCAGTTGTGGGGTTTGATCACCGGGTCAATCGCTGGATTGATTGATGGGCTTCTGATTGTGGTGGCCTACATTCTCTACCCAGTTGTGGTCGTAATCTTTGGCTTCTTCTATATGTTTTACGGCAGCATTCTTTATATCTTCGGGCCGATTGTTATCGCCCTCATGCCGCTGGGAGCGGCCAATCGAATTGCCAAGGCATACGTCGAAAACATCTTCGTATGGAACGCGTGGCCCATTCTTTATGGAGGGTTCGGTGCGCTGTTGACAGCTGTGCAAATGGGTCAGGTAGGACAGATGCTCAGCCAGAACGACTTTCTTGGCGGCCTGGGTAATCTTGAGGGCTCGTTCCTGATCGGCATCGTGAGCATCGTCTACTCTTTGGCGATAGCCGTCATACCTTTCATTGCCAAGCGTATCGTCAGCGGCGACGTTGGAAGCACCGCGGTCGCAATGGTGGGTACGGCAGTTACCGCGCTGACCGCGGGCGCAGCTGGCTTTGAGGGAGCCGCAGCCGGCGTAGCTGCATCCCGGGCGGGCTCAGCCGGCGCTAGCTCCGCAGGGGCTTCCGCCGGTTCCGCAACCGCGGGCTCCGCACGCGCACTAACGGCCGCTGGGAGCGGAAACCAACCCGCACCTCCGCAACAGGCTCCCATCGCAGCGTCATCGACCAGCAGTTTCGCGCTGGGTGACGGCAGCCCGACATTGGAGAGCCACGCGGAGCAAATTCGCGGCTCGATCAGCGACGTGATGGGCGTGGACGAACCCAGCGACGAAAACAGTGGAGCAATCAGTGTTCCGACGCAGGATTCCGGGGTTTCGCAGGTTCAGTCCAGTGGTGCAGGTGCCACGCCAAGGACTGTCGCCAGACCATCGGCGCCGACGAGGCGAGGGCCGAGGGTACATCGCTACAACCTGGGAACATGGACCGCTTACCACGCTGCCCGGATTGCGGCTGGCAGCATTGCCGGGGCAACGCGACGCGCGGCCGATCAAGATTAGGAGGACTCATGAAAACCAGCACAGCTACAGCGGACGAAGCGGCCCTGGCGAGGCCGAAGTATTACGAAATGGATGGGGCCCTCCGCGCTAATGCGAACCGTGCTTGGCTGCTCGCCTTCCTGACCATCCCGATTGCGCTCGTCGCGATCGGATTTGCAATCTTCGTGCGCATGCAGCCGCCGACCGTCATTCGCATCGGTCCCAACGGCGATGCTTCCGTGCTGGGGAAGCCCGCGAAGGGCGCAGTATCCGATCTCGCTACCGGCGGGACCGATCAATTCCTGGATGAGGCCTTCGTGAAGCGCTTTCTAATGAGTTATCTGAATTACTCGCCATCCGATGTGGACGATCGCTGGGCCGCCAGTCTCAATATGATGACGCGCAATTTGCGCGCCTTCACGCTGAAGGCGATGAGCGACAACGACACTCGCGGCAAGATCGATGACGGCCAGATCCAGTCCGTCTTCCATCTTCGCGAGATTGACCCAGTACCCGGTGAGCCGCTCACCTATCTCGTCTACGGCGTGAAGGACGTTCACCACCTGTCGAATGGAACCGAGACAACAGACCACTTCGTCAACGAATACCGCATTCGGCTAATTCCGGACCGCCGATCCGACGTAAATCCGGACGGGTTGTGGATTGCCGAGTACAGTGAGCGCCCAATCGATGGCGAGCGGATGAACCAGATTCTTAAGACGCCCGACCTGATTCCGGGTGGGGACGACACAACAAAGCAGGGAGGCCAATGATGGAAACCGTACTCGCGAAAGTGGCGGAGATGCAAGCGCCGGCAGGACAGGCGGAACCGCAGCGTCGCCGCAGGCCGCGCCAGCAGAGCGAGGAGGTCGCCCGCTACTTTCTTGCAAAAGATGGCTCATCCATCGACAAGCCTGAGCTTGGTGCCGAGGTGGCGAGCGAAGGCGAGGCTCTGATCAAAGCATTTCAGTCGAAGAACGGCGTGATCTACACCGTTCTCGCCTATAAGGCAGAAGCGGAGATACAGGGAGGATCGCCGACATTGGTCAAGCGGCCCCTGCGCAAGTAGGGCCACACCAAAACAAGTAACAGCGGTCAGCACGGATTCAAAGAGGAGACAAACCTGAAACATGGCTCATGTCGCCTCCTTTGACGCCTTATCGCACACGCGATGAGGAATTCCGCTGACCCGGTTTGCACTCTCGAAGCCTGGTTCGGTCAAC
>Ga0210385_10001136_pt1 | contig 16855 bp, 14 predicted proteins | sample IncBWH26OmetaG_FD_160107 | JGI IMG/M metagenome (GOLD analysis project Ga0210385, IMG submission 160107) | Forest soil microbial communities from Barre Woods Harvard Forest LTER site, Petersham, Massachusetts, United States - Inc-BW-H-26-O ...
GTGACTACGAACATTTTGGTCCGCGATCGTCTGCGCAATCTTCGGCATATGACAGGCGATGCATTCATTGCCAGCGCTGCCAGCCTGATGATGCGTGTGCGCCTCAACTGTGGGGGCATGCGGGCCCGCTTGTGCGTTGGGACCATGACAGTCAAGACATAGGGCATTGCCCGGTTTGCGTACCATGGCAGCATTCTCAGTGCCATGCGGATCGTGGCAGCTGGAGCACGTGACGCCGCGGGCGTACATCAGGCTTTGCACAAAATCGTTGCCCTGCATCCGGTTCTTGTGCGCGGTTCCATCCGGAAAGTGCGTAAAGGTAAGATCGCCAAGCTTGTGTTCTTCGAGTTTCCAGTAGTCCTTCAGGTGTTTGCCGACATCAAATCCAACCGGCCAATCGTAATATTTGCCCTGGATGGGCTTGGTAAGAGGCTGGCCCTGCGAATGACATTGAATGCAGGTGTCGCTGGCGTCCACGTAGTCGAGGCGCGCCGGATTGAGAATATTGTCGCGAGCCGGTTTCTTGCCATGTGCCTCGCCCGGGCCGTGACATCTCTCGCAACCGACATTCCATTCCGTGACGGTCTTGGTGTTGATATCGTAATTCACCGAATGACAGCCGTCGCAGAGCGGCCCTGTCGGTCGCTGGAAATTGTCGGGAGGATAGAAAGCCGTCCACCAATCACCGGTATTGGGGACGAAATAACGGCTCCAGGTTTGATGGAAGACATCCCATTGGACAGGAAGCGGGAAATAATCGTCGCCGACCTTCTTGAAGTAACGCTGTTTCCACCGGCTGCCATAGACGAGAGCGACGTCGTCCTTGGTGAAGCTAAAGACCGGATTGGGCTTTGAGAGGTCCGGGATGATGGCGTCGGGATGTTCGCGGGGGTCGCGCACGACATTGGCCATGCGGGTCTTGCTCCAGCGCGCATAGACCTCCTCGTGACAGCCTTTGCATGCGACCGATCCGACATAACGTCCGTGATCCGGGGCAACGGGCGCAGCGGCGTTCTCGGGCGTCATCGCCGCCACCTCGGGCAAATGACGGATGAAGCTCACAAGCTGCCAGATCTGACGGTCCGGCAAATCCCAAGCGGGCATGCCGGTGTTACGAATGCCGTTGCGGATATGGTAAAATAGTTCACCATCACGAGTGGCCGCGATGGCGGGCGAGCGCAGCGTGGGCACGCGCGGAAATTCGTTGGAGCCAATCGGCGTTTTTCCGCCGCCGTCATAGGCGTGGCAGGTTTCGCACTTCTCCCGGTAAAGTGCTTTTCCCGCCGCAACGTCGGAAGGGTCGGGCGCCGGATTGACCCTCATTTTATCTTCAAAGGAAACGCTCTGATGAAGCAACCAAGTCGCGAGTATCGTCTCGGCGGCCGGTGGCTCGGTGCGCGCGCTCGACAGGCCGGGAACCACTTTAGCGTAGAGAATCCCGAGGATCGCAGCTGCTGCGACGAAAGCGAAAGCACACCAAATAAGGATTTTTCTTCGCATTGTTCTCATCCTTGATTGGAGAGCGATCGGGCCAGCGCGAGGCGGGCAATTTCGGCCGGTGCCTGCTCGGGGAAAGGAAACACCGAACTGACATTGATTTCGCAAAGCACGTAGGTGTCCTTGCCCGACGGGTCGCGTGGTCCGTAGAGAAAGTCGGCATCCCAGATGATCGGTAGCGAGTTGGTGTTGATGTCCAAAAATTTCATCATCTGCGGTGTCCAGTCGGACTCCATCTTGGCTCTCAACGCCTGAAACTCCGGCGCAGACGCTGCATGCATGATTCGTGGACCCGGCGTTGCGGCTTCCGAGTTGGGACCTTCTGGCGGCGGCTCAATGAGCGCTTTGATGAGTTGATGACCAAAGCCGATGACTTTGTCCGCCCCCATATAGCAACGGATCATGCCCTCAGGCAGCCGGGACTGGAACGGTTGATCTATCAAGCATCCATCGTCCTTGAAATACGTTTCGCAACGCGTCATAAAATCGACAAGCGGTAGCTCCTCAGGCGGGCTGCCACGGCTCGCGTGCAGGACCCGAACCGTCGGAGTGTTCGGGGCGGGCGTGGATATCAACTCCACCTTCCAGACGCCCTGACCATCGTTGCCCCGGTTCTGCTTGAGAACCCTTGGACCTGCCAGTTGCAGTCGACGCGGAAATTCTTCGTGGAGAGTTGCGGCTGCACGATACAGATGGATGTCGGTGCCCCAGCCAAGATGTCGCGTACGGTAAAGCACCTCTTTCGCGCCCATCTTGAGGATCACATCCGGACGCGCGCTGACCCAGACGCCTTCAGCAGCTACATCGCGCAGCATCGCATCAAGCACCGTCCGGTTTCGGCCGGTAAAAAGTGGATCGACCCAAACCAGCACACCGTCGCAGGTAAGCAGCTGCGCGCGGACCTGATCCACGACATCATCGGCATAGAGTGCGGGTTCAGCTTCAATGCCAAGCGCGGCCAGCTCTTCGAAAACGCGACTGAGCCTGTACTCCTGTGGTGTTGCCGCATTCCACTTGGGGACGTCGCGGGGCCACAACAGCGCTAATTTTATGGAACCTGGCTGAATCGTAGACATGCTGCGCCCTTGGTGAACCGGACGCGATTCTTGGGCATGTCGCCTGAAAGGGGAGATCGCTATCCCCACGTTGAATCTTTATCAGCGATCGATACGGTGTCAAGCGCACGGCTGATGCAGCCGATATCCGCCTTTTCCGGCGACACGCGATCTTTTTCAAAGCGCGGTCGATCGCGGCCCCGGATCGGAATTCCCTTGCTCGCCATTGTTGCTTGAGAAATGATCGACGCAACGAAGCGATAAATCGACACAGGGACGGACGCCCACGAGATGCGAACTGCTCAATTCACGATGCTGTGTGTCGCGCTCGGCGTAACCTTTGGCGGTTGCTCGATGCCGCGGCTGCCGGAGGCTGCCGCGACAACGGCCCTGCCGGCCGATCAATTTGTCGGGAAGAATCTGGACGCGCTGGTCAAGCAGCTCGGGCCGCCCGCCAGGAGTTCGTCTTCGGATAACGATCAAACGACCATCGTCTGGCAGTTTGAAACGCCGACGGGGACGCCGACGCCGACGGGGGCCGGCGGACTCTACGGCGATGGCGGCAGCCCGAGCTACGTTTCACAAGGCTATTCGCCGTTTTGCAGGATCACCGCGATCGTTGCCACGTCAACTGGGATCGTAACCCAGGCGAACATGGAAGAATCGAACGGAACCGGAGCTTCGATGCTGCGCCGGGGCGAGAGCATCTGTGCGCAGCACCTTCGGGCGAAATCCTAAACCCAGGTCTGCAGAGGCCGTTGAATAGCTTCCGCGTCAGCCCGGCGAGGACTGCGGGTTCACAGGCAGCCAGCAGCGAACCATGGTTCTGCCTCCCTCGCGCAACAGGTCCAACTTTCCATCCAGCGCGCGGCTGCGATCGGACATCCCGGTCAAACCCCTGCCAAGCGAGACGTTGTCCGGAAATCCAATTCCATCGTCGGAAACTTCGATCGTTACGGCTTGATCGCGCATGGCGGCGACGACGCTCAAGGTGGTCGCCTGCGCGTGCTTGATGACGTTTGTCACCGCTTCCTGGATGACGCGGTAAATTGTCTGCGACAGCAGGTGATCGAGGGAATCCAGCCGAGGATCGAGCTCGGCAGAGGTTGTAACGGTCGGCAACGAGGTGTGAGCATTTTGAAGCAGCGTTTGAATGCTTCTCTCAAGCCCGAGCTCTTCGAGATAAAGAGGACTGAGCCCTTCGAGAATGCGGCGGCTGGCGTGCTGGACCGCCTCTGCGGCTTCAATCAACCGGTGGGCCGGCGCCTCCGGATCCACAGACGATCCCGATAGCGCAATGGCATTGGCCCTGATCGCAAATAGCAGCGGACCGAGTTCATCATGAAGTTCGTTTGCGAGTTCCCGGCGCTCATCGTCTTCCAGCGACACGATCTTGCGCAACATGCTTCTGTTGTCCTGGGCCAGTCGCTTGAGCTTTCGCGCAAGCTGATTGGCCTCTTCGCAGCTTTGCCGGATTTCGGGAGGGCCAAGCAGCGGAATCGCACTGTCGTAATCGCCCTGCTGCATCCGCGCCAGACCGGCGCCGAGCTGCTCCAGCGGCCGCAGGGCCATGGTCGTCGTCAAATAGGCGCTGATGGCCGCGAGCACCAGCAATACTGATCCCGACAGCACGATCGCCAGGAAACCAAGCCACTTCTCAACGAGATCGGGCGTCAGATCGGGGACAAAAAGGATGTCGCCTGCACGCTGCTGTCCGATGGTAATCGGGTGAGCGGTAGCGAGGTTGGGAATTCGCAGAAGGCTGACGAACCAGGCGGGAACCCCGTCGGTGGTGAGCCGTATCTTGGGTTTCTCCGGCGAAGCGTCAGGTTTGCGGTACCGGATTGCATCTCCTGTTCCAATGCCCTCAGCGAACGCGTCCAGCGCTTGCTGCGGGTTTGCGGTCACCGCGAGCGCAGCGTTGAGACCGTTTGTCACAGTCCTCACCAGGGCTGCGGCATCCTCGCTTTCATTCTCGAACTGGTCGGGCGAAAATATCTGCAAGGCAAAAATGCCGAACAGCAGCGTGGCTGCGATCAGCGCTATGGTCGGCAGGAAAAGCCGAAACCGCAGAGGAAGCCTTTTCCACATAAACAATCCCGATCATCTAGAGAGATTCTATTCTATTGAATTTCGATCCGCGTTATATCCACCAAACACTGGCGAGATCGATGTCGGAAAGTCAGAAATTGGCAACGAAGGTTTTGATCGTCGACGACCACCCGGTGGTCGTGTCCGGATGCAAGTCGTTGTTTGCTTCGGACTCCTCCGTGAAAATCGAGGGCGCCGGAAATGCCAAAGCCGGCTATCTGGCCTTTCTGGAAAACAAGCCCGACGTTACCGTCATCGATATCAAGCTTCCCGACGTTTCCGGCTTCGAATTGATGCGGCAAATTCGAAAAGAGGACCCCGACGCCAGGATCATCATGTTCAGCATGAACGACGATCCGGCCTTTGTGGTGCGGGCAGTTGAGATGGGTGCACAAGGTTACCTTTCAAAATCGGACGACCCGCGGCTTTTTGTCAAAGCTGTCCTCAAGGTGGCTGCTGGAGAAAATTACATTTCGCCGCACCTCGCGGAGGCCGTCACCTTTTCGTCCGCCGCTATCAAAGCCAGTCCAACAAACAAGATGACGACGCGTGAGTTGGAGATTTTGACGCTGCTTCGGCGAGGCGACAAGATTGCCGAAATAGCCGACGCGCTCGGCATCTCCTACAAGACGGTTGCCAACACCACTTCGCTGCTCAAGCAGAAACTTGGCGCAAAAAACCATTCCGATCTCATCCGCATCGCGGTGGAGATGAACCTGGGTTGACCCCGAGGTCAAACCGGCCGCGTCCGGTTACCGCCCGCCGCGTCGTTTCCAGGCTCTCATCGCAGCGGCAGCTTCGTTCGATCGCGCGATTCTCGCGTACTCCCCCGAACCTAAACGGCATCCTGCGACCCTGCTCGCGGTGGTTGTCGAGAGCCCGGCTGAAGCGATGAGGGGCCATCGCAACTGCCGATTATTCCCGTCAAAATATGCCTCCTAGTCCTTCCGTCCACTCCTCATCATCCCGCTGTAATTTCCTATTATTCCCGTCACTGGTATACATTATTCCTAAGTGTTGCAGAGACGACACAATGTTTCCGCACTGCGACAAAATCGCACACCATCTTATATACATTTGAAATCAAACAACTTTTTATAAGATTCCGTTCGATGTCATCTCGCAACTGCGCAAGTTCATCCGCTTCGGCACCGCGTTGACGGTATCAAGCGACCACGCCACGCTCCTCCCAAAGAATTAACTAATTTTAATAAGGGGGCGGAGAAGATGCGAAAACACGTACTGGGTGCAACTTTAGTCACAGCAGGCTTGGTGTTCCATGCGCTGCCTGCATCCGCTGACAAGCTCGACGATGTGCTGTCGCGGCTTGAAGCGATCGAAAAAAACAACGCGAAACTCGCGAATGAAAACGCAGCGCTAAAGGCGCGGCTCAACAAGGTCGAAACCAGCAAGCCCAAGAGCACAGTCGTCGTCGAGCCTGCCGCACCACCCGTTTCACCCGCTGTCCGCGCGGTTGTCGCGATGCCAACGCCGCCGAGGTCCCTCACCTTGCCGGAGATCGACGCCAACGGTCACGGCTTTCTGGAGCACAAGAAAGGCAATCCACTTACCTTCTACACGCCCGGCGGCGAGATCACCGGCTACGGCAATATCGACGTTTCGGTCGACGACACCACCAAAAGCCTCACCAACATGAATCTCAATGGTGCTTCGGCGCCGGTCGGCAACTTTGGCTGGCTGCCGGCGGTCTCGACCAATACCTCCTATCTCGGTGTGCGCGGCTTCCAGCAACTACCGAACTTCCCGTTCAACTTCGTCTACCAGTTTGAAGTCGGCTTCGACGTTTCGGCGACACCGGGGCTGAAGCAGACCAACAGCCAGATCAGTGACAACGTCAACGGCGCCTTGTTCAACCGCAACACCTATATCGGCTTCGCATCGCCCGAGTTTGGCGCCATCAAGATCGGCAAGACGACCGCGCCCTACGAAAACTCCACCGGCGGCTTCAACCCATTCGCGGGCCAGATCGGCGACATGCGCGTCATCATGGGCAATACCGGCGGCGACAATCGCGTCGAATTCGCAACGCGCCTCGATCACTCGATCTGGTACGAATCGCCGACCATCGGCGGATTCCAGTGGAACTTGTTGTTCTCGCCCGGCCAGAATCGCAGCCAGATCAGCGACAATATTGCCTCCGGCGAATCCGATTGTACGGGAGGCAACGATCCCACCAGCGGCGGACTTTTTCCGAATGGATGTAACGACGGTGCGTTCAGTAACGCTATCAGTGGAAATCTGAGCTACACTAACGGACCGTTCTACGCGACCGTTGCTTACGAGCGGCACTTCGCGGTCAACCGGCAGAGCGATATTTCGGGTATCTATGCAGTGCCCGGAGCCTCCATCCCATCATTCACGACCTCCCAACTCGCCACTTGCGCACCTGGGTCGGCTGGATGTTTCGCCAACGCCACTCAGCAAGCCGCCTTCAACGCGGACGTGGGGGATGAAGACGCGTTCAAGGTCGCGGCGCTCTACACATTCTCGACCAAAACGACGGTCGGCGGCATCTTCGAAATGATGCACCGTTATGTGAGCCCGCTCATTGCGTTCCAGAACGAACGTCAGCGCAACGGCACCTGGCTGTTCGCGACCCAGGAACTGACGCCGTCTGACAGCATCAGCTTCGGTTGGGCACATGCATTCGCGGCCGTTGGCGATCCCGGACAGCACAACACCCCAGCTTCCTCCACCGTCCTCATTCCCGGCCTCGGTGTAGCCGCTGCCGACAACGACAACGCGTCCGACATGATTACCTCGACCTATAAACATAAGTTCGGCACGAACCTGACCTGGTACACGGCGGTCGCGGCGACCATCAATGGACCCAGTGCGCATTATGATCTCGGTGCCGGCGGCCGTGGCGTCACCACCGACTGTCACGACGCCTTTGGCGCCTCGGGCGGTCTGGTTTCCCAACCGCATTGTTATGTCGGCAACGTGCTGGCCGGCGTCTCCACCGGCATCCAGTGGAGGTTCTGATGTCTCACCAGAAGCAGAACATGAACTCCACCAGCCAAGCGTCAGCGAGACATTTTCGAGAGATAAACATGACAAAGAAAATCCTACTCGGCGCGATCGCCGCTCTGCTCTTCGCTCCGACAGCGGTTTCAGCCGCTGACTTGCCGGTCAAAGCGGCGGTCCCAGTCGTTATCTACGACTGGACCGGTTTCTATATCGGTGTCTCCGGGGGCGGCTCTCTGGGCGGCAGCAACCACGTCGATCCAACCGGCACCAACCTGACGGCGGACGGATTTAACGTGAAAGGCGGCCTGGTCGGCGGCACGGTTGGCTACAACTGGCAAATGATGTCGAACCTGGTGCTGGGTTTCGAAGGCGACCTTTCCTGGGTCGGCGAATATGGCAGCCACAATGATAATAACAACATCGCTACCGGAGGAGCGTCGTTGGTCGCGGATCCGACCGTCCAAAGCTTCACAAAAGAAACTTGGCTCGCGACTGCCCGCGTTCGGGCCGGATATGCCGTGAACAACCTCTTGTTCTACGGCACCGGTGGTTATGCCGGCGCGGGTGTTCAAGCCGGCATCAAGGATGCCAACACCAATGTTCTTCTCGCCTCCGCAACATCGACCCGCAATGGCTGGACGGCCGGCGGCGGTATTGAATGGGGATTTGCGCCGAACTGGTCGGCGAAGTTCGAGTGGCTTTACATGAAGTTTGAGGACAAAGGGTTTGTGACGGCTCTGGGAGACGGCCCTCGCGGCGCGGTCACGCTGGACGACAACATCGTCCGGGTGGGCATCAACTACCGGTTCGGCGGTGGCTCTGTGGTTGCCAAATACTGATCACGTTCTGGTTCAACGAAAAGCCCCGGCCGAAGCCGGGGTTTTTTTTGTCAGAAGGACGCCGGGCGCCTTCTATTTGGAGATGACGTTGCCGGGATATCGACCATCGCCGTAGAGGCCGCCGAAGCCTGACGGATAATGGCTATATCCCTGGCTATAACCCCATCGCAGCGCATTCTCGACCGGCAGGTTTGGATCGCCGGCAAAGGTCGTGCCCTGAACGGCGCGTTTGACGTGACGCGTATCCCTGTCCTGCGCCGTCGCTGTCGTGGCAAACGCAAGCATCAGTGACAATGCCGAAACTCCAATCAAGCCGAACCTGTTCATGAGCTTTCTCCTATGCCGCGATTTTAGCTCAACACTGAGAGAAAGTCGCCAAAAAACAATCCATGCTAGCGGGCCACCACCTCTCACAAACTGTCTCATTCTCTTTTAATCAATTTCTCTCTTGTTCAACGCCTGAGCCTTGCGGATAGACCCGCTCGGTTCTCTAAATTCCTCTTAAATCTATCGGCGGGAACAGCGGAAAGGCACGACTATAGTCTGTAGGCGGCTTGCAGCTTGAACGTGCGGCCCTGACCGGGGGAAATATTATTATTGCCGTCGGCCGATGCCCAGTAGCCCTTGTTGAAGATGTTTTCGATCGTGAGCTGGGCACGCCAGTTGCGATCGATATTGGCATAGATGCCGGCGTCAAACCGGACAAATCCGGGGAGCCTGACCGTATCGTCCGATGACGCAAACGAATCCCCAAAATAGATGACCCCAAGCGCCGCTCCCCAGACCGGGGTAAACTGATATCTGTTCCACCACGCAAACTGGTTGTAAGGCACAAGCTGAACGCGATTTCCCGGCACCACCGTCGCCGACGTCGCGCCTGTGATCTTCGCATCCGTGTAGGCATAAGCCAGCGACGATTGCCAAGCCTGCATCACGTAGCCGGTGAGGCTTGCTTCAAATCCCCGCGTCAACGTGCTCCCGGACGGGAAGAAGAAGCCGGGATTGTTACCATCGGCGATCGGCTGGTTCGTACGATTCAAATTATAGACCGCAGTCGAGAACAGAAGCTTCGGATTGACGTTCCATTTCACTCCGACTTCGGTGTTTTCGAATTTTTGCGGCTCGAGTATCAGCGTGCCGGCGGTCAGCGAGCTGAACTGGTCACCGGAAGCAGGCAGATACGATACGCTGTAGGCGGTGTAGATCGACAGGCTGTCGATCGGCTTCACGATCACGGCGGCTTGTGGTGACACCAGATCGTCCACGCGGCTGCGGTTGATATTGGTGTTCATGTCCAACGCCGACATGTCGTAGCGGTCGAACCGCGCGCCGCCGATGATCTGCAAGGCGCGCGTGATCTCCAATGTATCCCGAACATAACCGGATTGAATGTCCAGATTGTACTTGCTGTTGGAGTCCGGCGTCGTCACGCCGTCCGCATTCGTGGCCGTAGAGTGATGAATAAAGGTGACCGGGCCGAAATAGGTGGGCGCAAACGGGTTTTGGACGATCGTGTTGGTCCCGTTCGGAAACTCTCCGGTATTTCGGATGTCGACGCCATACTGGTTACCGAATTCGGTTCCGAATCCCACCGTGTGGAAGACGGGGCCGGTCGCCACCTTGTAGGTGAAGTCGGTCTGGTCGAAGAGGTTGTTGCGGTCGGTGTGATGCTGATAGGCGCCGAGGTTGAACGCGGTATCTGCGGGATTGACCGCGCCGGCAAGCGGCCCGTTGGCCGGATAGACGTTCTGATAGAATTTCTTGTAGTCGGCGGCGATGGTTCCGTTCCGTACCGTCAGGCCGTTCCCGAAATCATGATCGACGATCGCCATGCCCGTGTTCACCGTCGCTTGCGCGGTGTTGAGGCTCGGGCTTCCAAAGAAGGTCGAAAAGTTTCCGTTGGGCGCGAACGGGGTGGCGGGATTGAACCGTGTGGCGGTGCCGACAGGGGTCTGGGACGGATTTCCGCGATCGGCCGTACGGTCGTCGTGATAATACTCGTAGCTTAGCTTGACCTTGGTATCGTCGGTCGGTTTCAGCGTGACGGTCGGATTGATGCCGTATCGCTCGAGGTGATTGAAATCACGGAAACCATCGGCCCCCTCGTAAAAGGCGTTCAGGCGCACGGCAACATTTTCGTTGATCGCCTGGCCTGCATCCAGTGTGACGCGACGGTCGCCCCAGGAGCCCGTCTGCGCGGTCGCCTCATAGCGATATACGCCGTCCGCCTCCTTCAGGGTGCGGTTCAAGAGGCCGCCGCCGGCACCACGGCCGAACGTGATGGCGCTTGGACCTTTCAAGACCTCGATGCTCTGGGTGTTATACATGTCGCGGAAAATCTGGACGTCGTCCCGGAAGCCGTTGACGAAGAAGTTCGCGCTCGAATCGACACCGCGGATCACCAGTTCATCGCGGTTCCCCTCGCCTTGATGGACGGCGACGCCTGGCACAAAGCGGGTGACGTCGGTTAGCCCGGTGTAGTTCTGATCGTTGATCAGGTCTCTGCTGATGACGTTCAGCGACTGCGGGATATTGATGATGGGCGTATTCGTCTTGGTCGCAACCGATGTGCTATTGACGAAATAGCCGACGGTGCCGGTTCGTGCGTCCTGTGTCTCTGTAAAGGGCTTCGGCTGGGCTGGAGTCTCGGGCCTGCGCGCCGTTCGGGTCGCCCGCGTGCGGTGACCGGTGATAGTAGTCGAGGCAACGGAGGCAGGACGGCGCTTGGCTTCGGGTGCGCCAACCGTCACCGGAGGCAAGTTACTCTGCCCCGACTGCGATGGCGTCTGGGCCGAAGCGGTGGTCGCCAACAAGCCCAATATGATCGGCGCCTGCCATGCATGGCTTGGCCGAATGTATTTTTTCCATCCGCAAATTTGACCGACGTCGTCGAGCAAATCACACAGTAAAGACAGCGCCCACCGGTCCAGATCGTACTTCATCACGCCCCTCTTCTCGTCTCGAAAGCCACAGATGCCTTCGACGGCCGCACGACGCGGACCTTTCGAAAGCACGCGGCCTCTAACACGAGAAAATCCGAGCGATTACCCGGAGACTCTTGGAATCATTTGAAGAGAAATTTCATTGAACGATTCCAATTTTCGATGCGGAATAATTCGATCCAAGTGTCGAAATGATTTCGCTGACGCTACTCGCGGCGGAAGGATCGCCACGACCGCAGTGCTTTTTCAATGGATTCGACCGAGTCACACGACACGCACCGAGGAAATAAGCGGATCGAATGGAGACGAGAATCGTCAACACCGAAGATATCGGCGCAACGAGAACTCTGGCTGCGTGTGAGACAAATCGGCGCATATGGGGCAATTTGCCGCGACCCGGACGCCTCACCCGACAACGGTGCTGATCGTGTTAGCCTGATCGTGTCGGCTGCTGGCGGGTAGCCCAGTAATGCAGGTTATTGAAGCGATGAATCTACCGGCACCAAGAAAACGAAGACATCACCTTCGAACTCGCCGCGTGCCAGCTCGCTTCGCAGCGCGACTTCCAACTCTGCCGCTTCGCGCAGGCTGGCGTGCCTGAGGCTCAATTTCGCTTCGCCGTCCCAGATCGGATTTCCGCCGGAGCGATAACAGCCAAGCTCTTCGAGAAACCAGGCTTGCGAACAAAGCTCTTTCGCTTGTTCGATGCCGCTGCCAACGAGCGCCAGCACCGGGCGTCCGCCGATCTCGAGCACGAACCCCTGCTTTTCCGTGTTCCGCCGTCTGCTCACTTTTGCCCACAAGGCCTGTCACCGTTGCAGGGCAAACACGCTGCACGCGCAATTATTCCAGTCAGGATCCTTACTCTTATGACCACCGTCATACGTCACGAAGTCGCCTTCAAGAGAACACCCGGCGCCATCGTGGAACCAACCGGCGACGACGACGTGCGGCTCTCTTTCTCGAATCTAAAAGCGGGTCCGGAATAATCGATCAGCGCAGCGGTTTATCGACGAGTTGCCGCGGGTGTAGGATGCCGGACCCGCAGATGTGTGCGTGCGTAGCAATCCGACGTGGTGAAGTGACCCGTGATAAATTTCGACTTTCGCAGCTGTTTACTGGTTGTCTCGGTGCTGTCGGTCGTGACCGATGCCCACGCGGACAGTTGCCCGCAATCGTCCGAAGCGATCGCCACGGATCGGCCCGACACGACCAATTCAAGTATCGTTGTACCTTTCGGCAGTCTGCAAAACGAAAACGGCGTGAACGTCAGCGCGCGTGACGGCAGACAAATCGTGGACGGAACCAACAGCCGATGGCGGCTGGGGATAGCCCCTTGCCTGGAAGTGCTGGTCGACCTGCCGACCTACTTTGCGAACGTGCATGGAGCCGGCGTATCCGGCTTCACCGATGTGTCGCCGGCGATCAAATGGCAAATCAGCCCGGTGCCGGGAAAGATCGATTTGTCGATCGTCACGGGCGTCGCTTTGCCGACAGGTTCGGCTGCCATCGCAGGCCGCGGCGCCCAGCCTTATGTGCAACTGCCCTGGTCATATGAACTGCACGACGGATGGGGTATCAGCGGCATGCTCACCGAGTTTTTTCGTCCCGACGATCTTACGACCAGAAGCATCACCGAAACGACCTTCGTTTTGGAGAAAAAACTGACCGAGCGTTTCAGCGTGTTCACCGAATATGTCGGCGATTATCCGCAGGGTTCGAGTCCGAGCCAGCTCTCGAATTCCGGTGGCGTGTTTCATCTGACCCGAACCCAACAGATCGATTTTCACTTCGCGGTCGGGCTGAACCGCAACTCGCCAAACTATATCGTGGGCGTCGGATACTCGTTTCGCGTCGATGGACTGTTTCGCCAATAAATTCCGCGTTTCATCATCGTAGCCTGTCGAGCAGTGTCACCAGCATTTCGCGCTCGCGCGGATCGAGCGGCGCCAGTGTCTCTCGCGTAACGGCCAGCGCGTTGGACGCGACCTTTTCCGCCAACTGCTGGCCCGCGCGCGTCAGGCTAACGCGCAAACGGCGGCCGTCCTCGGGATCAGCGCTGGTCTCGGTCAGGCCGCGTGCGGTCAAACGATCGATGACGCCCTTGATGGTGGCGACGTCCATCGCGGTCAAACGTCCCAGCTGGTTCTGCGAGCACGGCCCGGTCTCGGCGAGTTTCGCCAGCGCAGCCCATTGGGTGGGCGTCAGATCGGCCCCGATGTCGCGGGAGAAGATCATGGCGTGACGCTGCGACACCTGACGCAGGATGAAGCCGATCTGCTCATCGAGCACATAAACGGGCCGCAACGGCTTCACACTGCGCTTCACTGAAACTCCCCTGCCCATCTCCACCCTCGTCATTTTTTAACGCGCCGCTACAGCGCCAGATGCGCGTCACGGATATCCGGACGCGCATCGAGTTCGGCCATGGTGCCGGAATAGCAGATGCGGCCACGTTCGATGATGTAAGCGCGGTCGGAAATCAGTCGCGCGAAATGCAAATTCTGTTCGGAGACCAGAAGGCTGACGCCTTCCTTTTTCATGGTCAGGATGGCCTCGACCATCTGCTCGACGATCTTGGGCGAAAGACCTTCGGAGGGCTCATCGAGCAGCACCAGCGACGGGTTACCCATCAACGTCCGGGCGATGGTGAGCATCTGTTGCTCGCCGCCGCTCATACGGCCGCCCGGCCGTCCCCGCATTTCCGCCAGATTGGGAAACAGCGTGAACAGCCGCTCGCGCGTCCATTGCGGCGCGTCGGGCCGCGCCGGCTGGCGGCCGACTTCGAGATTTTCTTCCACCGTCAAATCCGTAAAGATGCGCCGCTCTTCCGGCACATAACCAAGCCCACCGCGCACGATTGCATGCGTCGGCAGTCTCGAGATGTCGCGACCCTCGAACTGGATGCGGCCGGTACGCTGCGCGACCAGGCCGACGATCGAGCGAAACGTCGTGGACTTGCCGGCGCCGTTGCGTCCCAACAGCGCGACCGCCTCGCCTGCGCCGACGTCGAGCGCGACATCGAACAGGATATGCGCCGGGCCATAATGGCTGTTGAGTTCCTCCACGGAAAGCTTCACGGCGCGGTCTCCTGCCGATGACGCGCATCGTAAAGCAGGCCTTCGCCGAGATAGATCGCACGCACTTCCGCGTTGCGCCGGACATCTTCTGGCGAGCCCTCCGCAATCAGGCTGCCGCGATTGAGCACCAAAATACGATCGGCGTGTTCGAACACGACGTCCATGTCGTGCTCGGTGAAGAGAACCCCGATCGACTTCTCCTTGGCGATTTGCGCGGTGAGCCGCATCAGCTCAACGCGTTCGCGCGGCGCCATGCCGGCGGTCGGCTCATCCATCAGGAGCAGTTTCGGCTGGTTGGCGAGCGCGACCGCCAATTCGAGCCGCTTGAGATCGCCGTAGGCCAGTTCGCCGCACGCGCGTTTCGCGAAACCGCCCATTCCAACGAGTTCGAGCAGGCGGTTGGCCTCGCCTTTCGCATATCGCGGCAACGAAGCGGCAAGATTGAACAGCTTGCGATCATGGGAGGACAGAGCCACTTGAATGTTCTCGCGCACAGTCATGGTCGGGAATGTCGCCGTGATCTGGAAAGTGCGCCCCACGCCGAGCCGCCAGACTTCGCGCGGCTTCAGGCCAGTGGTGTCCTGCCCCAGCACATGAACCCGGCCCGCATCGGGCACGGTCTGGCCATTGAGCATGTTGAAGCAGGTGCTCTTGCCCGCGCCGTTCGGGCCGATCAGAGCCAGGATTTCGCCGACGTGAAGCGAAAACGATACGCCGCGCACGGCATGCACCCCGCCATAGGATTTGCTCAACCCCTCGACCGACAATATCGGCTGATCGGCGTTCATTCGGCGGTCTCGATGTGAGAGGCGAGAAGGGCGGCCTTGGCCGAGGACGGCCGGCGATGGCGGATTGATTCCATCACGCCGACGATACCTTTCGGGAAGGCCACGACGATCACCACGATGAAGCCGCCGAGCACGAGCTTGGACCACTCAGTCTGGCTGACCAGCCAGATCGAAAGCGCCTTGTAGACGACGGCGCCGACGATCGCGCCCGAGACGGTCTCGACGCCGCCGAGCAACACCATGACCAGCGCATCGACCGACAGCGGGATACCGAGCACATCCGGAAACACGCTGCCCTTGAGATAGGCGAACAGCGCGCCGCCTACTCCGGCTACCGTGCCGGCGATGACGAAAGCGCTCCACTGGATACGTTTGCCGTCGATGCCGATGGCCTCGCCGCGCAGCGGAGAATCGCGGGTCGCCCGCAGCGCAAAACCGAAGGGCGAGAAGGTTATCATCCGCAGCGCGCCGACCGCGAGCGCGGCAACAGCGAGCGACAACCAATAGAAACGCGAAGGGCTGGCCGCCCAGCGTTCCGGCCAGACGCCGAGAATGCCGTTGTCACCGCCGGTGAGGCCCACCCACTGGAACGCGACGGACCAGACGATCTGCGCAAAGGCGAGCGTCAGCATCGCAAAATAGACGCCGGATAACTGCACGGCGAAGAAGCCGAACACGGCAGCGCCCAGGAGGCCGAGCACGGGGCCGAGCAGAAGCGCTGCGATCATCGGCAGGCCCGCAAGCTTGGCTGCGAAAGCCACGCCATAGGCCCCAAGGCCGAAATAGGCGGCGTGGCCAAAGGAGGCTAGCCCTCCGGCCGACATCAGGAAATGCAGGCTGGCGGCAAAGACCACGAAGATCGCAATCTCCGCCGCTACCGTGAGCGCATAATTGCCGGCAAAGAACGGCAGCGAAGCCGCGAGCATGAGCGCGATAACGGCCGCGATGCGTTCATTCACGGTCATGACACGCCAGGGATTGACGGTTAACCCCGGCGTGCGGCGTGCCGGCGCTTCGGCCTTGCCGAGCAGCCCCCAAGGCCGCACGATCAGCACCACCGCCATCACGAGGAACACCAGAATGATCGAGATCTTCGGAAAGATCAGGATGCCGAACGCATTCAATTCGGAAACCAACACGGCTGCGACGAAGGCGCCGACGACGCTGCCGAGGCCACCAATCACCACGACGACAAAGACATCGACGATGATACGCAAATCCATCGCGTGATGGACGGCGTCGCGCGGGATTTGCAGGGCGCCGGCAAGCGCGGCCAGAAACACGCCGAGCGCAAACACCGACGTAAAGAGCCATTTCTGGTTGACGCCAAGCGCTGCGACCATGTCGCGATCCTGTGTCGCGGCGCGAACCAGAACGCCCCAACGGGTGCGCTGGAACACCAGCCAGAGCAGGCCGAGCACAGTCGGCCCCAACACGATCAGGAGCAGATCGTAGCTTGGAATTTTCTGGCCGAAGAAATCGAGCGCGCCTTTCAAGCCCGGTGCACGCGGACCGACCAGATCGTCCGGTCCCCAACAGAGCACCACGAGGTCTTCGACCATCAGCGTCAGG
>Ga0210385_10001139_pt1 | contig 16838 bp, 13 predicted proteins | sample IncBWH26OmetaG_FD_160107 | JGI IMG/M metagenome (GOLD analysis project Ga0210385, IMG submission 160107) | Forest soil microbial communities from Barre Woods Harvard Forest LTER site, Petersham, Massachusetts, United States - Inc-BW-H-26-O ...
GCCTCCAGCAAGGCCGCCGCGCCGACCCACAAACACGCCGCCGCTGCCGATCCCGCCCCCTCCGCGCCTGTCAAGACCATCGGCAATCACGGCGCACCCATCACCATGGAAGTGTTCAGCGACTATCAGTGCCCTTCCTGCGGAAATTTTTATGAGACGACGCTACGCGCGATGATTCAGGACTACGTCGCGAGCGGAAAAGTCTATCTCGTTCATCATGATTTCCCGCTGCAAATGCATACCTACTCCGGCCAGGCCGCGCGCTGGGCGAACGCCGCCGCGATGGTCGGACAGTTCCAGGATGTGGATGCGGCGCTCTTCGATAACCAGGCCAAATGGACCGCCGACGGCAACTTGGAAAAATATGTCTCGGGCGCGCTAAGCCCCGCGAATTTCAAACGGGTTCAGGGAATTCTGAAGGGCTGCACCGCCCCGGCACCCACGTCGAAGGTGGATCGCTCACTGCCGCAGGCCGAAGCTGGCTGCCCCGTCGATCCGTACATCATCCAAGACATCGTGCTGGGAACCGCGATACCGGTGCAGGCTACACCCACATTTGTCATTCATTACAAGGGCCAGAGCTATCCCGCGTCGTCTGGAATTATTACCTGGCCGATTCTGAAGCAATTTTTCGACACGCTCTTGAGCCAGTAGCCAAATCAATCCACCAATGCCAGCCAATGAAGCGCGCGGAAGTCTTGGACGCATACTGCTGATTCTGGGCCAGCTGATTCTAGCCGCGATTTTTCTGGTTGCCGCATACGCCAAACTGAAACCGCAAGCTGCTGTGCCTTGGTCCGCAGCGTCCGTAAAGACGTCGCTCTCGCTTTTCGCCATGCAGGTGGACTCCTACCAATTGCTCCCGCCGCAACTGGTCAGTCCTGTGGCGCACCTGCTTCCGCCCTTCGAACTTTTCCTCGGCCTGTGGCTGCTCAGCGGCGTTTTTCTGCCGTACTCAGCTCTGGTCACCACGCTGCTGATCGGCGCTTTTTTCGCCACACAGGTTCGTACCTACCGAGCCGGCCTGGAAATTAATTGCGGTTGCTTCGGCCCCGGCGAGCGTCTGGGACCCAAGACGCTTCTGCACGACGGCGCTTTTCTGGCGCTGGCGCTCGCTGTGACCATCGGCGCGTTTATGCTGCGACGCAAGCGCCACGAAGAATCCGCGCCGCAACGGGACGACTAGACGCTCTATCACGGATTCTGCGCCTAAGCCGTTCCGCAATCCGCACGACAGATATAGAATGACGCGTTTGTTCAGGAGGCAAGCATGCCCCGCATTTCGCGCGCGAGCTCCAGACTCGGCCATTTTCTGACTGCGAGCGTTTTCGCCGCATCGCTCTTCGCGCCTCTACTCGCGCCGTCAGCCACCGCGCAAGCGTCGGCTGGCAAAGAAATCACCGTGGATCGCCTGTTCCGCGCGCCATCGCTCGGCGGCCGATTAACCCAAGGCATCGAATGGGCGCCCGACGGCAAGCGCTTTTCCTATCTCGATCGCCAGGGCTATGGCAAAGACGCCGTCCTGCAACTCTGGACCATGGACGCCGCGACTGGCGAGCGCAACGTTCTGGTTAACGCCGCCACGCTCAAATCCGTGATGCAGCCCGAGAAAGCGAAGACCAGCCAAGCCACCGGCCTCGGCCGCGTCCAGGCGGACAATTATCTTTGGTCCCCCGATGGAAATTCCCTGCTCTTCATCGGCAGCAACAGCCTGGTGCTGCTCGACCTGAAGACGATGACTCCCAAGCCGATCCTCACCAGCGAAGAAGAAATCGAAGATCCCAAATTTTCACCTGACTCCCGCTGGATCAGTTTTTCGCGCAGCGCGAATCTTTTCGTCGTGAATATTTCCAGCGGCGCCGTAACGACGCTTACCACGGGCGGCAGCGAAGAAGTTCTGAAAGGCAAGCTCGACTGGGTTTATCCCGAAGAACTGGACACGCGCACCGCTTACTGGTGGTCGCCCGATTCCGCGAAAATCGCGTATTACGAGATGGACGAGCGCCCCGTAACCCGCTACTCGATCGCGGACATGAACTCGCCCAGCGGTGGCACCGAATTCACGCGTTATCCGCAAGCCGGTGAAGCGAATCCGATCGTGCGCGTCGGCGTCGTTAACGTCACCGGCGGCCAAACGAAATGGATGGATACCGGCGCAAACACCGACGTCTATCTAGCGCGCGTGAATTGGCTGCCAGACAGTCGCCGCATCGCCATCCAGCGCCTGAATCGCGGACAAAATCAGCTCGATCTGCTTTTCGCCGACGTCGCGACCGGTGCAGCTAAGATCATTCTCACCGAGTCCGACAAATACTGGATAAACATCAGCGACGATCTGTACTTTTTCTCGGATAACAAACGTTTTCTATGGTCCAGCGAACGCAGCGGCTACCGCCACTTCTATCTCTACGATGATTCCGGCAAAGAACTCGCCCAGCTCACCAGCGGCGAATGGGCCATTTCCGATCTCGGCGGCTTCGGCCCCGGCGCTGCGAATCATCCGGCGGTGGACGAGGCGCGCGGTTATGTTTATTTCATAACGAATAAGGATGATGTCCGCGAAACCCAACTCTATCGCGTCTCAGTCAGCGACAAATCGCTCACACGCATCACAAAGGAAGCCGGCTCGCATTCCGCCCGAATCTCGCCAGACACTTCCGCGTTCGTGGACACTTATTCCAACGCCACGACTCCCGCCCGCCAGGATCTCTACCGCATGGATGGAACCCGCGTCGCGGTCGTCAACGAAGGAAAAGTTCCCGAGCTCGCCGAGTATAAATTGTCTCCGGTCGAATTTGTGACCGTCACCGCGGACGACGACACCAAGCTGAACGCCTCGATCATCAAGCCGGTGGATTTCGATCCCAGCAAGAAATATCCCGTGTTGATCAACGTGTATGGCGGTCCGCACGTGCAGCTGGTACGTAATGGTTGGGGCGGCCTACGGTATCTTTTGGACCAGGTGTACGCCGCCAAAGGCTATATCGTTTTCACGCTCGACAACCGCGGCTCCTGGGGCCGCGGCCATGCCTTCGAAACGCCGCTGTACCACCACATGGGCAAAATCGAGCTGCAGGACCAGTTGGCCGGCGTAAAGTTTTTGAAATCGCTGGGCTATGTAGATCCCGCGCGCATCGGCATCACCGGGGGCAGCTACGGTGGCTACATGACGCTCGAGGCGCTCTTCAACGCCTCGGACACATTCAAGCTCGGAGTTTCCGACGCGCCCGTAACCGACTGGAAGCTGTACGACACCATTTACACCGAGCGCTACATGGGCCGCCCGCAAGATAACGCCGAGGGCTACAAAGACTCTTCGCCTGTGAATCAAGCTGAAAATCTGAAAGGCAAGCTGATGCTCGTTCACGGCACTGGCGACGACAACGTGCATTTCGCCAACTCCGTGGAATTGCTCAACGCCCTGATTGATACCGGCCGTTATCCCGACGAGCTGATGGTTTTCCCCGGCCGCGGCCATGGCATCAGCGACGCCGCCGCGCGCATGCTCGAAATACAGAAGACGGTTGACTTTATTTTAGGTAATCTTTAGAGCAGTCTAACGAAAGCAACCAACGAATTGCGGTACACTTCCAATAGACTAGAGAATGCGCGGGCCTCAACGCTTTTTCCGCCACAAGACTGCTGGGTGAAAATTTAATGCCGACTGCATACCAACGAAATATCGGGCGACGCTTTGCCCGCGGAATCTGCCAAGTACGCGAAATGCGCGCTCACGGAATGTGGATCGCGGCCGGACTGCTGCTGACCTGCGCCTTTTCGCCGCTGAGAATTGCCGCGCAAAATGACGAGCCAGCAACAGCGAAAGCTCCAACCCCCGCGGCGCAGCATACGCCCGTGATGGAAGCCGATACCTCCGCGCATTTCCTGGAAAGCGGATATCGCCATCTTTATGAACTGAATTTCGTGGAAGCCCGCGCGGATTTCACGGCCTATCAGAAAGCGCGCCCCGGCGATCCGATGGGCAAGGCTTCGGAAGCCGCCAGCTATCTGTTCGAACAGTTCCACCAGCGAGGCGTCCTCACTTCCGAGTTTTTCGTGAATGACGCGACGTTCCTGGGCGGCGTCTCTGGCACCGCCGAGCAGAACCACAATGCCGGCTTCGTGGACGCGAATAATCAGGCGCGCGAACAGGCCAAGGCGCTGCTGAAGTCCGATCCGAACAACATCCATGGACTGCTCGCTCTGACCATTGCCGACGGGATGGAATCAGACTACGACGCCATCATCATAAAGAAACAGCTTCCGGGGCTTTCCATGATGCGCCAGGCCGAAGCCGACGCCAAGACTCTGCTGGCCATCGCTCCCAAAGAGGAGGATGCCAACGTCGCGCTGGGCATGAGCAATTACGTGATCGGCAGCCTGCCCAGTTACAAGCGCGCGTTCCTCTGGTTCGGCGGCCTGCATGGGGACAAACAGCGCGGCATGGACCTAATGGGTTCCGCGGCCGAGCACGGCCACTATCTGAAGCCGTTTGCGAAGGTGATGCTGGCGCTGGCCTACGAGCGCGAAAAAAAGCCCGAGATGGCCCGCACGCTGCTCGCTGAGCTCGCTGTGGAGTTCCCCACGAACGCCGTGTTCGCCCGCGAACTCACCATCGTTGAAAAGCAATCCTGCTGCAATCGCTGACGATGCGACGAGCACCGTCATCCGACCTACCCTGAGTGCTTTTGCAAAGCGAGGCCGGCGTCTTTGCGTCGAGCCAGGCGAGGGATCTCTCCCGCCTGTCTCTGCGTCCTGTGCGTCTCTGCGGTAAACGCTGCTCTCTTTCTCAGAATTTTCTCCGCTGTTCCTCTGCGCACTCTGCGTTAAATCTCTTGCCGTCGCACTACCACTTCACGCGGACTCGGTAAGTCAACGTAGACGCGCCATCCTTGTCTACCGGGATGTGAAACCCGATTGTGGAAGCGTCCAGCTTCTCCGCCTTGAAATTCGAGTCCACCACTTGCCAATCTCCGCCTACGGGTTCGCGCACTTCCACCGTCACCGCGGTGTCCTTGTGATTCCGCAGCGTAATCGCATACTCCATTTCGGCCTGATTACTCGACAGCTTCTTGTAATCCGTCTCCTTGCGCTCGCACACCACGTCGAACGCGTTGCCGATGTAAATCTTCAGCGCCTCGTCCTTCGGCGTGTGCTGGATGTTGTCCTCGCCCACGAATTGCACGCCGCCCTTTGAATCCGCCTGATACACGCGCACCGTCCCCGCCGGCAAAGGCATCCCCAGGCCACCTTTTTGTTCATTCTTGAAACGGTAATAAACTTTCACCGGCTGCGGAATCGCGTTTCCAATTCCCTGCGGATTGCGGTAGTAGTACGCTTGGCCCTCCACCATCAAATATTTTTCGACCGGCACGTCCGTGCCGTTCAACAAGCTGATCTGCTTCGATTCGTTGTTCTGAATCGAAGTCCGCCGTTCGAGCGAATACAAGTGGTATTCGGAGAAACCCTCCTGTGTAAATTGCGGCGCTGGCGCGTTGGCGTTCATCCTCAACGAGTCGGTCATCATTTTCATCGGCACCGCGGGCGCGGCCTGATGAATTTCCCCCGCGACGAGTTGCAGCTTGGCGTTGCTATATGCCACCCCGCTGTTGTTCGCCAGCGTCACCCAACCATCCAGATCCGCCGCCTTCTCATCTCGCGTCACAGTCAAAACGTAATCCGCCTTCCAGCTCATGTTCTCCGTCAAATACGAAGCTTCTACTTTCTGCGCATTCACGCCGCGATTATCGAGCATCCACACCAGCGTCGGCCGGCTGTACAAATTTCCCGGCAGATCCGGAAAGCGATACGAATCGGCGCTCATCCCTGTCACGATTTCGTTGCCAACCTTCCACACCGGCCCGTTGTTGTCCGAAAGCAGTAGCGCCTTCGTTTCCACGTACCGCGTAGAACCCGCGTCCTTCTCCGCGCGGACCAGCGTCACTTCGCGCCCCACATATTTTTGCAGCAGCTTCGCAGGGTCGAGCAAATCGTACTCGTAGTTCTGCTCCACGACGCTCAGCTTCGTAGGCTCGCTCAAAGAGCGGAAATGCACCGTCGCGGGATTGATGGAAGCCGCCACGTCCTCAAAATGCAGCGGAAACACTCCCGGCGAAATATGAATCTGCCGCACGTCGCGCACCAGCGCTATATTCGAGTTGTAAACCGTAACGGCCAAATCCACCTGATCTTTTTCAGTCGTCGAAAGCGCGGGCGTCTTCGTCGCCTGCTCATCTTTCTGCTCCGGCGCCGCGTCCACCCTCCGCAAATATCCCACCAAGAGGGCTGTGACAAAAAACGTCATCAAAACCGTCGAGCCAAATACCTTTCGCGTGCGCCAAGACATGGGCTTTCGCCTCCCTAAATTTCTGCTTCCCTCTTTGAACGCCGTCACAGGTTTTTCTTGCAGGCTAAATCAGGACAAATTCGCTTGCGCCGCAAAGCGTTATTTCACACTTTTCCAACTCTTTCCGCCATCGCTAGTCGAAAATCTTCGCCCATCCAGCGCCGACACAGTCGCCGTCAAAGCGTCGTTCGCTTCCACGCGCACCAAATCGGTTTCCGCCGGCGGATTGATCGTTTTCCAACGCGCGCCATTCGTCGTGCGCAGGATCGTCGCATTCTGCCCGACCAGCCAACAGATCTTCGCGCTCGGCGCGGCTCCGGCCAAAATCGGTCCACGCGTATCCAAATATTCTGTCTTCCAGCTCGCACCGCCATCCTCGGATTTTTCGACCGCGCCCGCGCTGGCGATCATCCACAAAATTTTCGGGTCCGGCGTTTGAATCTGCAAGTTCATCAGGTTCGACGAAATCTGCGCCTGTTGCATTTTCGCTAGCGCCGCGGCTTCCGTCGTCTGGCTCGCCTCCAGATTCATCGCCTTCGCAGCCGGTACAGGCGTCGCTGCCCCCGCGCTTCCCGCTCCTGAACTACTCGCGGACGACCTCGTCTTACGCGCGTTCGGCTGAGGAGCTGCCTCGACCGTAACCGCGGCGTCTCGCTTTGCCGAATACGCCTCCGCCTTTTTTTCCGGCGCAACTCTCGCGGGCTCCGCCGCGTCCACGGGCGGCGCGGCCTGCATCACCGTCACAGTCTCGTCGGCTGAATTCACCGTCCCACCCACCACACCGCCGCCTGAACCGCTCGACGCTCCCACGCCGTTTCCCGCCTGCATTGCTCCTCGCACCATAACCGGACTCGACTGTGGCGCCGGCTTCGGTGCCATGGGCTGCATCACGGGCGCCGCGGCAGAATTACCGGCCAACCCCCCCACCACGCCAACTCGCGATAATTCGCGGGTACGCGGCGCACTGTTCGCGTGCGCAACGGTGTGGGACGGCAATCGCGCGCCAAGCTCGCGAGATGCCACTGATTCGTTGGGCGCAACCGGCGAACCGGCCGAGCCAGAGCGTTCGGCACGCGGCGCAGATGATTCGACGCCAGATGAAATCGCGGCTTCCGGCAACGGCGCGGAATTCGCAGCGGGCGCAGCGTTCGCCGGCGGCACGGCGTCTGGCCGCGACATCGCGACCTCGGTAGCCGCCAAGGGGGGCTTTCGCATGCGCAAAGCAATTCCAGTGATCGCTAGCAGGACCACCAGCGTTGCAGCCGCCGGCATCAGCCACCCGGCGCCCGTGAGCCACGCCCACGCGCCTGCCGTTTTCTTGGCTGCGGCTGCGGTACCATCAACGCCGTCAGCGCGGGCCATCGCCGCAAGCTGCTCGCGGCAAATCGAACAGCGCGAAAAATGCAGATCGTAGCGCACGGTTTCGTCTGCATCGAGCGCATGATCGAAGTAAGCCGCGATTATCTCTGGCTCCGGACAATTTTCGCCCGAACCGGCACCCGCGTCCTGCGCCAGGCTTCGTCGCAGCAACCCCGCCATCGCCTTGTCTTCTTCCCGCGCCGCCATTCCTTCTCCCTATCTCTTTCTCAAACTTAGAACGCGCAACACTACAATTCTTGCACTCGCCTGCCGCTGCTCACTCCCCGGGCGAAAGCGCCCGCGTTAAATCAAACGGCCATTCCTCGCGCGCGTATTGATAACAGAGCTGCAACTGCGCCGCGCTCAATTTCTTCTCCTGCCGTAGCGCACCTTCCACTCGTTTGCGAATCTCCCGCCGCGTACGTTCCATCTTCCGCGAAACGGTAGCCTCGTGCTCGCCCTCCAGACGGCCAATTTCAGCAAGTGTCAGCCCCTCCACGTAATAGTAAGCCAGCCGCAAACGATCGCGCGGTTCCAGCGCATCCAGCGCCGCCGTCAACACTGCCTGCAATATCGCCAAATAGCGGTTGCGCTCCGGGTCCGGGGAACTCGCCACCGCGTCCCCGAACGAGTTCCCCGACGAATTCGCGAGCGAACTCTGCTGCGCTCCGTAAATCCGCTCCCCCGCCTCCCCTTCCTCCAACGGCTCGGTCCGACGCGCACGTCGTATACCATCCACATGACGCTGCGACAGAATCGCATGCAGCCATGTAGTCAATTTGCTGCGCCCCAAAAAATAATCGAACAACGATTTGCGCCGCCCTTCTACTTCGCGCAACCCATAAAGTTCGGCGTACAACGAATCGGCCAGCTCGCTCCCACCAGCTTCGCCCGCAATCGCTCGTCCCGCGCGATACAGCTCCGGACGATAACGCGCCATGAAAAAGTCCCACGCCGCCGCATTCCCCTCGCTGCACGCACACGCGAGCGCTAAATCCGCGGCGTGCAACGAATCTAAATACGCTTCAATCGCGCGCGCATCCGGCGCAGCGCCGGAGTGAGTGATGGAGCGCGTTTCAAGAGGTGAATCGTGGGCCTGTTTGGAAGACGAGTTGGTGGGTGCGCCAGAAGCGACGCGAGTGAAGCGATGCGCTACGCTTCGTTCCAGCACGAGCCGAAAACGCGCGACCGTCAAATTCCATTCCGCCGGCGCCGCCCCCTTCTGCAGAAGGCCCCGCGCCGCTTCCATCGAAACGAGTTGTACTGCCGGGCTGGACGGCATACGCGCCTGCGCGACCATCAGTCGGCCGAACCGCTGCAGAAGATGATACCCGAATCCGCATCCGAGTTGCCCGGCCCAATCGCGCAAGGTGCTTCCCTACACAGCTCCTCGAGCAGAAAACTGTTAAGATGTCCCGCCGATGTACTCCTGCCCCGAGTGTGAGCAGCCCATCAACCAGGCCAGTGAAGTCTGCCCCTACTGCGGCGCCGATCAAAAAGCCCTGGCCGACACTGAATTATTGTTAGCCGGCAAGACTCCCAAGCCGACGAAGACCAATTACAAACGCGTCGCGCTCGTGTGCGGCATCCTTCTCGCTACTCTCTGGGCCATCGCTTGGTTCGCCGTCCCCTGGAAATTGTCAGGCTCGAAAACCGAAGCCGAAGCACGCGCCCGCGAATCCCTGGCCACGATCCAGCAAGCGATCAACGCGTATCAACAAACTGAAGGCAGCGTGCCCCCGTCGCTGGAAACTCTGGGCGATTCCGTCCGCAAAGCGGCTCAATCCGCGCAGCTAGTCCACTACACCCTGCAATACACACCCGGCCGGCCCGACCTCAACAGCCGCATCAGCGCCTACACCCTCACAGCCCGCGCCGGAAATTTCGGTTACCGCAGTTTTTACACCGACGAATCCGCAGTCGTGCGCTCCACCACAGAAGATCGCTCCGCGACAGTGCAAGACCCTGCCCTAAATCCTCAACCGTAAATTCCGTGCGACAAGATTCAAAGCGCTCCGCACTTCATAATTTTCTGTGCCACTGAAAGACTGTCGTTGGCCTTACGAACTCGCGACAGGCCTGAGGGATCTGCCTTTCTGGCGGCAGCGAATGTGCTCCACGCCCTGCCATCCGCTCAAACGTTGATGCTATACTTACTCCTGCAGGCCGCCGCACGCCGAGCCATTCGTTTTTCCCGCGGAGAGGTGCTGGAGTGGCCGAACAGGGCTGCCTGCTAAGCAGTTATCCCGACAAAATCGGGATCGGGGGTTCGAATCCCCCCCTCTCCGCCACTTCGCAGATTATTCGAGCTTTCCGCATCCAAATTCAATTGCAGGAAATCTCACCACCGCAAACTTTGCGCCCCGCTTCCATCACCATGAATGGCAAAATAGAATCCCGTGAGCGCTCAGGCCCGTCCGACCAGTCCTCCACCTCGCAAACCCTCCGGTATCTCCCACGCTTGGCGCGCGCTGCGCCACAGGAATTTTAGACTTTATTTTGGTGGCCAGGGCATTTCGCTGATGGGCACGTGGATGACCCGCCTCGCCACCAGCTGGCTTGTCTATCGCCTCACCGGTTCTGCGTTCCTGCTGGGGGTCGTCGGCTTTGCCGGGCAAATCCCCACGTTCCTTTTCGCGCCGTTCGCCGGAGTCTGGGTGGACCGCCTGAATCGCCGCAACGTTTTGCTGGTCACGCAGGCCCTCGCGATGCTGCAATCCTTCGCGCTCGCCGCGCTTGCCCTCAGCCACCATATCAACATTCACGAAATCATCTGGCTAAGCGCATTTCAAGGCACCATCAACGCTTTCGACATGCCCGGCCGCCAAGCGTTCCTGGTGGAGATGGTCGAAGACAAACAAGACCTCGGCAACGCCATCGCGTTGAATTCTTCCATGGTCAATATGGCGCGCCTGGTCGGCCCGTCGCTCGCCGGCATGATCATCGCAATTTCCAGCGAAGGATACTGCTTCCTGATTGACGGCATCAGCTACCTCGCCGTCATCGCCTCGCTGTTCGCCATGCGTCTGCACGGCACCGCGATCAAACGCACCACGGACTCCGTGCTCATGCAATTGAAGGAGGGCTGGACGTATGTTTCCGGCTTCGCGCCGATCCGCACCATCCTGCTGCTTTTCGCGGCAGTCAGCTTGCTTGGCTGGCCTTTCACCGTGCTCATGCCTGTTTTTGCAGGAACGATTTTGCATGGCGGTCCGCACACTCTCGGTTTTCTGATGGCTGCGGTAGGCGTCGGGGCTTTGGTCTCAGCAATTTCTCTTGCGATACGAAAAACAGTTCTCGGCCTCGGGAAAATGATTCCGATTTCCACGGCAGCATTCGGCGCGGGACTGATTTTCTTCGGGATGTCGCGCACCCTCTGGGTTTCTTTGCTGCTGATGCTGGTTTGCGGCTTCGGACTTATGCAGCAAATGGCCGCAAGCAACACGATCATCCAAACCATCGTCGAAGAAAGTAAACGCGGCCGCGTGATGAGCTTCTACACCGTCGCCTTCGTAGGCATGGCGCCCTTCGGCAGCCTGCTCGCGGGCACGCTCGCGCACGCCATCGGCGCGCCGCGCACCGTAATGGTCAGCGGAGCCTGCTGCATCCTCGGCGCCGCATGGTTCGCCGGCCGACTGCCGGGAATCCGCAAGCTGATCCGCCCCATCTACAGAAACCTCGGTATTCTGCCCCCAGTAAACGCAGTAATCCAAGACAGCGTCGGCCGCTGAACCAACCGCATAGACTGGCACCCGCGTTCTGAAAATGTTGTAGCGGAGTCAGGCGACAGTCGAAACCGCGAGGGATCAGCTGATTGCGTGTGTAAGAAGTCCGGCGACGGCGCCAACGGCCGCGACAGTGGCGTAAGACGCTGCTGCGACTTTCCAAGAAATGGTCTTTCCGATTATGGAAATCGAAAAAACGCTAATTATGCCAAGGGTGCAGAGAATCGTCACGACGTACGGAAGCGGAACGCCTTTCGTCATAACAATGTAGGCGATGGCGACATCAAAAGTCAGCGGAACAGGAAGGAAAGCCCCGACGATGGCGACGAGAATGATGCCGCCAACTGTGACCTGTGCGTTCAGCGCTTGCGGGGGAAGAACTTCGATGACGAGTGCGCCCAGAACAGCAGCGAGAAGCATCAATGGAAAGGCAACACGGAAAACGTACCAGAAGCTCCGTGCGAAAGCTCGGGCCGTGGAGACGAGCGCTTGAGTCCAAGTCTCCGAAACGGGTATCTCGATGGAGCAAGCAACAGCAAGGCCGGATTCTCCCCGACTTGAAGCTACCGCCGGCGCAAAAACGAAAATGAGAAAGAAGACGGTGGCGAGCTTCAAGAGCGCGATCGGCGCGGGAAAAAGCGCGAAGGTCATAGCCAGCACCACCACGTTCAGTGCAGGAGAAGCAAACATAGCGGCGAGAACGGATTCGGTGCTCATACCCGAAGCGTAGAATCCGCGCGCGATGGGAGCGACACAGTTGCTACAGACCGCCATCGGGGCGCCGACGACTGCGCCGACCAGCGCATTCAGATAGCGCGAGCCGGTTCGCCGCCGGCGGACCGTAGCGAGAAAAGTAAGCGCAGCGGGACCAAACAGGAAAGCGAACGTCATGCCGATGCGATTTGCGTCGAGCCAGTTGATGGAAGTGCGCCACACGCGAGTGGAGAGCGGCATCGCACGATCCACAGGATAAATAGTCCCAAAAGTGATCGCGCCCACAGCCTTTACTTGCGTGCCGGCGTGGTAGCGCTTCAGTAAAGCTGGGTAGCGAGAATCCACCCAAAACGTTCCGGCGATGACGACCATGAGAATAGCGGCAAGCGTGCGACTGCGCCAAGTATTGGAGCTGACGACTGAGGATGGCTGATTGAGCGCCGAAGCTTGAACGGGCATGAGACCCCTTATCGCCAGATTGGAAGGCGAATCGCCGAAATTTGGAGGACTGTATAGGGGCAGCAGCAGCGGGGGAATAGTGCAAAAGCATTAGTTGCAGGATTTGCGGGGCGCAAGCTGCCATCGAACCGGCACGCACTCTCGGAAACCAATCTACTACGCCAAGACCATCTAATTTGCCGTCTCCCGTTCAAATCTTCTATAATCCTTGGGTTCACGTTCGAAGCAGAGTGGGAGCGAGCCTCTAACGCTGACCCCCTCCAGGCGCCCAGAAAAATGATCGATCTTGCGGAAAAAATTAAGAAGAAGCTGACGGATGAAATCGCCCTGCTCGAGCATGAGCTGCACACTGACCTTCCTAAGGAAATCAGCGTAGCGCGCGCGCACGGCGATCTGAAGGAAAACGCCGAGTACAAATACGCCAAGGAACGCCAGTCCTTCGTCTCCGCGCGCCTCGGCCAGCTCCACCAGCGCATGGCCGACCTTTCCATGCTTAATTTAACCAATCTTCCGAAAGATCGCGCCGCTTACGGTTCACGCATCATCGTTTTGGACGTTGCGAAGCGCTCTAAAATCGAGTACAAACTGGTGACTGTCGAAGAGGCCGACGCCGCCAAAGGCCTGATTTCCACCAGCTCGCCGATTGGCCGCGCCCTGCTCGGAAAAAAAGTGGGTGACGAAGTACAGGTCACCACTCCGGCCGGCCTGAAAGACTACGAGGTCGTGGAGCTCTCCACTATCTACGACGAGGAATAGCAGGTGAAACTTTTTTCATGCTGACGCGCACTATTGGCCGGCTCCTGGCCTGGCCTATCGAACGCCTTGCGGCCCTGGTTGCGGCTACCGGCATCCCTCCCAATGTCATTACCTGGTCGGCGCTGATTCTTAATTTCTGGGCCGGAATTCTTTTTGCTGCCGGGCGTTTCGCGGCTGCCGGCGGGATGATGATTCTCGCAGGGCTTTGTGACTTGCTCGATGGACCTGTGGCGCGCCGTCAAGGCCGCGTCTCGATGTTCGGCGGATTTCTGGATTCGATTTTCGACCGATATGCTGACCTGATTCTTTTTCTCGGCCTGCTGGTTTATTACTCGCATGTGAATCGCTTTGGTTACGCGATGCTCGCAGGCGCGGCGATGGCCGGTTCCGTGATGGTCAGCTACGCCAAAGCGCGCGCGGAGTCGCTGGTGCCCTCTGCCGAAGTGGGATTTTGGGAACGGCCCGAGCGCCTGGTGCTGATGATTTTGGGCGCGCTCACCAATCGCATGGCCTTCGTGCTCTGGATCCTGGCGATTGGCCCGAACATCACCGTGATTCATCGCATCGTGCGCACCTGGCAGCAAACCAAAGCTGATAGCCGCCCACCTGTTTCTTCGCCGCGCTCCCACGCGCGAGCCGGCTCGCAGCCGTCTGGGTTGCCGGCCGGCGCATCCGCTACCCTACAAGCCAATATTCCAGGAGACGTCCACGAATCTTCGCCGCTGCTCACCCGCACAGCCCGACGCGGAGGATAATCGTGCCCAAGCTTTTCGGAATCATCGTGCTCGTGGCCAATTGCGCCGGGATTGATTTGCTTCGACAATCGCGCCACGAAATTGAATTTTGGATGCTCGCGTAGGTCAACTTTTTTCGCGCCCTGCTGCACAACCGCGAATCCACACCTCCCGTCCCCCCCTCGAAGGAAGCCGCACAGAAAGGTCACGGCGGCGTGCGCTTCCTCCTTGGCGTTAGCTTCGTTTTTCTGTTCGGCCCGCTGCTGATCGCGATTGGCATCACCTTGATTTTCTTTCCGTCTCTTTAGCGTGTCGAACGGCCGCGCATGTTATCGTGCGGCTGGCGCTTTTGCTTCGAGCCGGCCCCGCGCAGGCGGCGATCTCTCTTCGATTTTTCTCTGCGACCTCTGCGTTGAATCTCTTGCCTGCCTCCAAACCGCTTCCCCCTAGCCGATATTCAACCCGACTCGCCAGTTCAAACCTTTTAACCTGCCATTCACATTTCTGAGATATGGTCCACCGCGACTTGCGGTCCCGCGCCGCTTTGATGATATAAGTGGCGCTCAGATGCACAGCGACTCCTGAAACAAGCACACGTACGGAATTCGCTCACTGCCGTCGCGCCCGCAATCAGGGCGAGGAGAAAAAATGCCCACGCCGCCGAGCCCGGAATCGCGCACGCCTTCCTCAAACGCTTCCATCTGGAACCGAGTTGCGCATACCGACGATTTCAAGAAACTCCTGGCCGCGAAGAAGGCATTCGTCCTTCCCGCCACGGTCTTCTTCGTGCTGTATTACTTCGCACTGCCGATTTCCGTCGGCTATTTCCCAGCGTTCGTGCAGCGTAAAGTCTGGGGGCCGGTGAACATTGCCTACCTATTCGCCCTTTCGCAATTCATTGTCGCCTGGATAATCGCCTATCTCTACGTCCGCGCTGCGCGCGGGTTCGATTCCCGCGCCGCTGCCGTGATCAAGGATCTCGGCAACCTTGAGGCTAAGGGAAACTAACCGATGAATACCACGCTCATTCTCTTTCTCGCGTTCATCGCCGTCACTCTGGGAATCACCGCATGGGCCTCGCGGCTTTCCGGCTCCTCCGCCTCTTACTTTGCTGCCAATCGCCGCGTCAGCGCGTGGCAGAATGGCGTCGCCGTCGCCGGGGACTACATGTCTGCCGCATCGTTCCTGGGCATCGCCGGCCTCATCGCGTTTTTTGGCTACGACGGATTCATGTACTCCGTCGGATTTCTCGTCGCTTACCTTACCGTCTTGCTCATCGTCGCCGAGCCGCTGCGCAACACTGGCAAATACACCATGGCGGACATGCTCGCGTATCGCCTGCATCCTCGTCCCGTGCGCGCCATGGCTTCGCTCAGCACGATTACGGTAAGCACGTTTTATATGATTGCGCAGATGGTGGGCGCTGGAGCGCTGGTCGCCCTGCTGCTGAAAGGTTCGGGCATCAGCTTTCACGTTGCGGTCACGGGCGTCGGAATCCTGATGATTGTTTACGTGGTGTTCGGCGGAATGATCGCCACCACTTGGGTGCAGATCATCAAAGCAATCCTGCTGATCTCCGGCACGATTCTGCTCAGCTTCATGGTGCTCGCGCATTTTGGCTTCAGCCTCGGCGCGTTCTTCACTGCCGTCAGCCAGGTGCACTACCACACGCCTGATGGCGCCGAAGTTGTGAAGGATTTCCTCACGCCGGGCCTGCGTTATAAGCCTCCTTACGGCGCGCTCGATCTTCTTTCGCTCGGCATGGCCCTGATTTTTGGCACGGCTGGATTGCCGCACATTCTGGTGCGCTTCTACACCGTGCCCGACGCCAAGACTGCGCGTTTCTCCGTCGTTTGGGCCATGTGGCTGATCGGAATCTTTTACATCCTCACCACGTTTCTTGGCTGGGGCGCAGCCACCATCGTGGGTCGCGACTTCATCGCGAAAAACGGCGGTAACAATATGAGCGCGCCGCTGCTAGCCAATGCGCTTGGGGGCCCCATTTTCTTCGCGTTCATTTCCGCCATCGCTTTTGCCACGATTCTTGCCGTCGTCGCCGGCCTCACCATCAGCGCATCCACTTCTTTCGCGCACGACGTGTGGACGAATATCATCCGCCACGGCCAGGAACATAACCCCGGTGAAGAACGCCGCGTAGCGCGCATCGCCGCGTTCGTAGTCGGTGCAATTTCGATCGCCATCGCGATCGTGCTCGGCCCCACGGCGAACGTCGCGTTCCTCGTGGCACTGGCGTTCGCGGTCGCGGCTTCCGCGAATCTTCCTGTGATCCTGTTCTCGATCTTCTGGAAGCGCTTCAACACCACGGGCGCCGTCTGTGGGCTGGCAACCGGCCTGCTCGCTTCGATCGCCCTCATTTTCATCGGGCCCAGTATCATGACCGTGGACGCGCCCACCATCGCACCCGCAGCCCGTCACATCATCCAGCACGCCCCATTTTTCCCGCTGGAAAATCCCGGAATCCTCAGCATCCCACTGGGATTTCTGGGCGCAATCTTCGGCACGCTGCTAAGCCAACGCGACCCAGCCGGCGAAGAAAAATTCGCAGAGTTGCAAGTCCGCGCCAACACCGGTCTGGGAGCAGAAAAAGCCGTCGCGCACTAAACCATTTCCTATACCGACTTTTTTACGCTGTTCACCCATCCGTACACGCGCCACGCCTTCGTTGTGGCCCGCGCCTCTCGCGGCGTTATGATGATTCGCGAACAATTTCGCGGACCCTTGAAG
>Ga0210385_10001141_pt1 | contig 16812 bp, 11 predicted proteins | sample IncBWH26OmetaG_FD_160107 | JGI IMG/M metagenome (GOLD analysis project Ga0210385, IMG submission 160107) | Forest soil microbial communities from Barre Woods Harvard Forest LTER site, Petersham, Massachusetts, United States - Inc-BW-H-26-O ...
GGCCTGGCGGGCGAAGCCGAGGCAGTGGCCGACCAGCCGGCCGCCGAGGCCGAGGCCGCGGGCCCACGGTTCCACCAGCAGCAGGCGGAGCCTGGCCGTGGTTGCGCTGTCCGGCGCGCAGCAGACCGAGCCGGCCGGCACGCCGTCGACCTCGGCGATCCAGCCGCCGGTGCGCCCGGGGAAGCGGTCGCGCAGGGTGGTGTACTCGCCGATGATGCGCGCGCAGAAGTCCTCGAAGGTGGCGTCCCAGCCGAACTCGGCGGCGTACCCGGTGCCGTGCCGCTGCAGGACCCAGCCCAGGTCGCCGGCGGCCAGCGGGCGGACCGTGACGACGTGTTCCGCCGCCGGGCCGAGGAGCCGGGTGATCACCCCCATGGCGTCAAGCAGCCGGCCGCAGTCGATGCCGCCGAGCAGCGCGCCGATCTGCCCGACGGCCCGCGCGTCGAGTTCGGCCTGGGCCGCGCGGCCGGCGCCGGCGGCGCGGATCTCCTGACGGCGCGCGTCCGCCGCCGAGCGGTGCCTGGTCACCAGCCCCTCGGACTCGAAGCGGGTCAGTACCCGGCTCAGGTAGCCCGCGTCGATGTCGAGGGACTGCCGCAGCCAGGACACCTCGACGGTGCCGTGCCTGACGATCTCGTAGAGCAGCCTGCTCTCGGTCAGCGTGTACGGCGTGTCCAGGTACATCTCGTTCAGCACGCCGATCACGTTGGTGTAGAAGCGGTTGAACGCGCGGACCTGGGCCACCTGGGCGGCCGTCGGGCCCGTGCTCCCGGGGGCGGCGGTCACGGGACTGGCCATGGGGCTCCCTGAGGTCGTTGACTGAGTCAAAGGTAATCCTTGACTCAGTCAACGGCAACCCTCGCCGCCCGCCGGTTCCGCCGTCTCCCCCGGCGGTTCCGTCGACTCGAAGCCGATGCAGCTGGTCACGGGAAGGCGCGGGTACCTGGTCAGCCGGTCGTCCCAGGAGGCGCGGGCGCACCGCAGGTACACCGTCCCCCGGTTCGTTCCCTTAACGGAGGCATGGCGGCACGCCGCGCACAGTCCGGGTTCCACCGGGAGCACGGGGCGGTCGGGTAGCTCGGGCATGGACACGATGATTTCCCCCGCCGACGGGAGTAGCCAGCAGGACGATACGATTCCGCTATACGACAAGCTCGATCGTCAAATTCCGTAGCCGGACACGATTGAGGCCACCCGAGGGCTAGTGGAAGATGGGCGTATGACACGTGTTGCGATCATCGGCGGCGGTATCGGCGGGCTCACGGCGGCCAACGCGCTGCTGCGGGCCGGCCTCGAGGTCTCGGTCTACGAGTCCGCCGGGGAACTGAAGGAAATCGGGGCCGGGGTCGCGCTGCACGCCAACGCGATGCGGGTGCTGCGGTTCATCGGCGTTGAGGACCAGGTGCGGAAGATCGCCGGCAAGACCGACTACTCGGTCACCAAGGACGGGATCTCCGGGCGCATCATCTCCCAGACCAGCCGGGCCATGCACGCGGAGCTGCAGGGCATCGAGCCCGCCACCGTGCACCGGGCCGACCTGCTCGACGTGCTCGCCGCGGCGCTCCCCGACGGGACCGCGTCGCTGTCCAGGCGGTGCGTCTCGGTCGAGTCCGCCGACGGCACCGCGGTAGCGCGCTTCGCCGACGGGTCCGAGGTCGAGGCGGACGTGATCATCGGGGCGGACGGGATCCATTCCGCCGTGCGGACGTCGCTGTTCGGCCCGGACGCCCCCCGGTTCACCGGGAAGATCTGCTACCGGTCGGTGATCCCGACGGCGAAGGTGCGCGCCAGCGCCCTGGCCGACGTGGCGGCGGACAACGGGCAGTGGCTCGGGCCGCACGGGACGATCGTGCTCTACCCGCTGCGCGGCGAGGAGCTGATCAACGTGGTCTGCCACTACGACGACGACAGCTACCGGCACGAGTCGTGGGTGACGGAATGCGAGCGCGCGGAGGTCCTCGACCGGTACGCCGGGTGGCACGAGTCGCTGCTGCGGCTATTCGAGGCCGGTGACACCTGGTACAAGTGGGCACTCTACGACCGCGACCCGATCCCGCGGTGGACGAAGGGCCGCGTGACCCTCCTGGGCGACTCGGCCCACCCGATGCTGCCTTACCTCGGGCAGGGGGCCTGCCAGGCGCTGGAGGACGGCGCCGTGCTGGCGAACGCGCTCGCCGCCGCGCCGTCCGACCCCGTCGCGGCGCTTGGGGACTACGAGCGGGTGCGGCGCCCCCGGGCCTCGTCGGTGGTGCTGACCGCGCGGGCGCGGGGCGTGTCCAATCACCTGCCGCGGTGGGCCGCGATGCGGCGCGACGCGGTGATCGCGGTCAGGAAGCGGCTGAACCGGCGCGACCCGGAGGGACGCGGCGCGGGCTGGCTGGCGGAATACGACGCGACCTCCCCCTCGGTGCTGGCCGGGTGACCCGGTAGGGTCCCGGGCTATGGAGCACGAGCGGGAGACGCTGACCTGGGACACCTTTGGCGAGGCGTCGCGCGACCTGGCGCAGGCGATCGCAGCGGACGGATTCCGGCCCGACCTGATCCTGGCGATCGCCCGCGGCGGCCTCTTCATCGCGGGCGCCCTCGGCTACGCCCTTTCCGTGAAGAACCTGCACGTGATGAACGTCGAGTTCTACAACGGAGTCGGGTCGACGCTTGACCTGCCGGTCATGCTGCCGCCGGTGCCGTCGGCGGTCGACTTCTCGCAGAAGAAGGTGCTGATCGCCGACGACGTGGCCGACACCGGCAAGACGCTCGAGCTGGTGGGCGGGTTCGTCGCCGGGCACGTGGCCGAGGTGCGCTCGGCCGTGGTGTACGAGAAGCCGGGGTCGCTGGTGAAGTGCGACTACGTGTGGAAGTACACCGACCGGTGGATCAACTTTCCCTGGTCGAGCCTGCCGCCGGTGCTGCCAGGAGTGCCGGACGCGTGACCGCAATACGGCTGGTAGATGCCGTATTTGTCACGATTTGCCCAACAACTCTTGCGCTGGTCCTCCCCGTGGCCCTAATGTCCTCGCACACGCAAGGTACACAATTAGCCACACAACTGGAGATTCTATGACCAGTCCGCTGCCAGCCGCAGGGCAGCCGACCGCACCGGTACAGCGTTTCCGTCACACGACGCTGAGCCTGGCGACCATCGTCGCCGTCGGATTCGCAGTTCTCCTGGCCCAGGTGGGCGTGGCCGTGCCGGCCACTCTCAACGGCACCTTCCAGACCGTGCTCCACCCTACCGGCGCGTCGCAGCTGGACTGGATCTCTGACTCCATCCTGCTGCCGATCGCCGCCCTGGAGCTTACCTTCGGCGTGCTCGGCGACCTCTTCGGCCGTAAGAAGCTGCTGGTCGGCGGCGCGCTCATCCTGCTGGTGGGAGAGCTGATTTCGAGCACCTCCACCGGCGTCGTGCAGATGTACTTCGGTCAGTTCATCTCCGGCCTCGGCTCGGCGGCGCTCTTCCCGACCACGCTGGCGATCATCGCCTCCGGTAGCCGTACCCACGCCAGCCGGGCACGGATGATCGCCCTGTGGGCGGCGCTGCTGTCGCTCGGCAACTTCGTCGCCCCGTTGCTCGGCGGCCTGACCGCCACCTACGCCACCTGGCGGCTGGCGTTCTGGATCATCGCGATCCTGGCCGCCATCGTGGCGGCGATCAGCTGGTTCCTCGCCGAGGACTCACGCTCGCCCGAGGGGCGCTCGCTGGACATCGCCGGCCAGGTCACCGTCGGCCTGAGCCTGTTCGCCCTGCTGTACGGGGTGATCGAGGGACCGACGGCCGGCTGGGGCAGCCCGACCATCATCGTCTCCTTCGTGGTGGCGGCGGTGCTGCTGGCGGCCTTCATCGTCATCGAGAACAGGGTGCCGAGCCCGCTGCTGCGGATGGACCTGTTCAAGAACCGCTCCTTCGCCCTGGCGGCGGCGGTCACCGTGGTCGGGATGTTCTCCTTCCTCGGTACCGCGTACGCGATCAGCATCCGGATGGAGGTCATCCAGCACCAGAGCGCGATCCGCACCGCGGTGGCGTTCATCCTGCTGAGCGGCCTGGCGATTTTCCTGCTCCCGCTGACCTCCTTCCTGATGGCCCGGGTGCAGGCGCGCTGGGTCACGGCCGGCGGCTTCCTGCTGATGGCCATCGGCCAGTTCCTGGCCTCCCGGCTGCCGATCACGGACGGCACCCTGACGTCGCTCATCGTGCCCATGGGGCTGGTGGGGATCGGCTTCGCCTTCGCGGTTTCCTCAGTGACCGCGACGGTGGTGAACACCGTGCCGCCCTGGCTGGCCGGCATGGCCGCGGCCACTACCAGCATGGTCCGCGACTTCGGGTTCGCCCTGGGGCCGGCCGTGATCGGCGCGATCGCGCTGAGCCGGGCCGGCTCGCTGTTCAACGCGGCGGTCAACGCGGACTCCTCGCTCTCCGCCCTTAAGGCGGCGGTGGAGGGCGCGGGCGCGGTGGCCGTCAACTCGGTGCCGCCGTCGGTGGCGATCAGCAAGGCCGCCCCGCACGCGGTCACCGCCCTGGGCACCGGGTACTCGCTGGGCTTCCTGATCGTCGCGATCGCGGCCCTGGTCAGCGCGGTCGCCACCGCGGCGTTCCTCGGCGGCCGGCAGGAGCAGGAACTCGAGGTCGCCATGATCGAGGACGACCGGGACGCGGCGGTCGCCTAGGCGCAGGCACGCGCGGCGCCTGGGGTCCTCCGGCCGGGAGGACGCCAGGCGCCGCGCTTTTTCGGCCCCGCTCACCGCGCGCGGTCACCCGCTGGCGGGCGGCCAAGGGCGGCTTATTAATCAGGTCAGTCTGATAAGTTGGCCCTGAATATTTGGCCGACCCTGGTGGAGGAATGTCCATGCCCGGCACGTCCGGTTCCCGCCCCGTCCTGCTCCTGATGGACTTCCAGCACGGCGTCGTCGAGCGTCTCGGCTCGCCGTCCGTCGTCGCCGCCGCCGACCGCGCGGCCAAGGCCGCCCGGGCGGCCGGCGTCCCGGTGATGTTCGTGCGGGTGGGCTTCCGGCCCGGCTATCCCGAGATCCCCGAGTCCAACGCGACCTTCTCCGCCATCACGGCCCAGGCCGGCGACGCGTACACCGAGGGCCACCCGGCTACCCAGGTCCACGCCGCGCTCGAGCCGCGCGACGGCGAGCCGGTCATCGTCAAGCGGCGGGTCAGCGCGTTTACCGGCTCCGACCTCGACGTGCTGCTGCGCGCGGCCGGCGCCGACTCGCTGGTGCTGGCGGGCATCGCCACCAGCGGCGTGGTGCTGTCCACCCTCCGCCAGGCGGCCGACCTGGACTACCGGCTCACCGTGCTGGCCGACGCCTGCGCCGACCAGGACGAGGAGGTGCACCGGGTGCTGACCGAGAAGGTTTTCCCGCGCCAGGCCCTGGTCACCACCACCGACGAGTGGATCGCCGCCCTGTAGCGGCGCCCGTCCCGGCCGGGCGGCCTCAGCCGAGCGCGTCGGCGTCGTAGGCGTAGATCCAGTCGCTGGCCGCCAGCGGGTCGGTGCCGGCGAACGCGGCGTCGCGGGAGCGCTGCCCGGGACCGTCGGGCAGGTGGTTGACGTCGGCCCGGGCGTGGCTGGCCTCCTGCAGCCGGGTGGTACGCGGCATCCGCAGCCGCTGGTAGCGGCGCAGGGCGGCGGCGGGGTCGTCCTGGTCCGCCGCCAGGCAGCGGGCGAGGACGGCCGCGTCCTCGATCGCCTGGGCCCCGCCCTGGGCGAAGAACGGGAACATCGGGTGCGCCGCGTCGCCCAGCAGGGTGACCGTGCCGCTGGTCCACCCGGGGAGCGGCGCCCGGTCCAGGAGCGCCCAGCGGCCCGGCGTTCCCGCCGCGCGGATGAGGCCGGTGAGCCGGTCGTCCCAGCCCTTGAACTCGGCCAGGAACTCCTCGACGGTCGCGGTGGCGGTCCACGATTCCGTCCGGAACCCGCCCGCCGGGGCGAAGGCGACGAGGTTGATCAGCGTGCCGCCGGAGACCGGGTAGTGCACCAGGTGATGGCCGGGGCCGAGCCACAGGGTGTGGGCCGGGCGGCGGGCGAACGGCGGCGCCAGTTCGGCCGGGACCAGCGCGCGGAAGGCGCACAGGCCCGAGTAGGCGGCGGGCGCCGGCGTGGTGAGGGCGGCCCGGACCAGGGAGTGGATGCCGTCCGCGCCGATCACCACGTCGGCCTGGGCGCTCGCGCCGTCCGCGAAGCGCAGCGTGTGGCGCGGGCCGCGGCTGTCGATGCCGGTGCAGCGCCGGCCAACCCGGAGGTCGCCGCTCGGCACCGCGCGGCTGATCGCGGCGAGCAGGTCGGCGCGGTGCGCGGCGTAGGTGTGCTCGCCGTAGAGCCGCTCGCACCTCGTCGCCAGGTCCTCCGCGGACAGCACGCTGCCGTCCTGCCAGCGGCGGAACTCCCAGCCGGTCTCCAGGCGGACCGCGCGCTCGGCGAACGCGTCGAGCACGCCGAGCGCGCGCAGCAGCCGGACGGCGTTGGGCGCGACGATCACCCCGGCGCCGACCTCCCTGAACTGGCCGGCCTGCTCGTAGACGGTGGCGGCCAGGCCCGCGCGGCGCAGGAAGGCCGCGGCGGCCAGGCCGCCGATTCCCCCGCCGATGATGGCGATCTCGGTCATAAGACCATTGATTTACCAGAACGGGGTCTGGCGATGAGCGGTTCCGCCGACTGGGCCCGCGCTAGCCGGTCACGGTCAGCAGGTAAACGGTGCCGTCGAACGGGACGCCGCCCTCGCCCGAGCTCGCACCGCGCGGGACGGTGACGGTCCGCTCGCTGACCTGCCAGCCCCGGCTCCTGGCGGCCGACACCACGGCGGCGGAGAAGTCCCTGGCCGCGTCCTGGTAGCCGTCGGGATGGGCGGTGCGGACGCTGCCCGGCCCGCCGTCGACGCAGTGGTAGGCGTCACCCGGGTGCAGGGCGGCGTCGAGCTTGTCCGCCCTGGCCGGCTCCAGCGCGCCGTCGTGGACCAGGCACAAGGTCTCGTAGCTGGCCGCGATGAACCAGGCGCCGTACTTGCTGCCCGGCACCGGCTGGTTCCAGATCCGCACGTGGTCCTCGTTGCCGGTGAGCGACAGCTCGTTGCCGTCCACGCAGCCGCCGAGCCGCCACGCCACGTGCTGCGGCACGTAGCCGCCGCCGGTCACGTCCGCCAGCTCCGAGGAGATGCACTTGAGGTGGATGCCGGTGACGTTGACGGTCGTCGCGGTGGTGACCGTCTTCCACCGGCCAAGGGCCTGCTGGACGGCGGCCAGCGACACGGTCGAGCGGGCGCTGATGATCACGTTGAGCGGCTCGACGAACGGCGCGATCTGCTTCAGCGGCGTCGCCGCCCGCGCCGTGTCCCAGGCGGCCGGGGTGCAGTAGTCCGCGTCGCAGCCGGCCGATGCCCGGGCCGTTGCCGGGGCCGGCGCCGACCTGCCCTCCGCCGTGCTCGTCGTGCTCCCGTGCGCGCAGCCGCCGGCCAGCAGGGCGGCCGCGACCCAGGCCGCCGCCGCAAGCCCCGATTTTCCCATCCCGCCAGTATGCCCGCCGCGGTCACGCCGCGCCGGTGCCGCGCGCACGCCCCGGAGGCAAGGCGCGCGGGCCGCTTCTTGCTGTTATCTGCCTTCCTCCGCGCCGGCGCCCGCCCCGGCGCCCGCGTTTCCCAGCGGGGGGTCGGTGATGACCGTCTCGATCCGGCGGTCGGGGATGACCCACAGGGCGGCGATCGCGACGTAGCAGGCGACCGCGACCCAGATGCCGGGGCGGAACGGCCCGGTGCCAGCGCCGCCGAGCCCGGCGGCGAGGCAGCCGGCGATGTAGCCGACCGGCGAGACCTTGCCCTTGAAGTCGCCGCCGATCGCCCGGCGCAGCACCGAGTCGGGGCCCTGGGTGCGGATGATGACCCACTGCAGCACGTAATAGGCGACCCCGGCCGCCAGCAGGTTCACGCCGTAGACGATGACCGGGGTGCGCGCGTACCCGGTCTGGTCCACCCACTGGGTCGTGAACGGGAACAGCGACAGGCAGAACAGCAGGCCCAGGTTCGCCCACAGGATGCCGCCGGTGACCCGCTCGGTGAGCTGGAACATGTGGTGGTGGTTGGTCCAGTAGATCCCGACGTAGACGAAGCTGAGCAGGTAGCTGAGCAGGCCGGGGCCGGTCGACTTCCACAGCGCGGCCAGGCTGGCGCCCGCGGGTTCGCGCAGCTCAAGCACCATGACCGTGATGATGATGGCAAGCACGCCGTCGCTGAACGCCTCGACCCGGCTCGTCCGCATCGCGCCAGGCTACCAGGGGCTCACAGGTCGGTCAGGTACCGTCCGTCCGGGGCCTTGCTGCGCGCCTGCCTGGGCAGTTCGGTGACCAGGCCGCGGCCGAGGCCGAGCATGGCCGCGGCCGCTTCCGCGTCGACCGGGACCGACAGCAGGTATCCATGGCCGAAATGGCAGCCCATCCCGGCGAGCAGTTCCCGCTCGGTCTCGGTCTCGATCCCCTCGGCGATCACGTCGACCTCCAGGGTCCGGGCGAGCCGGACGATCCCCTCGACGAGCGCGTGCCGCCGCCACGACGAGGCGATCCCGGTGACGAACGACTTGTCGATCTTGAGCACGTCGATCGGCAGTTCCAGCAGGTAGCTGAGCGAGGAGTAGCCGGTGCCGAAGTCATCGATCGCCAGCCGGACGCCGATCTCCTTCAGCTCGGTCAGGTCGGCCCGGATCTGGTCGTTCCCGCCGAGCAGGAGGGACTCGGTCAGCTCAAGCAGCACCGCCGACGGCGGGAGTCCCGACGCCTGCAGCGCCTGCCGCACGCTGTCGACGAATCCCGGGTCGCGGAACTGGCGGGCGGACACGTTCACCGAGACGTGCGGGCCCGGCGCCTCGGGCGCGAGGCTGTCGGGCTCCCGCGGCCCGCGGGGCGGCAGCTCGCGCCGCCAGCGGACCATGTCGGCCAGGGCCTGCCGCAGCACCCACGCGCCGAGCGGAACGATCAGCCCGGTCTCTTCGGCCAGCGAGATGAACTGGCCGGGCAGCATCATCCCCCAGCGCTGGTGCGGCCAGCGGATCAGCGACTCGAAGCCGGCGATCTCGCCGCTGGGCAGCGACACGATCGGCTGGTAGACCAGGGTGAACCCCGAGGTCTTGACCGCGTCCTCGAGCGCGGCCTGGATCTCGCGCCGCCGCATCATGCCGCTCGTCAGCACCGGCTGGTAGTGCCGCCAGCGCCGCTTGCCCGCGGCCTTCGCCGCGTAAAGGGCGAGGTCCGCGTGGCGCAGCAGCTCGTCCACGTCGCCGCTGTCCTCGGAGGTGGCGACGCCGACGGTCGCGGTCGCGAGCACCTTGGCCTCGCTCAGCGTGAACGGCTCGCTGAACGCGGCCACGATCCGCTCGGCGAACGCGTCCACCGCCTCGGCGTCGGCGGCGTCGTCGATGAGCAGCGCGAACTCGTCGCCGCCAAGCCGCGCCGCGGTGTCAGAGGCGCGCACCGAGGACGCCAGCCGGGCGGCGACCGCGACCAGCAGCTCATCGCCGACCCCGTGCCCCATGGTGTCGTTCACGACCTTGAAGTCATCCAGGTCGACGAACAGCACGCCCGTGGTCCGTTCGACCGCGCGGGCCGCCTCCAGCGCGCCCGCCGCCTCGCGGGCGAAGAACGCCCGGTTGGGCAGGCCGGTCAGCGCGTCGTGGAAGGCCCGGTGCTTCAGCTCCTCCTCCAGCTCGTGCTGCTCGGTCACGTCCCGCAGGGTGAGGACGAGGCCGCCGACCGTCGAGTCATCACGCAGGTCGCTCCAGCGGACCTCGAGCACCGCCATCCGGCCGTCGAGCCGCTCGATCTGGAGCAGGTAGCCGGGGGACACGCCGCCGCCGCTGAGCGCGAGCATCAGGTCGAGCACCCGGTCCACGTCCTCCCGCGCGCCCGCGGCCACGACGTCCACCAGCAGCGCGCCGTCGACGGTGACGTTGCCGAAGATGGCGCCGGCGGACGGGGTGGCGTACCGGACCCGGCGGTCGTCGCCCACGATGAGGATCGCGTCCGAGGTGTCCTGGACCAGCGTGCGGAACAGCGCCTCGCCGCGCTGGCGGACCACCTCGTGGGTGAGCTCGAGCCGCTCGACGGCCAGGGCCGCCTGGCCGGCCAGGATCTCAAGCACCGTGGCGAGCTCGCTCAGCGGCCGCCGGTCGCCGAAGAACCCGAGCAGGCCGATGAACGGATCGCCGACCGGCCGGTCCTTGAGGGTGAGCGGGCACAGCAGCGCCCCCTCGTACCCGACCAGGACCGGGGCGTCCGGCTGCGGCGCGGACGGCGCGACGCCGTGCCGCGCGGCCCTGATCTCCGCGATCGAGACGAACTTGGGGGTGCGCCCCTCCACCAGCTTCAGCCAGATGCCGACCGGGTCCGGCGGGAACGTCGGCTGCGTCCCGGCGGCCTCGACCTGGCGCAGCAGGTCGCCGTCCCTGACGGCGAGGAGCGCGGCCCGGTCGGCGGGGACGCCGGGGATCAGGGCGGACGCCGCGTCCTTAACCGCAGCGGCGACCTCCTCGACCGAGCCGGCTGAGGCGAGTGCCGCGCCAGCCACGCGCAGCGTCCGCTCGCGGGCGAGGCTGCGCCTGTTGCTGTTCGCGACATCCCATAGACGGGAGAGCATGAGTAGGTATAGCACTCCACATGCGACCGCGACGCAAGCTTCCACACCATCGCGTTCCGCGATGGAGTGATAGAGCAGGTAGGCGGGCGGGATCAGCGAGGCGAACATGAGCACCATCACGCTGCCGGGCGCCGCGTCGGGGACGCGCTGCCTGGCGGCGGCGGTCAACTCGGTCATCGACGGGTGCAGCGCCGCCGCCCCCCAGGCGACGGAGCAGGCCAGCCAGCCGAGCGCGACCACCTCCCCGGCGTGCGGGTGCCCCGAGTTCTGGACCAGGCCGTAGGCCACGTCGGAGGCGACGCCGCAGGCGGTGCCGACGGCGAGCAGCACGGTCGCCGGACCGCGCGCGGTCCCCGGGGTGAGCAGCCGGGCCAGCGTCGCCACGACGAGCAGGTCACCGAGCGGGTAGGCGACCGACACGACCCGCTGCGGCCAGGAGAACAGCGGGGTCGTCGCGGCGGGCATGATCAGGAACAGCCACGCCAGCAGGATCGGGCCGACCATGAGGATCAGCGCGTCGATCATGCTGCGCATGTCCCGCTCGGTGGACCTGATCCGGATGAACAGCGCCAGCCCGGCCGCGGTGAGCGGGTACTCCGCCAGGAAGATGGCGTCGGTGAACGAGGGGAAGGGGACGGGCGCGTGGGTCACCACGGCCAGCAGGTGCGCGCTGACGTCGCCGATGGCACCGGTGAGGGTCGCCACGCCGAGCAGCACCCACGGCGTCCGCCGGGCCGGGCGGTTGATCGCCACGCCGGCCGCGATCGCGGCCGCGCCGCTCACCTCGACCAGCGCCGAGATGGCCGGCCGCAGCCCGGGGAGCGCGTAGTGCGCCGCGACAAGCAGGGCCATCCAGACGGCGTAGCAGGCCAGCGCGCGGCCCGCTGTCCGTTCGATCCTCATTTGCCTCCCCCAGCTCCGCCGATTGCGGTCCCCCGCCGTCTGTCCAGTTCAGAGGCCTGCAAGAACTCTAATGGGAACGCGCATGGCCGGCCCCGGCAGGCATGCGCGTAGCCGCTGGGGCGAAGACACGAACCCGTTCGGACGACTCCCCTGTTTGTGTTCTCACCACAATCGAGGTGGTTCAAGCGTGCCAATACCGGGCATTACGCCACACAGCGCCGAGGGTTACCATATGGACCGCACAGGAAGACGACGTCACACCAGAACAGGTGGCATATGAGTCCGAAGAACCTGCAAGAGCTGCTCGACAGCGCGGGGAACACGGTAGAGCTGCTGCGTAACTCCCAGCTTGGCGCGTACATCTACCCGGTCGTACCGTCGGAGTTCACGAACTTCCGGCGCGAGGTCATCGCGTGGCGGGAGACTGCGGTTCTCTACGACCAGACTCACCACATGCACAACATCTTCATCTCCGGTCCGGACGCGCTGAAGCTGATCACCGACACGGGCATCAACTCCACCGCGAAGTTCGCGGTCGACACCGCGAAGCAGTTTGTCCCGGTTTCACCGGAGGGCGGGGTGATCGGCGACGGCATCCTGTTCCGCGACTCGGAGGAGGAGTTCACCTTCGTCGGCCGCGCGCCGGTCGCCAACTGGCTGCTCTTCAAGGGCTCGCAGGGCTACAACGTCGACATGGTGCTCGACCCGCGCTCGCCGTCGCGCCCCTACGGCAAGGCCGTGACGCGCATGGTGTGGCGGTTCCAGATCCAGGGCCCGAACGCCTGGGCGGTCATCGAGAAGCTCAACGGCGAGCCGATGGAGCAGGTCCGGTTCTTCCGGATGGGCTCCATGAACATCGCCGGCGAGAAGGTTCACACCCTGCGGCACGGCATGGCGGGCGCGCCCGGCCTGGAGATCTGGGGCCCGTACGAGTCGTACGACCGGATCAGGGACGCGATCCTCGAGGCGGGCCGCGAGTTCGGGCTCGAGCCCTGCGGGGCGCGCGCCTACTCCTGCAACACCCTGGAATCCGGCTGGATCCCCTCCCCGCTGCCCGCGATCTACACCGCGCCCGAGCTGCGGTCCTACCGGGAGTGGCTCGGCGCCGACTCCTACGAGGCGACCAACGCGATCGCGGGGTCGTTCGTGTCGGACAACATCCAGGACTACTACACCAACCCGTGGGACCTCGGGTACGGCTCGTTCGTGAAGTTCGACCACGACTTCATCGGGCGTGACGCGCTTGAGGCGATCGACCCGGCGACCCAGCGCCGCAAGGTCACCCTGGCGTGGAACGCCGAGGACCTGGGCAAGCTGCTCGCCTCGCCGCTCGAGCCGGCGCCCGGCTACCAGTTCTTCGACCTGCCGAACGCGAACTACGGGTCGTCCAACTTTGACTCCGTGGTGGACGCCAACGGCAAGGTCATCGGCCTGTCCATGTTCACCGGCTACTCGGCCAACGAGCGGCAGGGGCTGTCGCTCGCGACCGTCGACCCCGACGTGCCGGTCGGCGCCGAGGTGAAGGTCATCTGGGGCGAGCCGGACGGCGGGAGCAAGAAGACGACGGTGCAGCCGCACGAGCAGTTCGAGGTGCGCGCGGTCGTCTCCACGGCGCCGTACTCGAAGGTCGTCCAGGAGAGCTACCACCAGGGCTGGCGCTCCCAGGCCTGAGCCGCCGCGCTACCGGGCGCCCCGCCCGCCATTCGCCAATGCGTGGCGGGCGGGGCGCCCGGTTGCCTGGCGCCGGGACGTTAAGACGCGGCGGCGCCGCGGGCGGTGATCATCGCGAGCTGACCGGAAACCCAGCTGTGCACGTCGTGGGTGCGGACGTGCCGCGCCATGGCCGCCAGGTTCTTGCGCCGGGCGCTTGGCTTGAGGGTGAGCGCCTGCTCGATCCGGAAGGACAGCCCCTCCACGTCGAACGGGTTGCACAAGATGGCCTGGGACAGTTCGACCGAGGCACCGGTGAACTCGCTCAGGATGAGGACGCCGCTGCCGCCGTGCGCCTGCTGCACGGTCACGTACTCCTTGCAGACCAGGTTCATGCCATCGATCAGCGGCGTGACCAGCAGCGCGTCGGCGGACGCGTAGTACGCCGCGAGCTGGTGCTGCTTGAGCCCGCGGTACAGGTAGTGCACGGGCACGTCGTTGCCCGGCGTGGTGAACCGCCCGTTGATCCGCCCGACGTGCTGCTCCACGATGCTGCGGAGCTGGCGGTACTCGCGCACGTCGTCCCGGCTGGGCACGGCGATCTGCAGGAACGCGAGCCTGGTGCGCAGTTCCGGGCTGCGCTCGAGCAGCATCTCGAACGCGAGCAGCCGCTCGATGATCCCCTTGGTGTAATCGAGCCGGTCGACGCCGAGCAGCAGCGTGCGGCCGCTGAACTGCTCCTCCAGCGCCTGGATGCTCTGCTTCACCTCCGGGGCCGCCGCCAGCGCGGCGAACTCCCCGGCGTCGATGGAGATGGGCGCCGTGGCCGTGGCCACCATCCGGCCGTCGGGCAGCCGGACCGACGCCCCGCGGACCACCAGGCCGGAGTCGCCCAGCAGGCGCTCGCAGGAACGCAGGAAGTTAACCCGGTACTCGTCGGTGTGGAAGGCGACCACGTCGGCGCCGAGCAACCCCCACAGCACCTGCTCCCGCCACGGCAGCCGGGCGTAGATGTCCGGCGACGGCCACGGTACGTGCAGGAAGAACCCGATCGGCTGGTCCGGCCGCCGGTTGCGGATGAGCAGCGGCACCAGCGTCAGGTGGTAGTCGTGAACCCACGCGATCGCGCCCTCCATCGTGTCCAGGGCGGCCATGGCGCGGTCCGCGAACAGCCGGTTGACCTCCTGGTAGGCCCGCCACCAGGAACGCTCGAAGCGCGGCTTCTCGATCGCGTTGTGCAGCAGCGGCCACATCGTCGCGTTGGCGAAACCCCGGTAGTAGTCGCGGGCCTGGACCGCGGACAGGCCGATCGGCTGCAGCAGGACGTCCGTGTCGGGCAGCGTCGTCGGCATGCCCTTCGTGCCCCCGTCCCAGCCGACCCAGGCACCGGGATGGGTGGCCATGACCGGCCGCAGCGCGGTGACCAGGCCGCCGGGCGACAGCTCCCAGCCGTCGTCGCCCAGTTGCAGGGGCAGCCGGTTGGCGACGGCGATGACTGGTCGGTCACTTCTGATGGCACGTGGCTGAGATTGCGGCGGCACCTTCCTGCGCTACCCGCCACAGCAGTCACGAATCCCCCAAACGGTGTGGGAAGCCTCTCACCGTCCGCCGGTACCAGCCGCTATTGACGGGAAGCGATGTTATGCCAGGTAAAATACGGATGTGGTTGCCGTTCCCCGTGTCTGCGCGCGTGCGGCCGAGGAGATCGCGCTGACGCACTACGGGGTAAGCGGGAGCGCGGAGCGGCTGGCGGCCGAGCACGACGACACGTTCCGGCTCGTGACCCCCGCGGGCGCGTCGCGGCTGCTCAAGATCAGCGTGATCGACGAGCCGGGCGACGCCGGGTCAGACCCGGTCTCCTTCTCCACCGCCATCCTGCTGCACCTGGCGTCGGCCGCGCCGCGGCTGCCGGTGCAGCGGGTCGTTGCCACTCCCGACGGCGCACCCGAGGTCACGATCGCCCGCGCCGGGACCCGGCGGCTGGTCCGGATGACCAGCTGGCTCGACGGGGAACTGCTCGGCCGGGCCGCGACCACCGCGCCGCTGCGGCGCGACCTCGGCGCGACCCTCGCGCGGCTGAGCGTCGCGCTGCGCGGGCTGCGCCATCCCGGCGCGCGGCGGACGCACCAGTGGGACCTGCAGAACTTCGGGCGGCTGCGCGCGCTGCTGGACGAGCTGCCCGCCAGCGCCCTGCTGCCGGACGTCGAGCGGGCACTCGCCGCCGGGCGGCCGGCCGGCGGCGCCGGGACCGGGGGCGACGGCGGGCTGCGGGCGGCCCTGACGGACTGCCTCGATGAGTTCGACGCGGTGGTCCGCCCCGTCCTGGCCACGACGCCCAGGCAGGTCATCCACACCGACTTCCACGGGGAGAACCTGCTCGCCGACGGCAGCCGGATCACCGGCATCCTCGACTTCGGCGACGCCCTCGCCGGGCCCGTCGCGATGGACGTCGGCGTCGCGGCCTGCTACCAGCTCGGCAGCGGGCCCGGCCTGCTCGCCCCCGCCGCCGACGTGGTCGCCGGGTACCACGCGGCCGATCCCCTCGCCCCGGGCGACCTGGACCTGGTGGCGGGGTTTCTCGTGGCCCGGGTCGCCGCCCGGATCATCGTGTCGCAGTGGAACGCGCGGCGCGATCCCGCCAACCGCGGGTACCTGCTGCGCCGGACACCGCAGGCCATCGGGCACTTCGCGGCCTTGCGGCTGCTCACCACCGACGAGATCGCCCGCATCGTGCGGGCCGCCTGCAGTGAGGTGCACCAGTGACAGAACCAGCACCCGTGATGGTCAACGGCTTCGACGGCTCGCAGGCCAGCGAGCTGCCCCCGGCCACCAGGGAACTCCTCGACCGGCGGGACCGGGCGCTCGGGGGCGCGTACCGGCTGTTCTACGACCAGCCGGTGTCGTTCGTCCGCGGCGCGGGGGTGTACCTGTACGACGCCGACGACAACGCCTACCTCGACGCGTACAACAACGTGCCGTCGGTGGGGCACTCGCACCCGCACGTCACCGAGTCGGTCAGCAGGCAGCTGGCGACGCTCAACACCCACACCAGGTACCTGACCGACGGGGTCGTCTCCTACGCCGAGCGGCTGCTGCGCACGCACGACCTCGGCGCGCCCGCGCACGCGATGTTCACCTGCACCGGCAGCGAGGCCAACGACCTCGCGCTGCGCATCGCCCGGCAGCACACGGGCGGGACCGGCGTGATCGTGACCGCCAACGCCTACCACGGGGTGACCGCCGCGCTGGCCGAGCTGTCCCCCAGCCTGGGACCCAATGTCCCGCTGGGCGAGCACGTCCGCACGGTTCCCGCGCCGTCCGCCGGGGTCAACTTCACCGCCGCGGTCGCCTGGGCCATCTCCGACCTGGAGCGGCACGGCGTGCGGCTCGCCGCCTTCCTCGCCGACTCGCTGTTCTCCTCCGACGGCGTACTGCCCGACCCGGCCGGGTTCCTGGCGCCGATCGCCGAGATCGTGCGCGGCGCGGGCGGGCTCTACATCGCCGATGAGGTGCAGTCCGGGTTCGGCCGGACGGGCACGCACCTGTGGGGCTACCAGCGGCACGGCGTCGCGCCGGACATCGTCACCATGGGCAAGCCGATGGGCAACGGGCTGCCGATCGCCGGGCTGGTCGCCCGCGAGG
>Ga0210385_10001143_pt1 | contig 16789 bp, 13 predicted proteins | sample IncBWH26OmetaG_FD_160107 | JGI IMG/M metagenome (GOLD analysis project Ga0210385, IMG submission 160107) | Forest soil microbial communities from Barre Woods Harvard Forest LTER site, Petersham, Massachusetts, United States - Inc-BW-H-26-O ...
GTGACCTCCCACGCCAACGCTTACATATGTGCCACTTCCGCTGGGTTGGGCCGACCGCAGTTCCGCGACTTCCAAGCCGGCGGCTGCGAACTGCCGACGTAGACAATCGAGTCCTGAACTTAGGAGATCGTCCATGGCCCTCTGCATCTTGGGCGAATCCTTCTCGGCCGCCTCAGCTGCAGCCCGAGGTGCTGCCGCAATTCTGGCACTTGTAGCAGCTGCCGTTGGGCGTCATGCGCATGCCGCACTCGGAGCAGTACGGCGCGTCTTCCATCGCCGCACGGTCACGGACGGACGGTTCCGGTGTGCGCGGCGCGATTCCAGGAGCGACGACGGCCGCCGCAGCTTCAGGCACAGCCGCCGCCTGCGCGGCAACGGAATCGTTATCCAGGTAATCCGCCGAGATAAACTTCCCGCCGAGCCAGCGGCCGATGTAATCGACCACGGACTTCGCGTAGCGGATCTGCGGATTGCCGGTGTAGCCCGAAGGCTCGAAGCGCGAGTTGCAGAACTTATCCACCAACGCGCGAAGCGGCACACCGTGCTGCAACGCGATGGACACAGACAGCGCGAAGGCGTCCATGATGCCCGAGAGCGTGGAGCCTTCCTTCGCCATCTTGATGAAGATCTCGCCGGGATTGCCGTCTTCGTATTTGCCGACGGTGAGATAGCCTTCGTGGCCGCCGACGGAAAATTTGTGCGTGATCGAAGTGCGCTCGTTGGGCAGTTTCTTGCGACGAGCTGTGCCGCTGAAAAGCTCCTGCTGTTCAGGGGCGGGAACGGCCGCTTGCGCAGCTGCCGGCGCCGCTTTGTCGTCCGCCTTCTTGCCCGCGGCCATCAGCGGCTGCGAGCGTTTTGAATTATCGCGATAGATCGCCACGGCCTTCAGCCCGTACTTCCAGGACTCGGTGTACGCCTGCATGATGTCGTCAACCGTGGATTCCTCAGGCATGTTGATGGTCTTGCTGATCGCACCGGAAAGGAACGGCTGCGCCGCCGCCATCATTCGCAGGTGGCCGCGCCACGCGATGGACCGTCCGCCTGGCAACGCGAGCGAGCAATCAAAAACCGGCAGATGCTCCGGCTTAAAGCCCGGCGCGTCTTCAATCTTCCCGTTGGCGTCGATGTAATCCACGATCTTTGCCACGTCCTCGGGAGAATAGTGGAGCTTCAACAACGCCTGCGGCACAGTGTTGTTCACGATCTTGATCACGCCGCCGCCCACCAGCCGCTTGTGCTTCACTAGCGCCAGATCAGGCTCAATGCCGGTGGTATCGCAATCCATCATGAAGCCGATCGTGCCGGTAGGAGCGAGCACGGAGACTTGCGAGTTCTTGTAGCCGAAGCGCTCGCCGATGGCGAGCGCTGTGTCCCACGATTCCTGCGCGGCGTTCAGCAGTGAAGGCTGCACGTTTTCCGGCTTGATGGGCCGCAGCGAATCGCGGTGCATGCGAATCACGCCAAGCATCGCCTCGCGATTGCGCAGGTAACCGCCGAACGGCCCCATGCGCTCCGCAATACGCGCCGATTGCGCGTAGGATTCGCCGGTCATCAACGCTGTGATGGCGCCGCAGAAATCGCGTCCACCGTCGGAGTCGTAAGGCATGGCGAGCGACATCAGCAGCGCGCCAAGATTGGCATAGCCGATACCCAGCGGCCGGTAATCGTGCGAATTCCGCGCGATGCGCTCGGTGGGATAGCTCGCGTTGTCGACCAGAATCTCCTGGGCCGTGATCGTCACGTCCACCGCATGGCGGAAGCCGTCCACGTCGAACTGGCCGTTGGCGCCAAGGAACTTCAGCAGGTTGATCGAAGCAAGGTTGCAGGCCGTGTCGTCAAGGAACATATATTCCGAGCACGGATTCGAGGCGTAAATGCGGTCCGTCGCCTTGCAGGTATGCCAGCGATTTACGGTGGTGTCGTACTGCATGCCGGGATCGCCGCACTGCCAGGCGGACTCGGCCATCATCTTCAGGAGATCCTTGGCGCGATGCTTGCCGGCGGGCTTGCCGTCGGCCACGTTGCGCGTCCACCAATCGCGATCTTCCTCGCAGGCCTCCATGAATTCGTCGGTCACACGAATGGAATGGTTCGCGTTCTGGAAGAAAACGGAAGAGTACGCCTCGCCGTCGATCGAGGAGTTGTAGCCCTGCTCGATCAGGACCTGTGCCTTGCGCTCCTCTTTCGTCTTCGACTCGATGAACTCGACGATATCGGGGTGATCCACGTTGAGGATGACCATCTTGGCCGCGCGGCGCGTCTTGCCGCCGCTCTTGATCACGCCCGCGAAGGCGTCAAAACCCTTCATGAAGCTGACCGGGCCGGAGGCGATGCCGCCGCCGGAAAGAGATTCATGGCTGCCGCGCAGCGCGGAGAAGTTCGTGCCGGTGCCGGAGCCCCACTTAAAGAGCATGCCTTCGGTCCGCGCCAGGGCCATGATGGATTCCATGTTGTCCTGCACGGAATTGATGAAGCAGGCCGAGCACTGCGGCTTGGCCTGCACGCCCACGTTGAACCACACGGGCGAATTGAACGCCATCTTCTGCTCCACCAGCAGGTGGGTGAGCTCGTCGCGAAACGCGGCTTTCGATTCGGCATTGGCGAAATAGCCGCCCTCGTCGCCCCAGCGCACGATTGAATCGACCACGCGCGCAATCAACTGCCGCACGGAACCTTCGCGCTCGGGCGTGTTGGGCTTGCCATGAAAATATTTGGAGGCAATGATGTTGGTTGCCGTCTGCGACCAGCTCTTGGGGACTTCGATGTTTTCCTGGCGGAAGATGACCTGGCCCTTATCGTTGCCGATCAGGGCAGTGCGGCGCTCCCATTCGACTTTGTCGAAGGGCGCCACTTTTCCGTCGGTGAATCTTCGCTGGAATTCGAGTCCGGTGGTGCGCTTTGCTGTGGCGTTTTCCATGGAGAGCTTCGTATTCAATGCCGTTCTTACCTCAGCCATCTCTGCCTCCGCGCTGGCGTCTGAGCCTGACCGCCGAAAGGGGGACCCGCCTGCGGCGAGTGTTCCGCCCGATGTTAGCCGAGACCACAAGCGGAAGGAGATGCATCCTCCATTTTACTCCGTTTGCTGCCCGGAAATGTGTCTACGTGTATCGGTGGAGATACACGAATACGAAGGGAATTTGCTTTTGCCCGCAGCGCGCTCGACCCCCGAGTGCGCCGCAAAACCGAAAATGACAAAAAGCTTCGCTAAGCCGCGTTATCCTCTGAGCGCGGTCTTAATGAGAAGGCGCTGCTTTCTTGATTTTCGGCTGGCTCGGTCCTGCATTTACGCGGGAGCCGCCGGCGCTGGGATCGGCGTTCATGCTCGCGTTAGTCCCGAGTCTGGAGGCGAAGTATGGTGCGAGGGACAAAAGTTGTCAAGAAAAAATGCGCTGGGAACCACAAAATATTCGGTGTCGAGTGTCGAGGCCGTCTACATGTAGTGGTAGCTGTGCAAATCGCCACAAGGCCCATTTCCGCCAACCCTGGCTAGCTCTTGTGCCGTTCACAGCAACACGCCCCGATTGACATAACCGCTGATTCCGAAAAAAATATACGCTTGTAGGGTACGGCTATGCCCACGCCCATCATCGAAATCGAAGGTCTTACGAAGGACTACCCGTCCGGCTTCTGGCGCAAGCGCATGAAGCGCTCGCTCGATCACCTCACGCTCGAAGTGCAGGACGGCGAAGTCTTCGGCTTCCTGGGCCCCAACGGCGCCGGCAAAACCACCACGCTCAAGTGTCTGATGGGACTGGTCTTCCCCACCTCCGGCACGGCGCGCGTGCGCGGCCGGTCGATTGACGACATCGCCATGCATCGCGACATCGGCTATCTGCCCGAGCATCCTTATTTTTACGACTACCTCACAGCGCGTGAACTGCTCGACTATTACGCGCGCTTCAGCAACTTCACCGCTGCCGACCGCCGCCAGCGCGTCGAACGCTTCCTGAAGCGCGTGGGATTGGAATCGGCCGCCGACGTCCAACTGCGCAAATTTTCCAAGGGCATGTTGCAGCGCGCGGGAATCGCGCAAGCGATCCTGCACGATCCGAAAGTGGTGTTCCTGGATGAGCCGATGTCCGGCCTCGATCCCGTGGGTCGCCGCGAAGTGCGCGACATCATCCTCGAGCTGAAGGCGCAGGGCCGCACGGTTTTCTTTTCCACGCATATCCTTTCGGATGCGGAGATGTTGTGCGATCGCGTGGGCGTTCTGGTCGGCGGCAAATTGCAGGGCGTGGGCGCGCCACGCGAGATGGTCTCGGTCGAAGTGCACTCGATGGAAATTCTCTTCGAGCTGCCCGAAGGCCGCGCACTGCCTGCGCGGCTTGCCTCGCAAGCCACTCATATTGGCGGACGCTATCGCGTCGCCGTGCCCGAGCAGGACGTCTATGCAGCCGTCGATCAGCTCCGCGCCGCCGAAGCGCGGATTCTTTCGATGTCCGCCGTGCGGCCAACACTGGAAGACTACTTCATCCGGCTGGTGGGCCGCGAAAGCGCTGCCACGCATGAAGCGGAGGTGGTGCTGCGATGAGTTCGCTCCCGGGAGTGGTCGCCGTCAACACGTTTCGCGAAGCGGTGCGTGATCGCGTTCTCTACAACCTGATTTTCTTCGCGCTCTTGATGATCGGCGCGGCGATTCTCGTGGGCCAGATTTCCATCGGCATCGACCGCATGGTGATCATCAACTTGGGCCTCTCTGCGATTTCGCTGATCGGTCTAGTGATGGCGATTTTCATCGGTGTAGGACTCGTCTCCAAAGAGATCGAGAAGCGCACGCTCTATAGCCTGTTGGCACGACCGATTCGGCGCTCGGAATTTCTGGTGGGAAAATACGCGGGCCTGTTGCTCACGCTGGCCGTCAACACCATATTTATGATGGCGGGCTTGGGCGTGGCGCTCTACTATGTTGGCCATCCCTTCGTACGCGGCGACACCACGATTCTCGTGGCCGTCTATTTCATCCTGCTGCAGCTCGCGCTGGTCACGGCGCTGGCCATGCTCTTTTCCTGCTACTCCAGCCCGATGCTTTCCACGCTCTTCACGCTCGGCGTTTACATCACCGGCGTCTTCGCGCAGGATATCCGCCAGTTCGGCGATCTCTCCCAGAGCAAAGCCGTGGGGCTTGTGACGCGCGTTCTCTATTATCTGGTGCCGAATTTTCACAATTTCAACGTCATCGCCTCGGCCGCTCATGGCGATGCGATCGGCTTCGCTCTGGTCTGGCAGAACACGCTCTACACGGTGCTTTATGTGGCGCTGGTTCTGCTCGGAGCTACAGTCGTTTTCGCCAATCGCGATCTCAAGTGAACGTCTCTCGCAAAAGCCGCTCTCGCTGGATCGCGCTCGCCGCGATCGCGGGGCTGTTCTGCGGCGTCGCAGGCGTACAGCGCGCGATCGACGCTGAGTCCGCGCGTTCCGCACAAACCTCTGACGAGCTCCTGCTGCAATCGCCGGAAGCCATTAAAAAACTCAGCCTCGGTTACGACGGCCTGCTTGGCGATATCTACTGGACCCGCACCGTGCAGTATTACGGAAGCCAGGCCGACAAGCCTGTCCCGGACTATCATCTGCTCTGGCCGCTGCTGGACATCACCACGACTCTCGATCCCAGGCTGGAAGTGGCCTATCACTTCGGCGCGATCTTTCTTTCCGAGACGGGGAAAGTCGGCGCCGGCCGCACCGACCTTGCGATCCAATTGGTCAAGAAAGGAATCGCCGCCAACCCCGATATGTGGCAGCTCGGCACGGACTTGGGCTTTCTTTACTACTGGCGCATGAAGGACTATCCAGATGCCGCCGCCGCGTATCTGCAAACCAGCCAGATTCCCGATTCTCCACCGTGGATCAAAATGATGGCCGCGCGCGTGGCGCAGACGGGCGGCTCCATCGAGACTTCGCAGATGATCTGGCAACAGGTCTACGACACGACCAACGATCCCGATGTGAAGAAACGCGCTTCCGACGAGCTGCAAGGCCTTAGAGCCCAGTTCGATATGCGTCAGCTGGACGAAATCGCCGAGGACTATAAGAATCGCTCCGGACATTACCCCGCTTCCGAACAGGAGCTCCATGGGGCGGGCATCCTGCCCGGCATCCCTGTCGATCCTGCCGGCTTTCCCTATGAGTTCGACGCTGACGGCAGAGCGCAACTCAACTCGAAGACGACGTTCGTGATGCCAAGGGAGCCAAGAATTTACGCCGCGCCTTCCTCGTCGGCTTCGGCGGTTCCATCGTCTGCAACTCCCCAGGCGCCAGCGCAACAGTCGCGCGTACAATAGGCTTGCAACCGAAGTTCGGCCTCGGCCGATCCGAACTTAGCCGGTCGGAAGTTGCAGAGCCAAAGCCGGCCGATCCCAAGTAGGAATGCAGCGAATGTCCAGGCACGCCGCCATCGCCATCCCTCTCGTAGCACTCTCTGCCGCGCTCGTTCTGGCGCCGGCTCGCCCCAGCCGGGCACAGTCCGTCCAGTCAACTCTCAATTCCTCTCAGCCGCCCACGGATGCCGATCTCCGCGCCCGAGGCGTCACGCTGGTTGCCAATCAGCACAAAAATGACGAAGCGCTCGACCAATATGAGCGCATCGAGCACGAACTCGACACGACAGGCGGCGCCAATCCCCGCACTCTCGTCGACAAAAAGACCCGTCTGGTTCCCAACGGCGCCGGCACCACCAAAATCCTGGTCGAAGAGAATGGACACCAGGTGAGCCCTGAGGACTATCGCCGCGGATTGCAAACCTGGATCGGCGTGCTGCAATTCATGGTGAATCCTGACGATGAGCGCGCCAAATACGCGACGGCGAAATATGCCAAGCGCGCGCAGACACGCGCCGGATTGGTAGACGCCCTGCTCACGGCCTTCACGCGAAAATGGGTCGGCCGGGAAATGATGGAGGGTCACGACTGCGACGTGATCGAACTCACGCCCGACCCGAATTTCCACCCGCATTCGCTATTCGAAAGCGCGCTGCCCCACGCCAACGCGAAGATTTGGGTGGATCGCAATGCGGACCAGCTGGTGCGTGCGGAGGCGCACATCACGAGCGATCTTTGGGTAGGCGGAGGAGTTCTCGGCAAGCTCTACAAAGGCGGGGTTTTCGTGATGGAGCAGACGGAAGTGTCGCCGGGCATATGGCTGCCGGTGCGCTACCGGTTCGATTTCTCAGGCCGCAAATTCCTCTTCACCTTCGAAGAGCACCAGAGCATTGACGCGGCAAACTATCATTACATTGGCGGACCGAAGCAAGCCCTCGCGGTCGCCCAAAGTGAACTGGCCAGCGGAAAGGGCGCAGGAGATCCTTAGCAACCGCTTCTACCACAGGCGATCGACTTAACCGTTCGGCCACCTGAGGCCTCCCCGCAGGGGTTCCCGCCAGGAAACAGCCTCGGCTGCCCCTCAACTTTCCGGTCCCCCCGGGGTTCTAATGGGTACACGAAAGGCGGGTGTCCCCTATGTACATAGGAACGCGCACAAGAACGATCTTGCCGCACGGCTGCGTCGGGGCAGCAACCCTGATCCTAGCCATGCTCTCGTTGCCGGTAGCCCGCTCCCAAGATGCACCGGCCGGCGCCACGGCGCAGACGCCAGCAGGCGCGCCCGGCCCCTCCTCGAGCGCCCGGGTGGACCCTGCTGCCGCTGCAGCCGCCCCGCAGCCCGCCAGGCCTGCCAAAAAGGTCTGGACGAATGACGACCTGGGCAGCTTCCGTTCAGGGTCCAGCGACCCAGCAGCCGCAGCTTCAAAATCAAACGCCAAGCCCGCGCCGGCCGCATCCAAAACCAAGCCCCAGACCGACTACCGCGCGCAGATTGAAAAACTGCAAGCTCAACTTCCGCCGATTGACAGCCAGATCGCCGATCTACAGGCCGCGATTTCTGGCGCGACCGTCAATGACACGCGCAAGTACACAGGCGTCAAGCCGGACAGTTGGCCGGCGCAACTCACACAGCTTCAGCAGAAGCGCGACGAAATCGAAAGCCAGATCGAGGCTCTCAGGGACGACGCGCGGCGCAACGGAGTGCCCGCTAATTCTCTGCCTTGATCTATTTCGAGAAAATGGCGGAAACATTTTTCCGCTTCGTCTCTTCTTCGCGCCGCTGCCAAGAGTTGCCGGCGAGCCGACAACTCATGTAACGCTCGAACTTCCCCGCTCTCGAAATTTTTACTGGCCGCCAATATTTTTTACGCGGTCGCCCCGATCCGACCTCGTCTGTTTTCAGTTACTTAGAGATGGCGCTCGGCGTGCGATGTATTACTGCGTCAGGGGGAGGGAAGCCGAGGATCCCTTCGGGGATTGAGGGCTGGGCCGGCTTCCTTCCCCCGGCCTTTTTTCACTCCAGTTCTAAATTCCAAGACCTCCTTCGCTTTGCGTACGCCACCGCAGGCTGCGATCCCTCGAAAAAATTCGATCTGTAAAATTCTCTGCCGCCATTCCCGTTCAGCCCCGAATCGTGTAGATTATTAGTCTCGACCGGATGGGGCGTGGTCCAATCGGTAGGGCACCTCACTGTTAATGAGGACGGTGTTGGTTCGAGTCCAACCGCCCCAGCCATCCTCCCAGAGTTTCTTCTCTCGCAGTTTGTCTCGACGATTCCGAGGGCGACTTGAAAACCTACAATTGCATCTGCGGCCAGCTCATCTTCTTCCAGAACTTCGCCTGTATGAATTGCGGCCGCGAGCTCGGCTTCCTTCCGGACTCGCTCCAGATGTCGAGCCTCGATCCGGAAACGGATGCCCTCTGGCGTCCCACCGTCGAATCGGCTCGCGGCTCGCTCTACAAAAAATGCGCCAACTACGCGAAGGAAAACGTCTGCAACTGGATGGTTCCGTCCGCCGGTGCCGACTCCTTTTGCGTCTCCTGCCGATTGAACGAGATGATTCCCGATCTCGGCCTCGCGCCCAATCGCGATCTCTGGGCGATTACCGAAGGCGCCAAGCGCCGGCTGGTTTACAGCCTTTTGCACTTCCACCTTCCTGTCTCGAGCAAGAAGGACGATCCCCAGCGCGGTCTCGCTTTCCGCTTTTTGTCCGACACGACGAATAGTGACGGCACCGTGACGCGAGCCATGACCGGCCACGAAAACGGAACGATCACCATCAACATTTCCGAAGCTGACGACGCTGGGCGCGAAAAACTCCGCCGCGAACTCCGAGAGCCGTATCGCACGCTACTGGGCGATTTCCGCCATGAAAGCGGGCATTACTATTGGGATCGCCTCGTCTTGAACACGCAGTTCCTCGAGCCTTACCGCGCGCTATTTGGAGACGAGCGCGCCGACTACGGCGAAGCGCTGAAGCGCCACTACAGCACCGGCGCGCCCGGAAACTGGCAGGACAGCTTCATCAGTGCCTACGCCACCTCCCATCCCTGGGAAGACTGGGCAGAAACCTGGGCGCACTTTCTTCATATTGACGACACGCTGGAAGTCGCACACGATTTCGGCCTGGTGGGAAAGCATCTTATTACAGAGGCGGAAAAGAAACGCCGCGAGTCGCAGGCGCCCCCGCCGCCCAACAGCTACGAAGCAACGGTCAAAGCGTGGTGCGACTTGGCCGTGCCGCTCAACAGCATTAACCGCAGCATGGGACTTCCCGACCTGTATCCCTTTGTGCTTTCTCAGCCGGTGATGGCGAAGCTGAAGTTTATAAGCGAGGTCGTGGCGGGAACTACGCATGCGGCCGCCGTGTGATATTGTTCGTAAGAGATCTGGAACGCTATGGGAGCGAGTCGATGCAACACGCTGAGGGATTTCTGGGACTAGTGAAAGACGCGAAGAAGCGCATCAAGGAAGAAGATTACCGCGAGACCAAGAAGCGTTTGGATGCGGGTGAAAAATTCAATCTGGTGGACGTGCGCGAGGACGCGGAATGGGCGCGCGGGCACGTGCCCGGCGCGATTCACCTGGGCAAAGGCGTGATCGAGCGCGACATCGAGAAGGCGATTCCCGACAAGGAAGCAACGATCGTGCTCTATTGCGGCGGCGGATTCCGGTCGGCGCTGGCTGCCGACAATCTTCAGAAAATGGGATACACCAACGTGATTTCGATGGACGGCGGTTGGCGCGGCTGGACCGAATCGGGATTTCCGGTGATTCGCGACTGAAACAATCGGCGTTTGTTTTACTGTTTGAACCGCTTTTCCCAAACGCGTTCGTTCATTCCGCTGTTCTGTTAAAAATAAGTAAAAGGGGCAACCCCGCCGCAGGATAGCGAATCCACTAAGCCAGCCTAGAAAATCATCCGTCGTGCGATCGCGTCCGGCTGAATGGGGTGTTTGGCCCGACAACTCTTCGCTCGGCAAAATTGCCACGCATATTGAAGCTGACTGCACGGGTGGGAAGACCGCGGAAAAATTCATAGGGATCGTCTCGGCCTAGTAAGAATCTTGCCGGCAATTTTTATTAAATTGCTGGTGGATCTGGCCGATGGCTTCGTACGGGTGTGTCTGCCGGACGCCGGCTTTGGCGGCGGCTGATTCGCACGCGAATTCGGTGCGCTGTATGAATTTGAGTTTTTCCGGTCGAAGTAGCCGCTCGCGACAATCGCAATCATTCGCAACACCAGCCGCTTTTCCAAGCGCGCGTTCGTGCGTCCGCATCAGCGGCCGCAGGAACAGAACTCCAACAGGAGAGACAGCTATGAATCTGGTTCGAATGGCCACGACATACGGGACTCTTGCACTTGCAGTGATGATGGCTCCAGTGATGACTCAGGCCCAGCACTACACACAGACAAACCTGGTGGCGGATGAACCCAGCACGGCGACCGCTGCGCACTACGATGCAAATCTCAAGAATCCCTGGGGACTGACTCGCAGTCCGGGCTCGCCGTGGTGGGTGGGTGACAATAATTCGGGCCTCTCCACACTCTACGACGGCGAGGGCGACGTGGAAAGCCTGGTGGTGAAGATTCCGGGGCCGGCAGGAAGCGCCGCGACATTTGTTTCCGCGCCGACCGGAACGGTTTACAACGGAACCACCAGTTTCGGCGGCTCGCATTTTATTTTCGTCACCGAAGACGGAACGATCTCCGCGTGGACCAGCGGAGCAGCCGCCGCACTCGAAGTGGACAACTCGCAGACTCCGACGGCCGCCGACGGCGCCGTATACAAGGGCGCAACCATCGCGGAGTACAAGGGCAATCTCTATCTCTATGTGACGAACTTCCGTTCGGGCCACGTGGAGATTTACGACACAAACTTTCACCCGGTGAAGTTCACGCGGGAGGATAACGACTTCGGCTTGAACTCCTCGGGCCCATTTCTCAATGACGATTTCGCCGAACCTTTTCAGGACTTCGAAGTGCCGCGAGGCTTCGCGCCGTTCAACATTCAGAATATCGGCGGAAGTTTGTTCGTCACCTACTCCAAACAGGATTCCTCGAAGCATGACAACGTGGCGGGCGACGGCCTGGGGTTTGTCGACGTCTACAGCCCGGGCGGGCGGCTCGAGATGCGTCTCGAACACGGTCAGTGGCTGAATGCGCCGTGGGGCGCGGTATGGGCTCCGCGTGACTTCGGGGTGTTCAGCAATCGAGTGTTGATCGGCAATTTCGGAAGCGGGAAGATCGACGTGTTCGACGGATTCGATGGACACTTCATCGGGTTCGTGGAGGACGCGAACAGCAATATGCTAACGATCGACGGGCTGTGGTCGCTCACGTTTGGAAACAGTGCGAACGGGTGCCCTGCCACGCCTCCCGCGGGGTCCGGTTTGCCGAAGTGCGGCGCGGCCGGTCCTTACAATTCGTTGTTCTTCACGGCGGGGCCGAATGAAGAAGCAAATGGGTTGTTCGGAACCCTCACGCCGATCGCAGCGGAGTTGAACGGCGATAGCGAGTAGGGACGGGCGATTCTGAAGCAGCGGGCGGGCGTCTCTCGTTGTGACTGGCGAGAGGCGCCCGTTTTGCATTCGGGAAAAGCTCTTACCTGCCAGGTCGATACAAGATTCTTTCGCGCCTGTTTGCGGGGTAATGTTTATGGCTGCCATGCCGCGGAACAGGCAATTTGGGTTATGCGATTTATCGTGAGAGAACCGAAGCGGCCAGGAAAACCGAAAAAGACGTCGCAGAGTAAATAAGAAGCTTGGAAGGTTGCGATGATTCGAAGAGTAGAAGGCGGTTACAAAGTTTTGTCTGAGAAGGGGAAAAATCTGGGCGGCCCGTATAAGACCAGGGCTGCAGCGGAAAAACGCCTTCGGCAAGTGGAGTATTTCAAGCACAAGCGGTAAGCTGCGGCCTCCAGACCGGCGATTCTGATTCTGCCTTTGCCGTAGCCTTTATTTCGTAGCGTCGGCATCTTGCCGGCGCTTTTCCCCGTTTACGTTGGTTTTACCCTTGCCTTTCCCTGAGGTAACGAAGGGTACCGCCAGTTTATGGTAGCCTCTCGGTAGGCCGCTCTTTGCCGTTGCCACTTCCCTTCCGTTGCCTTGCCCTTTGCCGTGGCGGCCCTCAAACGAATCCTAATCTTCATTCAGGTCCTGTGAGTACCATCTCCGTATTTCCCACAATTTAAATCGATCCGCTCGCGTGCTACCCTTGCCTGTTTTTAAATGAAGAACAATGAAAAATTACGAAGGAAGACGCGCTCCCACACCGCGCCCATATCAAATCGCTCGCAAAATTCTAATCGAGAAAGGACGATTAGAATCGCCTCCAACTCCTTCCACATCAACAAAGTTGCCTTTTCTAATCGAGAAAAAACCGGACTTTTTTGGTCGGCTCAGGGACGCAATCACTGGTCGTGGTTATGGCCCCGGATACCGGCGGCGTACCGGTCTGAAAGGCCAGCGCTGCGAAGGCAAAATCCGCGGCTTCGGTTTGAATGCTTCGTGCGAGAGTGGGCTTGCTTCTGGCGAGGAAGTCTTCGTCGGAGCGCAGGCGAATCGCCTACGCCACAACTGCAACACCTGCTACGGGTTCAGTTGCCGACTCGGAGGGCTCGGGTGAGGTTGGCTAGGGTGGCCAGGGCTGAGAAGGCCGCTAGTTGCGATGTTTGGGGGTTGGCTCGCGAGGGGACGTTTTTTACGTCGACTGATAGCTCACCGAACTCGCCTTTTACGCGGATCTCGTGCACGTTTTGCGTGCCGCCCGGGACTGCCACCACGCGAACGCGCACAGGAACCTTGGCGTCGACTGAAAGGCGCAGCGAAGCGGCCACGTTCGACGTAGCCGGAAACGCGCGGGCTGCTTCCTCGGCCGAGCCGTCGAAGATCACCGTCTCTTCGGTCATCGTCTCGATGGAGATGCCGCGCTCCTCCACATATTTCGAACCCTTCAGCGCCACGGCCGGCTTGCGGCTGGTCAGCGTGGCGCAGTCGATCCGCCCGATGCAGGCGGACTTGATGCCGTCCAGCCCCGCAATCGCGCCCGAGGGAACGTATATGTGAGAACCTTTTTCAGCGGCTTCGCGAAACCAGTCGTCATGGCCGAGCAGTCCGCCCACGCTCAGGATCAAAAGGTCGCGCGCCTTCGCAAGCGCCTTGGGCACCAATACAGGCAGCGCCGCCTGGCTCGCCGCTTCTACCACCAAATCGGTGCGTTCGATCAGTTCGTCGAGCGACACAATCGGAGGTGGCGATGATAGAACCGCAGCGAACCCTTCCGCTCTCGCCGTGTCCTGATCGGAGATGGCTACAAGCTTCGCATCGAAGCGGCCTCGATCGACCGCTGTGGCGAAGGTCTGCCCGATCGAACCGACACCCAGAATGCCTACTTTTAGTTTCGTTGGCATGGCGCGGCTCACGCGAACTGGAGCATGCGGTCAATCGCGCCGCGCGCTTTTGCCGCAATCTCACCTGGCACGCGAACTTCGGGAGACATCGTCTCCAGCGACGCGATCACGTTATCCAGCGTGATCGTCTTCATGAACGCGCAAACCGCCTCAGGATTCACCGGATAAAATTTCCTGTCCGAAAAATCCTTATTCAGCCGGTGCATGATGCCCAGCTCGGTGCCTACGGCAAATTCCGGAGCCGAAGATTGCCGGATGTGCTTGATCATTCCCTCGGTGGAAAGAAAGAACGTCTTATCCTGCGGCAGAGTGCCGTCATACACCTTCGCCATGCACGAGCTCACGCACCCACATTCCGGGTGCAAAAGAAGTTCAATTTCCGGATGCTCGTCCATCACCTGCGCTACCTGCTCAGGCTTGATCTTCTTATGGACGTGGCAATAGCCGGGATAAGCGATCACGTTGGTGCGCTGCGTTTGCCGCGCAACCACCGTTGCCAAATATTTGTCGGGAACAAAAAGGACCGGCCGTTCCGCCGGAATCGAAGCCACGACCTTGGCCGCGTTGGCCGAAGTGCAGCAATAGTCGCTCTCCGCCTTCACCGCCGCGGACGTGTTGATATACGACACGACCACCGCGTCCGGATACATCGCTTTCCACTCGCGCAGTTCCTCCACCGTGATCGACGCAGCCAGCGAACATCCAGCGCGCAGATCGGGCAAGAGCACCGTCTTCTCGGGACAGAGGATCGAAGCCGTCTCCGCCATGAAATGCACGCCGCAGAAAACGATCGCGGCTGCGTCCGTCTTCGCGGCCGTTTGCGAAAGACGCAGCGAGTCGGCGACGGCGTCGGCTACTTCCTGGATTTCGGGCCGTTGATAAAGATGCGCCAGGATGATGGCGTTGCGCTGGGCGCAAAGTTCGCGGATGCGTTCCTGCTTACGCAGAATTTCATCGGGAGAATCCGCGATGGTTTCGACCAGCGGAAGCTCGTAACGCTCGTCGAAAGACTCCTGTCTTCTTGCTGCGGTCGTCATATGAGTTCCTCTCGGGTAGATAAAGCGAGTTATGAAATCCTTTGGGCCAAGTCCAGCGCCCGCGCGGAATGGGTGAGCGCGCCGACGGAAATCGCGTCGACGCCGGCTGCGGCGTATTCCTCGATGTTGGCTTCCACGATGCGCCCGCTGGCCTCGATCAGCGCATCGTCATACAGATTCTTTGCGCGAAGATCTTCGATTACGCCGGCGATATCGTGCGCTCCCATGTTGTCCAGCAGAAGCAGGCACGGATACGCCTTGTCGTACTGTTCGCGCGACTGTTCGCGTAATTGGCGGAATTTCAAAGCGGCCGCGGCCGCAGCGGCGCTACTGCGCACTTCCACTTCGATGAAGGCCGACTCGTGGCGCAAGGCCCAGGCACGTTCGATTGCCACCGGAGCAGCTTGCTCTTCGCTGGAGCCGATCACGGCAAGGTGATTGTTCTTGATGAGGATCGCGTCGCCCAGGCTGATGCGGTGCGTGCCTGCACCGCCGAGATGCACGGCGCGCTTATCCAGAAGGCCGCAGGGAGTCTTGCGAGTGGCTACAACGCGCGTTTGCGGATTGCGCCGCGCTACGCGGCTTTGGACGCGATTTGCGGCGGTGGCGATGCCGCTCATGCGTTGGAGCAGATTCAGGCCTACGCGCTCGACGGACAGAAGTTTCGACTCGTCGCCTTCGAGGCGCGCCAGAACTTCGCCGGCTTTGAACGCGTCGCCGTCCTTTACGAGCAGAAACACGGCAATTTGCGAATCGCGAAGAAGGAACGCGAATTCTTCCAGTCCAGCGGCGATTCCCATTTCGCGCGCAATGATGTCGGCTGTGGCGGGTCTTCCGGCCAATCCCAGCGCGGCCACGGTGATGTCGCGCGGGGCGTTATCCGTGGCAAGCAGGGCGTCCAGCATCGGACGCACGGCGTTCCTGTATGCGGCATTGGCGAGCGTCAACGAGGCACCGCGAAAGAGAGAGCGCTCGGTGCGCTGCACACGGGTCTGGACTTCCGCGATAAGAGGAGTCGTCGTCATTTCAGCAGGAACCCCCGTTCGCGCAATGTGGCTTTCGCCCGAGTCACCATTTCGGCGCGATGAGCTTCCACGGTGTGCAGGTGAATTCCGCCGGTCAGAGAGGAGAGGAGCGACGCCTTCTTGGTACACATCTGCTGCAGAAAATCCTGCACGTCGGCGCGAGACTCAAGCATCAGCGAGCCGCGAAGCTCGCCATACAGCGGATGCTCGACGATCACGTCGATTATTTTCACGCCATGATCGACAAGGATCTGGAGTTCTTCTTCGGTGCGTTCGGGCGGATGATCGCAGGCGAGAATCTCGCGGTGGGCGAGTTTGGTCGCGTCCGGCAAGCGGTAGCCGCGCGGAGTGGCGACGATCTCCGTGCCGCCGGCGCGCAGAATGGCAATGTCCTGCACGACGCACTGACGGCTCACTTCGAACTGTTCGGCAAGCTCGGCGCCGGAGACGGCCGCGGGGCGGCGGCGCATCCAGGCCACGATGCGGCGGCGGCGTTCGCACGCCGCGTCAGGCGCGTCGATAGCCGGCGCGTGTAGCGGAGCTCGCTTGGCGGAACGGGATGCGATGGACATGGCGGCCTATACTGCTGTCTTGTCAGCTACCTAGACAGGAGGAAAGCATACCAGAAGATCCCGGGAATAGCGACGAAAGCGGGAGGCAAAAAACAGGGGCTACGGAAGGGCCTTATGCAGTCTTTCGTAGGTGGTGCTCAGTTCTTCGGGCTCGGTGCGGGTTTCGCCGATCACAGTCATAAAGCTGGTATCGCCGGTCCAGCGCGGAAGAACATGCAGATGAAGATGGCCGGTAACGCCTGCGCCCGCGGAGCGTCCGAGATTCATTCCGATGTTGTAGCCGTCGGGGTGATAAAGCTCCTGCATAGCTTTTTGAGCGCGCTGAGCGAGAAGCATCATCTCAGCGAGCACGTCAGGAGGAGCAGCTGCCAAGTCGGCCGAGTGCGCGTAGGGCACAACCATCACGTGGCCGCTGGTGTAGGGATAAC
>Ga0210385_10001146_pt1 | contig 16767 bp, 33 predicted proteins | sample IncBWH26OmetaG_FD_160107 | JGI IMG/M metagenome (GOLD analysis project Ga0210385, IMG submission 160107) | Forest soil microbial communities from Barre Woods Harvard Forest LTER site, Petersham, Massachusetts, United States - Inc-BW-H-26-O ...
GAACCTTTTACTTTGATTTTAAAGGGAATTTCTTTGGAGGGCAAGTTTTTGGGTAAGTTGCTAATGCGACTCATGTTGTATACCTTCATTTAAATCTAAATCTAGTCTGGATTAATTATATCATTTTACTGCCTTAAGTCAAGCCCTCAAGTTTTGGTTGACTTATGCCGATGAGGGTGATATGTACGATTGATGACCAATAGCCATCACGTGGAGTACTACATGTTTAATTTAATAGCTACGATCACCATGTCCCTAGTATGCCTGGAAGTAGTCATAGTTGCGGCCGTAGTGACTTACCTGCAAAAGGTCCGCACGTATGCCCGCGAGCCTTTGCACCCCGTAGATCATGAGCGCCTATGCAAAGGACCGCACGCTTGGAAGAAGATCAAGTTAGTGCACCCTGACGAGATGGAGCTCATGCAGATGGATCCCAAGACCTACCACGAAACCCTAGAAGCTTCCAACTACTGTGAAGCGTGCGGTTATGTGTCTGGGATGGAGAAGATGCTGAAGCCTGAGCACTTAGCCTACGCCAACCAAAGGAACGCAGAACGAGACGAAGCCCTAGCGCAGGAACAAGACTTCGAAGTGCTCAAGGATGAATACTTGGCTAAGTTCCTGAAGGATAAGTCTTTCACTGAAAAAGATAAGACTCTTATCAGAGAGGGTTTTATGCTATATGACAAGTTTGGCCTGGAAGTATCTGATCTTTTGGCTCAACAAAGATTGATACGTCTGGCTAAAAAATGGGAAGAAGAAATGGAGGAATTAGAAAATGAGTCTAACTAAGGATTTAACGCCGGCAGATCTAGGCAAGCACTATCTGACTTCTCAAGGAGATAGGGCTGAACTCCTAGAAATTACCTACAACATTAATGGTAATAACACCGCTGCCTTCTATGTCGAATCTAGGGCTGCTCAATGGTCAGAAGTCGTAATGACTGCGATTAATGGAGCCAAGATCACGCCTGGCGGAGTTTCAGTCGATTTCGAATACGTTAAATATCCAGAAATACTGGATTAAGGGGTTAAAAAATGGAAGTTTCTGCTCTATTAGTGATAGGGATGTTGGTGATCACGATCATTTTGAACATTTACTTTCACGCGCAAGACTTGAAATTGCTAGAAGACAAAATAGTCATTCTAGCTGGTGAGCTCATGATCCGAGAAGAACAAATTGAAATCGCTGAAGCTGAGATCCTCCAGCTTTATCAAGAGCTGGAGTTCTGGGAGTTCGGAGTAGAGGATGCAGATGAACGGGCTATTGTAGAGGAAGTTGTGGAGCCTGTCTTACGTAAGAAAGCCAAGAAGAAGAAACACTAAATACCAAATCCCCGCCGGCCTTTAAAGTTCCAATTTCCTTCCCAAATACCACGGGCTGACAGTTGGCCCGTCCCGCCCTCAAACTTACATCCAAAGGCCGTATAGATGGGCACTTCATTGTAACCAGTGATTTGCCCATTTCCGTTCCGCACGGGTACTGCATCTACTACTTCGATGATTAGTTCCGGTTGGAGTAGGATGGACTTAGGATCTGACAAACTGTCCATACTGAAGTCAGCTGCATTGTTGGATAGGCTTTGTCCTGCTATCTTGGCATCGGAGGCTAGCTTAATGAAGCTTACGGACACAGATACCCTATGGCCACTTTCCGCATACTCGGCTATTTCTAGATTGTCCAGTTGGGGGATTTCTTCTAGGCGTTGTTCGTGAGTGACTGATATGCCAGAAGCGAAGGCTATAACATCCCCACTTAACTTGATTCTTGCTCTTGCACCGGTAATTACTGCTGCCATTTTATATGCCTATATGCTAATTTGGATCTATGGGGCGTTAGTCTATGCGCTAACAAAAAAAGCTATTATGGTCGCCTAAGGGTTTACATAATAGCTTTTTTAATAAACTTTAAAAAACGTACCCACTTTTACGCTCTGGGTGCGGAAACGTGCGGTTCTATTATAAACCGAAGCCTTTTTGAGCTTGGAACTTCCAAGTACCTTGCCAAATTCCACGAGCTTCTAGACGTCCAGTTCCACCTTCGAGTTTGCAGTTTTGCATAACGAAGACGTTGTTTCCACCTTGGAGGTCGTCTTGGATTTCAACGTCGAAGTAGACTTGTGAACGCATCAAATTGATGTCGCCAGCTTTGACACCTTCTTTAGCGGTGTTAGCGGAAGAGGAATCAATTCCAAGACCAGCAGCTGAAAGTGGGAAAACTACGCCAGCAGCTGCACCGTGTGGAGCACCTTTAGTTGTTGGTGTGCTTGGTGGGACAGCTTTGAAGTAGTTGATTGTGAAGTTGCATTTATGGCCAACTTCGGCTAAGTCCGCACGTTCGATTTGACCTAAGACATCGACATCAGCCAATGTGTTTTCGATATCAACGTCAACGCCGCCAACAAATCCAACGACTTGTCCGTTAACGACGACCTTACCTCTCGCACCGGTGATCACTTGGGCCATAATATTAGTACCTTACCTTTATTTATCCATCTCACGCGCCATTAAAACGCTTTGTTAATCCAATTATAGCAGATTTTAGTCCTCGCTTTGGAGGATATCCGCTAGGTTAGTATTGAACAGTAGCCCAAATAGTCCTGGGTTTTCCATGCTTTGGCCTTTGAAAAGGATCTTTTGACGGGTATAGATAGCATAATCTTCACCGTCTGAGCCCCTAAATACCATTTGATCGAGGGTTTTATCCCAAGACTTGAACATCAAAGTAATGCCGGCTGGGATAGTTTGCATGACTTCTTCGAACCGAGCGTTAGCAGTAGAGCCTCCGCCTTGATTGGATGGAGTACTGTTGTAAAAGTCTGGAAATTCATCGTCTTGGCTTTTTATCACGCCACCTAAAGCCTCAGTTGGGTTCTTTATGGGCGATTTTACCAATATAGGAGTCTTGGTGGATAAGCTTTTAATGAGTTCGTTCTGGAGAATTGGCATGGCTTTACGCAAGTAATCCGCACGTGACTCTTCTTCCTGCATGCGTTCGTGAGCCTTTTGGAACAACTCCTTACTAGTGATTTGGCCTACCTTTTTACGGCGGTTGTCGTCGAAATTGACACTAGCTATTTTATTCCAGTCTACTATCTTACTCATACTTGACTTCCTTTGGGAGATATGGCTTAATTAAATTATAGCAGATCAAGGGGTTGGGGGCAAGGCTAAAGGAAACGTGCGGTTTAGCCGATAGAGATTAGATGGATCAATAGGAGATTCTGAACAATGGATAAACTACTAAACCCAATCAAGGCTTTCCGCCTACGATACCTCCCATTACTCATGGTGTATTTCACCAGGGGCTTTATCGGCCTTACAGCTGTAACCGCTACATACTTCATGAAAGATCAAATATCCCTAAGTGCGGCTAAGTTAATCAGCCTAGGCATTTGGACTGGATTGCCTTGGTCTATAAAGATAGTCTTTGGGTCTGTGATTGATGGAATTTCGCTATTCGGGAATCACAGAAAAAGCTATATCTATCTGGGTAACTTCCTGATCCTCCTGGGTACTTTGGGAATGGTAGATCACGCTTCTACTCATATCCTATTCAATCACCTAGGTCAGTTCGGTGGGTTATTGATCACTGGGCTATTGGCTACGACTGGTACGGTTGTAGCGGGCATCATTGCCTCCACCATGGCAATTGAGTTAGTCGATCCAGCTGGGGATGTCCAGAAGGAACTAGGTGAGATCCAGGTTCTGACTCAAATAGCTTTGGCAATTGGGTCACTGGGTGCTGCAGCTATTACTGGCTTCTTAGCCGCCCACTACTCTACAGCTGTGGTATTTGGCTTGGCTGCTGTATGCCCTGTCATATCCATCATATCTACTGCGGTCGTGCGGTTGAATAAGCCTACCCATGAATCAGTCTTTAACCGCACGCTCATCATAGCTGGCGGGATATATGCTGTAGTTTGCGTGTTGTGCGGTCTGTACTTAGCTGGCTATGCTCAGCCTGTGATCTTTGCTCTGAGCTTCACAGTTATTTCCAGCCTTATGTACTGGATCACCAAATCAATGCCTAAGGATATACGGATTAAGTTCTTTATATCTATGATTGCCATCTTCTTGTTCCGCACTACTCCAGGAGCTGGACCAGGGTTGTCTTGGTTCTACATTAATAAGATGGGCTTTGACCAAGAATTCCTAGGGCTGCTGTCTCTTACTGGAGCGATCTCTAGTCTAGCCATCCTTTGGTTCTTCATGGACTATATGGCTAGCGCTAATATTCCTAAGGTTCTCACTTGGTTGACTGTACTTGGCACGATTCTTTCGTTGCCGGATATCATGGTTTTCTACCACATCAACGATCTACTCCATATATCCGCACGCCATCTGATCTTAGTGGATACTGCGGCGGGTACGGCTATAGCTGAGCTGTCCATGATTCCCTTGGGCGTTATAATCGCCAAGAATGCCCCACCTGAGCAACGGGCTATCTACATAAGCCTAACAGCCAGCCTCATGAACTTGGCTCTTGTATGCGGCGATTTGCTCACTAAGGCCTTGAACAATTGGTTCGTGGTAACCAGGGAAGACTTCAGCCAACTGGGTCAGCTACTCATATGGAGCTTGATCATTTCCACGGCATTGAGTATACTAGGGCTGATCGTACTCAAAGTGAGTGAGCTGAGGAAAGCATAATGGAAAAAGAATTCCCAACAGTTAGGGTATCCAGAAAGATAGTAAAAAAGTTGCTCGAGGAAGAGGGCGCCCTCATTGAGATAAATCCCTTTGTTTCCACTGCTTTAAAGACTCTCAAATGGGATCTCGATTATACTGGGGATTTTGCCCTGCATGTGTTAAAAAACGTAGTTGCCGAATTGTATTTACTAGACTACGAAACACACTATAAAGGTGTAGGCAAGGGTAAGCTTTTAGTCAAAGCTATGAGGAAAGCATAATGATTGAGGATGGGTTCTTTGAACAACATGAACTGGTTTATAATCAGCCGGACCATCCTTATTATGGTGAATATTACCAAGTCAATGAGGAAATTATATTTTTACGCAAGGGTGAACTCTCCGTTATCACTAAAGACGAGTACGTGCGGAGAGTTCTAAGCTGCTCCCCAGTTACCCCATCCAAGCTATATCTACCAAATCCAATCACCATGAGTATGTTCTGTGAAATCTTAAACTCTCGTAGGGCTTCCAAATGAAACTATCCGCTAAAGACATAGGCCGCACGTTCGAGTTCACCGATGGGACTAAGGCTAAGCTCACGGAGATCCTGCCTAAACCGCACGATAAGGATCGCTTCAAGGCTGGAAAGTTCGTCTTCGAAACTAAGGTAGGTCCCGGCCATTTCCGGATCCACTATACCGATGAGCGTGGTAAAAATCAGCACTTGGACCTTGAAAATCCTTCTAAATATCCAGATGTTAAGGAATAGTCTAAAGTTCTGTGGCCATAATGCCGATAAGGATCCCAGACAAATAGGGGTGTAATCATGAAAACGTTACATGAAATTCAAAGTTGGGTAGATGCTGAGAAAGCTCTTGTAAGAGAAGCCATCAACGAGCAATATATTAAGACTGCTGAAACTTTGATAATGAGAGCCTTATTCAAGGGTGAAACTAGTGTCAAGTTCAACGTCCATACCCTACCTTCCTATAGACATGATGAAAATATCCAGAATCCATCTATCACCCTGGCGGACGCTCAAGCCGCCGTGGAAAATCTTAGGTATGTCCTATTGGAGGCTGGCTACTCCGTTACCGAGGATGGGGCTCCCTTTTTATTAACCGTATATTTGGGTAGATAATCATGTTGAAAAAGATATTCGAAGTAGTATTAATCGTAGGTGTCTTAGGCGGTTTAATCGTTCGCGGTATTCATAATCCCCTCCACATGATTCTACCCATAGCCGGCCTATCTCTCATCGTGTTCATGGTCTATGCGTTCTTAACCTTGGATGGTCTGTTATGAGTTCTATCCCCCTTATCATCATTATGACCCTAGTCGCAGCCATAGTTCTTTATTGGCCCTATGTGAAATAGTTGGCAGTCCATTTCTTTTAGTTGGAAGTTAGTTATTATGTACCGTAAGTTCTTTCTAGACATGTTAGCCATTGTTATCGTGGGGTTAGTGATTGTACCGTTGATAATTGGCATGATTCTTGCGCATTTCAAAGCCGTCATGATCTTCTTTGCCATCCCAGGCAGCATTATGGGGTCATGTTGGGCTGTCTACCGCGTAGTTCATATGTTCTTCAAAGACTAAATCTCTCTAAAAAGTAAATAATAACAAGATATAACAACGTTCATTCAAGTTTTAGGGTAAAATTACCGATAGGATCTGTATCCTTCACCTAGTTGGTGGAGCTCGTATGTATAAACGCAAACTGCTTAAGGTGGCAAATTTGAAAAATTGAGGTAAAGTATCATGGATCAGCTGGATAGAAAAGCACTCGAACTGATTGTAGACGCTCTGTTCCAATATAAAGAACACGGGCTAGTGAAACCGGAAGATGAAGAAAAGTTCCAAGAGACCATGACTACTGTTATCCAGGCAATTTTGCACCCAGCACCTAAAGTCTCTTATAGACGTAAAGACTAAGTATAAGCGAAAGCCCCTATACTACGATAACTTCCTTATAACCGCACGTTCTGGAGGGCATCTAGAATGAAAATAATAAATACAACATGTTACATCTTATTTATGATGACTTTGTTCACTCTTGCTTTCTTAGGCGGAGTAGCTATAATCATAGGTGTGTTCGGCCATCTCGGCTTTTTTATGAAATAAGGAGAAAATCATGGAAATTAAAGTTTTGACAACCATTAAAGCCTACAAAATGAGCGACTTGCTTACAGAAGAGGGCTCTGTATCGAGTCGTGAAGAATGCGAATTTGATACAAATGAGCGTCATGTCTTAATAAATGGTGAAGTGGCTCCAGATCATTTAAGTAAACTGATATTGGCATATGCTGAGGGACGTTTTACCGAGTGGGGATTCGCCCCGCCCGCAAAACTCTAGGCATAAACGTGCGGTATTATACCCGAAAGGTGCTAAAGTGAATAAGTGTACGTGCGGTGCTCAACATACTAATGAGGCTCATTCGGATTGGTGCGATGTCCATACCGCACGATTTGACGCCTCTAAAGTCTACTTGGTAAATCGAGATGAAATCCTTAGTGGAAGTAAATTAGTTTGGGCGGATCCTGAGTCTAGCATTTCCATCGACCTAGAAATTCCTTTTACAGCTGAAGTCTGGCTAGATTCTAGTAACGTAGCTATGGATCCATTACTGAAATTCCAAATTCAGCAAAATGAACTACTGACTGCCTATTTCATAGCTATGGTTGAAGGCAGGCTAGAGGATGCTCAAAGATTGTCTTATCTAGCCAGGGCTATGGCATCTAAATCCCTTAAAGCCTAACGTATCCAACCCCTCTGTACCTGAACTATAGGGACGATGGGCTCGTGCTCCATTAAGTCTTTAGGTCTAGCCAATTCATCCCCCTTCAGCACCCGCACCTTAATAGCCTCAGCCAACAATCTTCTATTAGCCAGGAACGCAGCCACGGCCTTTATATCATATTCCACGCGGAAACCTTTCTTACCGGTATGAAGATATAGAGTGCGGCCATCAAAGCCCAGAAAGCCTTCTGTAGCCTTCCTAAGAGCTTCCCATTGGATTACATAGAACCCCGGCTTTAGATCCCTTAGAACCTTTTCATTATGGCGCTTTAGCTTGACTGAGCCCTTGGGGTTGAAGCGGCGCAGGCGAGCACGGAGGGTGCGCATATAAGCGTTATAGCAAGGAACGCAGTAGCGCCTAAGTTGTCCCTTGGGATGGCGGAAGAGTGCTTCTTCCTCAGTCTTATGACAAGTAGCACAAGCTAGCGGTTTCTTTTGCTTAATTTCCATGTAAAAAGCCCCCTAAATCCATGTCTTACTCAATTATACTACTCTTTCATTTTCAAAAACGTGGTAGAGTGCGGTAAGTGTTTGAGATGCTTAGACATATGGGCGATTTATAGCTTAATATCCAAACTTAGCCACTGAATAAATCTCTAATAATCCCACACTCAGTAAGATATATACTGTAGCTTTTCTTACGTCCACCATATAAATTAACCGCACGTTAGCCCTAAAAGCTCAATGTAATCACTTATTTATAAAATAGTTATAGATTCTCTAAAGTTTTTATGGGATATCCCGATAAGTATTATGTAAGCAATGAGGGAGAAACAAAATGAGAAACCCAGCACAAAGCATAATGACAGACATCCAAACCATGGAATTCTATTACGGTCATAATGATGATGTTTGGGCCGTTGTTGATCTCCAACAAGATGTTGATGGTAACTGGTTCGTGATTTCTTGTTCAGTTCAAGACCCATTCACTGGATGGGACGTTACTGAAGAATACCGTACCCGTGTTTGCGATTACGCCTTAGATATGATTAACAACTAATAATAGAACCATAAGGAGGGATTTAAGATGAAACTTACATTTAAAAGTCTAGCTGAAGTGGAAAAAGCCCTGTGTGTGGTGGATGAAATTGTACTGAATGGTAGCGTTGATTTAAAAGAACCCATAGTCTATACTACCTTTAAGTGCCTGAACTTGCCTAACGATGTTAAAGCGATTGACGATTACTCTATCGTTGCTAGGTACTTAACTGCCGCGATTATGCGCTTTATGGCTGAAAACGGCACTGCACTCAAACGTCAAGGAGCGGGTAAATATCATGTATAACCTAAGTGTAATCACGGCATTAGCTTATGTGTTTTCTGGATTGATTGTGGCGGCCTTCGTAACTTTGACTCACCGATCGCCTAAGACTATGTTTTTATTCCTTATGTTGATATTAACTCCATTTTTAATTGGCTTCGGGCATATGATTGCCGTGGGCCTTTTGTTTGGGTTTTAAAATGAAAACGACTCTAGTAACAGTTTTAGCAGTAACATTAGGCACTTTGGCCTTCGTTCGAGTCCTACGTTGGGATGCTCATCAAGCCAACGCAGCCTTGCACCATAAGTCAGAACGTCTATGTGAATGCCACGGCGGATTGAAGAGCTTCAGCCCTTCCTATAGCCGCGATCCAATAGCCGAATGTAAAGACGGCAAAGTCTATCAAGATGTAATCTTCTCAGTTATAGATTGTGATTTTGGAAAATGAAACTATTAATCAACAAAATCAAGACCTTATTGCAGATTGAGGATTCATTCTTTGAACCTTTCAAGCTCAATGAAGCTGGCCACGAACATGAATGGTCAACCTTGAGTCTTGCGGTCGATAAAGAGTGTGATGCCCAACCGTGGGGCGAACTAACCTACTGTAAGTATTGTGGGTTTATGCCAGTCTCTCGCTTAAGAGTTCGTCAAAAGTATTTGATTCCATTGAATGATATTCAAATAGTAAAGAGAGACTGCGCCATAGAAAGCGTTAATGCCTTGCGTAGAGAACTATACAGTAGATACTTGAGTGACCCTGAGGCTGCTCAATTTCACTTGAATGTGTTGGATCTTCAAATAAAAATCTTGGCTAAGCTGTACCCGAAAAAGGGTTTCAGTCCCGAAGACTACTATAAAGATTGGATACGGTGAAACACTATGGGCTATATATTTCTAATCATCGGCGTAACGTTGTTAATAGCAAGTCAGGTCATTTTATTGTTCAATATGTCCAAAAAGCCGGAGGATGACAAATGAAAAAGCTTATGTTGCTTCTTTGCCTGTTTGCACCGGGGTGCGTGACCACCATGGACGTTCGCCCTACTTGCATAGCTTACGAGCCCGGAGGGACCATTTGGCTGTCTCCGATTTCTACTCTGGACGTTACTGAAGTTAGAATCCAGCCCAACAGTATCATTTACCATGGGCAAATCAATGTCTTCGGTATACCTACGGCTGAAATCGCTAACTATGAGGGGCCGTTATGTCGATAAAATATTTAGGTTTACTATTATTCTTCGCTGGTTGCGTGACAGTTAAGGTGCCGGAAGGTCTCAAAGAACCGGGCGTGATTCACAAGAGAACTACCGAATGTTTCAATGAGCCTTATCCGTCCAATGCTATCATCCAAACCAGGGCGGATGAGGAATGTCAAAATGTCCAAGTTTCTTGGGAAACTAGGGCAACAGACATATCTGGAGTATACGAAGGCGTTCAGTATCAATGGCAAGATTATCCTTGCTGGGCATATACACTACAATTTAGTTGTGTTCATAAATAATTAGGAGTAAATTCAGATGAAACCCCGAGTGAAAAGACTACTTAAGATTCTAAAACTTGCGAAGGAAATCAGCCCTTCTATCCACGAATATGTGAGCCAAACTCCCGTATTCCGTAGACATCTTAATCGGTTACGTCGTAAACAACAAAAGCTTAGAAAGCTCAAGCTGGCTAAGGCAGCCAGAGCATTACGACGTCAAAAGTCATATACTCGCCATTATAAAGGATGAAACCATGCAAGCAGATCAACAATTGGAATATCCAGAAATGATCTATAGCGATTGCGGTCGGATGGGATATGTTCTCGTAGATGACCACAAAATTGAGTTTTATCAAGACGGTACGGTCTCTTTTGAAGAGTTCCGTGCTTTCACCCAGGATACCTGTTCAGCGTATTCTTCTAATTGGTTCTTCACCTACGATTATAACTTGCCAAAATAAAAAAGCCCTAGATGTTTAGTCTAGGGCTTTTTCACCTGAGGGCGTGCTATTTAATTATAGCACCAGTCAATTTATAAGTCAAAGTCTCTGAATCGAAGTAAACTATACCAGCCTCCATTAAAGATTTGCAAAGCCTGTTGAAAGATCCATGAGTTATGTGGTGTTGCGGTCTGTTTAAAGCTATGAAATTCTCCAATCTATTATCCTGATCATCCATATTTATATGATGCACTACGTAGGTGTCAGGTAATTTCCCTATTTCATTAAAATATTTCCGCCGAGCATTCATTCTTGAGCCTTTAGACACTCTAGCTCTCTGCGTAGTCATAGAAACATTTCTAGAAAAAGCTTCCGAGCTAGTAGCGCACTTGTGGCATAGTGGGCTGTGTCTAGCTTTTTGACAAGTTAGTGGATCCTCTTTGCCACAAGTTTGGCAAATTCTTGTCACTATCACGTTGCTTTTTTTGGAGAGGTGGTCCACTTTTACTTTGACTTTGGTCTTGGCTACTATAAAACTGGATGGGAAATCATACCCTAAAGTTTCATACCTGGCCCTAGAAGCATAGCTCAATGTGACTTCCACTTCATCTTCTTTTATTTGTGGTTCTTTCATTTCTATCCCCTTTTGAATAACTATAGCATCCGCAAAGAATGAAATCCAGTCTAATAAAAAAGGCCTGGTGTTTTAGACCAGGCCTTTGAGCTTAACTAGTTGATTTAACTACGCACTTTGTTGTGTATCGCCGAGAGTAAAGGTAATGAAAATAAAGTCTAGGCCCTGGACTGGCTTACATTCCAATTGAACTGTAGCGGTATTACCTTCAACAGTTACGATGAACGTGTCTTCTACGAAACCTTGTGGTGCATCTGTTGATGGGCTAAGGATTTGAGCATTGAACAAGTTGATCAACTGTGAGCGAATACGGTTTTTAATAGAAGATGCTGTTGCAACTGTTGTTTTTCTACCGACGAATGTTTGTTCTGCATCACTACGGATTGTTTTAGCGATATATTGTGATGCTTCAACTACTGATCCACGGTTGAATACGAAGCTTTGGTCGATTCCGTATGTTGTGTTATCCACTACAATGCGGTATGCTCCGGCGTTTGGTTCAGCGAACGTAACGCCAGCACTGATTGCGTCATCATAATCAGTTTGTGGGTTGAAGTCACCGCCAACTGCACCAGTTGTTGGGTTAACATAATGTCCAACTCCACTAACTGCCAGATATTTAAATGTTTCTGGTTCGCCGATTGGTGTTCCTACTCGGATACCAGCGATAAGAGCAGCCATAACATGTGGTTGTTTCCAGGCCAATGTGTTAGTTGCATCTACTACTAGAACGTCTTGCATAACCAATTGGAGAGCGTATTCGTTAAGACCAGCAGCTTGTTCAAATGCAGCTTCTTTTGTTGGAACTCGGTAGCCTACTACACCTTGAGCTTCTCTACGGTTTTGAATGTCTCCACGGAGGTTCAAGTGGGAGACCAACAACGCATGAACTGCTTCGATGTCGTATGTTGAAGCTGGGTCAGTGATTCCCGCAGTAATGTCGGCTGTCGCATCTTGGCTGATAGCTGGGACGATTACGTTCAGATCTTGAGCCAAAGCAGCTTGGAGAGCGTTAGCAAAGTCAGAAGTTGCAGAAGCACCTTTTGCTCCACCAGTCAAACTAGCTGGGCCTTCAGCGTCTGGCAAACCTTTAACGGCTTGGGCACTGATGGCTACTAATGAAGATGCTGCAAACATTTGAGCTACTTCATATGCGTCCATTTTAATACGAGCTGGTTCGTCACCGGCTGCGCTGAATGCTCCAACAGTACTTACGTAGTCGAGAACAGTTGATGGCAACAAACGGTTTTTAGCAGTAATAGATACGGACCAACCAGCTATACCTGCGATTGCGTCAGCCAAGTTACCAAGCAATGGGTAGTTAGCGTATGTCAAAACTACTGAAGCTGGTGTTGCACCAGTTTGGGCCAAAGTTATTTGTGTTCCGCTAACGGTGACTGTGGCGGCTGTACAAGATCCGACGGCGCTGCGACCTAACATGAGGGCAATGTCGCCACCGACTACGTTTGCTTCGATGATGCCGTCACGTGGTTGTGTTACAGTGATTGCTGCTGCTGGTTCTACGGCTGGTACTACCAATCCGGCAACCAAGAACAATTTAGCCAAAGCTGTGGATGTAGCCAAGATTTCGAAGCTATGTCCGAAACCATCACGTTGGTGATTGGCTGTGGCTGTTTGTGTCAACGTTAAGATTGAGGCACCACTAGCTACGATACCGGTTAAAGCTGAGTTGATTTGGGAAACAACGTCAGCCATGTCAGTTGGGGATGCAAATGTAACTGTTACTGGTGCTGCACCGTTTTGAGCTACGATAAGAGTTTCTGTGTCCAAACCAACAAAGTTAGTAACTGCAGCTGAACCAACTGCAGCAGCTGGAGTTTCAGCTGTCAAAACTGTTTTGTAAGTGATGCGGTTTCCACCAACACCATATTCTTTAGCGGTTAAAGTACCATACGTGTCAAGCAAAGAGTAAGTAGCTTGGGCTGAGGCGTTAGTTTTATAAACTAAGATAGTAGCAGCGCCATTAACACCTGGTGTCAAGCTAGGGGCCAAAGCGGCTTTAGCTGCATCTACAAGTGGGCCTGTTCTATATTTGGCAGCAAGAGCGGCAAATCCAGCAGCTGAATAGGATTGGATACCTTCAGCAGAACTAGGTGTACCAGCATCGGCTTCACCGATAACCATAAGTACGCCAGTTGTTGAGGAAGCGCTTCCACCAGCTGGGGAAACGTTAGAGACTGAATACGCGCCAGGTTTACGGATCGTGGCGCCTGCGAATTGTTTGGAAATTGCCATTTGCTAATACTCCTAAAAGGGATTTTTAAAACTTTTTGAATGCTTCGTTGTATGAATCTTCATCTTCAGCATCGGATAAACCTTGTTTCTTTAGAAACACCAGTAGTCCATCCTCTTGCCAATCTCTAATCTTCTTTGCTTTTTTCATCTTATCAAACCAATGGGCGAAGGAGATCTTAGGTTTTTCGGGGACCATCAACTCTTCTTCTTCCAAGATCGTGATATTATTTAGTTTTTTCTTAGACATGGAAAACCCTCTATTCTGGTGTCTAATTCATCTAGAATTATACCATAGATATCGAGGATTTTTAAGTCGGCTAGGTAGTTTAATTCATTCCGGAATACGGGATTAGTCCTCTACTTGGATAGTAGAGTTGGTCAATCCCAGTTCTTCATTGGTAGCCACGTCTCTTTCCACTTTAGCAATAACTTGAACGTTATCAATAAGTTGAACCTTGTCTTGACGCCAAGCATGTTGTACTATGCCGGAAAGATTGAAGAATCGGCTATAGACCACATCCCCTAGGTATTCGACATTGCGGTGGAAGTCTGAGCCAGAATAGGTGTCCAGTTGCAGGCCACGCTTGGTCATGTCTTTCTTACGAGACAGCATGAAGTATTTAACTAATGTATATAGATACTTAGTTAAAAGAGCCTCTTTCGTATGTATTCCGAGGATTAGCTGAGTGTGTTCGATGTTACCATGGACCAAGTATTCGTTGTAATCAATGGCACTTACGATCTCACATTCAGCACCCAACACGATAGTTGCCTGCGTGTCAGTTATAAACATTTTGGAGCCGGGAGTATTGTTAATACCACCCAAGATAGGGAATTGATTGCTGACGTTATCTTGGAACAGTAGATTTACGTGGATTGTAGAAAGATCAACAGAATCAGGAACAACCACAATACCCGTTGTTGGATCGTAGCTAGTTGGGGTGAATGCTGGAATGACTACAATAGAAGCTAAGTCTTCTGGGCTAGAATACGGGGTAGCAGACAAATGAACATAGTCGCCCATGTGAGCATCCTCAGTCTTCTCTCTGTCATCCGCTAACTGGATTGAGATGCATGGGAGGTTGGCATTGACTAGATTGTATGAGTGAACAATGCTAACTTCTTGATTTTCAATGATACTCTTGATCTTATCGATTTCTTTGTTGCCGTATTTTTTACGGGTAAAGCGCTTATCTAGATCTCCAAATACGTCATCGATAATAGTGTCATCTCTACGGGCATTAGCAAAGCCGTCGCGAATAATACTTTCGCAAATTAAATCGGGTAATCTAAACGCCATGTTATGTTATCCTTTTAAGATTCGACCCACTCTGATATAAGAGTGCTGCCGTAGTCAGCTGATTCACACTCTCCGTATTCGGAATAGTGAGCTCTGTAGTCGTCTGTAGTACCCCGGAAGAAAGCGTGTGTCTGACCGTCGTCACTTATCAGCTGCACCATGAAGCTGGTTAGCCTTACTTTTTCTCCGTTTTCATCTCTGAAAAATTTGCCAATATCTTCGGTAGTTAACTTTCTACCTATACACACAAAAACCCCTGGTGAGGTTGCTAATAAGGAGCTAAATATCTTTAGTCCTGCTTACTTGAATTATAACACTGTGGCAAGTATTATCGTCGTGAGCTTCTGAGTCTGAGGATCTCATCGAGCAATCCGTTAATCATTTCAGAGGGATAGTCGGGTTCCACGTTTCCCCTGGCTCTAGCTTCTTGGTACAAGATATCGAGTTCTTCCTCCGTCATGGATTCATAGGAGTCATCAGTTATGGCGTTCAATCTTATTTCGTAATCGCCCAATCCGGTATAGTATTCTTGTTCATGAACCTTGACGTTGGTGTGTCCTATTTCTTTCAATAGGTAGAGATTCATTTCATCTTTGGCATCATGGTATTCTTTTTTATATAACTCACTGAAAGCATAGGGATTTCCCACTAACTTCCGATCTATTCTGCGGACTACTTTGTAACCCATAATGCTACCCCTATAGTAAGTCTTTGATAATATTATCTAATTGAGCTACTACTTCTCTTTCGGCCTCTTCAAAAGCGTGAATTCCGCCAAATCCGGGGTGAATCCAAGGCTTACCGTTCTCAGAAATAGTGCGGTAATTTATATAGATAGACCGGACTTTAGATCCCTTGTCAGTTTGCACCACTTGTTGATATTTTGTCAAGCCATTCAGGAGGGGGTTGTCGGACTTAGCGGTAGCTACTTTACCAGTCATGGGATTACCAGAGTCATCCTTGAACAAGCTAGTTATCTTCTGCTTACGACCTGCAGCGTTCTGCGCCGTTAAGCCTTTGATAGCATCCGCCATGTTAGATCCGCCAGGAGCAGATACTTTGCGCTCAATGGGTACATGCATGAACTTGTGGCCGTCCTTAGCCGTATGCGCCTTCGGGGATCCCAACAGCCCTTCAGTCATGTTAAAGGACGGAAACCCATCTTCAAGAGCGGTTGCCCACTCTCCATCCAAACTAATCAAATAGCTGTTATCCCCTAAATCTTCGAATTGAAGGCCTTTGAGATAGTCAGCTCTGGTTGAGTGTAGCTTTTGATTAGCCTTAGCCATGATGGTCACGTAGGCGTTGATGGCTACGTCGGATATAGCTTCATTGATCGCCGACTCCACTGTCGGGGCTAGGTTTTCCAGGGATTGTCCTATTTTCTTTAGTGAATCCCCGATTGTCAATTTGAATTGATCGGCCATTAAATAAACTCTTCTGCGTTCAAGGGTCTATCCCCATGGGAATTAAGCCATGAACTAGTAACTGATAGATCGTTCACAATATTATACAACGTGGGATCTAGGGTTGAAATCTCCAGCCATCTCGAGCCGTTATCGCATACTAAGAACTTTTGGGCATTTGGATCTATCACGTGTTTAGAAGCCACTGCAACGTATACTTGTTCGGAAAGCTTATGACTCAATAGAGTCCAATGCCCTGATTGGACTAGGGCTTTTCCGATTTGAGCGATGTCCCGCTCTTTGAAAGCGCTCATTCTAGTTTCTCCGTTTAGTTTTTGATAGGTGAATTAAGTTATCTTCTATCCAAAAAGGATCGACTCGATTAAGTCTCGAAAGCTTATTCAGACTAGCTTTTATTCTTTGTTGAACCCGTTCCTTGGAAATCTTCAGATCTTTACCTATTGATTTCATAGTAGTATAAGGTTTTTCACCTATTCCGAATCTCATCCGAAGGATCTTTTGATCCATGGGATCCAATTTCGCCAAGAGATT
>Ga0210385_10001147_pt1 | contig 16758 bp, 14 predicted proteins | sample IncBWH26OmetaG_FD_160107 | JGI IMG/M metagenome (GOLD analysis project Ga0210385, IMG submission 160107) | Forest soil microbial communities from Barre Woods Harvard Forest LTER site, Petersham, Massachusetts, United States - Inc-BW-H-26-O ...
GTGATGAGCTGGGGTACAGCCTTGAATCCCTTGAGCAGAGGCGGCAGGAGATCGGGGTCGGCGGGTTCGGCGGGAATATCGAGCACTTTGGTGATGGCCCATTTGCCGTTGTCGCGATGCCAAACCCAAATGGAAGCGGACAGGTCTTTGAGCGATACCACCACGCCAAGAAATCCATAGGCGCGGCTGGGGTCGTGCGCGGGGCGAAGCTCGAGCGCCATTTGCTGTTCGGCGCCTAGATCCAGGGTTTGCAGGTGACGGCGTTTGCGCAGATCCCACACGTGCAGCGCGTGGCCGTAGCCGCCTTTCAGGAGAATATCCGGGTTGAGGCCGGTTTCCACCATGCGTGGAGTTCCCCACTCGCTGGTGATCATGGTGTCATAGCCCAGGTGCCACCAGAAGTCGTACGCCAGATATTGCGGGCCGCGGTCAATTTCCCATTTGCCTAAAATTTCGAAGCTGTCCGGATCCATTACGAAAATTCCGCCGGGGCCTTCGCCGGAAGCGGAGCCGAGCGCGCTGCAGAAAATTCCTTCGGGACCGCAGTGGACGGTGTGCGGGCTGCTGTAGCCGGCGCGTTCGGCGAGGACGTTCGCTTCGATCACTTTTACGATTTTCGGGCGGCGCGGGTCTGGCTTAGTGTCAATGATATGGATGCGCGAGGATTTTATACCGGGGACGATCAGGTAGCGGCGCTCGGTATGCGGATGCGGCATATAGGGGCAGAGGCAGGCGCTGCAGGCATTCCAGCCGAAGTGATGGAGTTCGTCGCCAGCGTTGGGCATGTCTACGCGACCGACCATGGTGCCGTAAGAGCTCGACGCGGGGTTCACGTCCACGACGCCGAGCGCGTCGGGGCGGCCGTTATTTTGGGCATTGAGCATGGCTACGAAGGCCACGGTTTCAGGCGGAGCTTGCATTGCCATTTTTGGGGAGGGATAAAACGTGGGATCGGGGCGCCAGAGTTCCATAGGTGTTCTCCTGTTATGAAATCAATTTTTGCTGCACGGTCTTCGCGACTGTGCGGGAATTGATTACATGTTCGATACGAACGAGCCGGTGACTCATTACTTTGTTACCTCAGAGTAGGTGAACTGGCGGGTCCAGTCGGTGTACTGTTTGCCGTCCACTTCCACGTAGATTTTCACGAGAGCATTCACGGGTCCATCATCCTGCGGAGGCTGCATGATCAAGTCTCTTCCGGTGGACCAGGTTACGCGACGCTCATCGAGGTTTCCGAAGTAATAATCTATTTTGGCGGGATCGAATCCCTTGTAACCGGTGGCGGTGGTGAGCTCGACTAGCTTTTGATTCTTTTCGGTTACCTGAAACTGCTTGCCGTAAATATTCGCGAGCGAAACGTCCAGGGGCAGCCAGCCGTAATTCGGCGCATAGAAATAAATCCAGCAGTGATAGGTGCCATCAATCTGCATGCCATTCAAAGTGGGTTTCAGAAGTGAACCATAGACCATGCGGGTGGGGATGCCGGAGGCCATTGCCAGCGACGCAAAAAGCGAATGAAAATCGGTGCAGTTGCCGGTTTTATTGGTGAGGCAATATTCGGTGCTGCCCACCGGGGATGCCTTCAGGTGATCGGGATCCTTCACCCAGTAGTCCACGTTTTCCAGCGTCCAGTCGTAGATTTTGCGCGCGGCTAGAATCGGATTCGTTTCGCCTGCTGTGATGGACGCGGAGAGCGTTTTGATTTTATCGTTGATGATGACGTGAGTCGAAGGCTGCAGAAAGGCGAAGAGGGCGGCGCGTTCCTGGCCGGTCAGCGGGCGCGTCTTCGCGGGATCGATGCTGTTGCGGATTTCGGTGCGCGTGAAGCCGAACTCCTCCCGAAACGCGATGGGGCCTTCGGGAGGCGCGATGAGTTCCGCGTAACCGACGCGATTTCCCCAATCGTCTTTGAAATAGTGAACGGGGAAATCGGCGTGGACATTGAAATCGCGGACGGCGGATACGGCGTCTTCCTGCGGGACCGCGAACCACATGCGCACGGATTTGGCGCCCTTTGGCACCTTCACGGTGAATTCATTTTTGATTTGAAACGACGCCTCGCGCGGCTGCACGGGCTTCGTAAGATCGCCGCCGAAGGTGAGGGCGGAAATTCCTGTCACTACGCCGGCGATCATGCAGCTGAAAATCAGGTATTTGATTGCGGTGCGCTGAGAATTCACGATTGCCTCCGCGGTGAAAAGAGCGCCTCCTGCGATGAATGCGATGGATATTCTTAGAATGGGTTAGCGCAACGACCGACCGGCGTCTAGGAATCTACGTCAAGTGAAGCCGCGATTGCAGTGGGTGAGCATACGCGTCCAAGCAGCTGAGGAAACGAAGTTATAGCCCAGGGCCTAGGCGGCGTCAAGCGGGGGCTGGTTGGGTAGCGGGTTGTTTTCCGGTAAATGCGTCAAGCAGGTGTGAGCTGCGGTCTTGGTTTGGCATGCTCTCGGTACAAGCTCGTTGTTTGCAGACAAGAGCGGATATTTGACTTGTGAGTCAGCGATGCAAATCGAGAATTCCGGCCAAATCGCCGGATAAGGCACGGTTAGCCGGATAACTCTGGCTGTTGCCATCTGGCGTCCAACAATAGTAAAACGGGGCCAAATTTCGGGGAATGGAGGTAGATATCGATGCTGAACGAAGCGGCGATTGCAGCATTTCGGTCCAGCTTGCGCGGGGAGCTAATCGAGCCCGGCGATTCAAGCTACGAAGCTGCTCGCAAGGTGTACAACGCGATGATCGAGCGGCGCCCACGACTGATCGCGCGCTGCGCCGACGTAGCCGATGTCATGGCGGCGGTAAAGTTCGCCCGGGAGCAGCGTTTGCTGGTGGCGATTCGTGGCGGCGGGCACAACGCGGGCGGTTTGGGAGTGTGCGACGGCGGATTGGTGATCGATCTTTCGCCGATGAGCCATGTTCATGTGGACCCAAAGAAGAAGACCGTGATGGTCGGCGCTGGCGCACTGTGGCGCGATGTGGACCATGCCACGCACGCGTTCGGTCTAGCGGTCCCGTCGGGCATTATTTCGACGACCGGCGTCGCTGGATTGACACTAGGCGGCGGGATCGGTTACTTGACGCGAAGGTACGGCCTGACAATCGACAATCTGCTGGCCGTCGAAATAGTGCTGGCCGACGGGCGGTTCGTCACGGCCGATGCGAGGGAAAATGCTGACCTGTTCTGGGCGGTGCGCGGCGGGGGTGGCAACTTCGGCGTCGTGACAACGTTTCTATTCAAAGCGCAGCCGGTGGACACCGTCTATGGTGGCCCGATGTTCTGGCCGATGGAAGATGCTGCGGAGATGATGCGCTGGTACCGCAACTTCATCGTCAAGGCGCCCGATGACATTTACGGTTTTTTTGCTTTCCACACCATGCCGCCGTGGGCGCCGTTCCCCGAGCACCTGCACAACAAAAAGATGTGTGGCATCGTTTGGTGTTACACCGGAGCAATGAAGAAGGCGGAGAAAGTGTTTAGACCGATCCGGGGTTTCAAGACTCCAGCAATCGATCTGGTTGGTCCAATTCCGCATCCGGCGCTACAAAGCCTTTTCGATCGTCTGTATCCGCCGGGGATGCAATGGTATTGGAAGGCGGATTTCGTAAAAACACTTTCCGACGAGGCCATCGCGCAGCATCTAAGATTCGCGGAGAAATTACCGAGCCTGGAATCGACGATGCACCTCTACCCGATCAATGGCGCGGTGCGGCGCGTCAAGAAGCAGGCAACGCCGTGGTGGTACCGCGAGGCTACGTGGTCTCAGGTGATCGTCGGAGTCGATCCAGATCCGGCTAACAAGGAAATGGTCTCCGCATGGGCTAAGGAGTATTGGAATGCGCTTCATCCATACGCGGCAGGCGGTGCGTATATTAACTTTATGATGGAAGAGGGCGAAGATCGCATTCGCGCGACGTACGGCAAGAATTATGCGCGTCTGGTGAAGATTAAGAGACGCCGCGACCCGGCGAACTTTTTCCGCGTAAATCAGAACATCATGCCGAAGTGAAAATCATCATCGACCTCCGAGGCCTGATCAGTCGCGTGCCCGGACACTGCCCACTGCGCATGGTTGCGCGAACTTTTGGATTGTGGTGGCGCGGCTGGTACAATTGGGGTTTCTCAAGTTGCTGAAACCGCCACCCGAGGCCCATATGGCTGAAATTCAACCCTTTCGCGCCTTCCGCTACGATACGAACCGCGTGCCGCTGGAGAAAGTCCTCACGCAGCCTTACGACAAAATTACGCCGGCGATGCAGGAGCAGTATTACGCCGCGAGTCCTTACAATTTGATCGCGATCGAGAAGGGGCGAGTGGGCGCGAGCGACACGCCGGAAAATAATGTGTACACGCGCGCCGGCCAGAAAGTCCGCGAATGGATTGCAGAGAAAATTCTGGTGCAGGACGCGGCGCCGGGAATTTACATTTATTCGCAGGAATATATGGTGCCGGGGACGCACACGCGGAAGACGCGCATTGGGTTCATTGGGCTAGGGCGGGTGGAGGATTACGACGCGCAGGTGGTTTTTCGCCACGAGCGCACGCTTTCGGCGCCGAAGGCGGATCGGATTGAGCTGTTGCGGCAGACGCACGCGCAGACGGGGCAGCTTTTCATGCTGTATAACGATCCGGCGCGGCTGATTGACAACTTGCTGGAAGAAACTGCGCAGAAATCGGCGCCGCAGGAACTGCGTGATGAATTTGGGGTAACGCACCGGCTGTGGCCGGTGGCGGATGTGGCGACGATTCGGCGGATTCAGAGCGCGATGGCGGATAAGAAGCTGATCATCGCGGACGGTCATCATCGTTATGAGACGGCTTTGAACTTTCGCAATGAATCGCGCGCGGCAGCAGGAGTGAATGATCCTTATGCGGCGGCGGAATTTGCGATGATGACGTTCGTCAACACGCATTCGAAGGGGTTGACGATTTTGCCGACGCACCGGCTGATCCGCAACGTGGCGAATTTTGATTTCGACAAGTTCCGCGCGAATGTGGCGCAGGCGTTTGATTGGTATTCCTACCCGTTTCAGAATGTGGAGGAGCGGGCGAGCGCTTACGCCGAATTCCGCAAGGATTTCGAGGGGACGAACCACGGGCGGCGCGCGATTGGCGTTTATCCCGGTGGTGGGGCGTTCTACGTATTTTTGCTGCGGCGCGACGCTGATCTGGAAGCGATGCTGCCGGATGTATCGGAGGCGCAGCGCGGACTGGACGTGGTGTTGCTGCACCGGTTGATAATGGAACGCGGGCTGGGGATCAGCGCGGAGGCCGTGGCGGCGGAAAAGAATGTGGGTTATGAGCGCGAGATGAATGCGGCGATGGCGGCGGTGGATCTCGGAGAGGCGCAGCTGGCTTGTTTGTTGAATCCGGTGCGCGTGCAGCAGGTGGCCGATATTGCGCTGGGCGGCGATGTGCTGCCGCAGAAATCAACGGATTTTTATCCGAAATTATTAAGCGGGATTGCGATTTATCAGGTGGAAGGGCATGTTACGGGGCAAGCGGACGCGCGCAGCGGGAAGTAATTCGTGTGAGAGTTGATCGAAGGGGCGGAATCCTCGGTGCGGAAAAGACGAAGAGAGGTTCTTCGCCCGCCGCGGCGGGCTCAGGATTACCCGCACAAACACTGAGTCTGCAGGGTAGCCAAGCAGGGGCCCGGCCCTTCGATCCCGCACCGCGGAATCTCAGGATGAATCGCGCTGCAGCGCGATTCACAAGCAGCGCCCCTACCGGGCGAACGAAAAATTACTTGGCGAAGCTGGCGACGGCGGCTGCTTCGTTGTCGTAGGTGTCGAACACGGTCATCAGCTTGGTGACTTGCAGGACTTCTTTGAACTTCGAGCCGAGGTTGGCCAGCTTCAGGACGGCGCCTTGCGAGCGGGCGCTGTGGAAAGTGGCTACCAGGGTGCCGAGGCCGGCGCTGTCAATGTAACCGACCTGGGCGAGGTTCAGCACAATCTGTTTCTTGCCGGCGGCGAGCAGGCTCTTGACCTTCTCACGGAAGGCATTGCTTTCTTCGCCCAGCACGATGCGCCCTTCGATCTCCAGCACCGTCACGCCATTCACTTCGTTATCAACCATTCTGAGTGCCACGTTCGCGCCTCCTGGAAAATTCGAAATCGTATTTGGAATCGGTAGAGCTGAGAAGTCACTGCCCGGGGGCGGCGATCTTTCTCTTCAGTAAAAATCCGAGCAGGACATGTAATAACCGCAAGACGCGCAGATCATTTTGCAACTGCGCTGCTCCAGCCGGGCCGAACATCGCGGGCAATACTGCGAAGGCTCCGGCTGCGCCACGCGATTGCTGAGTTTAGGCTCGGCTGCTTGCGCCTTCGGAACTACGGCTTCCGGCTGTCCCATTTCTAGTAGTCCTTCGGACGCACGTTTATAGCACATCCGGGGTGCGGGGAAAAGCCAAGCCCAATTTGCGGGCAGGCCGCCGCGAGAGCTTGCCGGTGACTCGCTGTGGCTTAGGCTATAGACACCGGAGCGAGGGGATAAGTGCCCGAGCGGTGCGGGAAAGTCGAAGGATTGGTGCGCGGCGGATGGTGGTAAAGTATCGGCAACCGGCGCGTGGTTTGCAGCGTCATATGAACAGGGCGCAGCGGAGAGAACGATGAGACCGCGGTTGATGTTCGGTTTAGTAGGTGTGCTGCTGCTGGCTCTGCCGTCTGTAGCTGCGGCGCAGCGCGGAGGGTCCGGTGGATTCGCTGCCGGTGGCCATGTTGGTGCCGTTTCTTCAGGTGCACACCCTGCCAGCGTCGTGCGCACGGCTTCAGGCGTTCCCACTGCAGTTCCCGTTGCCAACTCCTCGGTTCGTGCGCGGTCGATTGCTCATGGAGCCGATGTACCTTCGCGGCATGCGGGATTTTCTTCTTCAGCGTTGCGAAACCCCAACACTGGGAACAGAGTGTTTGCCCCGATCGGCACGCCTTTGGGCGGCCGACGCAATCCGCCACCGGTTAGTACGCCGCGGGTAGTTTATCTGCTGGGAGTTGGCGGATATTATTATGCGGCGCCGGGCGATGCGGCAGTGGACCAGGCGCAAGCAGGCGTGGAGCAAGAGGGCCAGCAGGGCGATGATCAGCAAGTCGCCGCCGACAACTCGGGCGACGGCGAGCGGGACGGCGAGCGCGCTGATAATCGAGATGGCGGGCGGAATGAAGGGAGTGCGGCGGCTCGGGCACCGGAGCAACACGAGGCGGCGGAGGAGGTTGAGGCCGAACAGCAGGAGCCGTTGCCGGACGTGGGCACGCTGACGCTGGTGTTGCGCGACGGAAGCCATCTGGACGTGGTGGCCTTCACAATGACACAGGGACAGGTGGTTTACATCACCCCGGAAGGGCGGCGGCTCACTATGTCAGCGGATATTTTCGACGCTGATGCCACGCAACGCGTGAATCAAGAGCGCGGGACACCGATGCAGCTTCCTCTGTAGTCACTTCTAACCGCGCCTACGCAGTTGTGGCGCCCCGATCTGAAACCAGCAAATGAAAAGCTCGCGGGACCTGTTCCGCCGCTGCGACAGCGGGCACGGCATGTCGTGCCCCTATCGAGTCGCCGCATCGTTGACTCCTGGGCAAGCTGGGGCGCAGCCCTTCGATTCGGCGCTGCCGAATCTCAGGATGAATCGCGCTGCAGCGCTATTCACGAGCAGCGCCCCTGCGGACTGAAGTGGACGGGCAAGCCTTGCCGAAAGTAGAGCGACGAATCGCGGCGCCGCTAACTTTCTGAGCGGCGGATGGGTTCGGGCATGTAGAGGCCGGCGTCGGCTGGGAGGCCGGCGCGTTCGAATTGGATGGTGGTGTGGGTGATCCGAAAGTCGTGATCGAGGACCTCGTGGATTCTCGCTAGGACTTTTTCGCTTTCTTCCATGTGCATGTCTGGAATGCAGATGTGGCAGGAGAGCGCGTTGAGATCGGTGCCGAGCGTCCAGATGTGGATGTCGTGGACTTCCTGGACACCTTCGATTTTTAGCATGGCGCGGGCGACTTCTTCGAGGGCGATGCTGCGCGGCAGGCCTTCGAGCAGGATGTGCGTGCTCTCGCGCAAAATGCCGATGCCGGACCACAGGACCATGGCGCCGATGGCGATGCCGATGACCGGGTCGGCCCACGTGGTGCCGGTGTAACGGATTGCGAGTGCGCCGACGACGATTGCGACGTTCGATAGCGCGTCACCTAGATTGTGAATCCACACGCTACGCAAATTCAGGTCGCGGCGGCCGCTGGACAGCGCGAGGGTGATACTGCCGTTGATCAGCAGCGCGAAGACCGAAACCCACAGCATGAGGCCGGTCTTTACTTCCACTGGGGTGCGCAGGCGCAGGACTGATTCGTAGATCAGGCCGAGGGAGACGAGCGTGAGCAGCATGGCGTTGACGAATGCCGCGAGGATTCCGGCACGATGGTAGCCGTAAGTTTTTTGTGGCGTGGGGGGCTTGGCCGCCCAGCGCATGGCCAGCCAGGAGAGCACGAGAGTTGGCACGTCGGTGAGGTTGTGCACAGCGTCACTGACTAGCGCGATGGAATGGCCGGCGTAGCCGGCTATCAGTTCGACGGCGACCAACGCGAATGTGGCCACGACGGCGGCGCCTAGTGCGAGAGTCATGCCCTCGGCGGGAAGCGACACGTGCGAATGGCCGCCGAGGCCGTGGCTGTGACCGTGGTCGTGGGAATGGTCGTGGCCGTGGCTGTGGCCGTCGTGAGAATGGCCGGCGGATTTCTGGGCTTCCTGGTGCATCGGCTCGATTCTAACCGCGATTTGGTTTGGCTTACAGGGTGGAACCGCGGCGGGTCCGTGATCAATAACGGTGCGGCTTGCGAGAAACGCCGGGAACGAACGCGTTGGCCGAAACGCAATTGACTTACCTCGCTGCACCCGCCTACCATGGCACAGTTTCGTGAACCTCAACTCTCAGAGGGGGCGCAGGCGCGCAGCGTCGCTAACCGCCCGGCGATGACGCACCAATCTGCCAAACTGGTTTTCTGGGGCGTGCGCGGCTCGACGCCCACGCTCGAGCGCGACACCTGGCGCTATGGCGGGAACACGCCTTGTCTGGAACTGACCGCGCCGGACGGGACCAAATTTATTTTGGATTGCGGCACGGGGTTGCGGATGCTCGGCAACCATCTGACGGAAAAGCAGCGCGGGATGGGGATTGAAGCGCACATCCTGGTGACGCATTATCATTGGGATCACATTCAGGGCATCCCGTTTTTTCATCCGTTCTTCGAGTCGCAGAATCGCTTCCACTTTTATAGTTTCCAATCCAAATATTTGAGGCCGAATAGCCTGGAGCAGGTGTTTGCAGCGCAGCTGGCCAGCCCCTATTTCCCCGTAGATGTGACGATGATGACGGCGGCGCGGGATTTTCGCGAAGTGGCCGACGCGGAAACATTTGAGATTCACGGCACGCATATCACGGCGCGTTACTTGAATCATCCGCAGGGATGCCTGGGTTACCGGATCGAAACGACCGGCGGTTCCATCGTATATGCAACCGACAACGAGCCTGGGGAGCACACCTGCGATCAGAATCTGCGGCAACTGGCACATGGCGCAGACGTGCTGATCTATGACGCGCAATATTCTCCGGAGCAGCTGGCTTCGGACCGCAGAGGCTGGGGACACTCCAGCTGGCTAGAGGGAGTGAAAATCGCGCGCGACGCCAAGGTGCGGAACTTGATTTTGTTCCATCATGATCCGGATTCGCCAGACAAAGTGGTGGACGGATTTCTTTCCGCGGCGCGGCAGGAATTTCCGGCGACTTGGGCAGCGACTGAGGGCATGTCCATCAGCTTGAGCGAGCGCGGCGTGGCCGTGGAGATGAAGGAAACGCGGCTGGGAATTCGGCGGCGGCTGCGGTTTGCGGCGGTGGTGAGCGGGCAGACCGAGGACGGCAGGCCATTCGAGGAAAAAGCTACGGTGCGCGATATCAGTTTGCAGGGAGCTTACCTGGCGCTGCACAGCCGGCCTCGGCTGCAGTCTGAAGTACGCGTGGTGATTGAGGCTTCGAGCGATCCGAAGGTTTCCAGCGTGATGACTTTGCGCGGGACGGTGGTGCACTTCGAGCTGGGGCGCGAGAAAAATCAGAATGGCGTGGGGGTGGTGTTCGTCGAGGATCCAGATCCGGGTAGGCCGCGCGACTAGCTGCGATCTTTAATTACCTTAGCGTCTCAACCCTCTCTAACTTTGCCGCGACGATTACGGTTTTGTGTCTGGCGTGCGCACGTGTTCGGAGCGAACCCCAACTCCGACCAGGCGCGCGGGAATGCGCCGCAAGATTGGAAACATCTGCAGAAGCTTTAGCGGGAGCGGCAGGCTGGTGATCGGGTGTGAGTGGCGCATCGCTGGGCCGAGGAAGCGTTTGTGCGCGAAGACCTGGAAACCCTGCGTCACGCGCGTGGGAAATTCGCGGCGGCTTTGGATTTTGCGGAGATGGTCATCGGTGACTGCGCCTTTTGCGAGCGGCGTGGCGAGTTCGTTCGCGGCGGCAACCGCATCTTGAATCGCGAGATTGATACCGACACCGCCGATCGGAGACATGGCATGCGCGGAATCGCCGATACAGAGGAGTCCGGTGCGCCACCACTGGCGCAAGCGGTCCACGGCGACGGAAAGCAGCTTGACGTCGTTCCAATCCTTTAACTCGCTGAGGCGATCGCGCAAGAATGGCGCGACCCTCGAGATTTCGTCCTTAAAACTTGCCAGGCCTCTTTGGTGAATGGCGTCGAGTCCGCCTTTCGGGATTACGTAGGCGCACTGCCAATATTCGCCGCGGTCAATCGCCACCAGGATTTTCCCTGCTCTGAAACGGCCGAGAGTTTGATTGGGATCGTTCGGCTGGCGCGTGACGCGCATCCAGAGCACGTCAATGGGCGCGCCGAGGTCGAGCACTTCGAAGCCAGCCTTTTCGCGGACGATCGAACGGCGGCCGTCCGCTCCGATAGTTAGATCAGCGCGCACTTCCACAGCGCCGCTTGGCGATTTGGCGCGAACGCCAGCGACTTTGCCGTCCTCGATGAGCAAGCCGGTGGTTTCGGTTTCCATGCGCAGATGAAATCCGGGATAGGCTTTGGCTTTCTCCGCGATGAAATTCAGGAATTCCCACTGCGGCATCAGGCCGACAAATTTACAATGCGTGGGTAGATGCGAAAAATCCCCGACGGTGACGGTGAAGTCGTCAACTTGAGCGCCGATCTGCGAGAGTTCCTGATGTGGGCGGCGCAGAAAATCTTCCAGGACTCCAAGCTCGTACATCAGCTCGAGGGTGGAGGGATGGACGGTATCACCGCGAAAATCACGCAGGAAATCGGCGTGCTTTTCCAACACAACTACATCAATTCCGGCGCGTGCGAGTAGATAGCCGCACATCATGCCAGCAGGGCCGCCGCCGACTATGCAACAACGGGTGGTGATCGATTCGGAGGCTGGATTTTCTTGGAGCATGACCCGGCTCCTCTTTCCATTCGCATCATGCCACGCGTGACGCGGATGGCGCTCTACAAATGGCCGACCTGGACGCGCGAGGATTAGTGGGGGGCGCGGTCTCTCAGTAGCTAAAGTAATCACGCGCCGTTTGGATGTCCAGCTCAGGAAAGATCGATTGCGGCGGCGGGGTTCAGTCAGCCAGCGATTCGATGCACGGGTCGCGGGCGGTTTACTTCGTGTCGGTGGGGAGTTGCGCGAGCTGCGCATCGAGATCGGCGAGCGCGCGCTCCAGTTGTTCGCGGTAACGCGCGCCCTGGCTGGCTTGCAATTGTTTTTCGACGCGCGCGCGGGATAGAAGCAGGACGCCGCGCTTGCGGCGCGTTTCGATCTGATCTTGCGAAACTTGTTTCTTGTTCTGGCGGTCCTGTTTCGACTGAAATTCCTGGACCTGACCTTCTACTGCCTTGCTCTCCCATCCCCTGGCCATGGCTTCAATTCTAATTTGGAGTGGCGATAATCGGGATGCATTTTTTGCGGAAGTTTCCTTGGCTGGTTTCGGCGAACCGGACACCGGAGCGTGAGCGCGCGACTGCGCAGAAGTCTGCTATTGGTCAGCGGGATGCGCGCGGCCGGGAAATTTGGGTACACTTGGGCGCGTAATTATTCAGGCGGTGCGGAGGAATGGAATGAAATTCGACGCCATCATTATCGGCACCGGGCAGGCGGGCAAACCACTTTCGTTCGCGCTGGGGGATTTAGGCTGGAAAATCGCGCTGATCGAGCGCGCGGAATTGGGCGGCTCTTGCATCAACACTGGCTGCACACCCACGAAGACGATGGTGGCCTCGGCGCAGGTGGCGCATTACGCACGCGATGCAGCACGCTGGGGGGTGCGAGCCAGCGACGTCAGCGTGGACATGCCGGTTGTGGTGGCCCGCAAGAATCGCGTGGTGGAAAATGCCCACAAGAGCATACAAAAACGCATTGACGAGAGGCCTGGTATAAAGCTGGTCCGCGGACCGGCCAAATTTACCGCGCCAAATCAGGTGCAGGTGGGCGCGGAAGTTTTCGAGAGCGAGAAAATTTTTATCAATACCGGAACGCGGCCAGCGATTCCGCAGATACTTGGACTTGAGACGGTTCCGTTTCTAACCAACGCCACGATTATGGAGCTGCAAGCGGTGCCGGAGCATTTGCTGGTGCTCGGTGGCGGCTACATTGGATTGGAATTCGGGCAAATGTTCCGCAGGTTCGGGAGCCGCGTGACGATTATTCACAATGGTGAACGCATCCTGCCGCGCGAGGATTCCGACATTGTGTCGGCGCTGCAAACGGCGTTGGAAGCGGAAGGCATTGTGCTGCGAACCAATGTGGAGACGAAGCGCGCGGAGAATCGCAGTGGCGCGATTGCCCTGACATTGGAATCCGGCGGGCGCAGCGAGACATTGCAAGGATCGCACTTGCTGGTCGCAACGGGGCGGAAGCCGAACACGGACGATCTGGGCCTGGAAGCGGCGGGCGTTCTGACTGGTTCGCGCGGCTACATAAAAGTGAATGGCAGGTTGGAGACGAATGCTCCGGGCATTTGGGCGCTGGGCGACGTGAAAGGCGGGCCGGCGTTTACGCACATTTCTTACAACGATTATCAGATTGCGTACGCGAATATAATCGAGGGGAAAAACTTCACGATTGAAAACCGCTATCTGCCCTACGCGCTTTTCACGGACCCGCAACTGGGACGCGTGGGCATCACCGAGATCGCGGCGCGCGCCTCCGGCCGGAAATTCAAGATGGGCATGTATCCGATGTCGAGCGTTGCGCGCGCGATCGAACGCGACGAAACCGCGGGCCTGATGAAGATCATCGTGGACGCACAGAGCGATCGCATCCTGGGCGCGGCCATTCTGGGGAGCGAAGGCGGCGAAACGGTGCAGATCCTCGGGGCGATGATTCTGGCGGATGCGCGGTACACGGTGCTGAAAGGCGCGGTGTACATCCACCCCACATTGGCCGAAGGATTTTTCGGATTGATGGAATCGGTGAAGCCCGCCAATTGATCCCGCAGGATTCAATCGGCCGATTCGGCGGATAGACTCTGCGGGCAGCCAATCAAGTAGGTAATTCGGACGCGCAGCCATCCTCCGGGCTGTTCCCCGATTTCCCAACGGTATCCCGTGGCCGCAAGTTCACTGGTCATCGCTCGAAGTTCCCCGAGCGAGTAGGACCGCAAGCAAGATACCAAGCCGTCGAAGAACAGAACGAAAGGAATCACCGGAATCACATAGTTCCACAGAAGCCGCGACCAACGGAAAGGGCGCCGGAAGGGGAGAAATAGCCATGCCCCGACCGGAACGAGCAACACGGAAAGGAATGTAAACATGTGACGGGCGGTCGCTTCAAATATAGCGACTCCCTGCCGCGTATTGACAGCATCACGCAGAATGCGGCGCGCCTCGTCTGGATTCAAATGGTGAAAGCAGGAAAAGAGTGTCCTGAATCCCCGAAGGTTTCCGGGGACCTTCGTTGCGTCAACCGAGTGCTTAACGAAATGGATGCGATTCGCAGTGAGAGACTCCAAATCATGAAGCTTTGTGGTAGTGGGATATTTGTCAGTTAGGAGAACTTCGGGTGATGTCGCACCGTGCATTTTGAAATTGTGCACAAGTGACGGCCAGGGTCCGCCTGCTCCCGAACACAAATCCACCACGCGCTCGGTACCACATTCTTCCAAGCGTTTTTGCAAAAGTTGCGCGATGGGCTTATAGGTATTGGTGACTTCCAGGATCATCTGCAGCGCGTCAACGAACTGGTCGCGGAGGAATTGCGGAAACCATGGTTGCTCGTGAATCTCGAAGAGTCGCAAAGGGGTAGCCACCTTCTCCCGGGCGTCTGGGGAATGTTCTCAGCTAAAGTTCCAACGGCAAGCCTTCGTTCGTGATGCCTCCCGCACAAATTGCACGTCCGTCGTTATACCAATTGACGGGCTTGGTCCAGCTCCATCTGCACAAGAGCTCTACGCTCAAGGGGAACACACTCCAGAGTCGAACGCTGGAGCCTGATGGCAGATTATGCTTAGATTGCCACGGAGTTGTCACATCCACGTAAACAATCGTCGGACAACTCTGTGACGACCTTCGCGACCACAGCTGTGGCAAATCATGTAGCACCGTGTTCTCAATTTGTGCTACGGCTGTTGATTGTTCTGCGCGGCAACCGGGGTGCGCTGTTCGTGGAGTTCAGCGACGGACTCGGTTATGGCGTAGCCGGGCGGGATCTGGAATAGCGCGGGGTCGGGCTCGGCGCGATCAATATTTCGCATGGCGATGGTGGTTTTCACTCCCGTCTTGGTGTTGCCGGAAATCGTTAAAACGAGCGCTGAAAGCGAGTCGGCGCACCAACGCTCGGATGTACTCGCGCCGTTTGGCGATTCTTCGGGTGTGGTGGCGCCAAGCATCGGCAGGGTGACGCGTTCGCCGTGCGCTTCCAGGCCCTCAATGATTTGATCCCCCAAATCTTCAGCCTGAAAACGCGCAGCATTGCGGGCCGAAGACAATCGGGAGGAGCAAAATGATCGCGGTGTGCCCTGCTGAAGCGCCCCCGAACGTGGCGCGCTGGGGCGAGAATGGATAATCCTCGCAGTCAGCGTCGCCGTATCAATTTGCGTCAAGGTTTGGGCGACGGGATCGCAAATCATGATGAGGTGCAGCTCGACTTTGCTTCCGGCATCCGGACCAGTATCACGCTTGAATTCTCCGGCGACTCTTTCGGTGCGAACGCGTCCTTGGCTGTCGCGCGCGACCGATTCCGGAAAGTTCGGCCTCAGAGTTACATTCATTTCGGTATGGCCTGTGGTAGTGAGGGTAACGTCCGCGTGAAACGGATTATTTGCGACCACGCCGACGTCGCCGAAACCGATGGTATTCGCGCTGCATTGCGATTGGGCAGACGACGCGGAGAGGAGCAGCAGAGCACAGCCACTGACTAGCGAGAACGGAAGAAGCAGGCAAGAGCGCATGGCAGTCCCTCGTATGTTCGAATGAGCTGCAGGCCCGCGAATCGGCGAATAGGATTCGCGCGCGGACGTTTGGGTTGCGTCGCCCGGCCGCCCATCGTGCCACACTTTTGATGCGGCGAGCCAGCTTGATAATCCAGCGCTGATAATTGCGGTCGTGTGTGATGTTGTGGCGACCGGCTATGAATCGTAGCCGCGGGGGTGGCGTTGATGCCAGCGCCAGGCCGAGTCAATAATCGAGTGCAGATCGGATTTCGCGGGCACCCAGCCGAGAACGGATTTTGCTCTTGCGGGATCGGCTACCAGGCTCGGCGGATCGCCGACGCGCGGCGGTTCGACGCGAACGCGAATTTCGCGTCTGGTTACCTTTCGCGCGGCTTCGATGACTTCCATGACGGAATAGCCGTGACCTGTGCCGAGATTCAGGAAATCGGATGCGCCGCCGCGGCGCATATGGGCCAGCGCGCGAATGTGCGCATCGGCCAGGTCCACAACGTGAACGTAATCGCGAATGGCCGTGCCATCCGCAGTGGGATAATTATTTCCAAACACCGGAACTTCCGGCGGTTCTTTCTTTGCCGCCAGCAGAATACTCGGGATCAGGTGCGATTCCGGCTCGTGATGCTCGCCACACTTTTCCGTGGCGCCTGCGGCATTGAAGTAGCGAAGGGCAACGAATTTCAGTCCGTAGGCCACATCGAAGGAATGTAGCATCCGTTCCATGAACAACTTCGACCACCCGTAAGGATTCACTGGCCACTGCGGCTCGTTTTCGGAAATGGGAACGTGCTGAGCGTCTCCGTAGGTAGCGGCGGTGGAGGAGAAGACCACGCGGCGCACTCCGGCGCGCAGCAGCGCGCTCATCATAGCGATGCCCTGCTCGACGTTGTTCTCGTAATACCAGGCGGGGTCCTTCACGGATTCGCCGACGTAGGCCAATGCGGCGAAATGGATGCAGGACTCGAGCTCGTGCTCGGCGGCGATGCGCTCGAGCAGAGCGCGGTCTCCAATTTTGCCCTGATAGAACGGGACGTCCGCATCTAGCGCCGGCCGGTGGCCGCGCACCAAATTGTCCAGCACCACCACGCGCTCGCCTGCGGCGCGCAATAGTTCCACGGTGACGCTGCCGATGTAACCGGCTCCTCCCGCTACGAGAATCGCCATCAGTCATCCTTTGAGTCTGAATTTGCAGAACGAGTGCGCGAATGCAAGCGCACAACTTTACTACGTGGCGACTGAATGCGGAGTGAGGAATTCCAGCGTGGTGGGCGAAAAAATACGCTGCGCGAGATTTCGTGAGAACTGGATC
>Ga0210385_10001148_pt1 | contig 16756 bp, 15 predicted proteins | sample IncBWH26OmetaG_FD_160107 | JGI IMG/M metagenome (GOLD analysis project Ga0210385, IMG submission 160107) | Forest soil microbial communities from Barre Woods Harvard Forest LTER site, Petersham, Massachusetts, United States - Inc-BW-H-26-O ...
GCCGAACAGCGCAGAGGGAAAAGTTGAGGGTCAGCACGATCCGTTCATGGTGGTGACGCTGACCCTTGATGGCGCTCGACACTCTTTTCTGTCGGTCAGCTCAGATGCGTACCAATCGTCGCGGTTCAACGGTAATCCGCTCTTTCCCTGGTCTGGGCGGCTAAGCAGAGTTTGATAAACACCAATGTCACCCCTCTTGAAGGCCGCAGCCGATCCAGCCATATAGAGGAGCCATATGCGGTATGTGAATTCCGGGACACTTTTCAGGAGTGTGGCAGCATTCGCTCGTAACCCGTCTACCCAGCGGCGAAGCGTCAGTTCGTAGTGTTCCCGAAGGTTTTCGACATCACGCACCTCAAAGCCTGCCGATTCGGCAGCGAGGAGAGTCTGCGAAATGGTCACCAGATCTCCATCCGGAAATACGTATTTATCGATGAACGAGGAGTTGCGCGGCCGTCTGAGTTTCAGTACGTCCCGGAGAAATGGCACAAGGATGCCGTCCAGGAAGGATCTGTTGTCAGCTCCCGATACACGCGATCTCGCGATGCCGTGGTTGAGGAAGACCCCTCCAGGTCTCAACATGTGCCTGGCCGCTCCAAAGTAGCGTCCCAGGTTCGCGAGGCCAACATGCTCATACATCCCGACGCTGACGAGCTTGTCAAACGTCGGCAGGCAGGTTGGCGCCTGACGATAATCGAGAAGGTCGACTCTGCAACGTTCACCCAACCGTTCAGATACGATGCGTTCCCCGGTTACAGTTGCCTGCTCACGGCTGATCGTAATTCCCTCGGCAAACACAGCGTGGTTTCTTGCGGCGTAGACGATCAGGCTCCCCCACCCACAACCGATATCCAGCAGCCGCTCGTTCTTCCGAAGGCGAAGCTTCTTGCAGATGAGCTCCAGTTTGTTGTGCTGCGCGGCATCGATGGTTTCGTCGGTGGAGCGAAAATAAGCGCAGGAATAGGCGAGTGTTTCTCCGAGCCATGGACGAAAAAACTCGACCGGCTGGTCGTAGTGGTAGGAAATTGCCTGACTGTCCCGCCTCTGAGAATGGAGTCTGCCTTCCTTCCACCACTGTCCCAGCCCGAGCAAGACTCCCGCAGCCACCTCCGCAACTCGCCGTCGCTGACCGCGTGGACCGTGGAAAATGTGTTCCGCGACATCGAAGACGGAGAAAAGATCTCCTTCGACGTCGATGTCTTTCGAGAGGAATGCCTCACCGAGGGTGATCTCACTCGGTCGAACGAACAGCGATTGAAGGCCGCCGGCGGAATTGAATACGATGCCGCATACCGGTTTCTCGCGTTGCGAAGACACCCAGCACCACCCATCCCAGAGACGGATGGAGAAGACCGGTCCCTCGTAACCTTCAAAAAGCTTCTGAAGCACATCGGTTCTTTGAGCAGTGACAGATTCGTGCATTTCCTCTTCCCGCGTTCAGGTCCTTGTCCCGCTTTACCTCGCTCTGATCTCGGCAGCCACTGATCAGGAGCAGTCGCCAGTGGATGCGGACCTAAGGAGGCGCTGCTGCGACGTTCGTCCTGCGGTTTGCCGGGAGTGAGCCTGTCTCAAGGACCGCAACCAGGCTTTCCTGGTCCTCCGCAGCAAGTGGCATTTGTTGTATCTGGCTGATCGTCTCGCTGATGGGATAGCGATATTCCCTCAGCGAAATCCTGCCATCCTCCCATACCGCGTAACACGCATCAGGACGTCCCGTCTTAGGTTGTCCAAGACTACCTGGGTTGATGATCGTAGTCTTGCCTACGGTGCGAACGAACGGCGTATGGGTGTGGCCGACCACCAGATAATCCGCATCGATCCACGCAACCTCTCTCTGCCATCGTTCGGACGTCTCAGTGCAATAACCAAACAGGGGATCAGTCGGCACCGCGTGGACGAGATAAAAGCGCCTATTGCCGACTCCTAGTTCGCGTTGCACGGGAATGCCTCTTAGATACGCCACATCCGCACTATCACAAACGGTCCGAGTGAAGCGAAGTGTTTCAGCCGCCAGTCGCCGAAAGGGCGGGGAACACAATGGATCAACGTCAAACCCGACCGCATGATCATGGTTGCCGCGGACGGCCATATCCACGTGTTTCTGAACCCACTCGATAGCCTCATGCGGCCTCGGGCCGTAATCGACCAGGTCTCCGATACACCAGAGCTGGTCGTATTCGTGCTCGGGAAGCGCTTCAATGGCCGCCAGGTTCGCATGTAAATCTGAGATGATGACAATCTTCATAGGTCACCTCGTCCTCTGCGCGGGACACACGTGCGGCAACTGCCGCTTTGGGAAGTCAGATTATCGAGGAATTTTTGGTACGAACAGAGAACTCCCCGACGTTTAATCGCCAGGGGTCATCATCCGTCCACCCATTATCTGCAAGGAAGGAACAGCGGTTCAGGCGAACCCCTTCGCCTCTTCCAGCCTAGATGCATCACCAAGCATAACAGTTTCAAAGAATTCCCGCGTGCCGGAGACCTTGCGCGGATGAGGTGCATGTCGGGTTTTCCGCCTTGACAATACGCCTGGAATTTGGCATCTTCTCTAGTTCGCGGCGATGGGGTTCGCCTAAACTGTCTTCGGACTGATGACCCCTTCTGAGTTCTCTTGCAGAAGAGGTCCATGAAAGTCCCTGCCCTAACGCTGCGGCTAAGCAGTTCGCGACGACCCGTCGATGACAGGATCTTCATCGGGTTTTGCACATCTTGTTTGGCGAGCTTTACGTCGATCCCCTCCCGCGCCGCGATCAAGACCTTGGACTGTGTGCTGCGATCATTCCTCGGGATCCGCGAGTTCACTCAGGATCCACGCTGTGTCCTCAGATTCTCGAGAGCCTACTCAAGATCAGAGGTCATCCTGCCTAACGGTGAATCCGTGAGGGAAGGTGACCCGATTCTGGAACTCCACTTCTGGAACGATCGTCTCGGGATGGAATTTCATCATGATCGCTCGCGGACTGCTCTTCGCTCTGCCTTGCGTAATTCTATGGCATTACTCGCCTATCAGCTTCGAACAGACCGACATATGGGGGATATCAGGGCTGTGCATGGGGTCCTCGCGCGGGGATCTTCCAGATCGCACTCTATCAGCCACCCATTTGGGTGCACAGTGTATGTTGAACAGCGTCCCCCCACCAGGGGAATCCGTGATTTTTTTGAGGACCTCCTGATACATCTCCTTCACTGGGCATTCAATCCACGAGGTCGTGCAGCAAGATCGTTTCGGCTATGCAGAGCCGATGTGTGGATCTCTGCGCGCGATCTCAAGGAGCGGTTCGGCGGTTCTGCATCATCCTCCCGCCCAGATTCGATCGTTGCCATAGCCGCGCTGTCCGGAGCACAATCAACTTCGGCCTGCGAGATGGAGGCAATGAAGGCTGCCGGCGATTAGACGCAATGATTCCAGGTGTCGATGACTCTGCTTTCGCGCTCAAACCCCAATGTGCTAATGGATCCTGTGTCTAAGGCAAAGAGGCTTCCGGATTTCGGAGGCAGTCCCAACCAGACCGCGGCCAGAATCCTCAAAAAATGCGCATGAGAAAACAATGCAACATGCCCACCCGACGTGACACAGCTTTCAATCACTGCCTCCGCTCTGCGGCCTACCGCGGCCAAAGGCTCGCCGCCCGCCGGAACTGCGTTCCAGACCGACCAGCCCGGAATCTCCTCTCGGATCTGGCTGGTTGTCCGGCCTTCAAACTCACCGTAATCCCATTCGCGGAGTTGTTCACTGAGCTCCGCGATTTGGCCGAAACCGGCTATCCGACATGTCTCACGAGCACGCTGCATCGGACTCGTCATCACGCGGGCAAACTGACGAAACTGCAGGCATTCACCAATGGCTCTTGCCTGTTCCCGCCCTCGCGTGGTCAGAGGAATATCGGTATGGCTGGTATGAGCACCAGACAAACTCCATTCCGTTTCGCCATGTCGAATCAGCCACAATTCAAGCTGCGTATGATGCATCAACCATTTCCTCTGCCGGGGCAAAATAAGCTATTGGTCTCTTCAGTGTGATCTCAATCAGTTCCATGCGGCTCTTGCTCATCGCATGACTGCCGCCCGCCTGGTTCGAATACCTGGCGATAGAGATCCTCGCCGTAGCTTGTTTCCAACGGCTCGCCCTCAATCATTTTGAACGTTCGCGATCCGTCGAAACGCCTCTCCGCTCGCAAGAAGAGTACTTGTTGTCTGTCACTGTCCCAAAACGTGCGCGCAAGGGTAAATAGATGCGTGACGTACAATACTCGCACCCCCTTTTCAAGCAGAGCGGCCACAATCTGCCGGGCGATTTCCGAGCCCTCTCTTTCGTTCGTCGCGGAAAAGGACTCATTAAACAACACCATCGCATTGGGCACGAGTCGTTCTGCGATGGCACTCATCCGAGCGAGTTCTTCGTCGAATTTTCCGCTCTTCAACGAAGCATCCTCCTCTCGCGTGTAATGAGTAAAGAGTGCGGGACAAACCTCCCCCTTAAATTCATCGGCTCCGACAAACATGCCGGCCTGCATCATAAGCTGTGCTACGCCGACACTGCGCAGGAATGTCGATTTTCCGCCCTGATTGGCACCGGTGATCAGTATCAGGCTCCTGCCAGCCGCATTAACATCGTTCGCAGTCACATTGCATTTCATCTGAAGGGCGAGACATATATCGTATAGCCCACGAAAATGGTGCTCGCGCTGTCCCGCCTCTGCAGGGGTCGGAAAACAAACCGTAGATCCTCCGGCACGCAGACGACCATGTAGATTTAGGCAACACAAATAAAACGCGAGCTCGGTTCGCAGCATGTCGAAAAAACGGAGCACATGTTCAGCTGATTGAGCGAGCGCCACCGCGACTCTACTAATCCCTTGACGTTTGATCTCCGTTAGGATCTCTGCCCCAGCTTGATCGCGCTCAGCAATGTAAAATGTGTAATTCGGCGGACCCTTCCCGCGGAGTCGATCGAGCCACTTCGGTTCGTCTTTGGTTCGCCATCGCAGCGTGTAATTCACGGCTTCATTATGCTCATCGAGTTCTGCGCTGAGCAGGATGCCTTTGCGGAATTTCAACTCGGAGATATGGCTCTCGACTTTCTCCATGTACTTGTCGCTCAGTTCGTTCCGGAGCATCGCGAAAAGCGTGCCGAATGCCTCCGACTGGAACCGTTCTGACGATTCCAGTGCGATAATTCGAAGCTTCCTGAGCTTCTTCGACAGAATTTCCAAAAGGTCAATCGCGTAATGGAGAAGAGAGGGTAAGTACTGATAAGTAGAAGCGCTCCACTGCATTCTCTGGGTTCCAGTGGTCGCTTCAACGGTAACGCCATAGAGTTTTTGCACCACCTCCGAATTATTCAGGCAGTCTTTCAATGCCTGTTGACGGTATAGAATGGTATTGATATCGTTTTCGATTCCAGATAGGATCGCCTTTTGGCCGATCTCATAAAGAAACTTCTCATCATTGGCCATTGCCTGAAATAGCAAATTGAGTTCCAAGTCCTGAATGAGAGCCCGCGTCTGTGCGGAGAAGTGGGCCCGTTCGCCTTCTGCATTCCAAATGTCATACATAACATTCCGTAGCGAGGCGTGGGGATCAAAATCCCGGTCGCGATGCATGAGACGCGCTTTCATGCTTTGATTCGCTCCCTAAGACAGTCAAAGGTAACACGATACTTGAGGGCAATGGCCAAAGCGTAAGCGAGGCCATCTGCGGCTTGTTGCTCAATTTTGTATGTCCGGACTGCCGGGTTTGCGGGGTCCACCGTGCTAACCATGCTCACGGTCTTCTCGTTCAACGACGCCAGTTCGTCGAGAAATGTGACCCATACAGCTAACGCGTCCAGCTTCGAGATTCGGTCCATGACCTTCGTGCTCAAGTAGACGGCGTCCTTGATGGTTGTCGATGAAAACATCTCATTCACGACAATCAGGCTGGCGGGCGTAGCACAATCGAGTATATGCCGTATGCGAACCAAATCGTCCTGCAGCTTTCCTCGCAGGTCCCTTATATCTTCGTGGCGTTCGAAATGTGTAAACAACTGATCGAAGGCAAAGAGGCAGACCTCGGTTCCCGGCACGGGACAGCCGAGGCTTCCCAGGTAGTGCATCTGCGCAATCATGCGCGCGAACGTAGTCTTTCCTCCTTGATTCGGCCCTGATACCACCAAGATGCGTTCCGCTCCGTTCAAATGAAAGCTGTTCGTCACCACTCTCTCTCTTCGATCGATCAATTTGTGCGCCAGAGCGAGATCAAAGCCATTTTGACAGCGGATCTCTTTGGACGTTTGCGAGATCTGCGGAAGAGAGAACTGCAAATCTGCGTGGCGGAAAATCTCGATGAATGTTAGATAAGCAATGTAGAATTGGACCTCGCGATCGAATCGGACGACCGCTTCGTCGAGATATTGTGGATGGGCGGAACTAAACAGACTGAGCGCGTGGAAGGTTTCTGGATACAGTTGCGCCAGGCCCTCTAAGACTCTGGCCTGAACGTGGTTCATCTCCCGCACATAGCGGCGGGGTGTCTGATGCTCGATGGCGTCGACTGGCCGAAATTTGCTAAATGTGTCCTCAACCGCGCCGCTGTAGTCGGCTTCCCCGTCGTAACGGCTGACTGTCACGCCGCCGTCCGCCAGCAACACGCAATATCGAAACGATGACAGGCCCGATTCGCACTGTTCTGCTTCCGACGCTAGCTGTTCAAACCCCACAGACTTACTATAAGCAGCCAAGTGTGCATGAAACGCCATGAGACCTCGCGACGTTATTTGATCCGAATCGAGAGCCTGGGACAGATGCCGGATAGCGCCGATATAGACTTCAACCGCACAGAGAAACCACCGTTCCAGCGCATATTTGAATTCTGAAAGCTCTTTTGCCTTAGTCAAGCACTTGCGCATCTCCTGCATTCGCCCAGAAAAGTGCCGGATGGCTTCCCGCACTGCTGGCTTATCGATATCTCGCATGACCTCTTGGCGGTATGCGATGGAATCGACATCCTTGAGTGGGGAGTAGAAGAGCGCAGCGAGATTGTATTCCTTCCAATCTGCAGTCACCGCTTCGACGATTTGGTCGAGATTCAGGTCTGCGAAGAATGCAGGAACTTCTTGCGATCTCGCCGTTGCCTCATCGCTCTCTATGAACAAGATGCTGTGAAAGGACATCGTGAGAGTCCCGGAGAGCTCGAACGATTCGATCCAGAGTGCCGGTAGCGCTTAGTGGGGCCGTTTGCCGGCGCTTCGATCTCATCGGCGAGCACGTTGGGGATGGATCCTGATGGGAGGCGAGATGGAAAGGCAGGAGTGCTGGAAGATACAACCCACTCAGGAAAATCCCCTGGTAGGAGTCATTTGCCCGGTGGGCCGGTGAGGGCGAACTCCAACACCCGAATCGGGTTTCTCTTTCCCGGATTATGCGTTCGCGACTCTCTCAATGTCAACTCGTTTCGCCTTTCTCACTGTATTGCTCGGGGGCAGGGGCACAATCGCAGCAAAGCGCGTAACCAAACGGCCGGATCCGTGGTCCTCGTAGTGATCACAGATGATGTGTCGGCTGCATCAAGAGATGACGCGCAACGGCATCGGCGGTGGCAGGTATGCGGGGCACTGAGAGGAGCTGTAGCGGCGCCCGAACATTAGGTGCAGCGGCATCGGCGAAGTACTGAGCCGATACCGCCGAAGTCGCCTGCTGAGCGCCGATTGGGTTCAGAACACAGCAAAATATGGCACGGGATGCCTCTTCGGTGCTATCCTTCAGGGTGGTTTTTAGGCATTGAGGCGAAGGGGTTCGCCGCAACTGCTGCTCCATTCTCGCGAATCGCGGACGGGCAGATGATGACCCCTGAAGAGTTTCTCAGGGTGTTCTTTGCTCGCGCGAAATTCTGAAAAGACGAATTCAACGTGCCTGTGGGCCACACCATTCTGCCGAAACGTCACAAGCATGGATTGGGGTGGTCCTATGGAATCTCGCAAGATTCACCTATTGGTGACCGACGTCGACGGTACGCTGCTCGATCCGCAGAAGCGAATCAGCGAGCCGACAATTGAAGCAATTCGAGAGCTTGAACAAGCAGGTATTCATTTATCGATTGTGAGTCATCGACCACTGCCCGCATTAAAGCGACTAATGGAGAAATTTCACCTGCGTGGGCTTTGCGCGGCACTGAATGGCGGCATTATTGCCGACGAACAATTCGTGATTTTGATTGAGCACGATCTCCGGCCGACAATTGTTCAGGAAGTGGTTGGAACAATCGAGGGCTATCATCTTGATCCATGGCTTTACACCCGCGACCACTGGTATGTTTCGCGATCAGAAGGGCCCCACGTACAGCATGAAGCAGAAGCCATGGCGCTATCGCCCCTTCCTTTCGAGAGTTTGGGCGAACTTGATCAGCCGGTCATAAAGGTCTCGGCAGTCGGAGACGACTACGATGCAGTGAGGGCCTGCGAGAATCTGCTGCAATCCCGTCATGGCGTACAGCTGTCAATCTCGCGCCCAAGATCCAATGTTCTCGATATATCCCATGGCGACGCAAACAAGGGAGTTGCCGTGACTACGATCGCACACCGGTTACAGATTCCACTGATAGAGGTCGCCTCTGCGGGAGATGGTGAGAATGACATACCAATGCTTCGACTGACCGGGCGAAGCATCGCTATGGGTCAGGCACCGCCCGACGTACATCGTGCAGCCACCGATACAACTACTTCCAACTCGCAGGATGGACTCGCATGGGCGATCCGTCACATCGTACTTGCTGGTCAGCAAGTTTCGCCCAGCGGCCAATGAACAAAGTGTCTGGCCATGGCTTCAGTCCAACGTTCCTCAAGGTGTGCAAAGAGATGTTCATGTTGATTCACGTTGACTGATGGAGAGCGGGAAATGATCGCATCCGGAGTTTCTTCACCATTTCCCCCTGCGAGGACGCATGCAGAACCCTCTCCAGAAGTCCGCAGCTTTGAGATTTGTTCTGACCATTGGAATATTGAGCTTTTTTGCGGATTTCACATATGAATCGGCACGAAGCGTGTACGGGCCGTTCCTGGCAGGCCTGACCGCCAGCGCTACAGTGGTCAGCGTTGCGACCGGGTTCGGTGAGATGCTTGGCTATGGATTTCGCTTGGTTTCCGGTCGCTGGGTGGACAGAAGCGGTAATTTCTGGTCCGTCGCCATTCTTGGATACTTCCTACAATTATCTGCGGTCCCGGCTCTGGCACTTGCCCGGAATTGGCCAACGGCAGTATGTCTGATCCTACTCGAGCGCTTTGGCCGAGCTACCCGGAACCCACCTCGTGACGCGATGCTCTCTCACGCTGGAAGCGTGATCGGATTTGGATGGGCCTTCGGAGTGCATGAGGCAATGGATCAATTCGGTGCACTCTTTGGGCCGTTGATCGTAGCAGCGCTTCTTGCTTGGCGACACAGCTATCGCCTCGCATTCGCGACTCTTCTGATCCCAACAGTGATATGTCTGACTCTGGTACTGGTAGCGCGCCATCTGTATCCAACTCCTCGCGAATTGGAAGTGAGAACGGGCGACATAAGAACAAAAGGACTGCCCGGCGCGTTTTGGATTTATATGGCCGGAGCGGCCCTAGTCGCTGCTGGCTTCGCTGACTTTCCTCTCATGGCATTTCACTTCACTCGTGAATCGACCCTGCCCAGAGATCTTGTGCCAGTAGCATACGCGGTTGCAATGGGAATGAGTGGGACCGGCTCCCTCGTCTTCGGACGATTCCTCGATCGATTCGGCGTGACTCTCCTCATTCCCCTCACCATCGTTGCATCTCTCTTTGCGCCACTTGTCTTCCTGGGCCATTTCTGGTCAGCGCTCGCAGGCACGGCTCTCTGGGGTGTAGGCATGGGGGTTCACGAATCCATTATTCCCGGTGTCGTCGCTCCTCTGGTCTCTCCAGACCGGCGGGCTTCAGCTTACGGACTCTTTACCGCTGTCTATGGAATATTTTGGTTCATCGGCAGCGCACTCATGGGCGCTCTCTACGATCGATCCATCACAGCCACGGTGCTATTTTGTGTAGCGACTCAATTGGCCGCTGTCCCGTTCTTGTTTGTGGTGCGGAGGCTCACCGTTGACAAGGTTAGGTCGACCGCTCCACTCGCATGATCGAGAACTGTTGCGGCAGTCGCTGTGAGGGCCACTCCCACTCCTATAGCCCGATGCGGTTCAAACAGGATTTGAGACTACTCTGTTATAGAGACGGCGGAGAAAGTTCCCGGTATAGGATTCTCTTGTCTGTGCGACCTGATCGGGCGTCCCTTCTGCGACGATGCGCCCGCCATTCTCCCCGCCTTCAGGGCCAAGATCAATAATCCAGTCCGCACAATTTATCACGTCGAGATTGTGTTCAATAACAAGAACGGTGTTTCCCAGGTCAACCAGACGCTGAAGAACCTTCAAAAGATTGCGAACGTCTTCGAAGTGAAGACCCGTAGTCGGCTCGTCGAGAATGTATATCGTCCGGCCAGTTTGGCGTTTTGACAGCTCACGCGCGAGCTTCATGCGTTGGGCCTCTCCTCCGGACAGCGTAGTTGAGGACTGTCCGAGAAGCAGATACCCGAGCCCGACATCGACCAGGGTATTGAGCTTCGGTCGCAGGTGGGGTAAATCCTCCAGAACTGTCGATGCATCCTCAATCGACAAATCAAGCAAATCTGCGATCGAGTATCCGTTGAACTTGACAGCAAGAGTCTCCTGGTTGTATCGCCGACCGCCGCATGTCTCACATTTGACATGGGCGTCCGGGAGAAAGTTCATCTCGATTCGCCGGGTCCCTTCTCCCTGGCAGCTCTCGCACCGCCCTCCCTGCACATTGAATGAGAATCGGCCTGCCGTGTATCCGCGCTGCCGAGACTCTGGCAGCATCGCGAATAATTCACGAAGTCCTGCAAAGGCGCCCGTATAGGTGGCCGGATTTGAACGGGGAGTGCGACCCACGGGTGACTGATCAATTTGGATGGCACTATCGATTGCGTCCAGACCCAGTATCGCGGTGTGTTCGCCCGGCTCTTCACGTGAGCCATAGAGTGCCCTGGCTAATGCACGAAACAACGTGTCGTTCACGAGGCTGCTCTTCCCAGATCCCGCCACGCCTGTGACGACCGTCATGACCTCCAGCGGAAAACGAGCTGTCACATTCTGCAGGTTGCGGCTACGCGCACCCACTATCGTGATCCATTTGTCCGTCAATTGCCTAGGCGTCGTCCGCACTGATCTGGCGATCTGGCCGCGCAAATAGCGCCCCGTCAGAGACTCTTGCGCCTGAATGATATCGTCCGGCGTACCCTGCGCAACAACCATGCCCCCTAATCTGCCTGCCCCAGGCCCTAAATCGACGACAAAGTCGGCTTGTCGAATCATCTCCTCATCGTGTTCGACGACAATCACGGTGTTTCCTAGGTCGCGCAAACCCTTGAGTGCTGCAATGAGCTGCTGATTGTCGCGCTGGTGTAATCCAATGGAGGGCTCATCAAGAACATAAAGCACTCCTCTTAGGCGCGAGCCAATTTGCGCCGCAAGCCGAATGCGTTGGGCCTCGCCTCCGGAGAGCGTTGCGGCACCTCTGTCCAGTGACAGATATCCGAGTCCCATCGCCTCGAGACACTGTAATCTTTGAATGATTTCTTTCCGCAGTTTGTCCGCGATCTGTGAGTCGCGAGCGGAAAGGGAGAGTTCCTGAACGCGGCGCAAAGCGCAGGTTGCGGGCGGTGCAGTGAAACCGGTGATTGAGAATCCGGCGATCTCCACAGCCAGGGCCTCCTGGCGCAGTCGGTGCCCGAGACACGTCGGGCACGGCAATGCAGTCATGTAATTCATCATGTACTCGCGATACCTATCCGATCGCGTCTGTTCCATCATGGTTCGCAGGTACGCCAGGATCCCGTGAAATTCCGTCGTCATGGAATCATGTACGTCCGGACCGTTAATCAATAGACGCTGATGCAGTTCCGACAACTCTTCAAAGGGACGGTCTAAATCGAACCCATAACGTTGCGCTGTGGTAACGATCAGGCGGGCCAGCGCCCGTGACGAAACTCCCGGACCAAACGCTCCCTCCAGGAGTGGTCTGGAGCGATTCCCGATGATCTTGTCCGGGTCGAAATCGTAGATGCTGCCCAATCCTTCGCACTTCGGACAAGCGCCGAATTTGCTGTTGAACGAGAACGAACGCGGTTCAAGCTCAGGAATGCTAATGCCACAGTTCGCGCATGCCAGCCGTGAGGAGAACATCCTTTCTTCGTGTTGCGTCGCTACAATCACCAGGCCAGCAGCCATCCGCAGCGCCTGCGCAACCGCGGCGAGCAGGGCGTTCCTGAGGCCAGTTCGTAGACGAGCACGATAGACTACCGCTTCGATTGTGTGATTTCTTTCCTTCTCAAGCTCCATCGTGTCGGAGGGGTCGTGAATTCCTCCATCAATTCGGACGCGATAGCCCTTCCGATCGAGATCGTCCAGGAGCTCATGAAACGATCCCTTGCGAGCACGCACGATTGGCGCATAAATCGTCACTCGCTCTTCCACGGGCAAGCAAAGTATCTGTTCAACGATCTGATCTGCACTCTGTTGAGAAATCGGCGCGTGGCAGTTCGGGCAGTGTGGCATGCCAATCGACGCATAGAGAAGCCGGAGATAGTCGTAGATTTCGGTGATTGTTCCCACCGTAGACCGCGGGCTCCGATTGGTGGATTTTTGCTCGATCGCGATCGCGGGGCTCAGCCCTTCGATAAAATCCACGTCGGGTTTTTCTGTCTGGTCCAGGAACTGGCGAGCGTATGGAGAGAGCGTCTCAACGTAACGCCGCTGACCCTCCGCAAATATGGTGTCAAAGGCAAGCGAGGACTTCCCCGACCCTGACAACCCGGTAATGACCGTTAACGTATTTCGCGGAATGCGGACAGTGACGTTACGGAGGTTGTGCTGCCGGGCCCCGCGCACGGTGATGTGCGTAATCGGCATTGTTAGGGCTACCGATCGCAATCTACAGATGGACGAGGGATTTTCTCGAAACTCTCCGGGCTCCCCATGGACAACTCCTGATCGGAGTAGGAGTCATCAGCCACGAAGGCGGTCAACGGTGGACTTCCATCACCAATAAAACGTCTGATGAGATATTCAAGGCTTACATTGCTGCTGTCAAGACGGATCCGGAATCGACCTGAACCGAAACTCGAAACACGCGAGGCGCAATGAATCGGGCGCCGACTATTCGCCTGCGGGCGACACGACGTCGCCAAACCGCCGTCGCAACCCGTCGAGCCGACCCTGGAGTTCGATGGCCATTTCAGAAAGCAGGTCCCGACCCTCGCCTGCCGCACCGTCGACCCTCTTGCTGAGTTGTCCCAATGTGCTCCTGGAGAGGTCTGTCATTTCGAGTTCGATGGCTGACAACCTCATTCGGAGGCGACGCAACTGGCGTAATATTCGAATCAGTTCTGCGCCAACCCCGGCACCCTCGACGGAGTCAGGACTGTATTCAGCTTCCTGAACAATCTCCTGGAGCGTCTTCTCATCGCCTGCTGCATATGCGGCATTGACGATTTTCATCGACTGTTCAAGCATCGGACGGTCTTTTTCGCTGATCGAAAGATCGGGATGAACGAGTCTCGCAGCGTTTCGATAGAGGCTCTTCAGTCTCTGAGACGACGAACCGGGTTCAGACACCTCTTCAAGAGTTGCAGGACGAGATTCCTGATTCGGTGAAAATGATTGTCGAGCATCGTTTCGATTGGAAATTTTGCCAAACTGATCAGCGGGAAGTCTGGCAAGCCGCTCCTTCCAGCGATCGAGCTCGGCGTTCAAAGCTCCCATCACGCGATCATAACGCTCCTCGAAAGCCGCGAGTTTCTCTTTCATGACGCCGAGCTGCTCTTCCTTACTCATCAACTCGAATTCAAGCCAGCGCAATTCCCCCTGCTTCGCGGCAAGTTCTTCTTCTTCCGGTGATCGTTGATTCGTCATCCTTGTGTTGCGCCGTAGCCGGAGCACCATTGCGAACAGAGATTATTATAGGAACCAACGATTGGAGCGAATCAATTCCACCATCGTGGGGGGGGACCGACTGGGTTGAATCGAATCCGTTACAGCAGCTCGGCTGTAGAAAAACCGGAGAGGAGGGCGAACGCTTAGCTCAATGTCTACAAGCCACTCATTCTGCATAATGAGCTTACCTCGATCGAAGTCTTGTCTGATGGCTGTATTTCGTTTACCGCCCACTGTGCCCGTGGTATTGAACCAAACAAGGCACGGATTCAGGAGCATCTCGAGAACTCGCTGATGCTGGTGACTGCGCTCAATTCCTCACATTGGATATGAAAGTGCGGCGCGAATTCTCTTACTGCGCAGAGAGAGAATCCGATAATCCATAGTCGAAATTGAGTCGAAACGTCCCGGCGCTATGAGGGCACTCTTGCGTCCGACGGGTTGGCGACGGTAAGCACAATGACCCACTGCGGAATCGTTGTCCTGGCATTGATACGGCGCAGAATCTGAAGTATATTGAGGACGGTGAGGGAATCCACCTCGAACTGCCTTCCGAAACGGAACGGCTGATGACTCCTATCGATCTGGTGGGGGTCTATTCTACCTGCCAAAACTCAATGAACCGGGACTACGCGATTGTGTGCAGCCGCCGGTGTCTCACTGCCCAATGACCTGAGCGCAGCTCTCCGCCTGTTCTGAGACGCGGTACTCGGTCCACATATCGTGACCAATGACCCAGTCGGAGATTCTTTCTTCGTTTCTCGTACTCGCAGAGGAAGCAGACCTCAGTCGCGCCGCACGCCGGTGCGGAATAACGCAGAGGCTGCTCAGAGAACGCGTTGCCTCTCTTGAAGCACAGAACGGATCCAGGTTGTGCAAGGTGAAGGCAAAGGCGGTCCGTCTAACGCAAGCCGGCAAGCACCTGCAAAGATCCATGGTCCCATTGTCCGCAGAGACCGGGTCTTCGCGTCGCATTCGTATCATGCAGGATCCGATTGCGGATCTTTCTCTCTCCTACTGGATAGGGGAATTTGCGCGGCAGGCCTCTCTCAGGTTGGACTTTCGGATTGACAGTGGTCGATCTCCCGGGGGCAGGGACGAACTGGGATTGAACAACATCGATATGAGGCTGGCCTATGGCGGTCCAGCGAAGCCCGGCGGCGCATTCGTCTGGAAGACACTATTTGAAGATCCCATTGTCGTCTTGCTGCGGAATGACCATCGCCTGGCAAACCTGCGCTGCCTACAAATGGACGCGCTTCGTGAGGAGCGATGGGTTCTGCCATCGCCCCGTTTTATGCCGTACATTTACGACACGCTCATCTGGGCGTGCCGCAGAGCAGGTCTTTTTCCCAGGCTTGCGCGGCTCGAGCACAAAGTCCCACTGGTAGATGCGGTCCTGGGCGGTTCCGCAATCAGCCTCGCGCCCTCCGGGTTCTTGTCCCATTGCCCCAAAGAAATCGTTGGCGTTCCACTCCGTCCTCCAGTGACGATTCCTTTTGGAGCTATCTACCGGGCGGCCGAGGTTCGAGACTGTATCCATCGATTCCTGGGTCGCGTGAGGTTGGCCAGCCGTTTGTGAGGCCCTCCCATGGAAGGAGTCGCAGGAGCACAAGAACGCTGAAACCGAGGAGCTCTATCGAATTGGATCTCGTGGAGGAGTGATAAAATAGTTGTGGTTTCTCTATCGAGAGACTTTATGGCGAAGGGGTTCGCCTAAACTGCTGTTCCCTCCCTGAACACTTGGACGGACGGATGATGACCCCTGACGAAATGTCGTCGGGGAGTCTCCCGCCCAAGCGGAGTTCCCGACGAAGACTGCCATTGTGCATTCGACCATCTTGGTACGGGTGATGTTCGGGGGCGTCATGAAAATTGCGATCATTTCGGATGTTCATGCAAATCTTGCAGCGTTAAATGCCTTCCCGGAGACGGCCTGTGACGCTCTTTGGTGTATTGGTGATCTCGTGGATTACGGCCCAAAGCCTCACGAGGTCATTCTCGAAGTGCGGAATCGTGCCGATGTGGTCGTCTGCGGCAATCATGACTATGCCGTAGCCGCATCTGCAGATCCCCAGTGCCCGCAAGCGTTCCGCCGGTTGGCGGCGGAAACATTGTTCTACACTCGGCAGGTTTGCACTGACGAAGATTTGGATTTTCTCCGGAACCTTCCCGTCTACCTTGAAGTCAAGCTCGCGGGAACGCGGTTTTACCTGGTTCATGCAATGCCGACCAATCCCCTGTTTGGATATTGTGCAGAAGCTTCAGACCAATGGGAGTGGGAAGTAAAAGGGCTCGAAGCAGACGTGCTTGTTGTTGGTCATTCACATCTGCCTTTTGTGAGGAGAGTTGGCAAGACGACCATCATCAACCCGGGAAGCCTCGGTCAGTCCCGAACAGGTCGGCAGTCTGCCTGCTACGCCATCTGGGAAGACGGACAGGTGTCGCTCAGGGAATACAAATATCCCATCGTCGATACCATTCGCGACATTCGCGGCATGTCTATTTCGTCCGATGATCAGGATGCGCTGATCTCTGTGCTGCAGACCGGAGTATTGCCTCTTCGGCACTTCATGAAGGTCATGGCGGCAAGTGGCTGAGATGAACCTGTGTTGAAGGAGGGCGGTTGGCGCTATTGCGAGTGCCTTTGGCCGGTCAGGCGCAAACAGATGCCGTCGATCAGTGCCGGCAAGAGAATTGGTCACGTGCGCGTCTCCACGTCTCCACCAGAGAGCTAAAGATTATGGCTAACAATGCGATAGGGTTG
>Ga0210385_10001149_pt1 | contig 16744 bp, 12 predicted proteins | sample IncBWH26OmetaG_FD_160107 | JGI IMG/M metagenome (GOLD analysis project Ga0210385, IMG submission 160107) | Forest soil microbial communities from Barre Woods Harvard Forest LTER site, Petersham, Massachusetts, United States - Inc-BW-H-26-O ...
GGGTTTGCGCCGCGCAGAGCGCCGAATAGAGCGCGAACAGGATCGCGAGTAAACGCGGAAGACGCATGCAGACTAGTAACATCTTAGAATCCAGTAAGGCATCGCGGGTTCCAATAAGTTATGCGGCGTAGAGACGTAGTACCGGCTGTCCTGGGAATGGCCGTTGGGTGGCAAGCGGGGGCCGAAACGGACGCGGCTGCATTAGGGGGCTGTGCGCTGTTGTTGAACGTTGGGAATGGCCGGATGTTGGTGGTCGAAGGCAGCGAGACGGCGCGCCGGTGGGTCGCTGCACCAGGTTCAACAATAAAGCCACTAAGTCTGCTGGCGCTGCTCGAAACGGATAAGCTCGGTGGCGCGGAGGAGTACTATTGTCCGGGGCGATTGGTGCTCGAGGGCCACGCACTCGATTGCTCGCATCCCTATATCGGGCAGCCCATGAACGTGAGCCGAGCCATTGCCTATTCCTGCAATTGTGCGGTGGCGCATTTCGCGCAGCGATTCGAAAGCGGTGAACTGGGCCGGCACCTTGTGCGCGGCGGCCTTTGCTCAACGACCCGGTTGGTGGGCGGATGGGAAGGAACCGGTCACGTGGATATGGCCGCTGCGGGGCCGGCATGCCAGTTGCAAGCGCTGGGTGAAGCCGGGGTCACTGTGACGCCGCTGGAATTGCTGGTTGCCTACCGGCGGTTGGCTTTGCGAGCGGGCGAGGCGCGAATTGAGCCGATCGTTGAAGGTTTAGAGGGCGCTGTCGAGTTTGGGACCGCGCAGAAGGCAGGAGTAGATCGGGTCCGTGTGGCGGGGAAGACGGGATCGGTGGTGACTGGTGCGGGCGCGCATGCGGCGTGGTTCGCGGGATTTGCTCCGAGCCGGGCTCCGGAAGTGGCGGTCGTCGTTCTGGTACAGGGACGCTCGGGCGGGGCAGATGCGGCGCCTATCGCGGGGCAGTTGCTGGGCGGCTACTTCGCGGGTCGAACTTGAGACGAATGCTGGTAGTGGCGCTCGCGGTGGCTGCCTTGTGCCCAGCACAGGTGGCCTATAAGGTTCGGCTGACGAACAGGGAAGGCAATCGCGTTGTCGAACTGCCGGCCGAGAGATACGTCGCGGCGGTTTTGGCGGGCGAAAGCAGCGTATTCCGGAGTGAAGAAGCGCTGAGGGCGATGGCGGTCGCGGCGCGGACGTACGCTGCCCGCCTGCGCGGAAGGCATGCTGCAGAAGGCTACGATTTTTGTGCGACGACGCACTGCCAGCGCATGGATCTGCAGGGGATCACGCCGCAGTTGGAGAGCGCCGCCAGGGCGACTCAGGGCGAGCTGGTATGGTTTGAAGGCAAGCCGGCGTTGGCGGTTTATACGCGCGATTGCGGCGGCGAAACGGAAAGCGTTCAACAGGTCTGGCCGGCGATACAGGCGCCTTATCTGATGGCGCGAGCGGATGCCTTCTGCACACGGCACGGCGTCTCGCAGTGGTCCTGGTCGGCGCGACCGGAGGAGATCGCCGCGGCCTTGCGCGCATCACAATTGAACACGCCGGATGGCTTAAGGCGGATTCTAGTTGCGGAGAGAACGGATTCGGGCCGCGCGAAAAGGCTGGAGCTGATCGGGCGCGATCACCAGGCGGCGATCAGCGCCGGTTCGTTCCGGTTTGCTGTGGGAAGAGACCTGGGCTGGAACACTCTGCGCAGCGATCGATACAAGATCGAGAGCGACGAAGGCCGAATCAATTTCCGCGGTGCGGGCGAAGGCCACGGCTTAGGCTTGTGCCAGCACGGCGCCGATGAGATGGGCCTGGAGGGAAAGACCTATCGAGAAATTTTGGCGTTTTACTTTCCCGGTACTGTCGTCGCGCGAACAGGCGCGGGCTTCGATTGGAAGCAGATGGCGGGCGAGGGCGTGACAGTTTTTTCGACAAATCCGGATAGAGATCGGGCGGTCTTGAGGCAGACGGAAACGCTAAACCGCAGTCTGGCCGGGCAGTTCGGATGGCCGCCGCCTCGCGTGGTCATTCGCGTCTATCCCGACGTTGAAGCGTTTCGGAACGCCACCGGTGAGCCGGGCTGGGTGGCGGCGCACACGACGGGACAGCAGATAGATCTGCAGCCGGTAGTGGTGCTGCAATCGCGTGGCATTCTGACGCAGACGCTCCGGCATGAGCTGTTACACGTCGCTATCGAGCAGCAAGCCGCGCCCGGCCTGCCGGTGTGGTTTCGAGAAGGAGTTGTCGAATATTTGAGCGGCCGGGAGAAGAATACCGCAAATCTGAAATTCGCCAGCGATGCAGATCTGCAGCAGCGGCAAGATAAGCGGCGTGCGCAAGCTGGGTATGCCGCGGCGCAGAGTCGCACCGCTGCGCTGGTACGCCGCTACGGAGAAGACACGGTGCTCGGCTGGCTCAGGCGAGGCTTACCGGCGGAGGTCAGAAACTCAAGCGCGAGCAGCGCACCAACGAACAGCAGATAGCCGACCCCTAGACGGCTCAGGAAGCTGGCTAGCTGAAGAGCAAATTGCTCAATGTGCGGCACCCAATTAATCAGTTTCAAAGGGGCCCAGATCGCGCAGAGCAGGAGTGCGCAGGTTGCGGGCCAGAAGAGCCATCGGTTTCTCGGCCGGGGCAAGGGCAGTCGAAAGCCACGCCAGCCGTTCAGCGCGACACTTGCGCCTAACCGGAACAGGAGCGCAGGAACGACCATCCATCTCAACAGCCAAATCAAGAAGTAGAACGAGCGGAGGACGCCGGATGGAGCAACGGGCTTGCGCAGCTTCATCGTTGCGTACGAACCGATCACGAAGGCGCTATGCCCAAAAGAATCGCGCCACCAGGCGAGCAGGCCGTACACGATTGAAGCCACAATTGCGATCACGGTTAGCGAGGGCAGATGGCGGAGCGCGGTTCGCGCCGCGGTGGTGAAGCGACTCTCGGTTTCGCGATTAAAGAGCACGAGGGCTGTCCCGTGAAGCCAGAGAGCGGCAACGGTAAAGATAACGATCACGGCGGCACTCCAGGCAAGATGGGCAGCATCGGATTCTCCAATGCCGAGCCAATAGTAGCCGAGCCACAGCAGTAGCGCGTTGCCGAACAAGTGCAGGGCCACAATCGATGCCGCGGGACGGTTCATCTGACCTCCAGGGTTCGGGCTTCGGTGGTGGCCTGCGTGCCAGGCTGATACATCGGCTGTACGCGCGCCGGGTTGATGTGGAACATACCGGGGTTGACGATCTTCAACAAATAGAAATACTGCTGCTGGCCTTCCGGGAAATAAGTTTGAAAAATAGCCATGCGGTCGTCGTGCAGCTCGCGACGGGTGAACCAATAACGCCACCACGGCGGCTTCTCGGTGATCTCGTACAAATTGTCGTGCTCTATGAATTCGGCGCCAGCGGGGATCGGGTCTTCGGCCACGAGATACTTCCAAGTCGAGCCAGTGACGGTCAAGCGAACGGCAATGACATCGCCTTGCGATACGGGACCATCCAGTGGCGCAAGATTGTACGCGATGTGCGCGTGCGCGGTGTTTGGCACGAGACGGAAATAATCGCGCAGAATGTTCAGCGAGACGGCGCCCTCTTTCTCCAGCCGCGCTTCGTTTGAATAGTGAATCGCGGACACGGAGTAATAGAGCCTTCCCTGCCCTTGGCTGCTGACTTGCACCTGATTCGCTCCGGGCTGAAGCTGCGATTCGTCGAGAACAACGTCTTGCAGATCCACAGTGGAGTCGCCGTCGAAAGCATGCTGAACAACTTGGCGGCCGTTGACCGACACGGCAGCCGCGAGATTCGGATGAAGCTCATTGCTGGCCTTAACGTAGTCGATCAGACCATATATGACCATGGCTGTCTGCTTTGTCGATGCCCACCAGTAGCCTTCATCGCGATGGTTGACAAGCCATAGCGCCGCCTTCGGCAACAGCGGGCTGTTCGGACGCTGATGGCTCAGCAATTTCATCGCGTAGGCGCTTGCTTCAGGAGTGACATCGGCCTCGAAATCAAGCATTTCGTCGCGAGTTGCCGGCCACCACGCTTCCTGCTGGTCCTGACGAACAGATCGCTCCAACTCGCCGGCTAGCGCGCCGGCGCGCGCGTCCTTTACCGGTTCGAAGGCGAGACCGAGCAGGGCCAAACCGTAAGACGAAAGTTTGGACCGGCCGCTATAAAGGTCATCCATCAGGCCGGCATTCGGTTTGCCCGCGGCCACCAGCGCGTACAGCATGTAGGCTCGAAGGTCGGGTGCAAGGTCCGCCTCGTTAGCGATGTCTTTTTCGAGCCATGCGACCCCTTTGGAGATTGCCTCAGGGGTGACGACGATACCGTCGGCGCGGGCTTCCGACAACCCGGCGACGACGTAAGCTGTCATGAACGGATGGCTTTCGTCGGTGACCCACCAACCCCAGCCGCCATCTTCATGCTGGAAGTTGTAGAGGCGATCGAGTCCGGCTTGGATCTTTTGGTCGAGCTCGGGCTGGTTGATTGGCTGCTTGAGTCTCAGCTCGTTGACAGCCTTGGTGACGACGATATCGGGCAGGAAACTGGACATCGTCTGTTCCACGCAGCCATACGGAAAAGACGTCAGATATTCGAGCGCACTGAAGAGCGACCCCGCAATGGACGGCGAGAGGCGAATCGAAAGCGAGCGCGAACCGGGAACGGCATCGGGAGGGAAGGTGAGGCTAAAGCTGGCCGCGCCGGAGTTTGCGATGGAGCCACCGCGCGCCTGACGGACGCTTATGCCGGGCGGATTGATTGGGAGCTCCATTTCCAGCGCGTCCGATTCTTCATCGGTAAGCGCCTGCGCCGTGATCTTCGCGCGGCGGATGGCTTGCGCCTTGACACGCCAGTCGATTTTCGTTTCACTGCGGTTTGCCACGTCGATATCTTCGGTTGCATTGGCGGAAACCAGATCGAGACCCGCCAAGCTGACCGACACACGCGCCTTCTTGGGGGTCGCGAGATAGTTGTGAACGATGCCGGAGATAACGACTTCGTCACCTTCGACAAAAAAGCGAGGCACGGCCAAGCGCAAAATCAGGTTCTTGCGCACTATCGTCTTGAGAACAGCGCTGCCGAAACGATCGCCGGGCGCTACGCCCCGAGTAGTGGCGCGCCAAGTGGTGAGCGAATCCGGGAAGGCAACGCTCGCTTTCGCGTGGCCGGAGCTGTCGGTGGTGATATCAGCGGCCCAGAACGCCGTATCCGGAAATGCTTTGCGGATTTTCGGTTGCACAAGACGATCTGGCTTTAACTGCGCAAGCTGAGAGGGGCGGCGCAACTCGGCGAGCCGCATGCGTCGGGTGCCCGCTTCGCCGGTGAAATAGAAGGTCAGCGAATTCATGGTAGACACGCTGTCCCAGCCGCGGCCGTAAAAGAAATTCAAGATGTCAGGTGTTTGGTCAGGGCGGATCGCGTATATAGCTTCGTCCACAACGCCCAGACTCAAGTCGGCTTGGGCGATGGGCTTGCCATCCGCCGAGGTGACGGCGACGTCGTATGTGGCAGTCTGACCGGGGAGATACTGCGCCTTATCCGTGCTGAGCGTGACACAAAGCTTGTGATCCTCGGGCGGCACCTTCACGCGCTTCTCGCTCTGGTAAATCTCGCCATCCCGCAGAAACTGGGCCGTCACGAAGAAATCGGGTTCGTCATCGGTGGAGACAGTGTATTCAAACAGCGCTGTCGCCTCTTGCGAGCGAATGAGCTTCTGCGTACGAACGTCGCGGCTTTCGACTGTCACCCAAACCGGCGTATTCGCTTTACCCGTCACGATGAGAAACTTTGCGCTGTCGCCGGGATGATAGATTTTTTTGTCGGCGACAATCTGAACCGAGTGCGAGTTATCGCCGCCCCAAAACATGTCTTCGGTTCCTCCCGAGACCCAGAAATAGGCGAACGCTTCCACCGTGCGGCCTTCGGGCGTGCGTGCCGATGCGGCGATGCGATAACTTCCTCCTTCGCGGGGCATCTTCAGTGCGGCAGTAGCGAGCCCGTCAGCGCCTGTAGAGACCTGGGTTGTGCTTTTCACCTCGCCGGTACGGTCGCGCCAATCCCAGGACGCAAGCTCAACTCGGAGAGTCGAGGAAATCGGGTGATTGTCGTAATCGCGCGCCTCGAAATTGAAGTCTCCTGTGGTGGAGGGCTGCAGGACGTAGCTCTGCGGTTCCACGTTGACCAGGAAACTTCCATAGGTCGCGATAAGCCATCCTGTGCCCGAGATTTCGCGGCCAGCCTGATCGGTAACCCGCGCCTCAATCCGGTAACGATAATCGATGCGGTTATCCGAGACCGTGGTCGGAACGTTGATGACCAGCTTGCCGTCCTCGTCCAGTTGGCCTTGCGCTTGCGAGATCTCCTCACCGGATGCGTCGTCGAATTGATCGCCTTCGGAAGATGTATCTTCGTCGGCGTCGTACCAGAGCGGGAACCAGTAGCGCGCCCGATAGATCGAATAGTTGACCTTGGCGCCATTGACGGGCTCGCCGAAATAGTAGCGGGCATCGATCGTGGTTTGAGATGACTCGCCTTCGAGCACGCGGGGCTTGCCGGGCGTGACGCGCACCTCGTATTCAGGCTTCTTGTACTCTTCGACTTCGAAGTTGCCGCCCATCTCGTTTTCGCCCACACGAACCTGAATGAAGTAATTGCCGAGAGTTCCTCCACGGCCGAGCGCAAACTCGTCGTGAATGACGCCGTTCGCACTGGTCGTGAGGGTCTTCTGGTAGACGCCCTTTCCGTCGGCATCCAAGATTTGCACGTCGACGCTTTCGCCGGACGGAACCCGATAGCCCACGGCGGCCTGTGTGCGCAGAATGCCACGGAAGTGCACGGTGTCGCCCGGACGGTACACGGGGCGATCGGTATAGATGTACCCGGTCACGCTCTGATTGCGCTGAAAGCCCCAGGAGGCCAGGTCGCCAAACGCGACATCGTCGCTGTGCGTGGCGACAAGGCGCACATCGTCGGGAGCCTCTGGATTTCCCGGCGTATTGGCAATGGGCAGGTTTGCAAGGCCGTCACTATTGGTTTTGACGGTTGAAAGCTCCTGATTGCGCGCCATAACATCGATGCCGGCATCGGCAATGGGCTCGCCGGTTTCGCGATCGGCAAGAAAGGCGAGGGTGTGCTCGCGGCCGGCCTTGGTCAGGAGAACGATGTCGGAAACGATCAGAATGGTGTAGGCGCGAAGATTGCCGTGCACGGCCTCGACGAGAAAGACGCCTTTGCCTTTCGTGTCGAGATCGACCGCTTGCCGGCTCCAGTTCGTTCGGTCCAGCGGCTGAAGGAAGGAGAGCACAAGCTGATCCTGGTTGAGCACGGGAGCTTGCGCGAAATAGGTGGCGCGGGCCGCGTGAGTGGACGGAGCGCGCGGCTTGGGGAAGAGCTTTGCGAACTGTGCACGGGGCGATTCAGTGAATTGGCCGCGTAGATTCAGGCGAATATTGCGACGCAGGTCGCGCTTCCAATCGTGAATACGTTCGATCAGGGTGCGCTTGCCGCCAGGGCGCGGCATACGGCCGCCGAAGCCATGGCTGTCTTCGAGATGCTCAAAAAACGCGATGGGGTTCTTCACTTTGTAGACACGGATTTGGACTGCGTCCACGTCCCAAGCAGTGAGCATCACGGACGGTTTGTCATGAGAACTGAAGGTTCTGAGACTCGCAACAGTGAAATAGGGCTGCGCCTCATCCTGGCATACGACCGGCGCGGCCAGGGCGAGCACCGTCAGCACGCGAAACAGGAAACGGGCTGCGGGCACGGTTGCGAATCGTTTCGTGCTCATGAGCTGGTGCGAAGAATGTTCCAACGAAACACACCGAGGAAGAAGGGATTGGCCGATATGGGACGCCACTGCGGGTCGGGATAATGCAGCAGTTCAGCGGTCGAGAGGCGACGAATCTCTCCCGTGCCGGCCGAATTGGGACCGGTGTGATAGACGACGTAAGCGGCAGGATTTGGCGCGATCTGGCTCTGTCCGATGAAGATCATCGTGTGAAACGGCATGTGCTCGGTGGCGCGGCGGAAGAAGAGCAGATCGCCTTGCTCGGCGGCTGCGATGTTCCGGCTCACCAGGAATGTGTTGAAGCGGTGTAGCACTTCGGCGTTGGCGAACTGGCCGAAGGCGCCGGTCCGGAGGTCGGCCGGCTGGAAAGGCCCGGGCTGAAGCCGGAACAGGGCCGCGCCCAGCGGCGTATGGGGAAAGTTATATTTGCGGATCGAGTCGAGGCTTGGTAGCAGGAGCAGCCGCGCGGATGCTGCCCACGCGCTGTCGTGACGCCGCAGTGCTTCTCGATAGGCATAGCGGACCAGCGCTGCGCAATCGACGATTTCGCTGGGGCGCTCGCCCACCGGCGAAAAATACTGCACCTCGGCAAGAAAAGAGAACCAGCGCCGGAAAGCTTCCCGATCGCCGCTGTCATCTAGTCTGAGGAAATCAGGCGTGCCATCGGAAGCGGAATCCCCGAAGGAGAACCGCGGTTGTGGCGTGGGGGCGTGAGTTCTCGCCGATTCAGGAAGGGCGACGCCGAGCGAGGAGACGGCCGAAAGTGCAGCGGCAAGCGCCGGAAGCACCAGGCTCAATCGCAAAACCTTGCGGCAGAAGATGGGAGTCAGACGGGAAGATTATAGCGGAAACTGCGGCTGGTGTGGCGGACGCCGTGCGAGCAAGCGGCGCAACAGGGCTATGTTCAACGCGGCCAGCAGCAACAAGAAGACGGCGAGTGCGGCGAACATAATCGTCAGCGGACCCAGCACCGTTTGCGAAAGCGCATCCGCGGGGAGATGCCGCCACCAGGCGAAGGCTGCGGGAATGGTCGAACGGCCGCTAAAACCGCCGTACAGCGGAATGAGTTTCAAAAGATAAGTGGCGGCTGCAATCCAGGCGGAGATCAAGAGAATGGCCGCCGCAAGGATTCGGCCAATCATGCGATGCCGTTGCAACGCCAGAAAGGCCAGCGCCCAGAGACAAGGCAGAATGCACTGCAGGTACCACGGCTCGGCGTGTCGCGACTGGCCGTTCGTGGCCACCCAAGTGACGCACGTTTGATAAATAAGGCCGAGAAAGAATGCAGCGCAGGCAAGCAGCGCCCACCACTCACCGGCCGTAATCTCCCGAAAGCCCGTGAAGAACAGAATGAAAGCTGCGGCTATGAGGATCAGATCGGCGTTGAGGGTGAAGCGGGAAAACGAGACGAAGGACCAGTTACCGGTCCACAAGGCCCACCTGAATAGGTCAATGGTGCTCGTGAGCCAATTTATGTGAAGAAATGCGCCGGCTGCGCTGGAAAGACTTACACCCGCGATGCTTTCCTGGGTACCGCTCAAACTTCCGTAGAGAACTATATTGCGCGCGTACCAAAGCGCCCCGAGTAAGACGATAAAGCCAGCGAGAAACGCTGTTCGAGCGTTTAGGCGGCGCTGTGAGAATCGCGCGATGAGGAACGCGGCGAACACGGGAACAAAAGCAAGGAAATATGCCTTGGTCAACAAACCTGCGGCTAACGCAGCGGCCATCGCCAGGGCGTATTTGGGCCGCCTATCCTTCGCGGTTAAGACCAGCCAGGCAAGGAACAATGTACTCAGCGGGATTGCGAGCCAATCGTTGCCGATATGGGCGATGGAAGCCCAAAGCATCTGCGATTCAAAGATGCAGGCAAGGGCGGCGATGCGAAAAGGGCCGTCTACGCAGAGTGCACGCAATAGCAGGTTAACGGCGAAAAACAAGAAGACAGAGGAACCGATGGCCACGACGAGGCGCAACGTGAAAATCCTCGGCCGCAGCGGGACTTGGGAGAGTGCCGAGTCAATGGGCGACAGCAAAATGTAAGCCAATGGCGCTTGTTGCGCTTCATAGTTGAGTAGATTCGAAGATTGGCTTTGAAGCTCGCGCGAAAGCCGGGCCACCGATGTCACCCGGTCATCGCGCTGCACGGCGCTGAGCTGAAACCACTCTTCGAACGAGATGCTGTCGGGAAGCGAATTATGCAGTAGCCAGCTCACTGGAACCAGGCGCAACGACTCGCGGATTTCCTGTGAAACAGGCGTGCGATGCACCAGAGGCAGGTGGTGGGTAGCCGAGAGAGACTGAACGTACCCATAATGAAAAGGCTCGTCGAAGCCTTCCCACAACGGCAAGACGCAGCAATACAAAACGGCGTTAGCGACCGTGAGGAGGAGAACCAGCGCAGGAGCGGAACGTAGTCTCGAAAGGGCCGGCAGCGCCTACCACTCCACCGTCTCGCCCTGTTTCAAAGTCCAGACCTCGATGTCATCGTCGCTCAATCTCTTGGCCAAATCTTCCGGACGGCCGGTTAGGGCGGGAAACGTTCCGTAATGCATGGGAATCACACGCTTCGGTTTAATAAAGCGCGCGGCATGGCAGGCCTGGTAAGGATCCATCGTGAAATGATCACCGATGGGAAGGAACGCAAGCTCAGGATGATAGAGCTCGCGGATGAGAACCATGTCTGAGAACAAGGCGGTGTCGCCGGCAAAGTAGGCGGCGCGTCCGCTCGTTTCCGTGAGCACGTAACCGGCGGCTTCACCACCATAAATAAGCCGGTCGCCATCCTTGATTGAAGAGCTATGGAGCGCATGCGTCATGGTCAGCTTCACGAAGCCGAGATCGACTGTACCGCCCTTGTTCATAGGGATGGTATTATCAACGCCTTTTTTTTCGAACCACGTGGCGGTTTCGAAAATTGCGATCACTTTCGGCTTGAATTTCTTGGCGAGCGGAATTGCGTCGTCAGAATGGTCGAAGTGCGCATGCGACAGCGCGATCGCATCGACGCGCTTAATTTTATAGCCCTTCGGATAGGCGGGATTTCCTTCGATCCAAGGATCCATTATCAAGACTTCGCCGGATTCGAACCGGAATTCGAACATGGCGTGTCCCAGCCAGGTAATCTGTGTCATTCCGCTCGATTAGATGCCAGGTTCGCTTTGGCTGGTACATCCATACCGGAGCCGAGTTTCGCCAGGCCCGGAATAGACACCGGCATCCTGCCGGTAATGGGAATCTCGCCGAGCATCGCTTTGGCGGCAGCAGTTTCGGACGTTGTCGCCGTGCTGAAGGTGGCGAGATAGGCGGAAACGTCCGGGAAGTCACGCAGCAGATATGGATTGCCGAGCGCAATCAGAGCCACGGGCACCGAGCTGTGCACGATTGTGTTCACGAACGTATTGAGCCCTCCTTCCAGCGCCACACTGCCGCGGTTCGCCGCCACCGTTACGAAAGCAGCGACGTAGATCTGCTTGCAGTGCGACGCTTCAATCGCTATGAAAGATAGCACGTTGTCAGGAACGCTTGGATTGACAACATACGCCGTCAGGTTTGGGGTGCGGCGGTGAAGCTCCTCTAGAAGCGTTTCTCCACGCTGCGAGAACTGTCTCTCGCCGATGATGATCAAGCAGGCGCCGTCGCCGGCCGCCATGGGAAACAGATGTTTGTCGTCCTTCACCAGCGTGACGGCTCGTTCTGCGACACTCTGCGCCAAACCGCCGAGTTTTTGCTCTTCGAGATCGTCGCTGATGGAATCCAGTGCCACCAGACGCGTGCGAAACAGCCCCACGGATCGTTTGGCAGCCAGGATTTTGGCCGCGCTGGCATCGATTCGCTGGACGGAAATGCGCTTGCGCTCGACGGCTTGCGTGAGCGCGCGGATGCACACATCGGGATCGGTCGGCATAAGCAACACATCGGCGCCGGCTTCGACTGCCCGGACCGCTGCTTCGCCCTCCGAGTAGAGCGAAGCGAGCCCTTGCATCTCCATGGCATCGGTCACGATAATGCCCTTAAACCCGAGCTCTTGGCGTAGAAGCCCCGTTAGCACATTCTGGGAAATGGTCGCGGGCACGTCTGCAGCGTCAAAGGCGGGAACGGCCATGTGCGCAGTCATGATCGCGTCCACACCGTGTTCAATCGCGGCGCGAAACGGCGCCAGTTCGACCGACTCGATACGCTCCTTTGACTGATCGAGTCTGGCCATTTGCAAGTGGCTATCCGTGGCCGTGTCGCCGTGACCCGGGAAGTGCTTGGCGGTTACCAGAACGTAATCGCCGTGGGCGGAATGCGCGCCTTCGATGAACGCGGAAACGCCGGCTGCAACCTGCTGCGGATCCTCGCCATAGGAGCGCACGTTGATGATCGGATTATCCGGATTATTGTTGACGTCCGCATCCGGCGCGAAGATCCAGGTGACACCCAACGCGCGCGCTTCGCGAGCGGTGGCCGCGCCGAGTTCCTTGGTGGCCGCAAGATCATGGGCTGCTCCGAAGGCCATGAGGTACGGGAATCGTGCGGTGTCGGCAACGCGCATGGATGCGCCGCGCTCAAAATCGGAGGCGACCAACAAAGGCGTCCTGGCCAGCCGCTGCATGTGATTGATGAAGGCTGCCATCTCAAATGGCTGAGCGCTGATCACATTTCCTCCGCGGATGCGGCCAGCGACAATGAAGCCGCCCACGTGATCGTCACGGATCCAGTGCACAAACTTACGGTATTCCGCATTGTCCGTGGGCGGATAATCTCCGTACCCGCGCACGACGATCAGTTGTGCAATCCGGTCATGCAGCGACAGCGACCGGAGAAGCAGCGACGCAGATGAAGGCGTGCCCTTCGCGGATGCCGCCGGTGTACCGTTCTTCGGGCTTGCCGCAGAGGCCTCACAGAGGCTGGCGAACAGCGGCGCGACGGTGCAGCAGCAGACCAGAGCTCGAGCGAAAACCATTCTACTTACTATAGACGTAAGCGCATAGGCCGCCTTTAGGCCGTTGTGCGCGTTCTAACTGTTCTGTGGCAACGGTACTGTAGAAGAGGCAATGTATCAGGCTCCAATTACAAATTTCATCAAACATCATTACCGGCACTTCAATGCTGCGACGCTGGTGGAGGCGGCCGAAGGCTATGTAGATCACCTGAAGTCGGGCGGCAAAATGTTTCTCACGTTGGCAGGCGCGATGAGCACGGCCGAGCTAGGCGTTTCGCTGGCCGAAATGATCCGGCGCGACAAGATACACGGCATCTGCTGCACCGGCGCCAACTTGGAAGAAGACGTCTTCAATCTGGTAGCGCACGACTTTTATGAGCGCGTGCCGCACTGGCGCGACCTAACGCCAGCCGACGAACAGGCTCTGTTGGAGAAGCACATGAACCGCGTGACGGACACGTGTATCCCGGAAGAGGAGGCGATGCGGCGAATCGAGAGCGTCATTCTTCAGGAATGGACGGCGGCGGACAAGAAAGGAGAGCGCTGCTTCCCTCACGAGTTTTTCTTCCGAATTCTGCAATCGCCCGACTTACAGAAGAGCTTTCAAATTGACGTGAAGGACAGTTGGCTCTACGCTGCGATGGAGCGCAACCTGCCGATTTTCGTTCCGGGCTGGGAGGATTCGACGTTGGGCAACATGTACGCGGGACATTGCATCGCGGAGGACATCAAAAATGTGCACACCGTGCGCACGGGGATCGAGTACATGATGTCGCTGGCGGACTGGTACACGAACACCTCGAAACAAGCATCCATTGGTTTCTTCCAGATCGGCGGCGGCATCGCCGGAGACTTTCCCATCTGTGTCGTTCCCATGCTGCGGCAAGACTTGGAGCGCACTGATACTCCGCTGTGGGGCTACTTCTGTCAAATCAGCGACTCAACCACTAGTTACGGCTCGTATTCAGGCGCCATTCCGAATGAAAAGATCACCTGGGAAAAGCTGAGCATCCACACGCCGAAGTATGTGATTGAATCGGACGCTTCGATTGTCGCGCCTCTGATGTTCGCACATGTCCTGGGCTGGTAGCCTACGTTACGCCAGCAAGGTCTTCAACATAAGCGCATTCGCTGCAGCATAGCCGGCTTGGTCATTGTCGAAATACACGTATACGGCCTTAAGCTTGCGCCGCCACTTACGTATGCGCGTCGCCCACTCCTGCAACGTTTCTTCGGAATAACTACCTTGGTATTTGCCGCCCGGGCCGTGCAGCCTCACATATGCAAGATTTGCCGTCACCTCGACAGGCGACTGCACGCCGGCTAAGTCGAAAATGCAATAGGCGATGTTATGGCGCGCCAAGAGCTCATAAGTGCGCTCCACGCTCCAACTCGCATTCCGAAACTCGAAGGCGTACCGATGCTCTTTCGGCAGGCACTCGACGAAGATCCGCAGCCGCTCCAAATCCAGCTCCCAGTTAGGCGGCAACTGAAACAGGATTGGCCCGAGCTTTTCGCCTAGAATTTCGACCGCATCGAAGAATCTCTTCAGCCCTTGTTCCGGATCCTTCAGTTTCTTCATATGAGTCAAAAAGCGGCTGCCTTTTACGGCAAAGCAGAAACCTGCGGGCGTCGAATCGCGCCACGATTCCAAAGCAGGCCGGTTAGGCAGATGATAGAAGCTGTTGTTCAGCTCCACCGTATCGAATCGTTCGAAGTAATAACCCAGCATCTTCGAGGCAGGTGTGCGTGGCGGATAGAAGTTGCCGAGCCAGCGTTTGTAATGCCAGCCCGAGGTACCGATGCGAATGTCCGCTGCGGTGTTCACGATGTCTAAAGCCTAGCCCTCGGACGTACTTGACATTGCCGTTGCTGCCTGCAGGCCGGTCGCAACCTCGGGAAGAATACCCAACCGCGCGTAAATCGGGCGTACGAGCTTGCGAAATCGCGGCAGCTCTCTCGCAAACAAACCGGCCGCCGTCAAGCACAGCACGCCGCTCAAGCTCACCGTCAGGGGTGCACCCATTCTGGCCGCTGCCGTTCCGGCAATCAAGCTGCCGAAGGGATACATACCCGCCAGCGCCATCGTATAAAACGCCATGACGCGCCCGCGCTTTTCCTCGTCCAGAATGGTCTGCAGAATCGTATTGCACGCGGCCATGTTTCGCATCATGCCGAAGCCCGCCGCTAGCAGCAGCGCGGCCGACAACCACAGCATCCTCGAAAATCCGAACGCAACCAGCGCCGCACCCAAAATGCCTGCCGATATCGGAATTACTTTGCCTAGGCCTAGCACTGTTCGCCTTCCGGCCAGCGCCACGGCGCCCACCAATGCTCCTACCCCGATGCAGGCCATCAAAATGCCAAGAGTGTGCGGGCCGCCACCCAATACTCGCCCCGCAAAGATCGGCATCAAGACCGTGTACGGCATCCCGAGCAGGCTGATGGTTGCAAGCAGCAGCAGAATAGAGCGGATGGGAGGCGACTGCGAGACGTACCGCCAGCCGTCCGCAAGCTCTTCAAGTACGCGCGTTTGTATCTGCCGCGCCACCGGCGCCGGCACATGCATGGCCAGCAGCGAGGCGATCACCGCTACGTAGCTGATCCCATCGATCAGGAAACAATATCCTTCGCCGGCCGCCGCGATGATGACGCCCGCAATCGCCGGCCCGATTAATCGCGCCCCATTCACCATCGATGAGTTCAGCGCAATCGCATTCGGCAGGTCTGCGCGATCATCCACCATCTGGATCACGAACGCCTGCCGAGCAGGCATATCGAACGCATTGATCACGCCTTGGAAAAGCATTAAGGCGATCACGTGCCAAACCTGGATGACGCCCGTGAACGCGAGCACCGCCAACGCAAACGATTGCAACATCGAGAGCACTTGTGTAGCAACGAGTGTCCGGTGCCGGTTCCAGCGGTCCACCCAGACACCGGCGAGCGGCGCCAGGAAGAACAGGGGAACCTGCCCTGCGAAGCTCGCCACGCCCAGCAGAAACGCGGAGTGGGTCAGGCGATAGATCAGCCAACTCGTGGCGACCCGCGTCATCCAGGTGCCGATCAACGAAATGCTCTGGCCTGAGAAGAACAGCCGGTAGTTACGGGATTTCAGGGCACGTAGCGCCACGGAAACATTGACCATCAATACGCCTGACTCCAGCCTACCCGCCGTACCGCACCGCATAATGAAAGGGACATGTCCCCAGCCCGCTCTGTCGCGATCGCTTCGCTCCTTTTTGCTGCCTTCCAAGCTGCCGCGCAAACGCCCGGTCCGCTCCGCATCGGCATCGTCGGTCTCGCGCATGGTCACGTGGCCGGCTTCTTCGACAACAACTTGAAGCGGACCGATATTCAGATCGTCGGCATCGCAGAGCCCGACCGTCGGCTCTTCGACCGCTATTCTCAACAACACCAACTCGATCCGGCGCTTTACTTTGCGTCGCTAGGCGACATGATCGCGCGTGTTCACCCAACCGCCGTGGTTGTCTATACGAACACGTTCGATCACCGCAGAGTCGTCGAAGAGTGCGCCCGTCACGGGATTCACGTCATGATGGAAAAACCTCTCGCAGTGGGTTACCGCGACGCGCTCGCGATGGCCGATGCCGCTCGCAACGGCAATATACACGTGCTGGTCAATTATGAAACAACCTGGTATGCCAGTAACAAGGCGGCTCACGACCTGCTTCAGGAAGGCGCGCTTGGGGAGGTGCGCAAAGTAGTTGTTCACGACGGGCATCGGGGGCCTAAGGAAATACACGTACAACCCGAATTCTTTGCTTGGCTGACTGACCCGAAGTTAAATGGCGCCGGGGCCCTCTTCGATTTCGGCTGTTATGGCGCGGACCTCATGACTTGGCTTGTAAGCGGCGAACCTCCTCGCACTGTTACTGCCGTCACTCAACACTTCCAACCGGATATCTACCCGCGAGTAGACGACGAAGCCACCGTCATACTAACTTACCCTCGTGCCGTAGCTATTCTTCAGGCGTCGTGGAACTGGCCATTCGAACGGAAAGATATGGAAGTCTACGGACGTACCGGCTC
>Ga0210385_10001150_pt1 | contig 16738 bp, 11 predicted proteins | sample IncBWH26OmetaG_FD_160107 | JGI IMG/M metagenome (GOLD analysis project Ga0210385, IMG submission 160107) | Forest soil microbial communities from Barre Woods Harvard Forest LTER site, Petersham, Massachusetts, United States - Inc-BW-H-26-O ...
TGAGAAACTGCGTTTTGCCGTCGTACATCGTCACCGACCAAAAAGCGTTCACCGGCGGGAACTGTCCGGCAGCGAACGTCAGCGTATAATTGTGCTTGCTGCCGTCGAGCGGCTCACCGTCAGCAAGCGTTTTTGTTAACGGATAAGTCGCTTCTTCGGCTATGTTACCGTAGATTCCACCTTTCGCACCGGCAGCCCGCAACAACCAGTTGCCGTTAAAAAATGCTCGGTCGCCGAAAAACGAAGAAATCTTCCAGCCATTGATGGATTTTATATGATCGGCGAGGAATTTATCGACCTTGGCTTCGCCTTCTCTCGCGCCGATGGCAATTTCCAGTTTGTGAGTGAGTGGAAGGTCCTTAAAATTGAAAGTCTTGCCGGGACCTACACCGATGCGTGCGAGCTTGTCGCGAATTTCCTTTTCCTCCGGGCCGGGTGGAGCGAACTGCAATGAAAAATCGAGATACTCGAAAAAATTCTTCTTCGCCATTTCCTTGTCGATTTTTGGGAAGTCTATTGCGGGCGCGACAGGTGCCGGTTGTTTGAGGTAGGCCGACAGCGTCTGCACTTTGTAACCCGCCTGAACCTTCTTCACATTATCCATGTCGGCTGGGTCGAAGAGTTGGGTGCGATATCCCACAACTGAGAACTGCGTCGTGGATCGAAACACTTTCTTGATGCCCGATGGCGTTGCCCCGTTCCAATCCGGGCCAACCACCATATAATCGCCAGCTTCATTGCCGGTGGCTCGGCTGCCGATATAGCCGTAGACGAATGTGTTGCCGTCCTCGAGCATCACCGAGTAGTAGCGGCCCTTATCCACCGCTGGGACGGACAGCACGACAGGCTCAGCGCGCAAATCCAGCCACGCAAAGGAATAGGGCGTATCACTGTTGGGGGTGATTACGGCAGTGTCTTCGTAGGTGAAGACCCGCGCCTCGTTTTTTATCTGATTGAATGGCGCTTTGTACTGCCCTGAATTCTTGTTCACGGCATACTCGTTCATCACCGCGTAGTTCATCACTATCGGAAGGCCATAGATGAAGCCGGCTTCGGCGATGTCCTTGGCCGCACGGATGTCCGGCCAGCGGGGAGATGCGGCGTTGACCGGCGAAAGACCGGGTATCGCAGCGGTGACCGCAAGAGCGGCGCTGCCGAGCAGTTGGCGCTTGGTGATCATTGCAATCTCCTGTCCGCTAGTTGGTTGGCGACTTCCTCTTCAACGCCTCGATCGTGTCGTCGATGTTCTTCTGCACCTGATCGATGGTGAAGCTCGCCGGGATCTGGCTCGGCGGATAGTCCTTGAACGTCTCGAGGAAGGCCACCGCCTTGAGATTCATCCAGCCCATGAGATAGGCGTTCTTGACCCGCCAATCGTCATACTGGTCGGAGACGACGTCCGCGCGCTCATACGGGTCCATCCGCAGATTGAAGACCTTCGGAATGCGATAGGCGGTCAGCGGCTCGTACCAGACGGCAAAGCCGCCCGGATGTTTCTGCTCTTCAAACACCGCCTTCCAATTCTCATGACGGAAACCGACGAGATCGCCATCGTCGTCGAAATAGGCGAAGTCGGTGCGCGCACCCTTCGGATTTTTGCCGATGAGGTAATCGAGTTGGTTATAGCCGTCGAGATGCACCCGGAAGGTGGTGCCGTCGACATTGGCGCCGTTGAGCAGGCGGTCCTTGATCGTGGTATCGCCGGCGGCCGCAAGAAATGTCGGGAACCAGTCGAGCCCGGAAAACATCTCGTTCGAGACTTGGCCGGGCTGGATATGGCCCGGCCATCGCACCATCGCCGGCACGCGGAACGCGCCTTCCCAGTTGGTGTCCTTCTCGCTGCGGAACGGTGTCGTCGCGGCGTCAGGCCACGAGAACTGATTGGGGCCGTTGTCGGTCGAGTAGACGACGATGGTATCGTTGGCGATGCCGAGATCGTCGACCGCCTTGAGCAGCTTGCCGACGTCGTTGTCGTGCTCGATCATGCCGTCGGCGTATTCGTTGCCCGGCATGCCGCTCTGGCCACGCATCGACTCGCGCACGTGGGTGAAAACGTGCATGCGCGTGGCGTTCATCCAGACGAAAAACGGCTTGTTCGCCTTGACCTGCCGGCCCATGTAGTCGATCGCGGCCGCGGTGGTCTCGTCGTCGATCGTTTCCATGCGCTTGCGCGTGAGCGGACCGGTATCCTCGATGGTCTGCTTGCCGACGCGGCCCCAGTGCGCCTGTACGGTCGGGTCGTCGGTGTCGCTCGCCTTGCAGCGCAGGACGCCGCGCGGCGAATTATTATCGACATACTCCTTGTCGTCCTTCGGCCAGTACGGGCGTTCGGGCTCCTCTTCGGCGTTGAGGTGATAGAGATTGCCGAAGAATTCATCGAAGCCGTGCACCGTGGGCAAGTACTCGTTGCGGTCGCCGAGATGGTTTTTGCCGAACTGCCCAGTCGCATAGCCCTGCGCCTTGAGCGCCTGCGCTATGGTGATGTCGCGGGCCTGAAGCCCAATCGGCGCGCCGGGAATGCCGACCTTGGTGAGGCCGGTGCGTTTCGGCGTCTGGCCGGTGATGAAGGATGAGCGGCCCGCGGTGCAGCTGTTCTCGGCGTAATAGTCCGTGAACATCATGCCTTCCTTGGCGATCCTGTCGATGTTCGGCGTTTTGTAGCCGACTACACCGAACGCATAGGCGCTGATATTGGTCTGGCCGATATCGTCGCCGAAAATAACCAGGATGTTCGGCTTCTTGCCGCCCGCCGGCGCCGCCGGCTGCGTTTGCGCCTGCGCCACCTGAACCGGGTTATTGGCGACGATCGCCGAAGCGGCGGCAAGCGTGGTGCCGCCGAGCAGCATGTTGCGGCGGTTGAGCGCGCTTTTGTTTAAGCTCGACTTGTCTCCGTTGTCGCCGTTGGACATGGGTCGCTCCCGTTTCTGATCACACAGCGAAACCCGAGGTGGCTTGTGGACGTGTCCACCGCTTCGGCGTGGCGCGCGGCCGGGCGATAGCGGCGGCAGTAATTCGGCGCGCACAGATGCGAGCCGCCTTTGATGACCTTGCGGGGGATTTTGATCTGCGGCTGGCAGGGATCGTAGCTCTCCGCCTCGCCGCCGCCGCGCGGATTTTCCGGCACACAGCACGCCTTCGCCGCGTCGGCTTCGTGCTTTTGCGAAAACCAGTCGGTCGTCCATTCCCAGACATTGCCGATCATGTCGTGGACGCCGTAGCCGTTGGGCGGGAACGCGGTTACCGGCGAGGTGCGATCGAAACCGTCCTCGCAGCGGTTCTCGTGCGGGAAATTGCCCTGCCAGGTGTTGGCGTAATGTTTTCCGCCGGGCGTGAACTCGTCGCCCCAGGCAAACTCGGCGCCATCAAGCCCGCCGCGCGCCGCAAACTCCCATTCGGCCTCGGTCGGCAATGCCTTGCCCGCCCACGCGGCATAGGCGAGCGCGTCGGCGTAAGCGACGTGCACGACGGGATGATGATCCAGCGCGCTGATATTGCTCTTGCGGCCATAAGGGCGGCGCCAGTTCGCGCCTTTAAGAAACCTCCACCACTCGCCCCAGTTTTTCAGATCGACCGGGCGGCCCGGCGGCGTGAACACCAGCGAGCCGGCATAGAGCATGTGCGGCAGCGCGCCGGGATAATTTTTGGGATCGGGCGGGATTTCGGCGAAGGTGACGTGGCCGGTGGCTTTGACGAAGTCCTTGAACTGCCGGTTGGTCACCGGCGTGCGATCGATCCAGAAACCGTCGACCGTCACCTTATGGACCGGCGCCTCTTCCGGGTAATGCTTGTCGGATCCCATGCGGAACGTGCCGCCGGGAACAAAGACCATATTCGCACGCGCCGATTGCTCCGGCCGTTGCGCGGGTGCGGATACGATGTCGTCCATGCGCCTCTCATCACTGCGCTTCAGTCACGATCATCGCGCCAAGCGCCATCCGAGAATGCAGCGAACAGTCTAAGATCAAATTTTAGATGCGGCGCTTGGATCGACGACCATCTGGTTCCCGCCCGTCGGGCCATCCGCCGACATTGCGAGACCACTTCGGCCGCCGCGACATGGTGCACGGCGGATCGGCCAAGACTATCGGCAGTCATAATGGTTGGGTCATGACAAACGCGTGAAGTGCCGATCATTGTGCGTCGCGTCATAAGCAATTTTATCGATAAACGATGGCAACCATTCAGCAATTGCCGCGCCGCGCCGGCCGCGACAATCGGTCCACGAATCCAGAGCCTTGCGCCGACGGTGTTGTCGGAAAGTCACGCTGCAATCCAATCGCAGCATGACGGCGCGATTTCGCGGTGAATTCGATGCGACGCCGGTTGCATTCGGCTAAGCTCATCGCCGCGACAGGACGCGCTTAAGGAGATAGCCACAAAAATACGCGGGGGCGATCATGAAACCGAGTCGCTGTGCTATCCGTTACTGCGCCGTCGCAGTGCTGGCATTCGCCGCTCTGGCGTCGGCGTCGAATAACTCCCGGGCCGACGAAGGCGGCGTGAGTTTTTGGATTCCCGGATTCTTCGGCAGCCTTGCGGCAACTCCGCAGCAACCGGGATGGTCGCTGGCGACCATCAATTATTACACCAACGTATCCGCCGGCGGTGGTGTAGCCCTGGCACGTGAGTTCGAGATCAGAAATCTCCCCATGAACATTCAGGCGCAGATCAACGCCAGCCTGCATGCCAACGCTGATATTGGCATGGTCATCCCGACCTACGTGTTCGCAACGCCGTTTCTCGGCGGCCAGGCATCAGTCAGCATGATCGCAGGCTACGGCGCCTCGAATGCGTCATTGAACGGGACGGTGTCGGGCACCGTCACAGGACCGCTTGGCAACATGGTCCCGTTCGGTCCGCGGTTCGACAGTATCAACAGCTCGGTAACGGGTTTCACGGACCTCATCCCGCAAGCCGCACTGCGCTGGAACGCCGGCGTCAACAACTACATGACCTATATTACGGGCGATGTGCCGGTCGGTACCTATAACTCCTCGCGGCTGGCGAATTTGGGCATCGGCCACGGCGCGTTCGATGCCGGCGCCGGCTATACGTATTTCAATCCGCAGACCGGGCATGAATTTTCCGGCGTGCTCGGCTTCACCGCCAATCTCGTCAATCCGGCCACGCAGTATCAGAACGGCGTCGACATGCACTTCGATTGGGGCGCGTCGCAATTTTTGACCAAGCAGATACAAGTCGGCTTGGCTGGTTATGCCTACAAGGATATCGGCTGCGACAGCGGCTCGGGTGATCGCGTCGGCTGCTTCCAGTCTCAGGTTGTCGGCGTCGGCCCGCAGATCGGTTACATTTTTCCGATCGGCGGCATGCAGGGCTATCTCAATCTGAAGGCCTATGGGGAATTCGACGGATCGGATCGGCCTTCGGGCTGGAATGCGTGGGTGACGCTCGTGATCTCGCCGCCGGCGCCTGCCGCGGCGCCCTCGCCGCCGCCGCTCGTGCACAAATAAGCGGAGCCGGCCGGTAACGGTGGCTCAGCGCTATGATGGCGCGCCACTACAATGTGTGCGTCGTCTATTCGTCGCCGATCAGCTCGCGGCGCCGGCGCTCCAGGGCGGTCGCGTAACGGCGCAGCACATAGGCTTCGGTGAGAAGCCCGATGACGTGGCGGTCGCGGAACGAATCGACCACCGCCAGCGCTTCGGCTTCGGCGCGGTCGAAGGCGAGCACCGCCTCCTTGACCGCCATGCCGGGCAGCAGCAGATCCTCGCGGTAGTGCAGCAGTTCCTTGACCGGCTTGTCGGGGGACGCTTCGGCGGCATGGGCATCGGCCATCAGCACCAGCCCGACATAGCGATCGTTCTCGTCGACGGCGACCACATAGGGCATGGCGCCGAGCGGGAATTCTTCGCGGAACGCGCCGATCGTGGTCGAGGCGTGCACGGTCTGCACGTCTTCGCGCATCATGCTGCCGACGGTGAGGTCGCGCATCCAGCCGACGTCGGCGGCGCTGCGGATGGTCTCGCCGCGCAGGTGGAAGCGCCAGGTGGCGAACGAGTAGCCAAAACCTTCCCGCGTCACCTGCGCGGCGATGATCACGGCGATCAGCACCGCGGTCGTCAGCCACAGGTCGCCGGTGGTCTCCAGCGCGATGAAGATCATGGTCAGCGGCCCGCCGATGACGGAAGCCGCCAGCGCGCTCATGCCGATCACCGCATAGGCGTTCGGATCGAAATAGGACGTCGGCCAGAACATGGTCAGGGCGATCGCCAAGAGATGGCCGCCGAGCGCGCCGATCAAGAGCGAGGAAAAAAACAAGCCGCCGCGGAATCCGGAGCCGAGCGAAGCGATCGAGGCAATGATCTTGAGCAAGAACAGGAGCGCCACCGCGCGAAACGACAAATCAAGCATGCCGGCGACACGCAACGCGCCGTGGCCGGACGACATCACCTGCGGCGACAGGATCGCGATCAGCCCGACCACCAGGCCGCCGGCCGCGGTCCGCAAGGTCGGCCGCAGCCGCGACCGGGTGAACATCGCCTCGCAGATCGCGACCCCGCGCATGAGAATGATGCCGAGCATCGCCGCCATGAGGCCCAGCGTTGCAGCCAGCACCAGGTCATGGGCCGCGATCGTCGTCTTGTCGGGCGCGACGACGCCGAGCTCGGCCGGCGAAAAATGCTGCGCCACCAAAAATCCGATCAGTGACGCGATGCCGACCGGCGCCAGCGAGGTCGGCGAATAGCTGCCGAGGATCAGCTCAAAGCCGTAGAACGCGCCGGCGAGCGGCGCGCCGAAGGCGCCGGCGATACCGGCGGCGGCGCCGCAGCCGACCAGGATGCGCAGGTCGCCGCGGCGCAGGCGAAACGCATTGCCGATGCGCGAGGCGATGCCGCTGGCGATCTGGGTGTAGCCGGCCTCCAGTCCGACCGAGGCGCCGACGCCGCTCGACCACATGGTCTGCGCCGCGACGATCATGCTGCCAACGAGCGACATGCGGCCGCCGTGCAGCGCATTGGCCTCGATCGGATCGACCTCGCGCTCGGGCCGCCAGCGGGCGATCACTTCGCTGGCAATACCGAATATGATGCCGCCGGAGAGCGGCACCAGAACCGCCAGCCACGGATCGAGCGTAAGCCGCCCGGACAGCCGCTCGCCCGGCGCCAGCTGGAAGAACGTCTCGTGAAGGATATCGACGCCGATGCCCATGCCAGCCACCACCAGTCCGGCAAGAACGCCGACCAAGGCCGCAAGCAAGATCAGACTCGATTCACGCGCCCGCACGATGGCGCGCAGGCGCCGCGGAATCTCCAGTCGCGTGGCAGCTTCAGCGATCAAGGCGCGTCACCGGTGGAACCGTACTAACCTGGGCTTGTTCATCTTGCGAACCCCGCCAGGAGCACGCCATGCCGCACCCCGTTCGTGAAATTCTGGCGGCGACCGCCGCCGCGATTTTGACCCTCGCCGCCATTCCGCTGTTCGCCCAAACCGGCGCCGGACTGCTCGAGGGCACGGCCGCGTTTGACGACTGGCGCGCCGACCATCCGGGTGTGCGCCGGATCATCAGGCCGCAAGACTTGCCGGCGCCGAACACGTCCGCGTCGGCGCGGAATTTCGTCAGAGAAGTGCGCCGCACCGACCAAAAGCCAATCGTCCCAAACGGCTTCGAAGTCAACCTATTTGCCTCGGGCCTCGCCGAGCCGCGCATCATTCGCGCGGCGCCCAATGGCGACGTGTTCGTCGCCGAAAGCAGCGCGGGCCGCATCCGCGTGTTGCGGCCGGGCGGCAGCGGCGCGGCGGCGCCGAGCACGTTCGCATCGGGCCTGCGCTACCCGTTCGGCATCGCGTTCTATCCGGCCGGTCCCGATCCGCAATGGGTCTATGTCGGCAACACCGACGCCGTGGTCCGCTTCCCCTATCGCAATGGCGATCTCGCCGCGCGCGGACCGGCCGAGGTCGTGGTCCCGCATCTGCCGGTCGGCGGCCACAGCACCCGCGACGTGGCGTTCTCAACCGACGGCAAGACAATGTATGTGTCGGTCGGCTCCGGCTCGAACGTCGGCGAGGGCATGGAGAAGCTGAGCGCGGCGGCGCTGCGGGCGTGGCAGTCCGATCATCCGCTCGGGGCGGCATGGGGCAACGAGACCGAGCGCGCCGATGTGCTTGCCTTCGACCCGGACGGCAAGAACGGCCGCGTCTTCGCCACCGGCATCCGCAACTGCGTCGGCATGGCGGTCGCAGCCTCGAGCGGCACGTTGTGGTGCTCGACCAACGAGCGCGACGGCCTCGGCGACAATGTGCCGCCCGATTACATCACCCGCGTGCGCGACGGCGCCTATTACGGCTGGCCCTGGTACTATATCGGCGCTCACGAAGACCCGCGTCATGCCGGCGAGCGGCCGGACCTCAAGGATAAAGTCACCGTCCCGGACGTGCTGATCCAAGCCCATTCGGCGTCGCTCGGCATCGCGTTCTATGACGCGGCACAATTCCCGGCCGCGTACCGCGGCAACATTTTCGCCGCCGAGCACGGCTCGTGGAACCGCTCCAAGCGGACCGGCTACAAGATCATCCGTGTCCTGATGAAGGACGGCGCGCCGACGGGCGAATACGAGGATTTCGCCACCGGCTTTGTGATCAACGATTCGGAAGTCTGGGGCCGCCCGGTCGGCGTGGCCGTCGATAAGGACGGGGCGCTGCTGGTCTCGGAAGATGCCAGCGGTACCATATGGCGGATCACCTATTCGGGTCAGGCGGCGCCGGCGCACTAGGGCCTTACGAGTTCCCGCGGCCGGAACCCTCGACCCCACAAGGGCGTTGGTAGTTGGGCGCCGAGGCCTGACGGCATTCAGACATGGCACTTTTCGCAGGCAAGTTATTGCCGCATCGAGATTTTAGTCATTGCGCCCCCCCGCCTCCCGTGCGCCCGAATTTGGCGCCCGACGCCGTCGCCAACCCATCGAGCGCCGTCATTACCACCGATATCCCGGCGCGCCTTGACGCCTTGCCGTTCGGGCGGTTTCACCTGTTGGTGATCGTCGCCCTCGGCATCACCTGGATTCTCGACGGTCTCGAAGTGACACTGGCCGGCGCATTGTCCGGCGAGCTCAAGCAGGGCTCGGCTTTAGGGTTGAGCAATGCACAGGTCGGCCTTGCCGGCAGCTCTTATCTGGCCGGTGCCGTGCTCGGCGCGGTCTTCTTCGGCTGGCTGACCGATCGCATGGGGCGCAAAAAGCTCTTCACGATCACGCTTGCCGTTTATCTCGTGGCGACCGCGGCCACCGGGCTGTCGTGGAATGCGTGGAGCTTCGTCGTGTTCCGTTTTCTCACCGGCGCCGGCATCGGTGGCGAATACACCGCCATCAATTCGACAATCCAGGAGCTTATTCCCGCACGGTTCCGCGGCTGGACCGACCTCCTCATCAACGGCAGCTTCTGGCTTGGCGCGGCAATGGGCGCGGGCGGTTCGCTCGTCCTGCTCGATCCGGCATTCATCGATCCGGCGATCGGCTGGCGGCTGGCGTTCCTGATCGGCGCAACAATAGGGCTTGTTATTGTCGTCATGCGACTTTGGATTCCAGAAAGTCCCCGCTGGCTGGTGACGCACGGCTTCCCGCAAGCGGCGCTCGCGGTCGTCCGCAACATCGAAGCGCAATTCACCCGACGCAGCGCTGCGCCGGTGCCGGAGCGGGCCAAAGTGCGGTTGCGCATGCGCGATCACACGCCGCTCCGCGAGGTCGCCCACACGCTGTTCGTGACCTATCGCCAGCGCACCCTGGTCGGGCTTACGTTGATGGCCGCGCAAGCTTTCTTCTACAACGCGATCTTCTTCACCTATGCGCTCATCCTCACCGACTTCTACGACACGCCGGCAAATGCAGTCGGCTGGTACATCCTGCCGTTCGCCGCGGGTAACGTGCTTGGGCCGCTCCTGCTCGGCCGCCTGTTCGATACCGTCGGCCGCAAGATCATGATCGCGTCGACCTATGCGCTCTCCGGCATCCTGCTTGCCGTCACCGCTTATCTGTTCAGCCAGGACCTGCTCACCGCGACGACGCTGACCATCGCCTGGATGGCCGTATTCTTCTTCGCCTCCGCGGCGGCAAGCTCGGCCTATCTGACGGTGGGCGAGATTTTCCCGCTGGAGATTCGCGCCCTCGCCATCGCCTTCTTCTATGCCATCGGCACCGGCATCGGCGGCGTTCTGGGCCCGCTGTTGTTCGGCGTGCTGATCTCAACCGGCTCACGCCTGAGCGTCGCCGTGGGCTATATGATCGGCGCGATTCTGATGGCCGCGGCCGCGCTGGTCGAAGCCCGCTGGGGCGTCGCCGCCGAGCGCCAGCCGCTCGAAGCGGTGAGCCGGCCGCTTGCGTTTATCGAATGAATCACGGATGTCAGACGTGGACGCGGATTTGGACATGAGCCTGGAAATCTCGGATCTCGACATGGAGCTCGCGGAAATCTCGCTTGTCCCCGACTTGCGGAAATGCGCCATCCTGCTCGACATCGATGGCACCATCCTCGATCTGGCGCCGTCGCCGCAGCAGGTCTGGGTACCGCCGGGACTGCGCCGCACCCTGGCGCGACTCGACGACTTGACCGGCGGCGCGGTGGCGCTGGTCTCGGGCCGCTCGCTCGCCGACATCGATCTGATCTTTTCGCCCTTGCAACTCGCCGCGATCGGCGGCCACGGCGCCGAGCTGCGTCCGGTCGCGGGTGCCGAACCGCTGATGCGCGCGGGGCCGTTGAGCGCGGTTTTGAAGCGCAAGCTCGCCAGTGTCACCGAGATCGGCCCCGGCATCCTCGCCGAGAACAAGGGTTATTCGCTGGCGATTCACTATCGCCTGGCGCCAAGCAAGGCAGATGAGGTGCGCGCCGCGGTCGAAGCGATCTGCGCCAGCGCGCCGCCGGGCTCGGTCGAGATTCTGCCCGGAAAGCTGGTCGTCGAGATCAAGCCGGCCGGCATCAACAAGGCCGACGCGGTGTGCGAGCTGATGAGTTTCTCGCCATTCGCCGATCGCAACCCGATCTTCATCGGCGACGACACCACCGACGAGCCGGTGTTCGGCATCATTTCGCGATTCGGCGGCCTGGGGTTTTCCGTCGGCCGCGTCTTTGCCGACGCCAACGGCCATTTCGACAAGCCGGAATCCGTGCGTGCCTGGCTGGCGCGCATCGCGGCCGAAGGCGCAGGCACCGCAGAATGACAGATCACGGGCTTGATCTCGCCGTCATCGGCAACGGCCGCACGGCCGCATTGGTCGATCCGCACTCGCGCATCGTCTGGTGGTGCTATCCGCGCTTCGACGGCGATCCGATCTTCTGCCGCCTGGTGTCGGGAAAAGAAGAGAAGGGATTTTCCGACGTCGTGCTCGACGACATCGCCGAGTTCCAGTCCGAATACGTCCGCAACACCGCGATCGTTTCCACCGTGCTGACCGACCGCAACGGCGGCAAAGTGAAGATCACCGACTTCGCCCCGCGCTTTCTTCAGTTCGGTCGCGTGTTCCGGCCGCCGCAATTGTTCCGCATCATCGAGCCGATTGCCGGGCTGCCGCGCATCACGATCCGGATGCGGCCGACCTGCGACTACGGCAAGCCGCTGCCCAATCACTCGCTCGGCAGCAATCACATCCGCTATTCCGCCGACTCGACCGTTATCCGCCTGACGACGGATGCGCCGCTGTCGCTGATCGAAAGTGAAGCGCCGTTCGTGCTGACGCGGCCGTTGCACCTGGTGTTCGGTCCCGACGAGCCGTATTCCGGCGATCTGCAGCAGACCAGCCGGGAATTCGCCGAACGCACCCACGATTATTGGATGGAATGGGTGCGCCGCCTGTCGATCTCGTACGATTGGCAGGAAGCGATCATCCGCGCCGCGATCACGCTGATGCTTTCCAACTTCGACGAGACCGGCGGCATCATCGCCGCGCACACCACGTCGATCCCCGAGGCGCCGTCTTCGGGCCGCACCTGGGATTACCGCTATTGCTGGCTGCGCGATGCTTATTTCGTGGTCCAGGCGCTCAACCGCATCGGCGCCACGCGGACCATGGAAGAGTTCATTTCCTTCACGCTGTCGATCGCATCGAAGTCGGACCATGATTTGCGTCCGGTCTACAGCGTCGTGCAGACGAGCAGCATCGAGGAACGGACTGCGCCCTATCTCGAAGGCTATCGCGGCGACGGCCCGGTGCGCATCGGCAATGCCGCGGGCGATCAAATCCAGCACGACACCTATGGCAGCGTCATTCTCGCCGCCATGCCGATGTTCTTCGACCGCCGCCTGCCGCGACCGGGCGACGAAGGGCTATTTCATCTGCTGGAATCGCTTGGTGACCGCGCTGCGCAGAAGGCGCTCGAGCCCGACGCCGGCATCTGGGAATATCGCGGCCGCTCGCGCATCCATACCCATTCGGTGGCGATGTGCTGGGCCGGCTGCCAGCGGCTGGCGGCAATCGCCAACCGCATCGGGCTTGCCGACCGCGCCAAATATTGGAATTCGATCGCCGAGCCGATCCACGCCGCGCTGATCGACGGCGCCTGGAACGAGAAGCGCGGCGCGTTTACCGCCGCCTTCGGCTCCGACGATCTCGATGCCAGCGTGCTGCTCTTGGCCGATCTCGGCGTCGTCGAGGTCGATGACCCGCGCTTCGCCTCGACCGTCGCCGCCATGGAGCGGGAATTGATGCGCGAGAAACACGTCATGCGCTACGCCAATGCCGACGATTTCGGCCTGCCGGTCACCGCGTTCCTGATCTGCCGCTTCTGGCTGATCGACGCGCTGTGGTCGCTCGGCCGGCGCGAGGCGGCGAAAGACCTGTTCACCGACGCGCTCGCCCATCGCAACCGCTACGGACTGTTGTCCGAAGACGTCGATCCGCAGACCGGCGCGCTGTGGGGCAATTTCCCGCAGACTTATTCGATGGCGGGATTGATCCTCTCGGCGATGCGGCTGTCGCGCAGCTGGGAAGACCGTTATTGGCGCGGGTGATTGACGCTCACTGCAAGCGTCACCGCTTCGGCGCTTGAAAGCCCAAGCCGGAACGAAATGATTTCGCCATCCGCGCCACGATTGGATCGTAGATCTGCTTAAGCGCGGCCGGATAGGACATCACAAAACCCTCGGCCATCTCCTTGCCGTGCGACAGCATATACCGCTCGTAGAAGATGCCGTCGCCTTGGGTGCCGGAGATGACGAACCAGTCCTCGCCGTGGGCTTGATAAGTGACGGCTTTGCCGGGATCGAGACGCTCCAGGATCAATTTCTGATATCCAGCGAGGTCGAAATCGAGCGCACCGTATGAAGCAAAAACCGCGAATTCCGCGCCGTCGGCGCTCTTGAAGCGCCGCCCGTCGTCGTTATCCGGCGGCGGTTCGGCCTTGAATAACCCCGGATAATCGATCGTCGTGCCGTAACGGTCGTTCTGATAGATGCGCCAATTCGGCGCCGTTTGCGCCGCAGCCGGCGCGGCGGCGGCGAGACAAAGAACGACGGCTGCGAGCCAGCCGATACGCATCGTCATCCGGTCGGCGGCGCGATCTCGTCGAGGCTCTTCTGCCGCGCTTCGGGGCCGAGCTGCGTCACCGCGATTGCGGCGATGAACAAGAGCGCCGCCAGGCAGGCGAACACCGTGCCCAGCCCAAAGCCGGTCTGAATCCACAAGATCGTCGGCATGATGAACGCGGTCGCGAGCCGCCCGACGCCCGACGCCCAGCCGAAGCCCGACGCGCGCGCGTTGGTCGGAAACACTTCGGACGTGAAGATCTGCATCGAATTGCCGGCGACCTGGACGAAGAAGATCATGATGAAGCCGAGAATGATCAGCTCGGTCCCGGTCTCGGCTTTGCCGAACGCGATCGCCATCAGGCCGGCGGCGATGAAGGTGCAGATCGCCGTGATCTTGCGGCCGAATTTGTCGAGCGCGTACATCATGAAGATGCTGGCGCACGGCACCGCGAAGTTCATCGCCAGCGTATATTGCAGCGACTTGGTGATCGAGAAGCCCTTGGCGTTCATGATGTTCGGCAGCCAGGCACCGAGCCCGATGGCGATGCCGAAGAACGCCGTGAAGCAGATCATGCCGGCGATGACGCGCTTCGGGAACATCTTGAACACGACAGCGAACGGATCGCTCTTGGTGTTGCTCGCGACGTCGGTCGACAGCGGCTCGGTCGGGCCGGCAATGCCGAGGCGATTGAGAATCTTGATCGCCTCGTCGCCGCGGCCGTGGGTCGCCAGATAGCGCGGCGATTCCGGCAGCGTGAAGCGGAACACCCAGACGATCAGGGCGAGGACGCCGACGAGGATCCACGCGCCGCGCCACACATAGCCGGCCGAGACCGCGTCGCCCCCCGAAGCAAACAGGGCGGCGAAACCGAGCACGAGCCCGGTTCCGATCGGCCACACCATGGCGCCGCCGATGAAATGCACGATCGCCAGGATGCGGCCGCGGATGCGTTTGGGCGCCCATTCGCCGGCATAGGCGAAAGCGAGCGGTTGCTCGGCGCCCAGGCTGATGCCGGCCAAGAATCGGCAGATCATCAGCAATGTGAAGTTCGGCGCGAACGCGCCGAGGATGGTGAGGACGCCGAAGAACAAAAGATTGAACTGATAGACGAACCTGCGGCCGAACCGGTCGGAGAATTCGCCCTGACCGGCGGTGCCGATGGCAAGGCCGACGATGGTGGCGCTGCCGATGAACGCGGCGTCGGATGCGGCGAAGCCGGACTTGATGATGAACGGGACGAGCGAGCCATAAATCGTATAATCGATGACGTCGCAGAAATATCCCGCGGCGATGAGCGCGATGACCCGCTTATGCAACGGCGAAATCTTGGCCTCGTCCAACGCATTGTTGACGAAGCCTTCTATGGTCTGTGCCATCCGTCCCCTCCCCTAAGGCCGCTTCAGCGGCTCTGAGCGGCGTACTGTGGTAGGGCAAGGTCCCACTGTCAATGTGGATGCGGCGGTAGCGGCACCGCGTCACGCCGGCACATTCACGCGCCTTCGAATTGCAAGATGTACAAGCCAGCGTTGGAATCGGTGACGTACATCCGCGCTTCCGCGTCGACGAAGCAATCGCACGACTGGATCACTTGCGGCCGGTTCGGCCGCGGATCGAACATGCGCGCGGGCGGCGGCGGCACGAAAGAACCAACCTCGCGCGGCTGGAACGGATTGGCGATGTCGTAGGCGCGCACGCCGGCATTGTGCAGGGTCGCGAAGATCAAGCGTGAGCTCCGGAACGCGTCGGGCCGGTTCTCCCACAGGTTATGCGGGCCGAAATGGCCGCCCTTCTTGCAGTAGTCGATCTCGTCCGGCACCGGCATGGTGGCGATGCTCACCGGATTGGCCGGCACGCGGACGTCGAACATCCAGATATAGCGCAGGCCCAGGCTGCAATTGGCGAAGTTCGCTTCGTCGGCGACGACCAGCAGATTGCGGTCCGGCAGCGGCAGCGGCGAATGGGTACCGCCGCCGAACGGCGGGTCCCAATTGCGGTGGCAGACGAGTTTCGGTTTCGCCGGATCGCCGACGTCGACGATGGCCAGCCCGCCGTCGCGCCACGCCGTATAAGCAAGATTGCCGGCGACCAGCCCGTGGTGCAGCGCGTAGCGCCGGCCCTTCGGCCAGGTCGGCGTCTCGCCGCCGCCGGTCCACATGCCCGGCAGCCAGAACTTGCCGACGACTTCCGGCTTGGCCGGCTCCTTCATGTCGACGATGACCAGGATATGGTCGGAAAATTCCGGCAGATGCACCGAGACATAGGCGTAGCGCTCGCCGACATACCAGATGCGATGCGGCCCAAGGCCGCCGAGCGGCAAGAAAGCGATCTCGCGCGGCGCTTCCGGCTTCGCCAGATCGTAGACCCGCAGCCCGCTGGTGAACTGCTGCCCTTTGAGCGCATCGCCCGACGTGCCGGCAAAATAAGCCTCCTGGCTCACCTGCATGGTCCAGACACTCGGGCCATTGACCGCCAGCAAAAGGTCGCCGTGGGTCTGGATATGGTGCGCCCGCGTATTCGGCGGGCAGGCCAGAAAATTGACCGTCTTCGGATTCTTGGCGTCGCGCACGTCGATCACGGTGATGCCGTTGGAAAAGCCGTGCCCGATATAAGCGTGGCCGCGATTGACCATGACCTGGACGCCGTCGCCGCGGCCGCCCTGGTCGCTGTGGCTGAGGAATTTGATGTTGTGTGACGCCACAGTGGTCATGGTTTTCCTCCCAGTTTTGCCCACGACAAGCGCGAGCATGACGCGGTAAACTTACCACCAGATGCAAGGGTGGAGACGATGGCTGACGCAGAACACGGAATGATCGCAGTCGACAAGATGGGCGGCAAGGTGCTGTTCCTCAATCCCACGACCTATGAGACCGAGGTGGTGATCGACGGCTTTCCGCGCACGGTGCACGAGCTGCTCGTCGTGCCCGAGACCGGCATGGCTTACGTGCCGATCTTCGGCGACGGCATCCATGGCCGAAATCCCAACCCGCAGCATCTGCTCTGCGTGTTCGACCTGCATCAGCGCGCCCATGTCGCCACCATCGATCTGCGGCCCTACATCGCCCCGCATACGCTCAAACTCGGGCCCGACGGGCTGATCTACATCACCTGCGAGAACAGCGCCGTGGTGGCGGTGATCGATCGCAAGACCAATAAGGTGGTCGAGGCCATCGATTCCGGCTCGACCAACGGCCATCGCCTGATCATCGCGCCGGACGGGCAGCGCCTCTACACCGAGAACGAGGAGGACGGCACGGTCTCGGTGATCG
>Ga0210385_10001153_pt1 | contig 16731 bp, 9 predicted proteins | sample IncBWH26OmetaG_FD_160107 | JGI IMG/M metagenome (GOLD analysis project Ga0210385, IMG submission 160107) | Forest soil microbial communities from Barre Woods Harvard Forest LTER site, Petersham, Massachusetts, United States - Inc-BW-H-26-O ...
CTCCTACCTCGACTAACGGGCCCGGAAGCGTGACCCTAACGTTATCGTCAAGCTTAAGTTCGCCGGTAGGAACGTTTCCGCTCACGATCACCGGCACGGACGCGACCACGGGAACCACTCAGAGCGCGTCGGTTTCGCTGGAATTCATCGCCACCTCGTATCAATATCAGCGGGCCATCACGGTCAGCCACACGCAAGTGCCGAACACGGATCAAGCGAATTTCCCGTTGCTGGTGAGCCTAACCGATCCGCTGCTGAAGAGCGCGGCCAATGGCGGGCATGTGGCGAGCGCGAACGGCTACGATCTGATCTTTACCTCCGATGCGGGCTGCAGCACGAAGCTGAACGATGAAGTAGAGAGCTGGATGCAGCCAGCGGGCAGTTGGTGGCCTGGGTGCAGGTGCCGTTGCTGACGCACAGCGCCGACACGGTGGTGTATCTATGTTACGGCAATTCGTCGATTACCGCGGACCAGAGCAATCCCGCGGGGGTATGGAATAGCAACTACCAGGGAGTCTGGCACCTGGGGAACGGGACCGTCTTGTCGGCCACCGATTCAACAAGCAACGGAAATGCCGGAGCGATCAACGGCGCGACGGCGACCGCAGGCCAGATTGACGGCGCGGCGCAGTTTACAGCGGCAAACGCCACCTACATCAGCATCCCTTACGCCCCTGATCTGCAATTCGGAACGGGAGACTTCACGGTGCAGGTCTGGATGAAGGACACATACGCGAACGCCGGTGAGCAAGTCATGGTGGGTGCAAATCGTGGCGGTATTGCCGAGTCATGGTTACTGTCGACTGATAATACGCACGCGGAGTTCGCGACTTTTGGAAGCGGCTCAACTAACGGCTACATTGTCGGCAACACAGCCATCGAGGACGGGAACTTTCATTCGGTGGTGGGCGTCCGCAGCGGTGGAAACCTACAGTTGTATGTTGATGGCGCTCTTCAGAACTCGAGCTCGTTAAGTAGCTCTTACGACTCCGATTCCGGTGGCAGCGCTATCTGGGTCGGCAATTTGCAGGACCTGACAGGAAGAGAATATGGCGGCGTGCTCGATGAGCTGCGCATGTCCAATGTGGCCCGTTCTGCCGATTGGATCAGCACTGAATACAACAACCAGAGCAGCCCGGCGACCTTCCTGAGCCTGGGCGGGGAAAACCCGCCGGTTGTGCCGCCCACCAGCACAGTGGCCGCGAACGTATCGGCAGCGGCGAGCAGCACCGATCAGACGGTGACGCTGACCGCGACGGTGACAAGCGCGGCGGGGACGGTGAATGCGGGCACCGTGACCTTCAGTGTGTTGCAAGGTTCTAGCGTTATCGGTTCACCGGTGAGCGCATCGGTGAATGCAGGAAGCGCGAGCGCCAGCTACACGATTCCGGGCGGGACGGCGTGGGGCCTATACACGATTCAAGCGGTGTATGGCGGGGCGCCAGGCTTGGCCGGCAGCAGCGACAACAGCCATTTGCTTTCTCTTACCGGCAGCGCAGCGGGCGGCGGCTATGTGTATCAGCGGGTCATCACAGTCAGCCACACGCAAGTGCCGAATACGGACCAGGCAAACTTCCCGGTATTGGTGAGCCTAACCGATCCGCTGCTGAAGAGCGTGGCCAATGGCGGGCATGTGGCGAGCGCGAACGGCTACGACATGATCTTTACCTCCGATGCGGGCTGTAGCACGAAGCTGAACGATGAAGTGGAGAGCTGGAATGCAGCGGGCGGGCAGTTGCTGGCCTGGGTGCAGGTTCCGTTGGTGTCGCACAGCGCGGACACGGTGGTGTATGTGTGCTATGGCAATCCGTCGATTACCGCGGACCAGAGCAACCCGGCGGGGGTATGGAATAGCAACTACCTGGGCGTGTGGCACCTGGGGAATGGGACGCAGCTGAGTCTCAACGACTCGACGGCAAACGCCAATAACGGGACCAATGAGGGCAACGGCGCGGTAGCGGGCCAGATCGGGGGAGCGATGAGCGCCAACGATACATACGCCCTGATCCCCTACAGCAGCAGTTTGAAATTCGGCACGGGAGGTTTCACGATCAGCACCTGGTTCCAGACCTCGTCGGGATTAACGCTGATGGCGGCCAATCAGTGCGGCATCAACACCTCAGGCTGGGTCCTGGAAGTGGGCCCGGAACTGGACTTTACCAGCTACTGGCACACTCCTGCATCCCTGCAATCGAGGGCCAGCGTGGCCGACAATGTATGGCACTATGCCGTAGTGACGCATACCGGCGTGACGGTTACCCTCTATGTGGATGGGGCAGTTCAAGGAAGCAGGACATTTCCGTCAAGCTTCACCATCGATGCCAGCGGCCCGGAGATTGACCTCGGCCGGCTGCCGGCCGGGAACTGCTCGACTCCGTATTACTTGGACGGCAATCTCGACGAGCTCCGCATGTCCAATGTGGGCCGGTCGGCGGATTGGATTGCAACCGAATACAACAACCAGGGCAGCCCGGCGAGTTTCCTGAGCCTGGGCGGGGAGAATCCGCCGGGGACAAATTGATGTTTGGTCCAGACGCCAAGTCGCTATCGCTTGAGCTGCAATTGAGACCCTCTTGCTGACGTCGGAGTTGCGATGATGGGGCAATAACATATCATTCAGTGCATTTGGAGGATAAACGTCGTAAGTTCCTTCCGTTTGGCTTCCATATCGGCGTCCTCACTCTGACGGTATTGTTTCTGTAACATCGCCTCCTGATGAGCCTGCTCTTTCTGGCCGAGATGGTAGTAGGCAACCGCCAGGCGCAGGTGCGTTTTCGACGATCCCGGCCACAGGGCAGCGGCTCGCTGAAGCCGCGTCACACTGTCGCTCCACTTGCCTTGCTCCTGATCCAACACACCCAGTCGATAGAACCCATCTGCCGATCTGGGATCTTGCGCGATGGCTCTCTCGAGCATCCGGCGGGCGAGATCGAATTGAGCTGAATCATGCTGCTCCAGAATGGTTGCTGCCGCTAGCCGCCCGACCACTGCATCGGTCGGATGTTGCTGCGCATAGCTCAACAGTACGGCGCAATCTGCGCGCGATTCTACTTTTAACGCGACGCACGCCTGGCCCAGAAACTTGGCATAAGATGCCTCGTCCGGAAAGGAGACAAGTAGCCCGGAAAAGACGTGCGCAGCTTTTTCGTAACCGCCGTTTCCATAGAGTGCAATCCCCAGACCAGTTTGCAAACGGCTACTCGCCGGATGCTTGGTGAGGCTGTATTCGTAGACCTTAATGGCGGCATCGAAAGACCAGTGTCTCAACAACTCTATCCCGAGCGCGCTCAGATTGGCCTCGCTCGGCTCCAATTGCGATGCGCTATGAAAACAGGCGAGTGCCCGGTCGAAGTGTCCCTGACTCTCCTCCGCGTCGCCACAAAGCGATTCCACCTGCGCCGATCGAGAATTTGATGGAATTCGAGCGAGTATTGCGCTGGTTTGTCGCGTTTCCCCCGAATCGAATTCCGCCAGCGCCCAATTGTACAGAGTGTCCGCATTATCGGGATCGCGGGCGTTTGCTGCCCCAAAAGCTCTAGCCGCCTCCTGAGGGCGCTTGGCCATCATTAAAGCTTGGCCGTAGCTGGACTGCGTTTGACCGTTCTTAGGATCCAGTGAAACGGCGCGGTGCAGCGTCGTTACAGCCTTTTCGACACGGCTCAGCTTAAGATACGCGGCCCCGAGGTTTGCAGCCGCCTCTGGCGAAGCTTGGTTAGCTCGGTACCCGGCCTCCAGCAAAGGAAGAGCCCGGTCCAGCTCTCCACGGCCCGCATAGATCAAACCGAGCGTCTCAACCACCTCGAACTTGTCAGGGTAGCGTTCGGCCAGATCGCGAAGAGTGTTTTCAGCTTCTTCCACCTTACCGGCGGTGTAAGCCGTTAAAGCGTATTGAAGGCGCGTCTGATCGGCGGGCGCGATTTGGCGGCCCTGAACACTGAAACTTAGCAGAACTGCCAGCAATACAGGCCGCAACTCTAAAAATACAACTTCAGCGCAAACTGAAAAAAGCGAGCGTTGGGAGTATAGTTCCCCAAAAAGCGAGTGGTTGTGATTTGTCCGCCGTTGCTTCCAAGGCTTCCGTTCGGCTGGCCCAAGCTCGGCGTATTCGTGACGTTGAAGATATCCGTTCGAAACTGTAGATACCGAGCTTCGGTGAAGACGAAGTTCTTGAAGAGGGAAGTATTCAACTCATAGAAGCCAGGGCCCGCAAGTTGTTCTCGAGGGCTACCCAATAAGCCGAGAGCCGCACTGTAGGAAGTAATCACTTGCCCAACTGGAATGGCGCTCGCCTGCGGAGGATTAGCAAAGGCGCATGGGTTATACCAGTTATTGGCGTTTCGGACGGTCGCCGGGCAGGTAATGCCTGGGTTAGTCGCGTTGGGAGTTCCTCCGCCGGCATAGGGGTTGCCCACGAGATACGGGAATGCGGCGGCGCCATTCACAGAGCCGGTGTCGGAATCCACAGTGAATGGCTGTCCGGTCTGTGCCTGAAAAGCCGGAGTAATAGACCATCCGCCAACCACAGCATCCACGAATCCTCCGTGATTCAGATGCTGACGCCCTTTACCGAACGGAAGCTGGTAAGTACCTAAAAACGTAAAGCGCTGCCGGACATCAAAGGGTGAATTCGTGTAATCCGGCTGCAGTCCGATCAGTTCGAAATTGCGATTACCACCGTCGCCATTGCTCGGGAGCGGTTCTCTCGCATCGTCTAGCGAGTGGGCCCAGGTATAGGTCGCGAGAAAACTTACGCCTTGGGAAAACCTCTTCGCCAAAGAAGTTTGCAGGGAGTTATAGCTGCCGTCAGCCGTATCGGAAATGTAGCCAATGCTGCCAAAGTCTGGAAAGGGCTGATACGGAATCGTATTTACCCCAGGCCCGACGAGAGCCGCGGGACCATTCAGGAAGATAACCACAGGTTGATGGCGTGACGCATTGCCGACGTATCCCGCCGTGGCCGTCATGTTGCCCGGCAGCGCGTACTCCAGCGTGAAATTGTACTGTTCGGTATAACTCGTCTTCGCATGCAAATCGGTTCCACGCAGTTGCGGCGTCGCAAAGACGTTAGAAGAGAATCCGTTCTCGAGCGTAACTCCATCGGTCGGGCAGACGGGTACGCCATTTGTGACGCCACATCCCGCACTGACGTAGCTCGATTCGATATCAAACGGATAGTTCACAGCTAAATTCGGAAAGTTCCCAAGGTTCTCGGCCCCCCCAAAAAAGATGCCGAAGCCTGTTCTCACAACCAACTTGTCGGTAAGGCGATAAGCCAAACCGAATCGTGGTGCAAAATTGGTTTTCTGAGAATCGACAAGAGACGGATTAGATGAATATTGTAATTGGATATTATCGATCGCCAATAAATTTGTGAATTGCGGCGAAAGGGGCGTGTTCTTTTGTGAATCTGGAAGCAAGTAAACGCCTGTTCCGCCGCCGGGGACGTACGGGCCCGTATTGTAGAACAGGGCGTCGTTGCCGTGCTTTTCAGATGGCTGTTGGTAATAGTCGTAGCGTAACCCGAGGTTCAAGGTGAGTCGTGAATTCACCTTCCAATCGTCCTGCACATAGGCGCCGTCATACCATTTTCGATTCTGGTTTGGAGAAATGCTGGACAAATTCGCGGAGTCCATTTCGTTGGTGAGGAAATCAGCTCCGCCAAATCCGGTAAAGGGCACTCCTGGTATGCCCGTGTATTTCCCGTCGTATGTGAGTGCGCCCCGTCCTGTATTCGGCTGCAGAGTGGCGTATCGTATATTCTGGAAGTTAACGCCTGCCTTGACAGTGTGATTGCCGATTACTTTCGTGACGTTATCCAGAATTTCGAATACATTCGTGAACTCGTCGGTAGGCAGAAACCAAGCTGAGCCAAGCTCACTGTAGCCACTGATACCAATAGCTGGCAAACCTCCATTCTCAGGTTGGAATGGGACCAAATTAATTCCTGTGCTGGTACCGAGATTGGTGTTGTAATTGGCTTGAAACTGGTTATAGTGCCCCCAACTGTAGCTCGTTCGAAACTCGTTGATGAGGGTCGCAGAGAATTCATGCGTTTCGCTGAATGCTCCGTTTTGCCCGTAGTTCAAAGCGCTGGCGTAATTCCCGCCATCGCCAGCCCCGAAAGGAGGGGGATTTGATTTGTTTTCGTTGGACCAGCTATACCGCGCGAACATCTGGTCTTTCGCACTCAGGTTGTAATCAACTCGGACATCGAACTGATTCGTGTTGTCGGAGTCGGTTGGCTGCGCGACGAAGTTGTTGTATAGGAGTCCATTGTTCCTGTTTGGAAGCGGATATAAATTGATGAGTTTCGCAGCTACCGGATCGATCTGACTGGCACAGAGCACATTCAACTGCCCGTTGCACGTCATCGGGGCTGTGCCGGCGGTTCCAGGTTCGTAAAGTTTAATCGGCTGGGCCGCTCCCGTTAACGTGGTATTCAGCAGTTCGGAAAAATTGCCCTGACGTTCCAACGCGCTGGGGACAGTGTAGAAAGTGGCGGTCTGGCCTAGTTCGATGAGATTGGCTTCCGTATCGACGAAGAAGAACAGTTTGTCTTTAATGATTCGCCCGCCGAACGTTCCGCCAAATTGATTTTCACGATATTTGGCTTTGGAGCTTGCGAAGAGGTCCGTGGCGTCCAAATCGTCATTGCGCAAGTATTCCCAAAGATTTCCATGGTACTCATTTGTTCCGGACTTAATGCTCGCGTTGACCACGGCCCCCGCGGAATGCCCGAACTCGGCGCTGAAATCGGCCGTCTGGACTTTGAATTCTTGAAGAGCATCCGGAGGAGGCCTTACGACATAACTTGCTCCATTCAAGAAGTCAATAGAGTTCGAGTTATTGTCCACGCCGTCAAGGATAAAATTATTTTGAGTTGCGCGTGTACCGTTGGACACAAAGTCGCCGTTGCCCTGTCCTCGGGAACCGTTGGAAGCCGCAACACCTGCGCTGAGTTGAGCAATGAAAACCCAGTTACGGCCATTCAACGGCGTGTCATTGATCTGCTGGGTAGTGAATACCTGCCCGGTGGACGCATCTTCGGTCTGCAGCACTGGCGCAGCGTCAGCCGCCACGGTTACTATCTGTTGCTGGCTACCGGGTTGAAGCGTGAGATTCAGACCCACTCTCTGCGCCACGTGCACTTCCAGCCCGCTCTGGGTCAAGCCTCGGAATCCCGGCACGGAGACTTCAATCGTATAGCGGCCGACCTTAACCGGCTCAAACGTATAAACCCCGGCTTGATCGGTGGTGGCTTGGAGTTTCAGGTTTGTACCCTCATTGGTGAGAGATACGTTTGCATTCGGAACGACCGCTCCGGATGAATCTTTGACTGTTCCGGTAATGGCTCCCTGATCAGCCTGCCCCCACAAAATGGGGACAGCCGTGCAGATTAGAAGCGGAACAAGAACACAGCGAAGAATCAGATCTTTCGGCACCAGTTCCATCGGAGAACCTCCCACATGAGTGAGCCTGGCAGCAAGCGCTTACATTGCGCTTGGGGTGACGTTATCATACGTCAACCGGCGTGTCAAGCGCCGCTGGCGGACACGTGATTCACATTCGACGATGCTTCCTTCGGGAACTCTTAGCAGCCCCGCAGACGAACCAGTAAGCGATTACAGCCGTGATATTATGGCAACCGTTATTCTTCCCGGAGGCCTACTGAGGAACACCGATCGAATGCGCTCCGCAGTCGTGAGCATGCGCCGGAGGGAGTTTCTCAAATCCGTATGCGCGGCGTCCGCTGGCGCCTCTCTCGCAATGCGGAAAGTGCGAGCGGAGTTCTCAAATTATGGCGAACGGCGGAAAGTAGTCATCGTCACCTTCGGAGGTGGCGCGCGAGACACCGAGACTTTCGCAATCGAGGGACAGCGGAATATTCCGCATCTTCTCGGCGAACTCATTCCGCAAGGCACGTTCTTCACGCAGGTCGTCAACCGAGGAATTCTTGGACACTACGTGGCGACGGCGAGCATTGCAACGGGCGTATACGAAACCTTCAACAATTTCGTCGCCAACCCACCTCCCAATCCGACTCTTTTCGAATATTACGGGCGGAGCCTCCGGCGCGCCGACGCGTGGGTCATCGCGCCCAGCAATGGATTCCAGCAAATCGGATCGAGCAGCCACAAGGAATATGGACCCGCGTTTGGGGCAACTGTCATTCAGCCGAAGCAGATTCTGACGGTCGCGACCGGCAGCAAGACCAATTCATTACTCGATTATCAGCACCTGCTCCAGGACAGCTACGAGAGTCCAGTCCAGCGCGGCAGGCTCACGGAAAGGGAAAGCGATTTCAATCAGCACCTGCTGGCATCGATCTTGAAGCTATCTGTCGACGACTTCGTTCGCCACGCATTGACTCTCAACAGTCCGGACGAGCTGTCCGTATTCATTGCCCGCGAGTTAATGCGCAAGCTGGCGCCATCGCTCCTCCTGATGACCTTACACGATATCGATGTCGCCCATGCGGGCGCCTATTCGCTCTACCTCGACGGTATTCAACGAGCCGATCGGCTTTGTGCTCAGATCTGGAGTTTCATTCAGGACGATCCCGAATACAAGAACCGCACCACGCTTCTGATTCTGCCCGATTTTGGACGTGATGCAGACGGGGACCCAGGAGGAAATGGGTTTCAGCACCATCGTACGGGTGGCCCACTTGCCAGAACGACCTGGTTACTGGCGCTCGGTCCTGGCATTCGGCAAAACGTAACAGTCGACCGGCCTATCGAGCCAATTGATGTTGTTCCGACGGTGGGCGGGCTGCTTGGGTTCGATACGCCGATCGTGCGCGGCCGCTCTATTCCCGAGCTCTTATGAAGCCTCAAGCGCTCACTGTTTCCAGCTTCGATAAATACTCGCCATCGGCAAGGGCTGTTGCGGTTGAACACCTGGAACAACTTAAACGGTTGCCCGTTCCAGTTCTTGCGTCTTTCCTGGATCGAATCATGGGATGGGGTTGGGAATTTCCTGCTGAACGTTACGAGCTTACAGGTCAACTGCGCGCTTTAGGATTACTGACGCCCGGAGAACTCCGGCCACTGCTCGAACCATTCTTGAATATCTCTTTGCCTTCCGACTTAGAGGAACTGGAGTGGCTGAACGCCCCAGCCACGTTTCTGGAACGCTTGACTCCCTATCTGTGGTCGTCCGGGCAAATAGATAAATATCGACTTGCAGCCAAGACACTTATTGATACCTTGTCGGCGCACGACGCAGCCCCGCATGCGGACACTCAGCGGTTGGTCATTTTCACCTGCGGTAAAGACCTGGTTGCCAAGAACTACCCAATTTTCTCTAAGCTGGGCAAACATGGCTTGCAGGCCACGGAAGTTGACGGCGATGATGCGGATGAATGGATATCGGGAATGCTGGCGCGCAGAAACGCACGAAATCCGGCCGCTTATGCGCACTGGTTTCTAGACGGGGGAGCCACCCGACAGCGTAAGTTGGCGAGCGAGGATGGGGTTTATCTTTCCTACGATCAAGGCGAGCCTGTTCGGTCATCGATATTAAAGGTAATGGAACACGCGGTGGCATCCGGCTGGGGGCCGGAGTTGCTGCGGTCGCGTCTTGCCGCCTTGACGCCGGTCGATTGCCGTGCAAACACGATTACGAACGATCCCGTGCTGCAGCATTTCATTGTGGATCTGTTCGCGAATGGCTCCGGCACTCAGATCTACAGCACGAGTTTTGTTCAGTGGAGCGCCCGTGAGATTCTGCGACGGGCGCAACCTGAGACTCTCGTTGTGCGAGTCACGGCACGAGTGCGGCAGCGATCTCTCAACGAGTTTTTTGCTGGCGCGCAGGACGCCCCGGAACTTGATTACGCCGGATCGCTCATTGACGGAGATCTTGCTGCGTATTACACCTGGCTTGAACTCCAGAATCTGCCCGGCGCCCCACGTTCCGTTTTCCTAACCTGGTTGGCTGGCCATCGTCAGGCCTTCCTGATCGGCCCAGGCGTTCCGCGGAATGTCTCCACAAACAGTACACTTACGTTAAGTCAGGTACTGGCATTTGCAGACTTGACCGCCTGAGTCAGCGCAGGTGCTTTTGACACAACTGGTGCTGACAAACCTCATTCTTACGTTGAATCTCGCCTTTGCAACGCTCGCCACCGCAGCCGAGACGATACAGGAGCCCGTACTTGCGCGAGAAAAACTTGCAGTAGAAAACTTCGGGGCCGATGCTCCGTGGTTCCTCCGCAATATTCCATTCCTTGAGATCGACGATCCAGAGATTCAACAAATTTATTACTATCGTTGGAAACTCTTCCGTGCACATATCCGCGAGATCGGCCCGCAGGGCACGAACGTTCTCGAGTTCCTCAACGATGTTCCTTGGGCACGGGAGCCATATACCGACCTGAATGACTCCTCATCCTTTCACATCCTCGAAGGTCGCTGGTTAAGAGATCACTCGATCATCGACAGCCTGATCGATCACCTGTACACCGGCGGCGCAAACGACCGGCATTTCTCCGAGTCGATTGCCGCTGCCGCGGAGAGCAGCACACGTGTTACGGGCAATCCCGATCCTGTGCTTCGTCATCTCGACACGATGCAGTACATCTTTAATGTCTGGGACGATCACTTCGATCAATCGCGCAATCTCTATTGGATCGAACCGCTGCTCGATGCAACGGAGTATACGATCTCGTCCATCGATGCCTCGGGGGCCGGCTTTACAGATGCGCCTAGTACCGACCAGAATCACAATGGCTTCACTGGCGGCTATGCCTTTCGACCCTCCATTAACAGCTATCAGTATGGAAACGCGCTCGCGATCGCGCGACTTGCGAGTCTGGCCGGCAAGCCGGATGTCGCCGCCGATTATGCGCGGCGAGCGGAGCGCATCCGGTCCGCAGTGTTGGCGCAGCTTTGGAATCCTGCGCTCCAGCACTTCACGGATCGCTATCAGCGTTCCACCAAGTATGTAACCGCCGGTGAATTTATCCGTGGCCGCGAGCTTGTCGGCTATGTTCCCTGGTTCTATGAGCTGCCTCCGAAAGACACATCCGCTTCCGCGGATTACGCGGTCTCCTGGCAGCACCTGGTTTCGCCGCGGGAGTTAGCCGGTCCGCATGGAGTCCGCACCGTGGAACCGTCTTATCCGCGTTACCTCACGCAATACCGTTATGATCAGCCTACCAGGAAGCCGGAGTGTCAGTGGAACGGTCCATCGTGGCCTTTCCAGACCTCGCAGGCACTTACGGCGCTTGCCAATCTGCTGGATGATTATCATCAATCCCACATCACACGAACGGACTATCTACGCCTGCTGCGGCTCTATACCCATCAGCACTATTTGTCACCTGGACACCCCGATATCCAGGAAGACTATAACCCAGACACCGGTCAGCCAATTGTCGGGCTAGCCCGCTCCCATCATTACAACCATTCCACTTATGTCGATCTTATTCTGAGCGGCCTTATTGGTGTTCGACCCCGTGCGGACGAGAATCTGGAAGTCAATCCGCTCATTCCGATTGAGCTCGCGCCAAATGAGCGCCCGATACGCTACTTCGCGCTTCAGAAGCTTGTCTATCACGGACACGAGGTAAGCGTGTTTTATGATCTCGACGGCAGCCGCTATCGGATTGGACGCGGCCTTTCGGTGTTTGTGGACGGCAAACGTTCCTCCGGCCCGGGGCCGCTTGCGCGTACCCTCATAGTGCTCCCCTCCCGCTCCGCTGTGCCCGACCAGACTTTCAGGCCAGTGGATTTGGCGGTGAATCCGGGGGTGGCCGATGGTCCAAAGGCAACCGCTTCCTCAACTGTTTCGCCAAGTGCCATCGCCGAAGCAATAGACGGGCGGCTCTGGTTTTTCCCGGAAAATTCCAACGGCTGGTCGCCTGCACCCTCCGACCAAAGCCCTACAAGCTGGTACGCTATCCATTTCGGCCAGAACAGCACCATTGGCTCCCTCGAGCTGTATTTTTTTTCGGATGGCCAGAAGTATCAGGCGCCCTCCGCCTTCCAATTGCAATATCGGGCACCCGCCGGTTGGCAGGATATTCCAACGCAGCTACGCAGTCCTCAGCAACCACTCGCAAATGGGCAAAACAGGATTACATTTCCGCCGCTTGACATGCAGGATCTACGCATCGTGCTGACCAATCCGCCAGCTCCCGCCAGTTTGCGTCTCATCGAGGTCAAAGCTTTCGCCCCTTAATCGGCACAGTGTTCACTTCAGATTTATTTCGAGCACCTGGATGGAATAGGGCGGTAGCGTATGTCGAAAACTTGGTCCGATATTGTTGACGGAGCTTTGAACCGGAACGATTTTCACCGGCTCCGAGATGGTGTTCGTTTCGTCCGGGGTCTTGGCACTCAGACTGATTAATCTGCCAGCACTCTTCACCGCATTTGCGCCAGTCAATTTGATATCGATGGCCTGCGGCATAGATGAAGCGTTGACCAGCTTAACGAAAAGTATGCCTTTCGCCGCGTTCCGGGTAACGGAATAAAAGAGGCGTGGACCGCCAGGTTGGAGCTTCGACTCGAGTATCTCGTCTCCAATGTGATTGCTAAACATCACCTGTGCATAGTAACTCGGCGAACCGTAGCTAGTCAGCGCGTTGTATCCAATCAGATCGGTATCCCACTGCAGGCCGCCGGGATTGACGTTCACAAACAGAGGCGCATAACTCGCCATGATCACGATGTCGCTGTTCCGCTCCATGCCGGTCATCCAGGCTGCATCGCCCAAAGCTGCACCGAAATCTGGCGTGGGAACGCCCTCTCTGGTGGCCCATTCGCCGACGAAGACCTTTGGTCCATTACGATCGGTTTTGTCGTAATGGTGCGTATCGTCGAAGAATTCCTCCGGCCTCTTATAGAAGTGATCATCGATCACGTCTGGTTTGACGCTATTCACAGGTGCTGTCGCGATCAGTTGAAGCTGTGGGTATGTCTTCTTAATGGCTTCATGGAATTGCGCGAACCGGCCGTCATAGCTGCCTGATTTGTCGAACCAGTCTTCGTTTCCAACCTCTACAAAGGTCAATGCAAACGGCTCGGCATGACCATCTTTGGCTCTCGCCGCGCCCCATTTGGTGCTTGCGTCTCCCGTAACATATTCGATCTCGTCCAGCGCATCCTGTACGTACGGTTCCAGGTCAGGTCCGGGAGCGACATGCTCTTGCGCCATCGAGTAACCCGCATAAACCGCTAACACCGGCTGCATGTGCAGGTCTTCGCACCATTCGAGGAATTCTAAAAGACCCATACCATCTGAAGAATGATAGTGCCAGGGACTCGGATGTGTCGGACGATCCACCAGTGGACCGATGGTCTTCTTCCATTGGTAACGCTCCCGGATATGATCTCCTTCAAGATAGTTGCCGCCAGGAAATCGCAGAAATGCGGGCTTCATCGCGGCGAGTCTTTCCATCAGATCAATACGATTGCCGTTCGGCCGGTCCTTGTAGGTTGGCGGGAAGAGCGATACGAGATCGAACCAGACGGTACCCGGGTGCCCGACGGTCAACACCAGGCGATTGGCGGCCGAGGTCGGAACGCGACCGGCCTTCAGGGTCACAGTATATCTCTGCCAATCGGTAGTCAAGGACGGCACGGTCGCGGTAGCGATCGCCGCTCCCGTGTTGTCATCGAGCAGGCTCACCGTTACTGGTCCCGTAGACGAATCGTCTGCCTTCGCATAGAAAGAGCCGTGATAGGTCGTTCCCGGACGCACGGGGAATCCCCAGAATCCTGCGTTCTTAATGCCCGCCTGATCGGCGGCATCGGCCTTCCCGATTTTGAGCCTTAGACTGAGCGGTAACGCGGCGCTTGGTCCGGTCGATTTATCCAGTTCCATGGATGCGCTGGAATTCCCGTTTTGCACGAGCGACCACGCCGGGAGATCCCAGTTACTGTCCTGGAAAGTTCTATTGCGCACCAGCTCCGCGTAGAGTCCCCCGTCGTACGAATAGTTGATCTCTTCGGTCATCAGGCCATAGAGCGACGGGCTGACCTTCGCAAGGGACTTTTGCACCTGGATCTCGAGCGTAGCCGTGCCTGGTTGTTCCGATTGCTGTTGCGCTATCAGAGGTAGCCCGAGGGCCAGCAGCGGCGGGAGAAAAATCTTCGATAAGAACTTCGGCTGTGACATCTTCTTTAGGCCTCCGGGCCCGAACACATGCGTGGCTTCATTGTGTGTTTCCGACTCGCATCTTATCTAATTCGTGCAAGCGTTTTCAGTGCCCGGCTTCGGGAGCGGGCACATGGTTTGCTTGTAGCGACACCTGCGGCCAGCCGGCTGGCCAATCGATGGTGGAGATTTGTAGCGCCGGCTTGCCGGTCTTGGCATCGTAAGCGTGAAAGAACAGCAAGTCGTCGGGCGCGCCGAGCACCACCGACTCGCCTCCGGGTCCGAGCCAAGCATCGTTGGCTCGAAGAATCTCGGTCCCGCCGCCCTCGATCATCGGCCGACCGCTTCTGTCGAGGAACGGACCGGTGATCTCTTTGGATCTGCCTACTACGGTGCGATAACTGCTCTTGGTCCCTCGACAGCAAAGATCCCAGGATGCGAACAAATAGTAGTAGCCGCCGTGATGCACGATGAAAGGCGCTTCAATGGCTTCCCAATCGGGTGGAAGGCCGGGCTTGGCGGGCTCAGCGTTAGCGGGTTTCTCGCGGGCGGCCAGTGAGTAGATCTTTGGATCTTCCGCCGAGACGTTGCCGTTCCGATTTAAGCGGCGGAGCTTGATGCCGCTCCAAAAGCTGCCGAACGCAAGCCAGCTTCGTCCTTGCGCGTCGACGATGAAATTGGGATCGATGGCGTTGTAGTCGTCGTGGGCCGTGGAACGGAGCACCAAACCTTTGTCGATCCATTTATATGCGCTGTCCATCGGGTCAAGCGTGCCATTTGTGGCGAGGGCAATTCCCGACGTGTTCTTTCCGAACAAGGAATAGGCGTAATAGAGGCGGTACTCACCGTTAGAGAAAGAGATGTCCGGAGCCCAAAGGTCCTTAGTGCCCGGGCTCTCTTTGTGAATCCAATCCGGAATGCTATCGAAGACTTGGCCGCAGAGACGCCAGTGCTCCAGGTCAGTCGAGCAGCGTATGGAAAATTGACCGCCGCCGGGTGCCTTGCCGGTAGCGAAGACAAACCAGGTATCGCCCTGCTTGATCGCCGAGGGATCATGCGTTCCCCAGAAATCACCCGACAGCTCATAGGCGTGTGGCGCTTGGGCGAGTAGTTGCAGCGATGCGAGCAGAACACCCGCAAGAACCGGGCCAAGACGGGTCGACATTTTCAGAAGCACTAGTGATACTCTAATGCAAGCGCTTTCAGAAATATGCCCTTGCGGTAGTGGCTCTATCACGAATTCGACAGATATGCCGATCGTCGTCGCGGCCCTCATCGATAGCGGGAAGCTGCTTAACCTCAGCGGCGTAGACATAGCCATCATCGCGATGAATTTCGTGACGGTGCTCGGTATTGGTTTCTACTTAAAGCGATTCACCAAGACCGGCGCGGACTTCTTCCTCGCTGGAGGCGACATGCGCTCACCGCCCGCCAATCCTCCGGTTCTGTACAACCTGCACGCCAGCGTCTGGTGGGGCGCGGTTCTGTTCATCCTGGGCCTCATTTACTTCGTCCGGTTCTTTCCGAAGCGGCCCTAGATTCCATGAGCACCAAGGTCGCGGGCGTAGATTTCGGCTCGTTGAGCGTGCGCGTCTCCATATTCGACGACGAAAGCGGACGCCTGGGCGCGGGAGTCGCCGAATATCCAGTGCATCGCAAGCGTGATGATCCGGATTACGCCACGCAAAGCCACGTGGACCATATGGCCGGGCTGGCGGCAGCAACCAAAAAGGCGCTTGAGTCCGCAGCAGTAAAAGGCTCGGAGGTGAAAGCGATTGCTCTCGATACCACCGGATCCACCGTGATCCCGGTTGGTGAAAACCTCGAACCGCTGGACGATTACTATTTGTGGGCCGACCACCGCGCCTTCCGGGAAGCAGCCGAGATCACCGAAAAGGCGCGGGAACAGAATGTCGAAGCTATCAACTGGTGCGGTGGCGTTTACTCTTCCGAGTGGGGATTTTCGAAACTCCTGCATTGGTTGCGGCACAATGCAGACAAACGCCCGCATTTCGTCTCCGCGTTTGAACATTGCGACTATGTCGCGACTGTACTCTGCGGCATTCATGATCTTGCGCAGGCGCCGCGAAGTATCTGCGCCATGGGCCACAAGTGGATGTGGAACAAATCCCTCGGCGGTCTGCCTCCGGAGGATTTTCTGGTTTCCGTTGACCCGGTGCTCACGGGCGTCCGGGCAAAGCTTGCAGGGCGGTACTGCACCTCTGAAAATTTGGCCGGGAAACTTTGCCCGGAGTGGGCGGGAAAGCTCGGTCTCTCGCCGGGTGCTCTCATTCCCGTCGGCGCGTTCGATGCGCATTGGGATGCGGTCGGAGCGGGCATCAAGCTGGGCGATGCGGTAAACGTGATCGGCACTTCCACCTGCATCATCGGCCTGAGTGCGAAGACGACGCTCGTGCCCGGAGTCTGCGGCGTAGTGCCAGGGTCGGTAGAGCCTCATCTCACCGGAATCGAAGCCGGGCTCTCCGCCGTCGGCGATATGTTCGAAGCCATTGCACGTCGCGCCGGTTCTTCGGCCGCCGTGCTCTCGGAAGAGTTGGCATCCTATCGAGCCGGCCAAACCGGTCTGTTGCGCTTGACTTGGGATAACGGCGACCGCACGGTGCT
>Ga0210385_10001155_pt1 | contig 16724 bp, 15 predicted proteins | sample IncBWH26OmetaG_FD_160107 | JGI IMG/M metagenome (GOLD analysis project Ga0210385, IMG submission 160107) | Forest soil microbial communities from Barre Woods Harvard Forest LTER site, Petersham, Massachusetts, United States - Inc-BW-H-26-O ...
GAAATCTGAGTCAGGATCTCCGACTTGGTCGGTGCGCCACCCTTTTTCGCCATGTTTTGCTACTCCTCCAACGTTGTAACCCAAGCGCGCGGACCGCACCGCGCATAACGAATCGCGCCGAAAAATAGCACATGCGGCGACATGCGCAAGCTATTTCTTTGTTCTTGCTGCGCTGGAAGTGCCTTTTTTTTCAGCGTTTGCGTGTGCGCGCGGATTGTGCGTCGGACACTGCTGCGTCAGCACCACCTCGCAAGTGGCTGTTTTCCTCGGACTTACGCAGCGCGCTGCGCAGCCTCGATCAGCGCAGCAGGATCAGCACCGCCTGGATCAACAGGCCCGCCCACAATGGTGAGAGGTCAAGACCTGCGATCGGCGGAATGATTCTGCGGATCGGTCGCAGCACCGGCTCGCACAGGCTCGCGAGCAGCGGTTGCAACGGCGAGTAGGAGCCCTGCGCGATGAGACTGATCAGCACATAAAGAAAGATGGCGTAAAAATACAACCACAGCACCGAGGTCGCGAGTTCCACCGCCGCGGCCCGCAGCAGCAGTTCCACGGGCGGGACGCCGAAGCCCCGCACCATGCTCATCAGCACGACGTTCGCCAGGGCCACGATCAGCACGGTGACCACCGAGGCCGTGTCGATCTTGTTGACCGGCGGCAGTACCCGGCGCAGCGGCATGATCAATGGATTGGTGATTTTCACCACCGCCTGGGCCACGGGATTGCGGAAGTCCGCCCGCGACCATTGCATGAGAAGTCGCAGCAGCGCCACGTACAGCGCCAGTGACAGCACCGAGTCGACCAGAAAATAGATTGCGTTCACTTAAGTGGAATCCCCGAACTGCGCCGCTAGCTCGCGGCTGCGCTGGGTCGCAGCCTGGATGGCGCTCGCGACGGTGCCGTTGAGATCGCCCGCCGCGAAGGCCGCCAGGGCGGCCGCGGTGGTGCCGCCCTTGGAGGTGACCTCGCTGCGCAGTCGCGCGAGGTCCCCGTCCGAGGCCTTGGCCAAGGCTCCCGCACCGTGGAGGGTCCCGACCGCAAGCTCGCGGGCGGCCGCGGGTTCGAGGCCCTGAACGATGGCCGCCTGCATCATGAGTTCAGCCAGCAGAAAGAAATAGGCCGGCCCGCTGCCGGAGAGGGCCGTGACCACGTCCAGATCGGATTCGCGGGCGAGCCACACGGTGTGCCCCGCGGCCTTCAGGGTCGCCTCGGCGAGACGGCGGTGTTCGGCCGTCACCCCGGGTGCCGCATAGAGGCCGGTGACGCCCGCGCCGATCAGCGCGGGGCGGTTCGGCATGGTGCGGATGATCGGTATGCCCGGCCCGGCCCAGGCGCGCAGTGAGGCAATCGGAATCCCCGCCGCCACCGACAACAGCAGCGGCCGAGCCACCTGCAGCGCGGGTGCGAGGGCCCGCAGCACCGCGCCCGCTTCCTGGGGTTTGACGGCGAGGATGATCAGTGCGCAGCCGTCGATCGCACGGTGATTGTCCGGGGTCGCCTCGATGCCGAAGTCCCGCGCGAGCCGCTCGCGGGCTTCGCTCCCCGGTTCACCCACCCGCAGCTGCGTCGCCGGCATGCCGCGACCGATGAGGCCGCCAATGAGCGCGCGTGCCATGTTGCCGCCGCCCAGAAAGCCGATGCGCGAAGAATCCATCAACGGGATTCTATATGGCTGGGGCTTGGCCGCGCCATGCGCGGCCCGAACAGATCCGTTCCCACCCGCACGATCGTTGCCCCTTCGGCGATCGCGGCTTCCAGATCACCGCTCATGCCCATCGACAGCGTATCGAGGCCCGCACCGTCCGCGTTCACGCTCTCAAACAATGAGCGCAGCTGGTGCAGCCAGTACCGCTGGCGCTGTGGATCACTCTCCGCTGGCGGCAGGCACATCAGGCCGCGCAGTTTCAGGCGCGGCAGCCGAGCGATGTCGCGCAGCAGCTGCGGCACTTCGGCCGGGGCGGCGCCGCCCTTGCTGTGTTCTGCGCCAATATGGACCTGGATGCACACGTTCAGGGGCGGTGCATGGAAGGGCCGCTGCGCGGAGAGCCGCTCGGCGATGCGCAGCCGGTCGACGGCATGCACCCAGGCGAAATTCTCAGCCACGGCGCGCGACTTGTTGGCCTGCAGTGCGCCGATGAAGTGCCACACCGGCAGCGGCGGGCTCGCCAGCGCGCTCATCTTGGGCAGCGCGTCCTGGACGTAGCTCTCGCCGAAGTCCGCAAGGCCGAGGCCCAGGGCGGCCGCGATCCGTGCCGCCGGCTGCCCCTTGCTTGCCGCCACGAGTGTGATCTGGTCCACAGTCCGGCCCGAATTCAATGCGGCAGTGCGGATCCGCGCCCGCACGCGTGCGAGATTCTCGGCAAGGCGCTGCGCGTCTAGCGAATTCTGTGGATCTATTAACATATGGGTAAGCCAACCCCTCCGCTATACTCAGCCGGAGATTTTCGTATGTTTCGCGCCACGCCTAGCTGCGTCCGGCATGCTGAGTTTGCGTCGCGCTTGCCGTCCTTCGAGGAATTTCAATGGCCGTAGACATTGCGCAGCTGCTCGCGTTCGCCGTGAAGAACAGCGCTTCGGATCTGCATCTCTCCGCAGGTGTACCCCCGATGATCCGTGTCGATGGCGACATGAAACGCATCAACATGCCGGCACTTGCCCATAAGGAAGTGCACAGCATGGTGTACGACATCATGAACGACAAGCAGCGCAAGGCGTACGAGGAATTCTTCGAAACCGATTTCTCCTTCGAAATTCCCAAGCTCGCGCGCTTCCGCGTCAACGCCTTCAACCAGAACCGCGGCGCCGGCGCCGTGTTCCGCACCATCCCCTCACTGATCCTGAGCCTGGATGACCTGAATTGTCCGAAGATCTTCCGCGACCTGTGCATGCTGCCGCGCGGCCTGGTGCTGGTCACCGGACCCACCGGCTCCGGCAAGTCGACGACGCTCGCCGCGATGATCAACCATGTCAATGACAATCGCCCCGATCACATCATCACGATCGAGGATCCCATCGAGTTCGTCCATGAATCCAAGCGCTGCCTGATCAATCAGCGCGAAGTCCACCGCGACACCCTCGGGTTCTCCGAAGCGCTGCGTTCGGCGCTGCGCGAGGACCCCGACGTGGTCCTGGTCGGCGAAATGCGCGACCTGGAGACCATCCGCCTGGCCCTCTCGGCCGCCGAGACCGGACACCTGGTGTTCGGCACCCTGCACACCAGTTCGGCCGCGAAGACCATCGACCGTATCGTCGATGTGTTTCCGGCCGCCGAAAAGGAGATGGTGCGCTCGATGCTGTCGGAGAGTCTGCGGGCGGTCATCTCCCAGACCCTCTTGAAGAAGAACGGCGGGGGCCGCATCGCGGCGCATGAAATCATGATCGGCACGCCGGCCATCCGCAATCTGATCCGCGAGGGCAAGATCGCCCAGATGTTCTCGGCCATTCAGACCGGCCAGGCCATGGGCATGCAGACCCTCGATCAATGTCTGACCGAGATGGTGACCAAGGGGCTCGTGAGCAAGGAAGAGGCCCGGTACAAGGCTTCGAACAAGGATGCGTTGTAGCCATGGATCGCGATCAAGCCATCAAGCTGATGCAGGACCTGCTGCGTCGCGTCACCGAAAAGAAGGCCTCCGACCTGTTCATCACGGCGGGCTTTCCCCCGGCGATCAAGGTCGATGGCGAGGTGCGGCCGCAGAGTGATCGCGCGCTCACCGCCGAGCAGTCCGCGATCCTGGTCCGCGCCATCATGAACGACCGGCAGACCAAGGAGTTCGACGCCAGCAAGGAGTGCAATTTCGCGATCTCCCCGCCGGGCATCGGACGCTTTCGCGTCAGCGCCTTCGTGCAGCAGGGCGCCGTCGGCGCCGTGGTGCGCCTGATCAACGCCAAGATCCCCAGCTTCGAGGAGCTGGATCTGCCGGTGGTGCTCAAGGAAGTCGCGATGAGCAAGCGCGGCCTGGTGATGATCGTCGGCGGCACCGGCTCCGGCAAGTCGACCTCGCTGGCGGCCATGATCGGGCATCGCAACGAGAACACCCGCCATCACATCGTGACCATCGAGGACCCGGTCGAGTACGTCCATCACCACAAAGGCTGCGTGATCACCCACCGCGAGGTCGGGGTCGATACCGAATCCTGGCACGCCGCGCTCAAGAACACCCTGCGCCAGGCGCCCGACGTGATCCTCATCGGTGAGGTCCGCGATCGCGAGACCATGGAATACGCGATCCAGTTCGCCGAGACCGGCCACCTGGTGCTGGCCACGCTGCACGCCAACAGCGCCAACCAGGCGCTCGACCGCATCATCAACTTCTTCCCCGATGAGCGGCGCGAGCAGCTGCTCATGGACCTGTCGTTGAACGTCCGCGCCTTCGTCTCGCAGCGGCTGATCCCGCGCGAGTCCGGCGGCGGGCGCATCGCCGCGACCGAGATCATGCTCAACTCGCCCCTGATCCAGGACCTGATCTTCAAGGGCGAGGTGGCCAAGATCAAGGAAGTCATGTCGCGCTCGACCCGTCTGGGGATGCGCACCTTCGATCAGTCCCTGTACGAGCTGTACGAGAGCGGCTACGTGTCCTATGAGGACGCGCTGCGCAATGCGGACTCCAAGAACGAGCTGCGCCTGAAGATCAAGCTGGAGAGCCGCCGCGAGCGGGTCGATGCCGGCGACGGCGGGCTCTCGATTGCCGAGGAGCAGGACGGGGGCAAGAGTCTGTGAACGCGGCGAGCGACGATATGCTTCCCGAGCCGGAAGGACACGAGGTCCGCGCCGCGCAGGGTCCGGGAGCCAGCGAGTCGCCCGCGCAGACCGTCCTCAATACCAAGCCGCTGTTCAAGCTGATGGTGGAGAAGAAGGCCTCGGATCTGTTCTTCACCTCCAACGCGCCCATCAAGATCAAGATCGAAGGCCAGATCTTTCCGGTCAACAAGAACGTGCTCACCCCCGAGGTCGTGCGCCAGACCGCCATCGGTCTGATGAGCCAGGAGCAGCGCGAGCGGTTCCAGCAGGAACTGGAAATCGACTTCGCCATCTCCCGTCCCGGCCTCGGGCGCTTTCGCGTCAATATTTTCATGCAGCGCGGCTATCCGGCCGTGGTGCTGCGCTATATCACGGCCGATATGCCGCGCCTGGAGTCGCTGAACCTGCCGGACGTCATGCGCGACCTGATCATGCTCCGGCGCGGGCTGGTGCTGGTGGTCGGCTCCACCGGGTCGGGCAAGTCCACCACCATCGCGGCGATGATCAATCATCGCAACGAGGGGTCCTCGGATCACATCGTGACCATCGAGGACCCGATCGAGTTCCTGCACACCAACAAGCGCTCGATCGTCAACCAGCGTGAAGTCGGACTCGACACCAAATCCTTTGCCCGCGCGCTGCGCAGTGTCATGCGCGCCGCCCCCGATGTCATCCTGATCGGTGAGATCCGCGACAAGGAGAGCATGGAGGCGGCGATCAGCCTGGCCGGCACCGGGCATCTGGTGCTCGCGACCCTGCACGCCAACAACTGCGCCGAGACCCTCGATCGCATCATCAACATGTTCCCGCGCGAGCAGCACAACCAGATCTTCCTGGACCTCTCGCAGTACCTGAAGGCCGTGATGGCGCAGCGCCTGGTCATGGGCAAGGATGGCAAGCGCGTGGCCGCGGTCGAGGTGATGCTCAACACCCCGCACATCAGCGAGCTGATCAAGAAGGGCGACGTGATGGGCATCAAGGAAGCCATCATCGCCAGCGGCGAGCGCGGCGTGCAGAGCTTCGATGTCGCCCTGCATGGCCTCGTGAAGCTCGGGCGCGTGTCGCTCGATGAGGCGCTGATGCACGCCGACTCGCGCGCCAACCTCGAGACCAAGATCAACTTCGGTTGAGGATGACCTCGGCCAGGATGGCCATGCGTACGGCGACGCCGTTGCGCACCTGATCGCGAATCACCGACTGCGGGCCGTCGGCCACGTCCGAGGCGATCTCGATCCCCCGGTTCATGGGCTGCGGATGCATCACGATGGCATCCGGCTTCGCCAGCTGCAGTCGTTCGGGTGTCAGGCCGTACTTGGCGAAGTAGCGGTCCGCATCGGGCAGGGAGGCCTGGCTCATGCGCTCCTTCTGGATGCGCAGCATCATGATCACGTCCGCATCCTTCAGCCCCTTGGCGAGCGTCGTGTGCCGGGCACAGCCGGGGAATTCGCCCGGTTCCGGCATGAACACCGGCGGGGCGACGATGCGCAGTTCGCCCACGCCGAGCGTCGTCAGCACGTCATAGGCCGAGCGCGCCACGCGCGAATGGCGCACGTCGCCGACGATGGCGACCGCAAGCTTCGATAAGTCCGGCTTGCGCTGCTGGATGGTCAGGGCATCGAGCAGCCCCTGGGTCGGATGGGCCACGTGGGCCTCACCCGCCGAGAGCACGCTGACATGGGGTCGCACATGATCGGCGACCAGGCTCGGAATACCCTCCTCGGCATCGCGGATCACCAGCACGTCCACGTGCAGCGCTTCGAGCGTGTAGATGGTGTCCAGCATGCTCTCGCCCTTCGCCCGCGAGGACAGCTGCACCTCCAGGTTGACGACATCCGCGCCGAGCCGCTTCGCGGCGAGTTCGAACGACACGCGGGTGCGGGTCGAGGGTTCGGTGAACAGATTCGCGACCGTGATGCCCGCGAGGTCGCGCGAGGCCGGCGGGGGTTCACCGAGCTCGCGCACGAAGGACTGGGAGCGCGCGAGCAGATGCGTGAGCACGGCCTGATCGAGCCCGGCCAGGGTCAGAAGGTGCCGCAGGTGTCCGTTGTCGCGCAGCTGCTGGGTGATCGTGCGGGTGGTTACGGTGGCTTCGGTCACTGCTTGGGGTCCCCTTCTCCGGCCAACCAGCGCGTCAGGATGACTGCGGCGGCGGCACTGTCGATATCTGCGCGTTGTACCCGGCGGCGGCGCTGACCACTGGCGCGCTGGTCCTTCAGCGCCCGCCCGGCTTCAATCGAGGAGCCGTGCTCATCGACGTGCGCGACCGGCAGGCCGAAGCGCTCGTGCAGCGTCCGGGCGAACTCCCGCGCGGCCTGCGCCAGGCGGCTGTCGGTGCCGTCGGCATTATAGGGGACGCCGACCACGAGCACGTGGGGCGACAGCGCGCGCACTTCACGGGTGATGGCAGTCCAGTCCGGCTGGCCCGCGTGGGTGAGGATGGCGGGCCGTGGCGCGGCGGTCGCGGTCAGGGTGTCGCCCGCGGCCACGCCGATGCGGCGCAGACCGAAATCGAAGGCCAGCGCGAGGCGCGGAGTGGCGCGAGCGGGATCAGGCATTACCGGCAGTGAGACTCAGCTTCTCGACATCGACGCCGAGGAACTGCCAGGAGGCCTGCCAGCGTTTCGCGAACGGCAGGTCGAACAGCAGCCGCTCATCGGCCGGCACCGGCAGCCACGAGTTCTCGCGGATTTCCCGCTCCAGCTGGCCGGCATCCCAGCGGGCGAAACCCAGCGCGACGAAGGCATCCCCGGGACCCTCGCCGCGTGCCATGGCGGCGAGCACGTCGCGGGAGGTCGTGACCTGGATCAGCTCGGAGACCTTGTGGGTGGAATCCCAGGCCCCTCCCGGACGGTGCAGCACGAAACCGCGGTCGGTGCGTACCGGACCGCCGCACAGCACCGCCTGGGCGCCGATTTCCTCATCACGCGCCTCGAGTTTCATCTGCGTGAGCACATCGCGCAGCATCATCGGGGAGGGCTTGTTGAGGACGATCCCCAGGGCGCCTTTGTCGCTGTGTTCACACACCAGCGTCACCGAATGCGCGAAGTCACTGTCGGTGAGCGCCGGCATCGCGATCAGCAGGTGGTTGGTGTAGCTCGATTGGGTCACGGCACTCAGTTTACTAAGGAACGGCGGTCACGGCGCCCCGCGCTACCCGGCCGCCCGTGAATTGCCATTCATAGGCGAAGCGCAGCGTGTGATAGCGGGCGGCCAGATCCGGCGGAAACGGGTCGAAGGGGCTCGCGAGCTTGAGGATCGCGAGCGCGGCGGCATCCAGGTCCGGGTAGCCGCTGCTGGTGAGGATTTCGGCCTTCGTCAGCCGGCCGTCGGCATCGATGGCCACCTCCAGCACCGGGCTCGCCTGGACCCGGGCATGCTGGGCAGCGGTCGGATAGTTGAGGGTGCCGATGCGCTCGACACGCTGCCGCCAGCTGTCCAGATAGGGTGCAAGGATGGACTCCTGGGTGTCCGGGGTGACCCACAGTTCATCGCGTTTCGCGCCGCGCAGCTGTACGGCCCCGCTCTCGCTTTCGGCGGGCTGCGGCCGGGTCGGACCCTGCGCGGCCAGCGGCTGCTCCCGGGTGTCCCCGGCCTCCCCCTGGACGGCGGCGAGATAGCGAATGTCGGTGCGCGCGGCGAGGGTCGTGAGCACCTGGTCCTCGGGCCGGTCGGCGGCCGGCGCGGAGCTGCTCAAACTGGTGCCCTGCGCCGTGCCGGCGTGCACCGGGGGAGAGTGGTCGAGAGGCTGGTTGTGGGCGACGGCCGGCCCGGAGGTATTGCCCGACCCCAGCTGCGTGCGCTGCGCCAGGTAGGCCGCGGAGTCGTTGCGCGCCGCGGTCGGCAGCTCATCGGACACCAGCAGCACATCGAGCCCCCGGGCGCCGCTGGGCGCCGGTGCGCTGCCGGCGAAGGTCAGGCCGAGGATGATCAGGCCATGGACCAGGGCGGCCAGAAACAAGGTCATCAACAACCGGTCGCGCACCGGTGCCGTGCCTTCGCGCGGGATGAGGGCCCGCAGCGGCAACTCAGACACGCAGCCGCCGCTCGATGGCCTGCATCAGCAAGTCGCCGATATCGATGTGGAACTGTTTGTCCAGCTCCCGGATCCCCGTCGGGCTCGTGACATTGATTTCGGTGACCTGGCCGCCGATCACGTCGAGGCCCACGAACAGCATGCCGCGCTCGGCCAGCGCGGGCCCGATCTGGGAGCAAAGCCAGCGGTCCCGCTCATTCAGCGGCCGGCCCATACCCTGGGCGCCCGCCGCGAGATTGCCGCGGTTGTCGTCCGCCGCCGGGATCCGCGCCAGGGCATACGGCACCGGCTCGCCATCGATCAGCAGCACGCGCGAATCGCCCGTCGCGACGATCTCGGGCAGGTAGCGCTGGATCATGGCGAAGCGCGAACCATTGCGGGTCAGCGTCTCGAAGATGACGTGGCGGTTCTTGTCGCTGCGGTCGGTCACGAAGATGGAGCGGCCGCCCATGCCATCGAGCGGCTTGCAGACCACCTTGTCGTGTTCGGCCAGGAAGGCGTCCATGTCGGCTTTGCTGCGGGTGATGAGCGTCGGGGCGCAACACTGCGGAAACCACGCCGTGAACACCTTCTCATTGATGTCGCGCAGTCCCTGCGGCCGATTCACCACCAGGGTCCCTTCGGCCGCGGCCCGGTCCAGGATGTAGGTGGTGTAGATGTACTCCATGTCGAAGGGCGGATCCTTGCGCATCAGCAAGCATCCGAAGCTGGCGAGCGGGACGGTCGCGCGTTCCCCGAGGGCGAACCAGGCGGCGGGGTCGGCCCGGACCGTCAGCGCTCGCGCATGACCCATGGCGCGCCCGTCGCGGACGAACAGATCCTGCTGTTCCAGATAGTGCAGCTCGAACCCACGGGACTGCGCGGCCAGCAGCATCGCGAGGGTCGAATCCTTCGCATACCTGATGCCCGCGATCGGGTCCATGACGACTGCAAGTCGGATGTTCTGGGTCATGTCGGCAAGTTTCGCACGGCCCAAGGACCGGGAGTTACGTCGCAAGACTCGAATGCCGCGTCACGCGGCGGCCATTCTCCATGCAAAATCGTGACGAGTCTGACATAGCAGGGGGTGTGCCGATATGTTAAAACCCGAGCGGCCTGCAATTCGGGCGGGTGACCATTGGGAAGCGAAGGAAACTAAGGTGGAAGGAGTCGTCTCCGTGTCCGGCGCCAACTCGAAGCTCCAGGGCCTCAAGGTACTGGTGATCGATGACAGTAAGACCATCCGCCGCACGGCCGAGACCCTGCTGGCCAAGGAAGGCTGCGAGGTCTTCACCGCGATCGACGGCTTCGATGCGCTGGCCAAGATCGCCGACCACCAGCCCGACATCGTGTTCGTGGACATCATGATGCCGCGCCTGGACGGCTATCAGACCTGTTCGCTCATCAAGCACAACAAGGTATTTCGCGGCATACCGGTCATCATGCTGTCTTCCAAGGACGGATTGTTCGATCGCGCCCGCGGCCGCATCGTGGGTTCGGAGCACTACCTGACCAAACCGTTCACCAAGGACGAGCTGCTCAGCGCGATCGAAACGCACATAGGGAGATGATGGCAATGGCACTGGTACTCATCGTCGATGATTCGCCCACCGAGCTGCATGTCATGCAGAAGGCGCTGCAGCGACATGGCTATCAGACGGCCGCCGCCGCCGACGGCGCCGAAGGCGTGCGCCTGGCCCGTGAAATGAATCCGGACCTGATCTTCATGGACGTGGTGATGCCCGGCATGAATGGCTATCAGGCGACCCGCACACTGGTGAATGACCCGAAGACCCGGGCCATTCCGATCATCATGGTCACCTCCAAGGGGCAGGAGACCGACAAGATCTGGGGACTGCGCCAGGGCGCCGTCGACTACATGGTCAAGCCGGTGTCCCCCGATCAGCTCGTGGCGAAGGCGCAGGCGGCGCTCGCGCACTAGGCGTCCGCCGCCCACCGGGAAATGGAAGAAGTCTCACTCAAATCGCTTCGTGACCGCCCGTTCGAGCTGCTCGCCGAGCTGGAGCGTCGTGGCCGGGCCGTCTCCGCCCAGCAGGGCAATGAAGGCGCCGCGGGGCGCGAGTGGGTCGGGGTCGCGCTGCGCATGGCCGGCGAACTGTTCCTCGCGGCGCGCGAGGAGACCCGCGAAGTGTTGAGCGTGCCGACCAGCATCACCCGGGTGCCGGGCGCCAAGGGCTGGGTGCGGGGGCTCGCGAACGTGCGCGGACAGCTGCTGCCCATCATCGACATGAAGCAGTTCATCGGCAGCGGGGTCGCGGTACTGTCGCGCAATACGCGCATCGTGGTGGTCAACCACCGCGAGATTCCCGCCGGCCTGCTGGTCGATGAGGTGTTGGGGTTCCGGCGCTTCGCCGAATCGGAGTTTTCGGGCGACGTGCCGCCAACGGTGGCACGCTGCGAGCGTTATCTGGCCGGATGCTTCCGGCGCGGCCAGGAGCAGTGGCCGGTATTGAGTCTGCGGACGATCCTGGAGAGCCAGGCGTTCGGTGAGGCAGCCGCTTGATGGCACAGACGGACGAAACTTCGGGTCGACCCGAGCTGCTGGTGGCGCTGGCGGCTTTTCTGGTGCTGCTCGGCGCGGCGATCGCCCTGATTCGCACCAATCTGCAGACGGCGCTGATTCCGGTGGGCTTCGCGCTGGTGGCGACGGTGGTGCTGGTGCTGCTGTGGGTGAAACTGCGCCGCGTGCGCAGCCTCGCCGAGACCCAGAGCCTGGCGGTCGACACGCAGCGGCGCGAGAGTGAACGCAATCAGCAGGCCATCCTGCGTCTGCTCGATGAGCTCTCGAGCCTCGCCGACGGCGACCTGACGGTGCAGGCCACCGTGACCGAAGACATCACCGGCGCCATCGCCGATTCCATCAACTACGCGGTCGACGCGCTGCGCGGCCTGGTCACGACCATCAACAGTTCGGCCATCTCGCTCGATGGCGCGGCCCGCCAGACCCAGGCGCTGGCCCAGCACCTGGCCAAGGCCAGCGGCGCCCAGTCCAAGCAGATTGCCTCGGCGACCGAGACCGCCGGCCACGTCGCGGCCGCCACCGAGGAGGTCTCGGGCAATGCCGAGCGCGCCTCCGATGTGGCGCGCCACTCGGTGGATGTCGCGCACAAGGGCGGTGAGGCCGTGCGACGCACGATCGATGGCATGAACGCCATCCGCGAAACCATCCAGGACACCTCCAAGCGCATCAAGCGCCTGGGGGAGAGCTCCCAGGAAATCGGCAACATCGTCGAGCTGATCAACGATATCGCCGAGCAGACCAACATCCTGGCCCTGAACGCCTCGATTCAGGCGTCGATGGCCGGCGAGGCCGGGCGCGGCTTCGCGGTGGTGGCCGATGAAGTCCAGCGTCTGGCCGAGCGCGCCGCCACCGCCACCAAACAGATCGAAGTGCTGGTGCGCACGATTCAGACCGACACCAACGAGGCCGTGGTCTCGATGGAGCGCAGTACCACCGATGTGATGGGCGGCGCGCTGCTCGCTGAGAATGCCGGCGCGGCCCTGGAGGAGATCGAACAGGTCTCGAACCAGATCGCGAGCCTGGTGCAGAACATCTCGGCCAGCTCCCGCCAGCAGTCCGGCGCGGTGCAGAACATCGCGCGCAACATGCAGGTGCTGAAGGAAATCAGCGCCCAGACGGCCGATTCCACCAGCGCCACCTCGGTCGCCATCGCGAAACTCGCGGAACTGTCCGCCGGGCTGCGCAAGTCCGCCGCGGGCTTCCGCTTACCCGGCGCGCTGGCGCCAGGCAGTACCGGTTCCTTCCAGCGTCCCACCGAGGATCCGCGCAGCGCCGCCACCGCCGCGCGTCGCGCATGACCGAAGTCGGGGCGCCGAGTTTCGAGCACGTCGGCCGCGAGCTGAACCTGACTCTGGGTGAGGCGCGCACGGCGCTGGAGAGCTATGTCGAGCAGCCGGACAATGTCGGGCTGCTGAACCGCATGGCCGCCGAGCTGCACCAGGTGCAGGGCGTGCTGCGGGTGCTGGAGATCTACGGCGCCGCGCTGCTCGCCGAGGAAATGGAGCACGTCGCGCGCTACCTGGTCGCCAGCGCCGGCGAACAGAAGAACCAGGCCGAGAGCCTCGATGCGCTGATGCGCGCCATGGTGCAGCTGCCGAGCTACCTCGAGCGGGTGCTGGCCGGCGGCCGCGATCTCGCGCTGATCCTGCTGCCACTGCTGAATGACCTGCGCGCCGTGCGCGGCAGCTCGCTCCTGTCCGAAGGCACGCTGCTGCTGCTGAACCTGAAGTCCGACCGGCAGGCCCAGCCCGCCGGCGCCGTGGCCGGTGAGGCGCGGCTGACCATCGAACAGTGGGGCCGCCGGCTGCGCCCGCGGTTCCAGCTGGGACTGGTGGGGTGGATTCGCGGCGAGCGCACCGATCAGAACCTCGCGATGCTGGCCGAGGTCGCCCAGAAGCTCGAGCAGGCCGCCTCGCGCCAGCCGGTGTTCCAGCTGTGGTGGGTGACCGGTGCCGTCATCGAGGCGCTGCAGGAGCACGGCCTCTCGGGCGGTGTCTCGATCAAGCGTCTGCTGGGCCTCGCCGATCGCGAAATCAAACGTCTCTATGAACAGACCGAGTCGCGCTACGCGCAGAACCCGGCCGTCGATCTGCTGAACAACCTGCTGTACTACGTGGGTCGCGCCGAATCCACCGGGCCGCGGGTCACCGCGGTGCGCGCCTCGTTCCGCCTGAATGATCTGCTGCCCGTCGATGATGCCGTCGATCAGGAGCGCGAGAGCCTGTCCGCGCCCAGCGTCAAACTCATGCAGACGGTGGCGGCCGCGATCCGCGAGGACCTGGGCAAGGTCAAGGACGTGCTCGATATCTTCGTGCGCCGCGGCTCGGGCCAGCCGCAGAGCCTCGCCCCCCAGGTGGAGATGCTGCACAAGATCGGCGATACGCTGGGCGTGCTGGGTCTGGGTGAGCTGCGCGCCGCCGTGCAGGGCGAGACCGAGCGGCTGGAAAAAATCGTCGCCGGCACCCTGCAGCCGGAGCATTCACTGCTGGTCGATATCGCGGCGACCCTGATCGGGGTCGAAGACAAGCTCGATGGGCGGCTGGTCGGCATGATCCTGCCCCTGGCGCGCACGCCCGAATCGGCGGAGTCCGGCGATTCGGACTTCCAGCAGGTGCAGTCGGCCGTGCTGCGCGAGTGCATCCTCAATCTGGCGCGTCTGAAGGAGTCCATCGCACAAAGTGTCGGCGGCACGCTGGACACCGCGGCGCTCGATGCGTGGCCGGAATTGATGCGCGGGCTCAAAGCCGGGCTTTTGATGCTCGGCAAGTCGCGCGCCGTCGAACTGGTCGAACAGATCCACAGCCGTCTGGTGCCGCTGATGCAGCCGGGCGGGGCGGCCTCGCTCGCCGGCGGGCGCCTGGATCGCCTGGCCGATGCGATCGTCAGTCTCGAGTACTACATGGAGACGCTGCAGGCCGGCCGCAGCGACCCCTGGTACATGCTCGACAATGCGCAGGCCTCCCTGGACGCGCTCGAGGCGCAACCGGAGCCGCCGGTGCCGACCGTCGCGCCCCTGGAACAGAGCTCCTTTGCGCAAACCGTGCAGATCGGCGGCGGCGCCGCGGCGGTGCGCGCGCAGATGGAGGCGGCTGCGAAGATCGAGGCGGCCGAAAGGCATCAGGCCGCCAAGGCCATACCGCCGGTGGTCACCGGCGACACCCCGGCGGCCGCCGGGGTCGCCGATCCGGAGCTCTTGAAGCTGTTCGTCGAGGAAGCGCGCGAGGAACTGGCGAAGATCGCCGAATACTTCCCGGTATGGGAACAAAATCCGCTGGAGGTCCCGGCGCTGCAGAACGTGCGCCGCTCGATGCACACGCTCAAGGGCAGCGGGCGCATGGTCGGCGCCAAGGACCTCGGCGAGTTCGCCTGGGCCTGCGAGAATCTTCTCAACCGGCTGCTCGACAACACCCTGACCCGTTCGCCGGCCATCGCCGCGACCCTCCACGACGCCGTCGCGGGCCTGCCGCAGCTGGTCGATGCCCTGGAACACGGTACGCCGGTGAGGTTCGATCAGAAGGCGCTGATGGCGCGGGCGCATGCGCTCGCGGCCGCGCGCGAAGGCGGCTTCGAGGGCACCGTCACCAGCCAGGCGCCGTACCAGGCGACGCAGGTGCTGCAGGGTGGCAGGCCGTATCTGGAGGACGCGGCGGCTGCGCCACCCGAGCCGCAGTCCAGGCCGGAACGCGAACCCGAGCCCGAGCCCGAGCCTGAACCTGAGGATGCCACCGGACCGGAATTCCTGGCGGTGCCCGAACTGGTCGCGGTCGAAAGCGCGCCGGCGGTGGAGGAGCCATCGGCCCGGGATGACGTGCTGCGCGACATCTACGCGCGCGAGACCAACGCCCACGTGGCGACGGTGCGCGAGTTCCTGCGACAGGAAGCGCAGCGGCCGCAGCCGCACCTGCTCAGCGAGGCGGTCTATCGCGCCTGTCATACGCTGTCCGGCAGTTCAACCATGGCCGAAGCGCGCCATGGCATGCGGCTGGCGCAGCCGGTGGATCACTGGTTGAGGAAGTCCTTCGAGAGCGGCGTCGGCCTCACGACTTCGGATCTGGAGGTGCTGGGCGACTCCATGGCGGCGATGGAGATCGTGGCCTCCCATCTGGATGAGTCGACGGGCTACTTCGTGACGCATGGCCGACTGCTCGAGCGCTTGGCGGACGCGGAGAAGGACCTCGACCGGCGCATCGCCGAAAGCATCGAGGCCGAGCAGCGCAACGCGCTCTCGCAGCCCGTCGGGGAGACCTGGCAGGAGCCGCCCGTCAGCCCCGCGGCCAGTGACGGCCCCGCCGAGACGATGTCGGTGCCCGCGTTCGTCACCCCGGAGGAACTGTTCGCGGGCGAGCCCGAACAGCTCTCCGATACCGATCACGATGCGGACCATGAGGCGAGTGCGCAGGACAATATCGCCGCGGCCGAAGCGCACGCGCCCGAGTCGACCCAGCTGCTCCAGGCACTGGATTTCCAGGTGCCGGAACCGGAGGCCCCGGCCGACTCCCCGCCGAGCACGGTGGAAGGCCCCGCCACCGACGCGCAGGTCGACGAGGAGTCACTGGCACCGCAAGAGGAGCCGGTGGTCGACTTCGATCCGGATGTGGCGAGCATCTTCACGGAGGAGGCGACCGAACTTCTGGAAGTGTGCGAGTCGCAGCTGGCTGCCTGGCGGGCACAGCCTGCGAATGTCGAGAGCCCCGCGGCACTGAAGCGCCCGCTGCACACCCTGAAAGGCGGTGCGCGCATGGCGGGCATCACCGCCATGGGCGACTTGAGCCACGAACTCGAGTCGCTCGTGAATTCCTTTGACGCCGGCCGCGCCGCGCCCAGCAGCGAAGCCTTCGATGTGCTGCAGGCCAGTGTCGATGAGCTCGCACGCATGCGTGACAGCGTCGCCGCCGGCCGCGGTGTCGCGCCCGCCCGTGACCTGATTGCGCGCATCCGCGCCTTGCTGGATCCCGGCGCCACCCCGCTGGAGCCGCTGGTGGCGATCGAGGCGCCGTCGGCGCCGGTCGAGGAGATTGCGCCAGCGCCTGCAGCCGCCGCGCCCGTGCACGAGGAGCCCGCGCCCGCGACCAGTTTTGCGACCGGATTCGGCAGATTGACCGAGACCGCCTTCGAAGCGCCCGTCATTCCCACCCCCGCGCCGGAGCTGGCGGCCGACATCGCAGCCGAGGCGCACGAGGCGCCCGCGCAGGCGGCGGCCCCGGCCGTAGCGCCGATGATGAATGAAGCGTTGCCGGCCGCGGCAGCGCTGGTGCCGCCGGGTCGCGAGCCGGTGGCGCCCGGCGATCGCCCCGAGATGGCGCGGGTCGACGCCGAGCTGCTCGATCAGCTGCTGAATGTCTCCGGTGAGGTGAGCATTTCGCGTGCGCGCCTCGAACAGCAGATGGGTTCAATCGACTTCAATCTCGCTGAACTCTCGCGCACCG